>Ga0316218_1000593_pt1 | contig 47751 bp, 61 predicted proteins | sample TBH18003metaG_FD_203634 | JGI IMG/M metagenome (GOLD analysis project Ga0316218, IMG submission 203634) | Freshwater microbial communities from Trout Bog Lake, Wisconsin, USA - TBH18003 | ecosystem: Environmental > Aquatic > Freshwater > Lake > Hypolimnion/Profundal zone | place: USA: Wisconsin... | reverse complement strand
CTTGCTTCCTGTACGTCAGCAAGATTGAAAACCGACTGACGCTCGTGGAGCAGCTGCAGACATCTGCAATCAGCGCCCAGCATGAGCGTGACGACCGGCAGGACAAGACGAATGCCGAACTGATGCAACTGGTGCGCACGCAGCTGGAGCGCATGGAAGGCAAGATTGACCGAATCGCGGAGAAGAAGCAATGATAAAAAAATCACTCAAGCGCGGGGCCACACGCATCTGCATGTTGACCGTCATCGGCCTGGCGTGCCTGCTGGCCTCGCACCTGGTGCCCGAGCTGCTTGGCGCCACGGGCGCGCCGATGGCTTTCGGTTTTGGCCTGTGCTTTGCTGGCCTGGCCGTCGGCGAGCTGGCCCTGCGCATCCTTCAGCCGCATGTCGATGCCCAAGCTGCAGCCGACGCGGCCATGGGCGGCAACTCTGGCGCTGGGCTCGTCTACCTGGGGAGGTGCGTGCTCGCTGCCGTGGTCTTGATGCTGGTGGTGACGGCAAGCCGGGCAGGTGAGCCTCCCGCCGCTGCCGTGCCGCTGCTGCCCGTGCTCAAGGCTGAGCAGGTGCACTACTGGCCAGCCATGCCCCTGCCGTCCGCGCTCGGTGCGCAGGTGGAGCAGGAGACCGGGCCGTGCCCCGGCCGGAATTGCTGGAGCCCTCGCGCTGAGCTCAAGACGAGCCGGGAGCAGGGCGTCGGTCTGGGCCAGCTCACACGCGCATTTTCGGCCACCGGTGCCACGCGGTTCGATGCCTTGGCTGAGATCGTGCGAGCGAACCCGCAGGCCTTGGCTGGCCTATCCTGGCAAAACCGATATGACCCAGCGCTGCAACTCCGCGCCTTGGTGCTCAAAGACCTGCAGGGCTTTGGCCTGGTGTTGGGCACAGCCTCGCCGGCGGACCGCCTGGCCATGGCCTTTGCTGCTTACAACGGCGGCGGCGGTGGGCTGGCCAGCGATCGCAGGGCCTGTGCCGGCACGCATGGATGCGACCCTGGCAAGTGGTTTGGGAATGTGGAGCGCACCAGCCTGAAAGCCAAGGCGGCGGTGCCGGGCTATGGCCAGAGCTTTTTCCAAATCAACCGCGACTACGTGCGCAACATCATGATCGCGCGCCGCGTGCGGTACGGCCTGCTGGATCTGGCATGAGCGCCGTCCTGAAACTCGCCGCCGTCCTGGCGCTGGTGATAGGCATGTTCCTGGCTGAGCAGCACATTGAGCAGCGCGGCGCCGACCGGCAGCAGCTTGTTGACCAGGCCGCGACCAACAAACTCAAGGCCGAAGCCGCCCAGGCGCTCGCCACGGAAACGGCCAAGACCCTGAAGGCCCAGGGCGATCTATCCGAACTCATTGCAAAACTGGAGACCGACCGTGAAACACAACAAATTGCAAATCGCGCTGATCTGCGCCGCCGCAGCGCTGGCCCAAGGCTGCAGTTCACCGCCGAAGCTGCTGGACGTGGGGCAGGTGGTGGTGGTGCCCAAAGCCCAGCGCCAGGAGCCGCCAGTGACCCAGGCCCCGCCGTCGTACAACTTCCAGCAGCGCTTAGCGGCAATCTTTGGGACTTCGCCTCAGACGCCGAAAGCCTCTCCATAGATTACGGCGTTCTGTGGCGGTATGTGCACAACCCGGCGCTGGTGTGCGAGCTGCGTGGGGAGTGAAGGGTGGAACGATTAAGGGAGGTGCGCCTTGTCGATTGCACTTTCCAGCCAGTCGGAACCCAGCAGTTTGAGCCGATCCCAGCGCGTATCGTTCAGGCGCACGCTGCGCGGCTTGGTTTGCTGGTCAGCAGGGAGGCGCGGACCGGCTACTCCAGGCGGGCGGCCACGGCGCTTGGGCTCGGCGGTGACTGCCTGTCCGGCAGTGGAATTTTCTGTCATTAGCCGTAGATTCCGATCAGTTGCATCAGACCGGTCTTTGTGAACAGGCCGTGCTGACCTTCGACCTTGTAAGCAGTTTGGCCGTTTACTTTAGCACCAGCTTTTGTGACGACCAGGCCTTGCTTCTTTGCGTCGGCCAGCACTGTTGCGATTGTTGGTTCCATTTTCTTCCCCTGTTGCAGTCCGGCACCGCGCCGTCCATGGATTTAAGTGTAATACAAAATAAATCGCGTTGCAAGTGTTATTTTGTAACACAGAAAAATAAATTAACCCATAGGTTAACAAGCCCTCGCAGGTTTGCGATTCTGTGCAAGTCGGCCACTCTGGCAAACTGATGCCCTCATCCCTCGCGGGGTGGGGGCCTTTTTTGCGTTTCTGGGCCTGTGTAATTTCCGGTGTAATCCGATGGCTATTTCGGCGTTTTCCTGGCACTCAGCGCTGCCGCTCCCCAGTGGGAGACTCTGCCTGAATGGCCGTTACACGCATTCACACTGCAGGGGTCGCAAGTTCGAGACTTGCATCGCCCACCAATGAAAACACAGGCTGACGGTTGAATGAAATCCAGCCCTGTGTAATTTCCCGGTGTAATTAAGCCCTCGCAGCCTTCTTGGCAGCCGGGGCTTTTTTCTTGGCCGGAGGCATCACCAAGTCCCCCAATTTCCCCAGAGCTAGCCGCTGCGCATCCACCTGCAGATGGCTGTATCGCTGCGTGGTCTGGATGGTGCTATGCCCAAGAATCTTGCTGATGGTGTACAGGTCGACACCCAGGCCCAGCATGATCGATGCGCAGGAATGGCGCAGATCATGGAAGTTCACATGCCTCATGCCCGCGCGGACCCTGGCGCGCTGCCAGTTCGATTTGAAGCCCTCCACCGTCAGCGTGAGCGGGAAGTGCTTGAGCCACGGCCGCAGGGCCGGGATGATGGGAACCACGCGGCTCGTGTTGGTCTTGGTGTGGCTGGCCGGGATCAGGATCGAGTCTGGACCGATGTTTTCGGCCTTGATCTTGAACAACTCCCCGCGCCGGGCGCCGGTCAACAGTGCCGCCCAGATTGCGGCCTGCGTATCCGGCGTGCATCCATTGGCGATCTGATGCACCTGGTCAACATTCAAAAACACCTCGCGCTTGTTGTTGACGCTCACAGACTTGATGCGCAGACCGTAATTTTCAGGCGTCAGGTCGCTTTCCCATGCCAGCGTCAAGCCCTTCTTGGCCGTGGCCAGGCTGCGGTTGATCGTGGCCGATGCGTAGGCCTGGCGCAACTCGCCAGTCTTTGGGTCGGCAATCTTGGTGCTCATGTCTTTGATGACGTGCGCAGCAAAGGCGGCAGCCTGGCTGGCCTTGTACTTGGCCGCCCAAGGCCCCAGGCGCTTCGCATGGTGCTCAGAGGTCTCTGCACTGCGCAGGCTCTTGGAATGCTCCACGTAGAGCGCCATGATGGACGCCATGGGCGGGTCGCCGGGGATATTTGCCTGCCTTGGCATCTTCTCGATTGCCCCACGAATCTCAGCCTCTATGCGCTTGGCATCACCCGAAGTTGCACCTTCCGGCAGGATTCGGTGAACTCTTTTGCCGCCGACCATAACCCCGACGTGCTTACGTCCCTGTTTATCTTCCCAGATTGACATTGGTTTTCCTTCAGCCACGTCTTGCACTCGGCCAAGTCGTAGCGTTTTGCCCTGATGCCTACGGGCGTGAATGGGAGGCCGTTGATTTCCATGCGGCGCACGGTCGATTCGCTGATGCCAAGGGCAGAGCAGAGCTGCTGGCGGTTCAATTCGCTCATACCGGCGTCCCTTCATAGTCCCGCTCGAAGCAAGCTCTGATCTCTGCGGGGTCGGTCATAACATCGCGGCGATGCTCGAAGTAATAAGCATCCCTGAACCCCGCCTTGTAAGCATCCATCACCTGCGCCGCCGAGTAGCATTCCACATCTTCGGCGGCGTCGTACAAGTCCGGCTGCGGTAGTGTGTAGGTCATTTCGTTTCTCCGAGTGCTGCACGGGCAAAGCCCGAGATTGAAAGTTCTTCGCTCATGGTTGCTACGCTTTCCAGTACCTTCCGCAGCTTCTGGTTCTCTGTGTGGAGTTCAGCCACAGCAGCCTGGGCGGACTCCAGGGTTACAAGCGCATCAAGCCTGCGAGTGTTGTGGTCAGCCTTGTACTGATCAGCAAGCCACTGAAAATCCCCCGCCACAGAGCCATCAGGTAGTGTGTATTGACTGGCAAAGATGCCATGAATTCGCACCTCTCCTGGCGCACCCATTGGACGATATTGGTGATGCTCATACGCCGATACCACCATCGTCATATCTGTTTTTGCGTCGATCATTTCGTTTCTCTAAGTGCTTCAGTAGCCATTTGTAGCGCACTGATTTGAATGCGCCAGTCTGTACTATTTCCAACGCCTGCGCGACCATATTCTTTTAAGGCATCCCGCAGCTTCTGGTTTTCTGTGCGAAGGTCGTCAATGGTCAGGTTGTAGCCAGCAACATGATCGAACCAATCTTCTTTAAGTCGTTCAATCTCAGCAGCTGCACGGACGATAGCGCGGCGGGTAGCGGCCCGCAGGTTGGCACTCACAACCTCTGATACGGTGTGGCCCCGCTGGTTTGTTACCCAAACCTCGAGAGCATGAATGTCAATGCGGATGTGCAGAAACACAGCCAGCCGCAGCGCATCTCCGTCATCGTCAAGAGGGTCCCACCCCGTAGAGCCGCCACGTACCCACAGCGCAATGATGGGCGGCTCCATTTCCAGTCTCTCGGCATTCCACGGGTGCGATGTGTCGTATCCGCAGGCCTTAGCCGCCAGCTCCAGCAGATTGCGGTCGGCGCTCATTGGGTGCCGCCTTTGATGCCGTGGGCGGCTTCTACGGCGCGGACGGTTTTGATGATCTGCCTCTGCGTGTATATCCAGCCTTTGCTTTCAGGCTTTGGCATCTTGGAAATGATCTGCTCATCCGTCAGCGACTGGCGGGCCTGGGGTGCGGCCTCCAATTCGGCCCGCAGCCCGCGCAACTCGATTTCGTAGGCGTTGGACTCGCAAAACTTGTGGCATGGCGCCTGTCGGAATTGCAGGGGTGTGAGGCGGGCAACCTCGGAAGCCAGGGTGTCGCGCTCAGCCTCCAGCTTCTCCATCGCATTGAGGGCGGTGTTTTCATTGCGCTCTGCCGTGGCGCGGTCCGCCTCCAGCTTCCGAACGGCATTGGCCATGGCGGCATAGCTCTGGCGTGTTGGTTCTTTTCGGTGCGCCTGGGCTAGCGCCAGTATGGTTTTTGCGGTCATATTTGATAAATTGGTTTTGTCACGTCACATTCCGCTGCAGGTGCGTCGTGTAAATCTGCTGGCACCGAACCTTTGAGATATTGGCAATCATTGCAATGTCGCAATACCGGTCGCCCTCGTTTCGCATCTGAAAAATCTGCGCATCACGGACCTTGAGCCTTTGTTGTCTGGCGTATGCCGCCGACTCCATTTTGCCCATTGGGCGCAGCCTGATTGCTTTGGGTCGTGTGGTGCGTGCTGCTTTTGGCTGGGCTGGTGGCGGGCCGCCGATCCAGACTGTGCGTGGGGTGTAGGTCATAGCGAATACAAGTCCTTTTCAGGGGCATCGCCATCAAGCCGAACGCGCAGTGTTTTTATTTTTTCGTTTTTGCAAAATTGCTTGAATGCCTTAAACATCAGGGCGGCTTTGTACGACTTTTTCAAGCTGCCAGTTGATCCTTTTGACTCCATTAGGCGGTCACGCAATAGGAGAATTGGAGATCCTGAATGCAAGCCAATCCCAGACTCAATAGCGTCAAAAAATTGGATTGAATCATCTTTATTTTTCGCAGTGAAAACAAAGTGGCACATCACCGCCGTGCTTGGCTCAATGTTTTTTTTGATCCACTTTGATGCAGAGATATGGCTCACGGAATCTTTCAGCAGCGGATTTTTTAAGATGAATTCCTCTATTTGTGAAACCGTTGGCTGGATTGACAGTACGGAACTGAAAGGATTCCCGGTAACAAACCGAAGATAGGAAATCCTGGCGGATGAAGCGAGAAGCGTGTAATGTTTTTCTCCGGAAATGGCAAGAATGTCCGAAGTCGTGCGAGCCGCTCCGCCAGTGTCGATGGTGTGAAATACATCGTCGTCCAGATTGAATACGACAAGGGTTTGAACTGTGACGCCGCTTTCCTTTATCGCAGTCAGCCTGTGCTGTCCGTCAAGTAAAACGCCGCGCTTTGAAATCCGTATGGTGTCGCCATTTATCTCCCATTCCCCGCGCTTGATGGCTTCCGCCAGCTTTGAAGCCCTTCTGCTATTTAGCGGCCTATTGGCGGTGTTTTTCGCCAGCATGTCGGATGCGATATGTGGGCTTATAGCCATCAAGACTGTGGAAATCATTTGTTTTGTATCCTTTGTGTCGGTTCTATCGCTCATGCCTTCACCCCCGTAGCTTTGAAAATCGCAGCGCGCAGCCGGTCAACGATTCCGACTGGTACGTCGTATTCACCCCAGTACCCGGCGCTTTCCTCAAGCTCTTTGACAACGGCCAGCAGATCTGGGGCGGAGGCGATCAGGCGGGCATCAGCCAGCGTCATGTGGCCATGCACATCTGCGCCAGGGCCTTCGATGAAGAAATACTCAGGCGTGAACAGATCCACTACCTGGTCATCGGGTGGGCTGTATTTCCACGGTCCCGGCGTATGTGCGCCGCTCATGCCGCCACCTTCTCTCCAAACCGCGACTTCACAAAGCTGGTGATACGCGCCAGATCACTGTCGGCCAAGTCGTCAAGCAAGGAGTTCAATTCAGCACGGGCCATGCTGACTGTTGGACGGGGCAGTGGCTGCGGGAGTGCAGACACAACCGGCGCATGCTGGCCGCTGGCGTTGTTCTTGATGCGGGATGTGTCAATCTTGGCCTGAGCGTCTGCAATCGCCGCGTCAATCGATGCCTGCTGGTCAGCCTTGGCCTTGGCCTGCATAGCATTGAATGTGCGCTCTTGCTCTTCAATCGCGGCCCTAGCATTGCGCTGCTCTTGGGCCTGCTTTGCTTCAAGCGTTGCAACCTCTTCGCGGCGGATGCGCTCCCGGTCAGCTTCGATGCGGGCGGCTTCTTTTGCGGCGTGATCTGTCATGCGAGACTTCACCAGTGCGGCGAAGTCGTCGGCGGCTTTGGTGCACACTGCCTGCAGGTCTGCGAACAGGAACATGGGCGCATTCACATGAAGTAAGTGCGTCAGGTTCATATCAATCCGGTCTGCCACTTCATTTGCCGCGATCTTGGCGCGGGCCAGTTCCGTATCCACCGCATCGCGGATGCTGTCAATACTGCGCTTGCCCTTGATTGCTCCGGCGAAGTCAACCGGCAGCGCGGGCATGAAGCTCTTGCCCAGCCGGGTGTTCAGGCTGTTGATGTGAGCACCCAGCGCGAGGGCGGCGGCGCCGACAATCTCCATCCGGATCGCATCCTTGCGGGCCGTCACCATCTTTTCACTTGCCAATCGCGTAGACCGGGCCAGGGCGCGCAAGTCGGAGATGGTACGGCGCAGGGCTTCAACGTCCGTCATTTGCGCCAGGGCGCTTGTTTCGGACTGCTCCAGAGCGACTTCCGCCTTCTTCAGCGCCTTGCAAGCGGCCTCGCAGTCAGCAAACTCTTGGTCGGTGCTTGGCTTGGCCGGAATGTTGGCAATGAAAGCCTTCAGCGCGGCGTCGAATTCTGGCAAGTTCGACGCGACCACAAGCGAGCCATCAAGTCGAACGGACACGGCAGGCAGGGACTCGACCGGCGCAGCCACTGCGGCGACTGTCTTTGCTGTGGGGACATAGTCCACCAAGTCTTTGTGGAACTGCTCCCAGCCCGCAAGAATTTGGGCGCGAAGCTCAAGATCAGGTGCATACCAGGCGTGAAGCTCTTCCACCAGTTCATCGCCTGACCAGGTTGATGCCATGAACAAGCACTGGTCAGCACCCGACACCATCAGCTGCTGCTCCATCTGCACCCGATACCGCAGCGGCAGCACGTCGCCCATGGTCAGCACCTGGCGCAGCGCGGAATTCAGGCTCTTGTGTTCCCAGATTGTTTCCTCGCCCATCGTGCAGCCGTCAAAGCTGGCGCTCAACCGGCCATGCGAGCCAGTCACCGGGTACAGGTCTTGGCCGATGATCTGCTCTGCCAGCGGGCGTGCCAGAGCCTCGAATGCATGGCCGTTGTCAAACAGTCGTTGTGTGTGCGTGCTGACCTCTGGCGTCAGGCCGGTGGCCTTTTCTTTCATCAGTTCAGCGCGGGTCTTGTAGCTGCTGCAGCCCATCATGGCCGGCGCGTCGCTGGCGTTGTCGTGCTGGGCGCGGTAGTCGTGCCACTCGGCACTTCCTTGGGTCAAGTTGTGGATCTTCATGGGTTACTCCGCATCAAAAGTGGCGACGACCGTGGCCTGCAAAATTGCAATGTGTTCTTCGGTGAGTTGGGCCTTGCTGGACACCGTAAAAATAATGTCGCCCGCCGTCTTGCGGCCAGACTCGATCAGCTTGCGCCAAGTGGGCAAGTTCTTCGAAAAGTCCTCATCGCTGTAGACGGGCAGGGCGGCGGGCGCTTGAATCTCGCCGGTATCTGGGTTGATTGACTTCATAGGCTGCGCAGTCTCCGCAATGCGGGATGCCTCGTCGTCGTCATAGATGCCGCCGAAGCCAAAGGCCATGCGGGCGCACTGGATCATTGCTTTGTGGCGCGAGAAGCGTTTTGGATGCGTCTGCCATGGGCCTGCGACCACATAGCCCTTTTCGGCATTCTTGAATGGGGCCTTGTAGACTTCATCCAGGTACTCGCGTATCACAGTGGGGTGGGCGCGGTCCTTGCGGTAGATCACGCATTCAGTCCATGCCGGAGCGGAGCTGTTGGCGCCGTCCATCGTCACCATTTCTTCGCTGAAGCGAAATTCCATGCCGTCGAATGCCGTGCTCTTGTTGATGATTCGCGCCCATCCGTCAACGCTCACGACTGGAATAATCCCGTTTTTCTTGTCCGGGAAAGCGTAAATTTCCTTTGTCCAGGGGTTCAAGCCGTATTGCGCGGCGACGATCAAAAGTGCAGATAGTTGGGCGTCACTCACTTCTCCCTTGAATGCCGTGGCCTTCAAGACGTGGTAAAGCTCTTCGCTCTGCGGCAGATCAAACCGAGTTGCAAGCTCGTTGATCTGGGTTGTTATCAGGTTGTTTTCCATATTCACCTCATCCAAAAAAAGAAGTTGCCGTCAAAAACACCACCACCACAAAGAAGGCGCACAGCAGCAAGTCGCTGGCAAGCCAAGGGATTTCCTTCATGGCGTCATCCTCAAAAAGTAAATGGCCATGGGCAGCGCGATCACTGCGGCGCATATCAGCGCCTGGGCCAAGCACCCGGCATAGCGGAGGTAGGAATTCGCAGGGATCTCCGGCAGCTCGCAAGCTTGGCGCGCTGGGCATGACCGGCCCTGATTGCATCCAAAGTTGGAGCAATATTCGTCACAGCAGCTTTTCATTGCGCCCTCCTGAATGCCCGAGCCATGTCGAGAAAGCGACCGGGTTGCCATTCGTGGCAGCGGGTAGACCCAGCAGCCATAACAACCGGCGCGTCAATGGCGCCGAAGTCGATGGGGCCGTAGCAGACGCTGTAATCGGGCGCGGCCTTGGCAGCTTCCTGATAGTCGATGCGCATCAGGGCGTCGCAGTATTGAATGAAGCCTGCGGTTTTCATGACGCCATCCGATCTTCATAACGCTCCTGGCCCCGGTCCATCTCAGCCTCGAACTTCGCCTCAATGCAGTGCCTCTCGAAGTGCTTAGCGCACGCTTCAGCGAAAGTCTCTTCGTGGTCAGCCAGCAGCTTGGTGACGATCTTTCCTTGGTACGTCACCTTGCAGGACCACACAGAGCCGTCCTGATCGGCCGCGTCATCCTCGTCGTATTCCAGGTCAATCACCTGGCTGTTGTGGGTGTAGCTGAAATTCATCCCGTTTCCCCTTTGAAGCAGCGTTTTGCTGCGATGGGGTAATTCTAGCGCGTTACTAGATTAAAGCAAGCACCTTGCTAGATTTATTTGAATATTCTTTGTGACCGGCTGGTCAGTAGCAGCCAGCAGGAGACGGAAGAAGTCTGATAAATCTGATTTGATACACATCAATGCCGGGCATGGATTCACCCGTTTGGGGGATGTGAGGATCAGGGAAAACCCGCAGAATTCGCGATTAACAAGGCGAAAGCCAGAAAGAAAACAAATGAATGGAATAAGCGGGGGGGGGGGGCGTGATCAACAATTCACAAAAATGTTTGATCGTTGATCCATGCGATTACATGGATGCGGTACTGCGCAGCTTTGAGCTTGCGAAGATGGGAGTCAACTGCCTTGTGGTGCTTCGCGGTCAGGAAGACGCGGCGGCGGCTTGGGAGTCGGCGGCGTCGCCCTTAGATGGGCTGTCAGAGCTAGTAGCGCGTTCAGGCAGGCTGAATCCCTTAGCTCGACCGGGACCACCGCCAGCGCCTGCAATATCATCGCAGACTTGGTGTGAAGATCGTTATCTTCTGGCAGAAGGTCAGCATCTGGATCTGAGTCAAACCAATTGAGCGGTCTGCCGTCAGCAAACCCTGCCGCTATCTTGTCGGCAGCTGCTTTGCCTGGGTAGCGGACTTTCCCCGACTTTGTGGGCTTGTCCGTGACCAACTGGTGGATGTATTCCTCATTCAATCCAGAAAAGTCCGCCACTGAGCGAACACCCTTTCTCCCGCCACCTTCTTTCTTGACAAGCGCCTTCAGGTTGGTCAGCCAGATGTCTTGGATTGCCATGGCCGCATTCAACCAAAGAAAAAAAGTAAAAATCTAGCGGGACACTTGCGTAAATCTAGTACGGTGCTAGAATTGGCGCCATGGCAATACCAAACTACCCCCCAGCACGCAGGTATGAAGTCGCCGCGTTGCTCGAGATAGATGAGCAATACCTCTATCAGATCAGCAAGGGCATCCGTCTGGCAAGTCCAGCGCTCGCCCGAAACCTTCACAAGATCGATCCCGAATTCAGGCTGCAAGAGCTTCGCCCTGATGACTGGGAAGCAATCTGGCCCGAGCTGGTCAAGGCCTGAGATGAACAGGCCAAGCGCAAACCCCGTTATTGCCGGGACTTTAGTAGACCTTCCACGCCATCCAGCATGTCTGTTTGCAGAACCTGGGGATGCATTTGCACCGACAGCACATGTGAGCAGTGAGGGCAGGTGTACGCGATGCACTGAAAAGATTGGCGAGCCTGGTCCGTGCCAGGTAGTGCGTGAATCTTCACGGAGCTGATCGACGTGTCGCACTTCGGACAAATTTTCATGGGAATCCCTTTCGGCAATGGTTGTGTGGACTTCCATTGTGTGCCGACTGGGATTCCCGCCATTTTCCCCACGACAGGCGCCGTGTTTCCCCTCCCGTTCACGGATCGCCGGGGTCTGCCTGCTGCCTCTTGGGGCGGCGGGCCTTTTTATTCTTGAGAGAGATTGATGGTCGAAAAACTCACAAACGGCGTTGCTGTAACCGTCCGCTTCACGACCGCAGGCTTTGCAGAATTGCACGCCCTGGCCGAGTCCGAAGGCATGGAGCACAGCGAATACATCAGGCATCTGGTGGACCTCGACAAAGTGGCAAAGAAAAGGAAATGGGTAGCACTTAGCTCAGTGTTTTCCAAAATGGAAATACCCACAACGATTTCTGCGGATGACGAGGTAGGACGTGATGAATAAGAGCACAAAACCAAAGCTGACCGCAGCCGAGCGCACGCAGAAGCTGCTGGCTTTCAAGCGCGGCTACTCACACAACTTCACGCTGAATGCAGTGCCGAGCAAGCCGGTGCACCGAGCAGTTGGCGCAATGAGGACTTCGGCATGAGCCAAAAACAAAACCCCGCAATGCATGAACAGGGCGGGGCTTCTATCAGTAACCAAGGGGAGTTAGTTATGAATGTACAGATTTTAGACGACTACGAGGCTTTTGTAAAAGGGAAAGCGCCTGAGGACGTGGAGTCCGGCTTTGAGCCGTCCGACTTGGGCGATCACTTGTTCGACTTTCAGGCGTCAATCGTGGAGTGGGCTTGCAAGCGTGGGCGCGCCGCCATCTTCGCTGATACCGGCCTGGGCAAGACTGCCATGCAGACCGAATGGGCGCGCCAGGTATCCGAACACACTGGCGGCATGGTCCTGATCGCCGCTCCTCTGTGCGTGGCCCAGCAGACCGTTGAAGAGGCCGCGAAGTTCGGCATTCACATCCAATACTGCCGCAGCCCTGCAGACATAAAAGGCGGCACTCAGATCGTGATCACCAATTACGAAATGATCGAAAAGTTCGACCCGGCTGAGTTTGCGGGCATCGTGCTTGATGAGTCCAGCATTCTGAAGAGCCACACCAGCAAGACCCGTGCCCTGATCATTGAAATGTTTCAGCGCACGCCTTATCGCCTGAGTTGTACCGCAACCCCATCACCCAATGACCACATGGAGCTTGGCAATCAAGCCGAATTCCTGGGCGTGATGACTGGCACTGAAATGCTGGCCATGTTTTTTGTGCACGACGGCGGCGACACATCGCAATGGCGACTCAAGGGCCACGGGAAGACTCGATTCTGGGAGTGGATGGCCACATGGGCAATCTGCATCCGCAATCCGGCAGACCTTGGCTTTGATGGCACCCGCTACAACTTGCCTGGTCTGAAAATGCATGAGCACGTCGTCGAGGCATCCGAGCCTCTGGATGGCCAACTGTTCGCCGGAATCGCCCAGACATTGACCGAGCGCCGCGATGCGAAGCGCAAGAGCATGGCCGAGCGCATCGCACTGACTGCCGACCTGGTGAACAGCCATAACCGCCCTGCAATCGTCTGGTGCCACCTGAATGACGAATCCAAAGCCCTGACTGCCGCCATCCCTGACGCCATCGAAGTGACAGGCTCAATGACCGCTGATGAGAAGGAAACGGCAATCATGGCATTCACACATGGATCGCGCCGGGTGCTGGTTTCCAAGGCATCCATCTGCGGATTTGGCATGAACTGGCAGCACTGTCACGACATGGTATTTGCCGGACTGGATGACTCATACGAGTCCTTTTATCAGGCCATTCGCCGGTGCCACCGTTTCGGCCAGGCTCACATTGTTGACGTTCACCTCGTCTCTTCCGAATCCGAAGGTGCGGTAAAGGCCAATCTGGAGCGCAAGCAAGCGCAGGCCGATGACATGGCGCAGTCGATGGTTTCTCACATGCGCGAACTGACAAAACAAAAAATCAAAGGGCTGGCCATGGAAAAGAGTGAGTACAAGCGCGAAGTGGCGCAGGGCGATGGTTGGACTGTGCACCTGGGCGATTGCGTGGATGTGGCCCGTGACCTGCCAGACGCATCCATTGACTTCAGCGTGTTTAGCCCGCCGTTTGCTTCGCTCTACACCTACTCCAACAGCGACCGCGACATGGGCAACTGCAAGGACTATGCCGAGTTTTACGGCCAGTTCAAGTTTCTGATTGCCGAGTTGTTCCGCATCACTAAGCCGGGTCGCTTGTTGTCATTCCATTGCATGAATCTGCAAACGTCAAAATTCAGGGATGGCGTGATAGGACTGCATGACTTCCGTGGCGAGTTGACGCGCATGTTTACCGCTGCCGGTTGGATTTTTCATTCTGAGGTCTGCATCTGGAAAGACCCAGTGACGGCCATGCAGCGTACAAAGGCTTTGGGCCTGCTGCACAAGACCATTCGCAAAGACTCCAGCATGAGCCGCCAGGGCATCCCTGACTACTTGGTGACCATGCGCAAGCCCGGCGAGAACGCAGAGCACATCAGCCACACACACGAGACATTCCCCGTTGACAAGTGGCAGCGCTACGCAAGCCCCGTCTGGATGGACATAAACCCGACTCGCACGCTGCAATTCAAGACAGCTCGGGAATCAGACGATGAGCGCCACATCTGCCCGCTGCAGCTTGATGTGATCGAACGTGCCATGGAGTTGTGGAGCAACCCCGGCGATGTGGTTTTCTCGCCGTTCACCGGGATCGGATCTGAGGGTTATGTCTCGATCGAAATGGGACGCAAGTTCATTGGGGCTGAGTTGAAGCGCTCTTACTGGGAGTTGGCAAAGCGCAACCTGAGCCAAGCCAGGGAGATCAAGGCATCCGGCCTGTTCAATGAAGAAGAACTTGAAGCGGAGGCCGCATGAAGCAGCACCGCAGCGATAAGACTATGGAGCGCGGCGAATATCTTTCTCGCGCCAGAGAGCTTGCAAATAGAGGGTAATCATTGAATTCCGCCAAGTTGCTTGATATTGACGTTGTTACTATTCGCAGTGCGGCACGCCAGCGCGAAGCTCTTAAAAAGCATATTCGAGAAAACCTAAGTAACGATGCCCTTGCGGCTTTTTTTGGAGTCCATACAGGGACCATTGAAAAGGTTTTGTCTTATGCATCTTGGAGTCATATTGCGTGAGTTGTTTTTAGAAAAACACATAAAACAGCTATCGTTCTAAATATGCACTACTACAAAAGAAACCTAGGCGACTATGCAAAGAAGTGTGGACGCCTGTCCATGCTTCAGCACGGTTCGTACACGCTCTTGCTCGATGCGTGCTACGACCGTGAGCAATTCCCAACGCTTGCCGAGGCCATCGACTGGGCTTGGGCTTCCAGCAAAGAAGAAATCGAGGCCGTTGAATTTGTATTGAAGCGGTTTTTTGAGCTTGAAAACGGTGTTTATGTCCAAAGGCGAGTGCAAGAAGAGCTTGCAGAGTTCAAGTTGAAGGCCGATACAAACAAACGAATCGCTACCGAACGCGAAACGAAGCGTAAGGAAATTAGCACGAACCGTGCACCAGTCGTTAACGACGCGTCACCAGTCGTTAACGAACCGCCACCTAACCATGAACCAAGAACCATGAACCATGAACCAGTATTGGCTCCCGCGCCTTCGGCTCGGTCAACAGCGAAAGGCTCACGCCTTGAAGCCGGATGGAGGCCAAGCGAGGAATTGCAGGAATGGGCATCGACCGAAAGACCGGATTTAGAAATTCAAACCTCGATCGATTCATTCGTTGATTTTTGGAAAGCAAAAACTGGCAAGGATGCGACAAAGCTGGATTGGGACGCGACTTTTAGAAATTGGATTCGCAGCCAAAGGCAACAATTTAAAGTTGTAAAGCAATCAAATGGCGTATCAATGTTGGCGGGAGTTATTTGATGATTGGACACGAACCCATCATTGCGATGCGCAAACGCGGCACGACTCCAAAAATCGTTTTCATTAACGACTTCCCGTGCCAAACATCCCGCGATTGGCATAACCCTGGCGAAAAGTTTGGCCAGCAATGGCCAGCAGATCACGCCACGGTCAGCACTGCCGGAGATCCGCTGTCCAGCCTTGACCTGCGCTTCCTGGTGGGCCTGACGGTGAGCATCAGCAGCGAAAGCGAGATTCGCGCAAAAGCCATTTTTGCAAAAGCTAAATGGTTTGGCGCAAAGACAGTCGCCGCAACCCATATCAAACCCGGCATTCGGATTACGTCCGGATGGACTGAAGTTTTCCACAAGGAGGCCGCTTAATGGCTGAGTTTATTGATGACGATATTGATTTTGCGGAATACCTCAAGGAATCCGACGCAAAAACAAAAGTGAAGCCTGCATCGGAATTTGTGCAAGACGCAAAGGACCGACTGCGCACTCGCGCAAAAGCAAAGCGCACATTTTTGCCATGGCCCAAATGCAACGACAGCTTTGAGTTTCGGCGTGGCGAGGTCACTGCATGGGCAGGGCAGAACGGCCACGGAAAAACGGACGTGACGACGCAAGTTGCGCTGTCTTTGGTTGGACAAGGTGAAAAAGTATGCGTGGCATCGTTTGAAATGAAGCCAGTGACCACCATAGGCCGCATGGTGAGGATGTTTGCCATGCTCAACCCATTTTCTGAAGAGTTCCAAGGGGGTAGTGGCTTGGAGGCACTCGATGCGCTTTACGATGATTTTGGAGGCTGGACAACAGATCGCATGTGGCTCTACGACCAGACCGGCAGCGCGTTCCCTGAGACGGTGCTGGGCATGGTCAAGTATTGCGCGCAAGAGCTTGGCATCACCCATGTATTTATTGACTCGCTCATGAAATGCGTGCGCGCCGAAGATGACTACAACGGGCAAAAAGAATTCGTGGACCGTTTATGCGCCATTGCCAAGGATTGCAATATCCATGTTCATTTGGTGCATCACCTCAAGAAGCCCGCCAAAGAGGGAGACATGCCCGATAAGCACGACACCAAGGGCAGCGGATCGATCACAGATCAGATTGACAACCTTTTCATGGTCTGGCGCAACAAGCCAAAAGAGGATGACATGAAAGCCAAGGGCGCCGGAAGCAATAAGGCGACAGAGCCGGATTGTTTTTTATTGTGCCGAAAGCAGCGCAATTACGAAGGAAGCACCGAAGGCGAGCCGACTATTGGCCTTTGGCGCCATCGGGACGCAGGTAATTTTGTGGCAGAGGCTGGCGGGTATCCACAGTTCTTCCCGAATTACCCCCATGTCGAAAGCATGTGATGCATGACGCTATTCGACAAACATCTGCAGTGGCTGATCGAGCTATGCCAACACGGCCCAGCCTGGCGGGAATACGCATGGAGCCGGGCCAAGGAGTTGGAATCGGAGTATCCCGGCATGAAGGCGGCGTTGACGAAGGCGGTGAAGCATGGGGAGGCAAATGAATGAGCTGGCACTATTTGCAGGGGGGGGGTGGCAGCATTTTGGCCGCAGAGTTGCTTGGATGGCGCACCGTCTGTGCTGTTGAGCTTGATCCCGGAGCGCGTCAAATTGTTATCGACCGCCAGCGCGATGGAGTCATCAGCGCATTTCCCATCTGGGATGACGTTTCAACGTTCGATGGCAAGCCGTGGGCAGGAGCCGTGGATGTTGTCACTGGAGGATTCCCATGCCAAGACATTAGCCAGTGCGGAGCAGGCAAAGGCATTGAAGGAGAGCGCAGCGGACTCTGGAAGCAGATGGCAAGAATCATTTGCGAAGTACGACCCGCTTGCGTTGTTGTGGAAAACAGCCCAATGCTCACTTCTAGAGGACTCGGGGTTGTCCTTGGAGACTTGGCCCGAATGGGGTTCGATGCGAAGTGGGGAGTGTTTCGAGCTTCATCCATTGGAGCAGCCCACCATCGAGCCAGGCTTTTCTTGGTTGCTAACGCCTACGGCTCAAAGCTGGAAGGCTTGGACTTTCCGCAATCCATTGGCTTTGATTCGAAAGAATCACGCAGACGGCAATCTGCAAGAGCAATTGATGCGGCTCTACCAGCGGATGACTACTCCTCGATGCCAAGAAATCCTGATGCAGTGGCCCGAGGGATGGACGGACTCAAAACCACTGGCAACGGGTGGGTTCCAGCAGTGGCAGCAAGAGCAATACAAATGCTTGGGGGCTTGAAATGATCATCCTGGGCATTGACCCTGGCCAGCACACCGGCATCGCAGTCTTCACTGGCGGCAAGCTTGAAACCCTGCACACCATCAGCCCCCACCAGATCGCCGACTTCCTGCGCAGCTCTGGCGCCGGTCGCGTGATCTTTGAAGACAGCCGACTGACAAGCTACGTTTTCACCACCGTCAAGAGCAGGCCGGTGGCGTTGAACATGGCGCGCAAGGTTGGCCAAGTAGATGCATGGTGCACGCTGATCGTCGCCGTGTGCGGTGATCTGGGCATACCGGCGCACGGCGTCAGTCCGAAAGGAAAGGGCGCTAAGTTGGATGCTAAGGCCTTTGCGCGCATGACCGGGTGGCTGGCTGCCAGCAATGAGCATTGCCGCGACGCTGCGGCTGTGGCGTGGCCGTATCGGGGTGCCAAATGAAGCAAACCTTCATCATGGCCCACGACCGGGCCCGCTCCAATGCCATCAAGGCAGTGCAGGCTGCGCCGTCCGGGCACATGGTCCAGATCAGCGAGCCCGCCAAGAAGCGCATCCAGGAAGAAAAGTACCACGCCATGGTGTCCGACATTGCCCGCCAGGTGGAGCACATCGGGCGCCGGTGGGATGCCGACGACATGAAGCGCCTGCTGGTCGATGAGTTCGCAGAGGAAATGCGCATTGCCGGCACGCCGCTGCACCACGACAGCCGGGTAACTCCGAGCCTCGACGGCTGCCGCATCGTGCAGCTTGGCATCCAGACGCGGGAATTCTGGGTCAAGGAAGCCGCTCAGTTCATCGAATTTCTGTATGCCTTTGGTGCAGATCGCGGCGTGCGGTGGTCGGCCTCTGCCGAAAGGGCTTGCGCATGACCATATCCGCAAAAGCCCGCGTGCTGGAGTGCATCGTCGCCGGAATATCTGACCGCGCCACCATCGCAGAGCAATGCGGCATCACCTACGTGCAGTGCATGAGTGCCATGCGGCACCTTCAGCACGAAGGAAAGATTGTCAAGGCCACGCCTCAGGTGTTCCGGGAGAACAAGGGCGGCAGCAAGCCAGCGACTTACCGGGCAACCGGCTATGAAGCGCCGAGCTTCTCCGCTTGCGCGAGTGGCGTCAACTTCGTTTTTAACCTGGGAGCACAGGCATTAGGTCGTGGGAATGGGGCAACCCCGAGATGGTGCCGATCCGCCGTCAGGAAGAAGCCGCCCGCCAGGCCAAGGCATGCGGCCAGTGCATGCACAAGCGTGTTCAGGTGCTGGACGGCAAAGAGATTTACGACTGCAGAAAGCGCCAGGACTACGGCTGGCGCTGTAGGTTTTATCAGATTCATTCAACTATATGGAAGACCAAATGAGCAACAGAGAAATTTCCCCGGCATTCGACGACCCGAAGAACATCACGGTGGGCAAGGCGCGCGTGATCTGGGCGAAGGCAGTGCCACCACTTGCGCACGAGGGTTGGGTACTGCCTGGTGGTAGCCGTACCGCGAACTTTGCCGAGGCTCACGCATGCGCTGTGCGGATGGACGCGCTGTTGGCTGAGATGGGCGCCTGACATGAAAAAGCCCCGCAACCAGTCAAAGTTAAGCGGGGCATTTCTTGCTATCGCAGTTGCTGCCCGAATTGTAATTTCAAAGGACTGCTAAATGAGCGATGACGTAATCACCACGGAAGAAATGTACACCAGCGCCACGCACGCCAGCAATCTGCGCGTTGAGGCTGACCGACCCAGCCAGGCCGACATCATCATTGCTGCGGGCTGGAGCTATTCGCGCACCGGCATGGCCCTTTTGAGGCTCCACAGCGAATATGACGGCGTGGAGCACCCCAAGGCCGGAACCAGGATCTATTTGCACGAAGTCGCGCTGATGTTGGGCAAGCTCAAGACGCTGCCTGAAGTGCGCGCCATGCTCATTGCCAACGTGGAGAAGTGGAAGCGCCCAGTGGAGGCCCCGGGCGACCTGGTGGCGGATGTGCTTATGTGGTGGCTGGGTGACGTATGCCCAGTCTGTCATGGCGTGCGGCGTGACCGTGCCATGCATCACAAAGGAGTTTGCCCGACATGCCGTGGTGGCGGGAAACGCAAGCTGCCGCAAGGTGAGGCGGGACGGAAGCTGGCGAACCTGATAGATGACTCATTGAGCGCTGCACGGATCAGCATAAAGAAGCGCTTGCATGCTGGGAGGAAATGATATACCATGGCGCCCAATAGACGCCGGAGAGCGCTAGGACTGGGCTACGTTTTTGCCCCATGATTGCTTCGGTGGCCAGCTGCCATTTGCTGCAATAGCTCTAAATGCACAGTCGCCTCAAAAAATTGCCCCTTTATTGGGGCTTTTTGCTTTTACGCGGAGTCGCTCATCAAACCAAACCGCACTCGTTGCAACCTGGAGCGCACTTTGCACCAATTCACACGGAACCCGAACGTGGGGCCGGCTGACACCCGGCCCTGGTCTCTACGCGCCTGCATCAACGCGAAATCGGGGATGTTGCGAACCGGTTGCCCCAGCCGCAAGGTGAATCCGATGGGTGCATAAATTTGAAAGTTGAAAATGGCCCAGAAATACGACTGGCAGCAGATACGCGCCGAGTATGAGGCGGGCGCCACGCAGTCTGAGTTGTCCAGAAAGTACAACGTCAGTCGGACGGCCATACAAAAGCGGATCGAAAAAGACGGATGGGCACAGGACATAGAAGACAGCCTTAGGCGAAAGGTTGCAGAGAAGGTTGCAGGCGTGGTTGCAGGTTGCAACCCCCAAAAAAAGGCAGAGGCACTGGATGCTGCCGCCCAGCGCCGGGCAGATGTGGAGATCAGGCACCAAACGGAATGGGATGAGCACAAGCAACTGGTAGACACGGCAATCGGTAATGCCGACTTTGATGCAGCCAAGCTGGCCAAGATCACTGCCGAGACTTTGAAGATTCGCCAAGAGGGTGAGCGCAAAGCATGGCGTCTTGATTCGCAACCCCCGGCACCCGCAGCCCCATCCAGCAGCTTTGTGATAAACACCCTAACCCCTGAAGAATATGAGCGTCGCGCAAAGCAACTCATACAGGACATTTGACGCACTAGACCGCCAAGCCGCAGCAATAACCGCAAGGGCAGACCTGTATTTCTTTAGCCGCTGGATGTTCCGGCAGCGCAAAGGCTACAGGTGGCTGCAAGCCCAGCACCACAAGATCATTTGCGAAGCCCTGATGCGGGTGTTCGATGGCAGCACAAAGCGCCTGATCCTGAACATCCCGCCTCGCTACTCCAAGACCGAATTGGCGGTGATCAACTTCATCGCATGGGCCATGGGCAAGGTTCCCGATAGTGAATTCATCCATGTCAGCTACTCCAGCGACTTGGCTGCAAACAATTCAGCCAACACCAAAATGCTCATGCAGCATGAGGCTTACGGCGAAATATTCCCCGATGTGAAGTTCCAGGGGACTGCCCAGGCTCACTGGAAGACGACAGCAGGCGGCGTGATGTACTCTGCGGGCGCAGGTGGCACGCTGACCGGCTTTGGCGCTGGCAAGCACCGAGAAGGCTTTGGCGGCGCAATCATCATCGATGACCCGCACAAGGCGTCCGAGGCTCGCAGCGATACGGTGCGTAAAGGCGTGCTGGATTGGTTCCAGACCACGCTTGAGAGCCGCAAGAACGACCCAAAGAACACACCCATCATCCTGATCATGCAGCGATTGCATGAAAACGACTTGGCCGGGTGGCTGCGGGAGAGCGGCAACGGCGAGGAATGGGAGGTTATATGCCTTCCCGCAAAGCAGGAAGACGGAACCGCGCTTTGGCCTGAAAAGCACACGATAGAAGACCTGAACCGCATGGAGCAGGCAAACCCCTATGTGTTCGCGGGCCAATATCAGCAGCGCCCAAGCCCCGGCGAAGGCGGATTATTTAAGCCAGACCAGCTTCAGATCATCGACGCCGCTCCGGCGCAGGTATCAAAGTGGTGCCGAGGCTGGGACTTCGCATCCACTACGGACGGCGACTTTACGGCGGGGGCAAAGATAGGCCGCATGGACGATGGCCGCTTTGTGATTGCGGACATGGTGCGGGTGCGAGTTGGCCCCGATGAGCGCGACGCAGCAATCAAAAATACCGCCGACTATGACGGGCGCAGTGTTACCACCAGCATCCCGCAAGACCCGGGGCAGGCTGGCAAGACGCAGGTTGCATACCTGACCCGGATGCTGGCTGGCCACAAAGTCAAGTCCAGCCCGGAATCCGGCGACAAGGTGACGCGCGCCGAGCCATTCGCCGCCCAGGTCAACGTGGGAAATGTGCTGATGGTTCGGGCCCCATGGAACGAGGCCTTTATCAACGAGTTGCGGATGTTCCCAAATGGGACGTTTGACGACCAGGTGGATGCAAGCAGCCGGGCATTTGCCGAGGTAATGGCTCCACGCAGATCATTTTTTGGATAGCCCATGTTCTCGTTTTTCCGCAAACCAAAGCCAGAAGCAAAGCCCCTGCGCAACGTTTCCAGCTTCTTCAGCACGCATGCGTTCGAGCGCATCGAGCCCGTGATGCTGACGGCGGACTATCTGAACGGCCTCAAGCGCGCCCAGCCTGCGCTCGTGGGCGTGGCGATGGATGACAGCTCCAATGGCTATCCAGCATTCAAGGGCTACGGCGCCGGCCAGAACAGCATGAGCGAGGCGCTGGCCGGTTGGTATGCATCCCAAGGGTTCATCGGCCATCAAATGGCCGGCATCCTGGCGCAGCACTGGCTGATCAACAAGGCGTGCTCCATGCCCGGGGATGATGCGATCCGCAATGGCTATCGCGTGACCAGCTACGACGGCGAGGACATCCCCGACGAGGCGCACAAGATCATCAAGCGCTTTGACAAGCGTTTCCGGGTGAACTGGCATCTGCGCGAGTTCATCCGCAAGGGCCGCATCTTCGGTGTGCGCGTGGCCATGTTCAAGGTGGACAGCACCGATGCGCAGTATTACGAAAAGCCGTTCAATATCGATGGCGTGACCCCCGGGAGCTACAAGGGGATCATCCAGATCGACCCATACTGGACGGCTCCAATGCTCGATCAGGCGGCATCCAGTCAGCCGGACTCGATGCATTTCTATGAGCCCACCTGGTGGCTGATCAATGGCGTGAAGGTGCACCGGTCGCACCTGGTCATATTTCGCCATGCCGACCCGGTGGACATCCTGAAGCCGCAGTACATCTATGGCGGCATCCCATTACCCCAGCAGATCATGGAGCGTGTCTACGCTGCCGAGCGCACCGCAAACGAAGCGCCCCAGCTGGCCATGACCAAGCGCACGAATGTGTGGCTGACGGACATGGAAAAAGTAATGGCCAACGCGGAGCAGGCAACAGACCGCCTGAACCTGTGGGCGCAATACCGCGACAGCTACGGTATCAAGCTGGGCGACAAGGAAAGCGACGAATTCCAGCAGTTCGACACCTCCCTGGCCGACTTTGACGCGCTGATCATGACGCAGTACCAGCTGGTCGCCGCGCAGGCAAGCGTGCCAGCCACCAAGCTGATCGGCACGACGCCCAAGGGATTCAACTCCACCGGTGAGTATGAAGAGGCCAGCTACCACGAATTGCTGGAGTCGATTCAGACGCACGACCTGACGCCCTTCTTGGAGCGTCACCATGCCCTGGTGGTGCGCAGCTTCGTTGCCCCGCTCATGCTGAAGATGGCAGGCGTTGAAACGTCAGTTGCATGGGCGCCACTGGACAGCCCGACCGCCAAGGAAATGGCAGACACCAATCTGGTGAAGGCCCAGATCGGCGCAGCCCTGATCGCATCCGGCGCAATCTCCAGCGAGGAAGAGCGCGAACGGGTGGCAAAGGACCGCGATGGCGGATACCCAGAAATGCGGCTAGGTGATGGTGCCCCAGGCATCCCGGAGGATGACGATGGCAACGATGACGATGAGGGGGGCCAAGCTGTGGACGGCGCCGACCCAAAAGCGCATCCCAGCGGTTTTGCCTTTGATGACCGCTGGATAACAGTCCACCCAAACGGCCAGGAAGGCGAAGGCCGCAAGGTTCTAATTTCAGGCAATGGCACGGTGTTGGCCGGAATGGGCGGAAAGTTCAATGGCCGCAATATCAGCCAGGCACATAAAGGCGGAACCGCTGAAAAGCCCGAGCACGTCAAAAAGAGTGAGCATGCAGACAATCTGTCGACAACTGCAGCCAGCGGAGACCAGCACAGTGACGCAAGGGCCGCCCACATAGAGGCCGCAGAGGCCGCGCAGTCGGCGGGTGAGCAGGAGCGTTCATCGCACCACTTCGCAAGGGCAGACGTTCACTTCGCTGCGATGAAATACGCAAGAATGAATGAAGCTAGTGCAGCCGCTCACGCGGCCAGCGAGACAGCCAATTCATCCAAAGAGCATGGCGACGCCTACGACCTGCACATGCATGCTAGGGATCTGGCAAAAGAGCAAGGCGAAGGCGACTTGGCTGCAGCGCACAGGCAAAAGGCTGGAGAGCATGAGGTTGCCAAATACTTCGCATCACAACGCGAGCGCCAGGAAGGCGAGAAGGCCGCAAAAGAAGCCCAAAAGCAGAAAAACAAAGAGCTGCGCGAAAAGGCAAACGAGAATCCTGCAAATTCTCGATTCAAGTCAGCCCCTGTAGATCACATCACCAATCACTTCTCCACCAATTACGGGCTTGGATTCTCTAACGGCAGCAACGCCGGGAAAGAATATAAAGCCATGATGAAGGAGTACAAAGACAAGTACTGGGATATGTCGGATGCAGATCGCGCGGCATTGAGTGACAAGATGAAAGAGGCTCGCCAAAGGTCATATGCAGGGCACGGCGCAAGTGTTGGGGGTCACACCGAAATCGACATCAGCGATGGTAGTGCGGCAGCAAAGGCCATGCGCAAGACCCTTGGGCACATTGATGACGCAATGGCTGGCCTGGTTAGTCAAGGCTTCGACATAAAAAGCGAGTTGGCTAAGCACAGCGTTCGCGTCGTATGTGGATCGACCGGCAAGGCAATGGGTCATGCATGGCAGGACCGCAAGGGGTTTGGTAATTTCGCCGTGTCTCCATCCAAGTCCTCGAATGTCGAGTTCATGGAGCAACAGAAGAAATATCACGAGCAGCGAGCCGCAAATGGCAAGGCTAGATGGACGGTGGGCGGGGAAAGCGAAGACGCCATCAACCGTGCCACTGCAGTTCATGAGTTAGCGCATGCTTTGGGGATGCAATCTACAAAGAAATCCCCTGAAAGACTTGCGGAAATCCTGCAAAGGATGCATCCTGATTACACGTCCCGAAAACAATGGATACGGGATAACGTGAGCGAGTACGCAACTTCAAACATCAAGGAAACCGATGCTGAAATTGCCGCGCTAGTTACATCACCGGGATACCAGAAAGGCACACTGCCTGCCGAGCTGGAAGATCACGTTGATTGGCTTTTCAACAGGAAAACATCATGAGCAAGCTGCTGCCGATACCCGCAGACCCGAATTATCAAATTCCCGCAATGAGCGAGGCTGAATTTAACCAAACTAATGGTGACACGGATGCCGTGTTGCTTGCGGATGGCTCATGGGACGATGATGATGACGACGAAATCGGCTACGAGGAAGACGAGGGGGGCAACAGATCCCCTAGTTAAGACGGGCGGGGCCCTGCGCCCCGCAGTCAATATCGCCGACGACATGGCGGCGGCCATCATCGAGGAAATCGGCTTGATGGCTCGCCAGACCAAGCGCGAGATGCTGGCGGCCCTGGCTGCCGGCGGCTTCGATCACGCCATGGACGACAGTCCGGTGAGCCGGGCCCGCATCGGCATCAACTCGCTGCGTGAAAAGTGGATCAACCGGTTCGCCCGGCTATCCAAGACGGTCACCCGGCGAATGATCGATCGCACGGTGAGAAACAGCACCGTCACCCTTGGCATGAGCCTGAAAGAGGTGTCCGAGGGCTTCAAGATCGACATGACGCTTTCCAATGAGCGCCTGCAGACGGTCATCAGCGCAAGCACCCAAGAGTCCGCGCAGCTGATCAAGCGCATTCCCGAGAAGTATCTATCCGATGTGCAGGGCGAGGTCATGCGTTCGATCACCACCGGGCGCGGCCCAGCTGACCTGGTTCCTTACCTGACAAAGCGCTATGAGGGCGATGTGCGCTGGGCGCGCCATGTGTCCATGGATCAGCAGCGCAAGGCCTACGCCAACATCAACCAAGCCCGACTGCAGGCCATGGGCGTGGAGTCGTATGTCTGGGTTCACACGGGCGGCGGACGCTACCCGCGCAAAGACCACGTCGCAATGTCCGGCAAAGAGTACCGGTTCGACGACCCCCCAGTAATCGATGAGCACAGCGGCCAGCGCGGCAAGCCCGGAGACGCAATCTTCTGCCGCTGCATCAGCAAACCCATCTTCAGATTCAATGAACCAACCTAAAGCAGCCGGAATCCTGTACCGGGCATCTGACACAGGGCGCGTGCTGCTCCTGATGCGCGCCAAGGGCGGCGACCACGGCGGCACCTGGGCGTTTCCTGCGGGGCACGTCGAGGAGGGCGAATCCGCAGAGGTCGCAGCCGCGCGCGAGAGCATGGAGGAAATCGGGCACCAGCCCGCAAACCTGACCGCGCTTTCGTCAACCGATGACTTTGCGCTGTTCCTGTGCACGGATCCGGAGTTCATCCCGGCGCTGAACGATGAAAGCGACGGCTACCTGTGGGCCGACCCCGCCTCACTGCCTCAGCCTCTACACCCAGGTGCACAAGAAATGATCGACGCAAAGCCACCAGAGGCCATGGCCCAAGACAAGCGCGAGTTCGATGCCAACGGCTGGTTCGAGCGCAAGGACAACCCACTGTCAAAGACTGGTGTTTTCCAGTACCTGGGCAAGTCCATTGACCCCGGCGCCGACCCCGACCACCTCTACAACGTGCTGCGGCCCGCCGATGAGCTGGGGAGCCTGGACACCATCGACAGCTTCCGCCTGCTGCCGTGGATTGACAACCACGTGATGCTGGGCAGCGAAGAAGCTGGACTGATGCCGGCCGAGCGCAAGGGCATCCAGGGCGTGATCGGTGAGCAGGTCTATTTCAACCCTGACGACGGCACGCTGTACGGGAACATCAAATTGATGTCCCAGGCCATGGCCACGCTGATCGACTCCGGGAAAAAGGAATTGTCGTGCGGCTACCGCTGCACCTACGAGCGCTCAGACGGCATCACGCCTGACGGGCAGCCGTACCAATACATCCAGCGAAACATTCGTGGAAATCATCTTGCCCTTGTGGATAGTGGTCGCATGGGGCCAGAAGTAGCAGTTCTCGACCACTTAGAAACTGTAAAGGATGCCGCTATGGCTGAACCGGAAAAGAAGGATGGCGAGGCCAATGCGATGAGCCTTGAAGACGCCAAGACGCACCTGGGAAAAATCATTCCCCTGGTCGCGGAAATGCAAAAGCTGCTGAACGGCGCTGGCTCGACCGCTGGCACCGAAGAGGTGGAAGACGACGAGGACAAGCCGGGCGAGAAGAAAGACCCGACCGAGAGCGAAGAGAAGCAGGACGAAAAGGGCCCAAGTGGCGCCATGGACGCTGCTGAAATCGAGCGCCGTGTCGAAGCCCGCATCGCTGACAAGGCTGATTTCTATCAAGCCGTCAGCTCGCAAGTCGGCGCGTTTGATCATCGTGAAATGGACATCACCAAGATGGCCGATTACGCCGTGGACAAGCTGCAGATCGCTGGCGCACCCAAGGCCGGACGCGTGTCGTTCGTTCGCGGCTACCTGGCCGCAAAACCCGCCGCAGCCGCAATGGATGCCGCGCCCACTGCCAAGACCGGCAGTTTCATTGACCGCCACCTGGCCGGCTCGAAGGAGTAATAAATGACCGCAGCAGTTTTTCAATCGACGGTAAACGTCAACCTTGGCTTCGGCATCCTGGGGCAGGAAGTCGCCGACGGCCCGCGCCGTGCGCAATCCTTGGTCCTGGACGCCATCGGCGGCTCCGTGGGTAACTTCTTTGTGCAAAACGCCGCAACCGGCGCGGCCACACAAGGCGGCGTCTTGAACGCTACCGCATCCGGTACTTCGACTGCTTCCACGATCAGCGGCACGACCCTGACCATTGGCGGCACCGTTACCGGCTCGTTCACCATCGGCCAAACCATCACTGGCGGCGGCACTTCTGGCGGCACCGTGATCACCGGCTACGGCACGGGCACTGGCGGCGCTGGCACCTACACGGTGAACAACTCGCAGTCTGTGGCATCCGCAGCACTGGCTGGCGCTGGCGGCAGCGTGTTCACGATGGGTGGCTTCTTGGTCAATCCGGTGGGTCTGCCTGGCTTCTCGCCGACTGGCGGCTTCCCCATCGACCCGACCCTGGTGGTTCCGGCTTACAACCAAGCCGACTTCCTGACCATGGGCACCATCGTGGTCTACAACAACACGGCGAGCTGCAACATCGGCGACTCCGTGGCCTACAACGTCAGCACTGGCGCCATCTACACCTACCCGGCTGGCGGCTCCGTGCCTGCAAGCTGCCTGCAGGTGCCGAATGCATCCGTGTATCGCTACAACTCAAGCGCTGCCGGCCTGATCGCCGTGCGCGTTTCCAACTAATCCGGAGGCTAAATAATGGCTCACAAAACTTCCGTCGTACACAGCAGCATCGCAGCGCGCGATGTCCGCCCCGTGGTGATGACCGCCCAGGACGCAGAGCAATTTGCTGACCTGGCGAAAATCGGCATCCACATTCCCACCGCGTTCATGCAGGACCAGAGCAAATACTTTGCGATGGACTCCCAGCAAGCCCCGGTGACATCGGCCAGCATCGCCACTCCGATTCAGTTCCTTCAAAACTGGCTGCCCGGCTTTGTGCGCGTGATGACCGCCGCTCGCAAGATCGACGAGCTGGTGGGCATCTCCACCGTCGGCAGCTGGGAAGACGAGGAAATCGTTCAAGGCATCCTGGAGCCCATCGGCAACAGCGTGCCCTACGGCGACTACACCAACGTCCCGCTGGCCAGCTGGAATGCCAACTTTGTGCGCCGCACCGTAGTCCGCTACGAGCACGGCTTCAAGGTGGGCCTGTTGGAAGAGGCTCGCGCTGGGCGCATCCGCGTCAGCACCGCTGGCGAAAAGCGCTCCAGCGCCGCCTTGGCTCTGGAAATCCAGCGCAACCTGATCGGCTTCAATGGCTACAACTCGGGCAACAACCTGACCTATGGCTTCTTGAACGATCCCGGCCTGCCTGCTTATGTGACCGCCGCAAACGGCGCATCCAGCGGCTCGCCCCTGTGGTCCGGCAAGACGTTCATCGACATCATTGCCGACATCCGAGCAGCTGCTGCCGCTCTGCAGATCCAGTCGCAAGACACGATCAACCCCGAAGACACTGAATGCACCTTGGCACTGCCCACGGCTGTGTATCAGTACCTCTCGGTGGTGGCTGTTTACGGCAACGTGTCCGTGCGCCAATGGTTGCGCGAGACCTACCCGAAATGGCGCGTCATCAGCGCACCGCAGTTGAACGCTGCAAACGGTGGCGCCAATGTGTTCTATCTGTTCGCCGACAAGGTGGACGATGGTGCAAGCGACGACAGCCGCACGTTCGTGCAAGTGGTGCCCACCAAGTTCATGGCCCTGGGCGTGGAAAAGCAGGCGAAGGCCTACATTGAAGATTTCAGCATGGCCACCGCCGGCATCATGTTGAAGCGGCCTTACGCCGTGTATCGCGGATCCGGCATCTAAGCCAATCCGCAGCAAGCAAAAGGGCTCCTTCGGGGGCCCTTTTTTTCAAAATCAAATGAGGCTACACCATGTCCAAAGGCACACACTACGTTTTTTCGACGCTCTCCTGCGACCAGAAGTATCAGAACTGGGTCAAGGGTGAGGGCGTCAATGTCCCCGGCGAGTTCGTGATGATCAAGGGTGGCGCAGGCATCGCCATCGATGGCGGCCAGGCCAGCATCTGGACGCCGCAGGGCCGCATGACCGAAGTCAGCGACGACGATATGCGCATCCTCGAAGCAAACGAGGGCTTCAAGCTCCACAAAAAGAACGGCCACATCATTGTTCAGGCCAAGAAGGCTGACCCTGAAAAAGTCGCCTCCGACATGAATCGCAAAGACGCCAGCGCACCTGTTACCGCTGCCGACTACGCAAACATCAGCGAAAACGAGCCACGAGTAGTGGCTGCCCTGGCTTGATATGACTACGCCGACCTATAACGACACCAGCTTTCGCCTGCAGTTTCCCGAATTCTCGGACCCGACGGCTTACCCTGCGGCAGGCCTGCAGGGCTGGTGGACTATGGGCACGGCGTACATCAGCACCAATCAGCCCAGCTGGCTGGTAAGTGCCGTGCAGGCGCAGCTGTGCAGCGACCTGATCGCGGCTCACTTGGCAAAGACCTACGCCCTGATCGGCGCCGGGTCGACGCCCGGGGTGCTGCAGTCTGCAACCGAGGGCAGTGTCAGTGTCAGCATGGCGCCGCCACCGGCAAAGTCCGCGTTCGGCTATTGGCTGGCTACGACTCCCTACGGGCAGCAGCTTCGGGCGCTTCTGGGTGTGATGGCGGGCCCTGGCCTGTATGTCGGCGCAAGCATGGAGCGCTCGGCCTTCCGCAAGGCAGGTGGAGTGTTTTAAATGGGCAAGCAGATCAACCTGGGAAAGATCGTTGCGCGGCTGGAGCGCATTCCAAAAGAGTTCAAGGGGATGGTTGCCCAGGTGGGAATTCCTTCCGGCTTGGCTTATGAGGATGGGACCAGCGTCGCCTATGTGGCCGCCATTCAGGAATTTGGGGCGCCGGAGGTGAGCATTCCGGCCAGGCCATTCATCAAGCCCGCAGTTGCCCAGCATTCGGAAGAGTGGTCTGGAATTCTGAAGGGGCTTGTCCCACGGGTTGGAGCGGGGCAGGCCAGCGCATTCGATGCGCTGGACGCTGTTGGCCGAGCCGCTGTTGCAGACATCCAGCAGGAAATTTCCGCTTTGGACAGCCCCGCTCTGTCGCCGGTCACCGTTTTGCTGCGCAAGTGGCGCAAGGGCGGGATGAAGATCACTGGCAAGACGGTCGGCGAGGCCGCTGCCGCGATCAAAGCGGGTGAAGACCCTGGAGGCGATGACAAGCCGCTGAATGACACCGGCCTGCTGCTGGCCAGCGTTCGCAACGCCGTAAACAAACCCGGATCGGAATTCTCTGCATCATGAGCCTGCGAACACTTGCAAATAGCGCTATCCGCCTGGTCAATGGGAATCAGCAGATTACCTGGCAGCAATCCACCGGGTACACGACCAACGCCGCAGGCAAGCGCACACCGGCGTTCAGCGCCAGCACCATATCCGCCCAGATTCAAGCCCTGTCTGGGTCTGATATGAAGCACATGGACGGCATGAGCGTCCAAGGTGTCATGCGCACCGTCTACATGTACGGCAACCCCCAGGGCGTTGTCCGGGTGGATGCCAAGGGCGGCGATGTCCTGGTGTTTGCGGAGGTGCCCGGCGGCCCCGGTAGAAACTGGCTTGTGTCGCAAGTCATGGAGACCTGGCCGGACTGGGCCCGCGTGATCGTTACCTTGCAGGCCTCCTAATGTCAGTCACCATCGACATCACAGACCAAGACGTGTTCACGGCCCTGGTTGCGCTACTGGCCACCTTTTTGCCAACCGGCACGCCTGTGGTCCAAGGGTTGGATAACGAGGTTGCCATGCCGCCGACAGGCTTTGTGTTGCTGACCAGTGGATCCATGTCCCGCCTTGGCACAAACGTCCACACATACAACAGCGCAAACCAAACCAAATCAGTGGTTGCATCTACCCGGTATGAAGTTGGGATTGACCTGGTGGGGCCGCTGTCTCAGTCCTGGGCGATGCAGCTGCAGATCCTGTTCCGCGATGAGTACGCAACGTCGCAGATGCCTGCAAACATTCAGCCGCTGTACACAGACGACCCGATGCAAATCCCGCTTGTGGCTGGTGAAGCCCAGTACGAGCAGCGCTGGCGGGTGCGGGCTCACCTCGAATACGACCCGACGATCACCACGGCGCAGCAAAGCGCAACCGCTATCAGCATTGGCCTCGTGCCAATCGACAAGACCTTTCACCCATAACCCTCCCGGAGTGCTTTAAATGACAGCCACCATCCCTTTTTCCCAAGTCGTCAACGTGGTGCCGTCGGTGCTTTCGGCTGGCGGTATTGCCGTGGATCTGAATGCGATCATGCTGACGCAAAACAGCCTGGCGCCCAACGGCTCCATGCTGACGTTCTCCAGCGCAGCCAACGTGGGCGCCTATTTCGGCCAGTCCAGCACTGAGTACGCCCTGGCGACCGTCTACTTCGCGGGCTTCAGCACGGGCACCAAGACCCCGGGCCAGCTCCAGTTCACGCGCTACCCAGAAGTGGCCATCGGCGCATTCCTCAATGGCGGCTCGATTGCGGCTTTGTCACTGACCGCACTGCAGGCGCTGACCGGCACGCTGATCGTGACCAGCAACGGCACCCAGTTCACCAGCGGCACCATCAATTTGTCGGGCGCCACCAGCCCGAGCGCAGCCGCCGCGCTGATCCAAGCAGCCTTCACGGCGCCCACTTTCACCGTGTCGTACAGCTCGATCACTGGTGGGTTCATCTTCACCAGCACCACCACTGGCGCCACCTCGACGCTGACCTATGCCACCGACACGCTGGCAACGGCCCTGCTCCTGACGCAGGCCACAGGCGCTTTGCTCAGCACCGGCGCAGCGGTTGCAACGCCATCCACCTTCATGGCATCCGTGCTGGCGCTGACCCAGAACTGGGCCACGTTCATGACGGTGTGGGAATCTGTCCTGGCTGAGAAGGAGGCATTTGCCACCTGGTCAAACAGCCAAGGCCCGCGCTACCTGTACGTGTGCCAGGACAGCGACATCAACGCGCTGACGGCAAACAACACCGTGACGTTCGGCAACTTCCTGCAGACCGGGCAACTGGTGGGCACTTGCGCCATCTATGGCACGGCAAGCCACGCGGCCTTTGTCTGTGGCTACGCTGCATCGCTGGACTTCACCCGGCTCAATGGCCGCGCCACTGCCGCATTCAAGTCGCAGTCCGGCCTGGTCGCCCAGGTGACGAACCAGTCGAATTACTCCGCAGTGCTGAGCAATGGCTACAACACCTATGCGTACTTCGGCAGCAACAACCCGGCCAACAATGCCAACTGGTTCGGCCCGGGCTCCGTGTCTGGAACTTGGCTCTGGCTTGACAGTTACCTGAACCAGATCTGGCTCAACGCCAATTTGCAGCTGGCCATGGTCAACCTGCTGACCAGCGTCAACAGCATCCCCTACAACGCCCAGGGCTACGGCATGGTGTACGCGGCTGCCATGGGCCCAATTCAGGCGGCCCTCAACTTCGGCGCCATCCGGGCCGGTGTGGTTCTGTCGGCCAGCCAAATCGCCCAGATCCAGTACGCGCTCGGGTTTGATGCATCGGCTGCCATCACGGCGTCTGGCTTCTACCTGCAGATCACCCCGGCCACCGCCGTGACGCGCGCGGCCCGCCAGTCGCCCAGCTCCACGCTCTACTTCCAAGACGGCGAGTCGATTCAGCAAATCAATCTGGCCTCGATCACCATCCAATAAGGACCGCCAAAAATGTCTACTCTGACCTCCGCAAACTCGACGCTGGCACTCTCCATTGCTGGCATTTTCAGCGCCCCCCAGATCATCGAGGGCTATGCCACAGACGACGCTTTCGAGACCGACAGCGTTCCCCAGTCCGAAGTGATGATGGGCGTGGACGGCAAGATGTCTGCCGGCAAGGTGTTCACGCCCTACAAGATGACCATCCACCTGCAGCCCACCAGCGCATCGATGGCCATGTTCGAGATCTGGCGCAACCAGCAAGACGCCCAAACGGACGTGTTCCGTGCTGACGGCACCATCTCCATCCCAAGCATCGGGCGCAACTACATCCTGAAGAAGGGCTACCTGACCGCAGCCCCGGCGTTCCCCAGCGCCAAGAAGCTGCTGTCCCCTGTTGCATTCGAAATCACATGGGAGCGGATCATTGCCGCTCCGACGATGTAATGGCGCGCAAAGAAGTCACATTCACGGCCGAGGATGGCCGGGATCAGGGCAAGAAGTACCTGGTCAAGGAAATGCCAGCCTCTCAGGCTGAGCGCTGGGCCATCCGTGTCATTCTGGCCATGGGCAAGGCTGGGATTGAAATCCCCGAGTCGATTGCAGCCCAGGGCATGGCAGGCCTGGCCGCCGTCGGCCTGATTAACCTGCCGCGCATTCCCTTTGAGGACGCCGAGCCACTGCTGGAAGAAATGATGGGCTGCGTGCAGCGCGTTGAAACGGCTGTGACTCGCGCCCTGGTGGAAGACGACATCGAGGAGGTCAGCACGCGGTTCAAGCTGCGCAAGGTGACCTTTGAACTGCACACTGGTTTTTTCGGCACCGCCGCCCCCTTGACTTCGGAGTCAGCAGGGCCAGCGGCGACAAAAGCCGGAAATACCTTGAATATCAAAATGCCCCGCAAACAATAGCCACCCTGGTTAGCAGTCGGCTGGCAACGCTCCACGAGCTCGACACCATTTATGGGGTTGAGGACATGTGGGTGTTGCTGGAGATTGCGGCGGTTGATCGGCACAACGCGAGATAAATATGGCAACCGTGATTGACAGCCTGCTGATCGAATTGGGCCTTGATGCCTCGAAGTACACCGTTGGGCAAAAGAAGGCAATCGACGACCTCCGCAAGTTCGATGACTTAAACGCGAAGTCAAACAAGGCCTCGACGAAGGGTGCGAAGGAATTCGACCTCAACCTGGGCAAGGTCCGCAATTCGCTGATTGCCATCGGCTCGGCGATTGTGGGGGTGAGTGGGTTCAAAGAGTTTGCGAACCAGATGATCTTTGGCAATGCGGCGCTCGGGCGCACGTCCGCCATGCTGGGCATGAATGCGCGTGACCTGGATGCATGGGGCAAAGCAGCAGAAGCATTTGGTGGCGACTCCAAAGGGGTGCAGGCATCACTGCAAAACCTCGAAGGTGGCTTGGCCAAGTACGCACTAGGGCAGGGCGGCGAGGAAGTCGTTAATGGCCTGGCGCGCCTGGGTGTGCAGGCGCACGATGGCAAAGTCAACCTGATTGAACTTGGCACCGCCTTAAAGCGGATCAAGGACACCATGGGCGCACAAACTGCGCTGACCCTTGGGTCATCGATAGGGCTGGATCAAGGGACGCTGCAAATGCTGCTGGAAGGCGGCGGAGCCCTGCAGGTTTTGCATGACAAGTTCTACGACTTGTCCGGGGTTACAGATCAGAACATCAAAGACGCCCAGGAGCTAACGAAGCAGTGGGCCGAGATGAGGCAGTCCGGCAGTGCATTGGCGCAAACCCTGATGACCGCGCTGTCACCCGCTATGAAGTCTGTGATGGACACGGCCACAGAGGCGCTGCAGCCCGAGTTCATGGGCGGCTGGATGGCAACCATCATGGCGAGATTCGGAAGCAAGGACGCGCAGGACGCTCTGGACGCGCACCTAAACCCATCCAATCCGGCGTACAAGCAGCTTCACCCACAGGCAGCGGCAAAGTCTGCAGGTGGAGCTGGCGGCAACATGCCGCGCAACATGCGCAACAACAACCCCGGGAATATTGAATTCGGGGACTTTGCGCGCAAGCATGGCGCCACCGGCAGCGATGGCAGGTTTGCCATTTTCCCAAGCCTGAAGGCCGGCCAGGATGCTCAAGCATCGCTGCTCATGTCCTATATGGCAGGGGGAAACAACACCATCTCCAAGATCGTCAGCAAGTGGGCGCCCAGCGGGGAAAACAACACTGGCTCCTACATCTCCCATGTCTCACGCCTCACCGGCATTGACCGCGATACGGTGCTGGGTCAGTCGGATCTGATGAAGGTGCGAGAGGCCATGGCGGTTCATGAGGGAATGGTGGGGGCGCGCAATTCGGCAGCCTCTGGCGCTGGCGGCAACACCTCCACGGTATCCATCCAGACGGTGAATGTGAACAAGGGCGCAGTTGACTCGAATGGCAATGTGAATGGCATTGATGCCGCACTGAACCACAACGCTCTGATCAATTACAGCCTGACGGCGAACCAATAATGCCCCTCATCCCATTCCCTGACGTTCCGCAGCTGCCAGGTGTGCCATCCCTGCAAAGTTTGGCCAACAGCCTGTTTGGGGCGAGCGGCGGTCAGGACTATACGCAGCAGCTGCAGGACTCCTCCACGGTGACGGATGTTCCGCAGTGGCAAATAACGGACACGAACGGGGCGCCGATCCTTATCCCGGACAGCGTGGTGGAGTTTGAATATCGGGGCGAGCAGAAGATAGCCGCCTATCCGGTGGAGCAAGGTGGATTCAGCAGCTACAACAAGGTGGCATCGCCCTTTGATGCGCGGCTGACCTGCACATGCTCTGGTAATGAAGGCATGAGCAAACAGGGGTTTTTGGCTGCCATTGATGTGCTACTCAATGGATTGCAGCTGTGCTCCATCGTGACGCCCGACGCCACATACCAGCCGGTGAACCTGTTCCATGCAGACTACCGGCGCGAGTCGCGCCAAGGTGTATCGCTGATCGTGGTCCAGCTGTGGTTCCAAGAGATTCGGCAAACGGCCAAGTCAATCGCAGCCACTGCGCAACCCGATGGCAGTGACCCGGTCAATCAGGGGCAGGTGAGCACAGTCAACCCAACGGCATCGCAGGCCGCAGCAGTCAACCAGGCGCCAATTCAATGACCGTCCAGATTGTCACCATCAGCGCAATACCTGCGCAGACCTTCAGCGTCTCGCTGGGCGGCCAGCAATGCACTGTCAGCATCTACCAAAAGAGCATCGGGCTCTTCATGGACCTGGCGGTGGACGGCAATCAAATCCTGACTGCCATGCTTTGCCTTGATCGCGTCGGCCTGGTGCGGTTCGCCTACCTGGGCTTTGCTGGCCAACTGGCATTCGTGGACACCGCAGGGTACAGCGACCCGTATTACACCGGCCTGGGCAGCCGCTACATCCTGACGTACACCACATGACCTTCGCGCAGCGCCAGATCAATTTGCAATTCAGTGATGCGAGCGGCACAACGTCGCTTGAGGGCCTGCGTTGCCACGCTGTGATTCAGAAGTATGGTGGAGCAAATACTTCGGATCATTTGGAGCTTCGGGTATGGGGAATGTCGCTCAACCTGATGAACCAGTTTTCATCGATAGGGATGAACGCAGCATTGTTGAACACGCGGGTGGTCACGGTGTACGCCGGCACGATTGGAAAGGCCATCGCAAACGTCTTTCAGGGAAATATCTCGCGCTCCTACATTGACTTCAGCTCAGCGCCCGATGTTTGCTTTGTCGTGTCCGCTGCGACGGCGCTGATTGACCGGGTGATTGCTGTGGCACCAAACAGCTACCCAGGCGCATCGGATGCGGGCGTCTTGATCTCCAATCTGGGCGCATCTGCTGGCTTCACGACAGTCAACAACGGCGCGCATGGGATTGTGACCAATCAGTACGTGAGCGGCAGTGTGATTAACCAGATTGAGACCATCGCCCGGGCCGCTGCAATCCCCTTGCGGTTTGAGGGAAAGACCATTTACATCTGGTCGAATGCAGCATACAGAGACCCCGTCTATATCGACCTTGGCCCGGATTCTGGCCTGGTGGGCTACCCCAGCTACTGGGAGTCCGGGTTCATCGTCAAGAGCGAATTCAACAACATGATCCAGATCGGCCGACGGATCAACCTGAAAAGCGCCATCCCGAAGTCAAACGGAACTTGGCCGGTTCACGGCGCAACGCATGAACTCGCGACCCTGATGCCAGACGGCCCCTGGTTCACAACAGCAAAACTGGCCGCAGCCGCATATGTCTCAAGCAACTAGCACCCTCTCGAATATGACTCCTGGCGATGCCGGGAGCGAGTTGGGCAGGATTCAATTCATGATGCGCGCGGTGCTGTCAGGCCTGCGCACAGCCATCCCCGTGCGAGTGATGGCGGTCACCAACAGCGGCGGCGTGTCACCGATTGGGATGGTTGATGTGCTTCCACTGGTAAGCGCAATGGATGCCAACAGAAGTGTCATGCCTCACAAGACTGTGTACGGCGTGCCCTATGGCCGGATTCAAGGCGGAGCTAACGCGGTGATTCTTGACCCGCAGGTAGGCGACATCGGCATAGCGACCGTGTGCGACAGGGACATTACCGGGGTGAAGGCAACTGGCGGCGTAAGCGCGCCGAGCACCACCCGCAAGCACGACATGAGCGACATGGTTTACCTGATGTCGATCATTGGCGCAGCTCCTACGCAGTTCATCGAATTCAACGCGGGCGGCATCACGGTCACTTCACCCAATGCGGTGACCGTAAACGCAGCAAGCGCAACGGTGAATGCGCCAACGACGATCAACGGCACTCTGCATGTCACCGGGGCGATTACCGCTGACAGCACGCTGACTGTGACGGGCGCCATAACGGGCGCATCGACCATCGGCGCAGCTGGAGACATCACAGGCGCCGGCGGCGCTCACAGCCTTTCCGGACATCACCACGCGGTCACGGGCGTGCAGTCTGGATCGTCATCAATCAATACCGGCAGCACGGTCGGCTAATTTCAGGAAAAAGCAATGACGCAATACACGAACATCGTCTCCGTTCCGGCTGGAGTCTGGACCAATATCGGCGCAGCCCCTGCAGTGGTGCAGTTGGCCGGCATCGTTCCGGTGCAGATCATCGCCGCAGACACCCAGCCATCTGGCACGCAGGGCTATGCGCTGGCGAACAATGGAATCTCCCCGCCACGGCTGCCGGTGACGATAGCCACGACACTCTGGGCATTCGTCCCGGCTGGAACGCCCGCTGGCTCGGTGGTGGTTCAAAGCCTTCCATCAGTGGCAAACCCGCTGGCGATCTTTGATGCATACCTGCAGCCTCAGGTTTTGACTTGGACCAGCGGCACCTCCTTGAACACGGCGATGACCTTGAATACGCAGGGCATGGACTCCGTGGCATTGACCATCCAGACCTCTGGGTCGATCACCGCGGGCGCTGTGACATTTGAAGTTTATGACGGCGCCAATTGGGTGGCAATCAAGTGCGCGCGCGAGACCAGTTACAACACCGACAGCGTTTACAGCATGATCGGAACGACGACGGTCATTCAAGGCTGGACCGTGCCGGCGGCCGCATTCCCGCAGTGCCGTGTTCGACTGTCGACGGCCATCGTTGGCGCTGGATCGGCGCTGGTCACTGGAATTGTGTCGAGTGCGCCAGACGTGTCAATTACCACCACTGGCCTGGATCCGCTGCAGGCAATGCACCCAGGTGTTTTGACTCTGCAGGCACAACAAGTGCTGGCGGTCGGAGCATCAAGCGCGCAATCCGCAGTGGTCCAGGCAAACACCAATCGTGTGACCTTGGCAAGCACCACAGGCTGCTGGGTGGCATTCGGCACGAGCCCGACAGCATCTGCTGCAGCTGGAAGCATTTATGTACCACCCAATGTGGCGATGCCTCCGATTTCCGTTCAAAGCGGCGTGACCAAGATTGCGGTCATCCAAGCCAGCGCAGCAGGGACCTTGTCCATCATCGAGAGCCTGTAGCTGAGCAGAGCCCATATTTGGAGCTGCCATTGCCGCTCTAGCGGCCATCATCTACGCAGGCGGTGAGTTTCTAATCGAACGCATCTGGAATCTGATTGCTCGTCTGTTTTCTCGCAAGCCCAAGGGCAAATAGCGCCTATTGTCCGATCGGAGTTCCATGGCGATAAATCAAAACACTCTGCTGCTCGACCAGGCAGCATGGGACCTGGTGCTTGATACATCGGGAAATATTGCACTGGCCGGCGCACCCTATAGCGTGGCCCAGGACGTCGCCAGTGCCGTTCGAACATTCTTGGGCGAGTGCTGGTACGACACCAGCCAGGGCATGCCCTACTGGCAGCAAATCATGGGCCAGTACCCACCACTGTCTTTCGTGCGCCAAAAGATCATTGATGTCGCAATGACGGTGCCAAACGTCACAAGCGCGACGGTGATCTTCACCAGCTTTTCTGGCCGCCAGCTCGATGGGCAAATCCAAGTCATCGACAGCGACGGCAATACCAACAACATCGGATTCAACGGATGACCACCAACGTACCATCAATCACCTGGTCAAACGGGGCGCCGGTACTTCCTGCCGAGTCTGCCATTCTGGCGGGTGTGCAGGCAGACATTAACTCCGCCTTTGGCGGCGGGGTGAACCCGGGTCTGACAACGCCACAGGGGCAGCTCGCACAGTCTGAGGCTGCTGTGATCGGGGATAAGAACAGCCAGATTGCCTACATCGCAAACCAGCTCAACCCAGCCACGGCGTCAGGGATCTGGCAAGACGCCATCGGCTACCTGTACTTCATGACCCGCATCCAGGCTGCAGGGACCGTCGTCAGTGCAACATGCACAGGCGCGGCGGGCACGATCATCCCGGCCGGAAGCGTGGCGAAGGACACCAGCGGGAATCTGTACTCCAGCACGGCATCCGCCACCATCTCTGCAGGCGGATCTGTGGCAGTCCAGTTTCAGAATCAGGTGCCAGGGGCAATCCCATGCGGCATCGGCGCTCTGACCGGCATATTCACTGCCATCGGCGGATGGGATGCAATCACCAACGCAGCGGCAGGCTCCGTCGGCAACAATATGGAGTCCCGTGCCGCCTTCGAGCTGCGCCGCCAGCAGTCCGTCGCTGTGAACGCGATCAACAGCGTGCAAAGCATCCTGGGTGCCGTGCTTGCGGTGCCCAATGTGATCGACGCCTATGTGATCGACAACCCGACGGGCTCCGCTGTGAGCTACGGCAGCACCAGCTACCCCTTGGCCGCACACTCTGCCTGCGTGAGCGTTGCAGGCGGCGCATCAGCGGCCATTGCTGCAGCCATATGGGCGAAGAAGTCACTGGGCTGCAGCTACAACGGAAACACCACCGCAAACGTCCAGGACACCAGCTACAACGCGCCATATCCGACCTATGCGGTGACATGGCTCACGCCAGTTGCGACGCCGATTTACTTTGCGGTTCAACTGAAGAACATCGCGGCGCTGCCCAGCAACATCGTGGCCTTGGTGCAAAACGCAATCATTTCGGCCTTCAATGGCACTGATGGCGGCGCACGCGCCCGGATCAACCAGTCAACCTACGCGGGACGGTATTACGCCGGACTGGCTGCCATCGATCCGAATGTCGAAGTGCTGTCGGTCTTTATGGGGCTCTCAGCAATTGGCGCAACCAACGCCGCAATGACGTTCGGGATTGACCAGTTGCCAACTATTGCAGCCTCGCAAATCAGCGTCACATTGGTGTAATCCATGCAAAATTGGACCCAAACAATACTGAGCCAGTATGCGGCGAGTCCGACGATAAATGCGCTGATCGGATCACTGAATGTCGCCATTGACCCAGTTGCTGACATTGCGAACATCTACAGCAACCTGTGGAATTTGCAAACTGCATCTGGCCAAGGCCTTAATAACTGGGGCCAGATTGTCGGCGTGCAACGTTCATTAAGGGCCCCCACCGCACCGACATATTTTGGCTTTGGCGAGGCGTACTCCCTGACCACATCGGCAACCGGCGTGCAGCCATTTGGGCTGGCGACGATGTACGCGGGGCCAGCTGCTACGCAGACCTATTACCTTGACGATGCGGACTATCGAACGCTGATCATGGTGAAGGCTGCGGCAAATATCGGCTCACTCACAGCGCCAACAATGAACACGCTTCTGACCCAGGCCCTGGGGATTAGCAAGAGCCCGGCCGGATCAATCCTTGGCGTTGGCGTTCTGCCTTTCACGTTGGCGAGCACATCGAGCCGCGCCTACGTGCAGGACACAGGGGCAATGTCTCAGCGGTACGTGCTTGAGTTTTTGCCCACAGTGCAGCAAATGGCGATCCTGCTGCAGTCAGGCGTCATTCCAAGGAGTGCAGGGGTTCAGGCTTCGGTGCTTGTGTACCCGCCATTCGATACGTTCGGCTTCTCTGAAATGAGTGGCACTCCATTCGGCTTTGGAACTCTATTTCCTACCTCGGGGCTTATAAATGCAACTTAGTAATATTCCGGCAAAGATTCAAATCCCTTTTGCCAACTCAGGGACGAAGAACACCATTCCCGTAGCGTCGCAGATTTCGGTGACTGCCGGCGCGGCGAGCTATACAGACGGCTTCCCGCCGCTGACAATGACGCCCGTGGTGTCGGGTGGCGTGCCCCCGTATGGCGCCGACTTCAATGGCATCCTGAACGCCATCACCAAAGTTCTGCAGTGGCAATGCGGCGGTGGCATGTTCGAATACGACTCCGCATGGGCGACCGCGAACAACGGCTATCCGCAAGGCGCGATTTTGCTGAAGGCGACCGGCTCGGGCTACTGGGTCAACGCGACCGACAACAACGCAGTCAACCCCGATACAACAGGCACGGGATGGGCGGACCTTGGCACTGTGATTTCTGCGGTTGTGACTCAGACCTCAGGCGACAACTCGACAAAACCGGCGTCCACCGCTTTTGTTCAGACTGCTGTGGCGACGTTATCCACCGCAGTGACTTCAGCATTGGCCACCCAGCTCGGAATCTCCCAGACCTGGCAGCAATTCACTGTTGGCTCTACTCGTGTTTTGGGAACGACCTACACAAACACCGGAGTACGCCCTATCGCCATCGCATTCGACTGTAACGGTAACACCTCAGGCAATGCCTCATTGACCATTGGAGGGCTTGTCGTGGGAAGTTCGGGCGGAGATACAACCAACGGAGCTACGCACAGCCAGATTTTCGGGATAGTCCCACCAGGTGGCACCTACTCCGTCACAAGCTCGCGCGCGACAAATAACTGGTTTGAACTTCGCTAAGGACTGACATGACAATCTGGCAAAACACAAACGGTGCCCTGTTCGATGACATGGACGGCGAAGCGCTGACTCTCGAAAGCTGGCCTGCAGGCATGACGCAACTCACGGATGAGCAGGCGACTGCAGCCCAAGCCCCGACCCTCGCGCAAGCCCAATCCATTCAAGTCGCTACGCTGCAGGCGGCTTATCGTGCCGCGATCAGCCAGCCCGTGAGCTTCACAAACGCAGCGGGCGTCACCAGCATCTACCAATCTGGCAGCGCCATTGCATTGAATGGCCAAACGGCAGCGCAAAACCTGTCCAATTGCATCACGCCTGGCGCGGCCGCCTGGACCATGGGTCATTGGCTGGATGCAGCCAACGTGGCACAGGTGTTCACCTTCGCGGACTTGCAGGGCCTGGCCGCCGCGATGGAGGCTGTTGAGGTGCTGGATTGGACGGACCTTGTTGCCAAGGTGGCGGCAGTGCAGGCTGCGACGACGGTGACTGAAGTACAAGCCGTTTCCTTTTAACGAATTATCGTTTCGACGCGGGTCTCGCAAGCCGTGATCCTGCGCAGCCAATCGGCCCGCCGATTCGGCAGGTACATCAAACGCCCAACTCATGGGCAATTCCCATTGGACAAATATGACTACATTCGTAGATGGTCAAGTGCTGACTGCAGCGCAAATAAATTCCGCGTTCGCTGCGGCGGCTACGGCAAATAACGCTGCTGCAGCAGCGGCGGCAGCCTCCGCATCAACTGCTGCAGCCCTGGTCTCAGGCCTATCCTCTGGCACGCTGGGTTACTCCACCCTCGCGCTGCTGAATGCCGATATTGCGCACCCAGCCGGAACTGTGGCACTCGTCACCAACGACACGACGATTGCCAACAACATTTTTTACACAAAAAGTGGCGTGTCTGGGTCTGGCTCGTGGACGGCTGCAAGCGCATCACTCCTGAACTCGATTCTGGCTACGCAGGCTGCAGCGGCCCCATCACTTGCCACACTCCATACGGATTACAGTCGGGCGGGGTACAAGTACGCTGTGATCGACGCCAGCAACAATATTGCGCTTGCTGTTGATGCGGCTGGCAATCTGATTGCAGGGAACGGCGGGAATATATCAACTCAGTTAGCGGCACTTGCCGTCCTGAAGGCCGCATACGGGTCATCTCCATCTGCTCGCTCCGGGTATCAATTTGCAATTGTGGATAGCGCGAACAACATGGCCCTGGGCATCACAAATGCAGGGCAAGTTGTCATTGATGGGCAGAATTTTCCAGCACTTGTAAACGCAGTCGCAACTAATACATCCGCTATTGCACCGCTTTCAACCCAGCCCTCAGCTAGATCTGGTTATCAGTTTGCCATTCTGGACATTCTTAATCAGATGCCGTTTGGTATCAATAACGCCGGTCAAGTTATTATTCAAGGCCAAAATATCAGCGCGTTGGCTGGTTCGTTGAACAGTTTTACAACCCAACTTGCGGCGCTAAATAGTGCAGTAACTCCCGCTGGTTTTATTGCAGTTGGTGATTCACTTACTGCTGGTGCTGGCGGAACACCATACCCGACGCAGCTTTCAGCATTGCTAGGCGTAAGCGTGCAGAACATCGGAGTTGGCGGTCAGATTTCGACTAGCATTTCGGGTAGGTTTGGAGGCAATACCGTTCCATTCATAACCGTTACTGGGAATCAAATTCCTGCATCCGGTGCAGTTACGGTTACAGCGCAGAGTTTTTATCTTCAAACCAATCAAGGCCCCGGTGGATTACTCGGGACACTCGGAGGTGTCGCTGGAACATTAACGTCGACAGCTTTCGATGGTAATGGAAATCCAACTACAACCACATTCACCAGGACGATTCCTGGAAATGTGGTTAAATTAAATACCTTGACCCCATTTTTTATTGATACTTCCGACAACCGTCTTAACAAGACTGCAATTATTTGGCTTGGACGGAATAACTTAACTGCTACTGCTACGGTGTTAGCTGACACCGCTAATGCAATTGCAGGAATGAAGTGTCTGAATAAGCAGTTTGTTGTCATGGGTATATTGTCAGGAGTGACAGAAGGTTCTGGGACGGCTAACTATACGAACATTCAATCCGTAAATTCACAATTGCGTGCACTCTACCCGAACAACTACATCGATATTCGGGAGACGTTGGTTAATGCGTCAAATCCTGCTTTGCCATATGACGCGCAGTGCATTGCAGCAGATACGCCAGGACCATCTTTGCACGCGGCATATACAGGCGGGTCTCTAAGCACCTCCGCTTTGGCGACCGACACGACGTTAAACTTCACTGGTTACACCCTTACATCTGGTTCAGTTATTTTAATTGGAACTGAATATATTTCAATCGGCACCGTAGCAGGTTCTGCTGCATCTGGCTGTACAAGAGGGTATGGAGGAACTACCGCTGCTGCATATTCCAATGGAACTACTTTCAGTGTGATGGACGGAATTCATCTTTCTACTTCCGGTTATGCGGTAATCGCACAAACTGTATTCAATTTTCTTACTATTAAAGGATGGCTAACATGAGCGGCTTAATTATTCAATTGCCTGGAACAACTTTTACGGGCACAGGTTTGCCGAAACTATATCGAGATGCAATTATCAATTCGGGTTCGATGTTTTGTTTCGATTTTCTAGATACCTATTGCAATCCAAATCCAGTAGGAAATCTTGCAAACGGCCTGACATTCACTAATCTAGTTACAGCAGGCCCTGTTGCGACTGTCGTAAACACTGGTACGTCAAATGTAGCAATGGCGTCGAATGGCGTCGTATTTAATGGTTCTGGTTTTGGCGCAATAGATTTTGGAACCACCTATGATCTATCCGGTTCCAACAATTCATTCCTGGCGACTGCATGGTTCAAAACATCTTCCTCTCAGAATGCTGCTTACCCTGGAGTGATGGGTCTGGCGGGAAACACTGGTTCCACCAACCAGTACAGCATTGATTCTGGCCCTAACCCTGGAACGACCGCGACGCTGGCCCACGTTGGTGTCGGATCGACTACTTATAGCGGAACCCCGCCAACAACGCTACAACAAGTCGCTGTCTTTTGGACTCCTGGCTCAATGACTATGTTTAGAAATGGGGTGGTAGTGACAAGTGCAGGCGCTCCGACTACTTTGGTAGCTACTGGTATCGGGCATGAGGGTCTGGGTGTTTCTGCAAGTATTTTGAATGCATTTAGCCCTTTCAATGGCACGGTATATCGAGCTTGGAAAGAAAACATAACCAACAGTGCCACCGCTTCAGGCCTGACCCAACTTGCGCAAGCGACCGCCCAGATTGCCGCAGACTACGCCGCGAATTCTGGCCGCTTCTCTTAATCAGGGGCATCTATGAACGAAACATCCTCCCCTGATTTCATCGACCGGCGCGCACCCGTGGAGCCGGGTTGGCACTTGAAAAAAGAGATCCAACTCGGGCACGTCTTTACGACACTGACAGTCGCCTTTTCTTGCTTCCTGTACGTCAGCAAGATTGAAAACCGACTGACGCTCGTGGAGCAGCTGCAGACATCTGCAATCAGCGCCCAGCATGAGCGTGACGACCGGCAGGACAAGACGAATGCCGAACTGATGCAGCTGGTGCGCACGCAGCTGGAGCGCATGGAAGGCAAGATTGACCGAATCGCGGAGAAGAAGCAATGATCCAAAAATCACTCAAACGCGGGGCCACCCGCATCTGCATGCTGACCGCCATCGGCCTGGCATGCCTGCTGGCCTCGCACCTGGTGCCCGAGCTGCTGGGCGCCACGGGCGCGCCGATGGCTTTCGGCTTTGGCTTGTGCTTTGCTGGCCTGGCTGTCGGCGAGCTGGCCCTGCGCATCCTGCAGCCGCATGTCGATGCCCAGGCTGCAGCGGATGCAGCCATGGGTGGCAACTCGGGCGCCGGGCTGGTCTATCTTGGGAGGTGCGTGCTCGCCGCCGTGGTGCTGATGCTGGTAGTGACGGCAAGCCGGGCAGGGGAGCCTCCCGCCGCTGCCGTGCCGCTGCTGCCGGTGCTCAAGGCTGAGCAGTCGCATTACTGGCCAGCCATGCCGCTGCCGTCCGCACTGGGCGCGCAGGTGGAGCAGGAAACAGGGCCGTGCCCCGGCCGACAGTGCTGGAGCCCACGCGCTGAGCTCAAGACGAGCCGGGAGCAGGGCGTGGGTCTGGGCCAGCTCACCCGCGCATTCACTGCGACCGGCGCCACGCGCTTCGATGCCCTGGCCGAGATCGTAAAAGCGAACCCGCAGGCTCTGGCTGGTCTGTCCTGGCAAAACCGGTACGACCCGCAGTTGCAGCTCAGGGCCCTGGTGCTCAAAGATTTGCAGGGCTTTGGCCTGGTGTTGGGCGCGTCGTCTCCAGCAGATCGCCTGGCCATGGCCTTCGCTGCCTACAACGGCGGTGCTGGTGGGCTGGCCAGCGACCGGCGAGCCTGTGCCGGTACGCACGGGTGTGACCCTGGTCGATGGTTTGGTAATGTGGAGCGAACGTCGATGAAAGCCAAGGCGGTGGTGCCCGGCTATGGCCAGAGCTTCTTTGCGATCAACCGGTCGTACGTCAAAAACGTAATGGTGGTCCGGCGCGTGCGGTACGGCCTGCTGGATGTGACATGAGCATCCCGCTGAAAATCGTCGCCATCCTCGCACTGGTGGCCGTGCTGTTTTTCGGTGAGCATTACATTGAGCAGCGCGGCGCAGATCGCCAGTTGGCGGTGGACAACGCCGCAGTCCAGAAGCAAAAAACGGAAGCGGCCGATGAGCTGGCCAGCGAGACCGCCAAGGTCCGCAAGGCGGAGCAGGCCCTGCAGGAAGTCACCACCACAATCAACGTCAAGGACTATGAACATGAGAAAACTGTCGCAACTCTGTCTGATCGCATCCGCGCTGCTGCTGGCCCTGCTGGCCGGTTGCGCGACCCGCACGCCGGCGCCAGATGTGGGTGCGGTGGTGGTAGCACCCCAGCCGAAGTCGCCGGACCTGCCGGTGATCGTTCAGGAGACCCTGCCGAAGCCGGTGGGCTACTTTCAGAGCAGCTTACTGGACTACTTCAACGGCTCCAGCTCGAAGCTGATACCGTCAACGACGCCTACATCAGCTGCAGGGCTCAGGCCTACGCAGTGAGATCGCCATGAGTTAACCCATAAGTTAACTAGCCCTCATCCCTCACGGGGTGGGGGCTTTTTGCGTTTGGGGCTCAACTCCCAGCTTTGCAAGCCAGGGCCAATCTTTGAACTTGTCGCCCACCTGGCGCAGGTGCGAATAGCGCTTCAGGCTTGTCCAGGAGCGATGCCCGGACACACAGGCTACGCGCGGGATGCTCCAGCCCATTTCAAACAAACGACTGATGCCCTCATGGCGCAGGTCATGGAAGTGCAGATCCTCGATACCCAGGAACTTGCAGGCGTTGGTGAACGACGTACTGAGCGAACTGGGGTTATGTGGCCAGATTCGACCATCAGTCCTAGGCTGCAGGTCGATCAGCTGCAGCGCCTCAGGCGTCAGCGTGGTGCGCACGTCGTTGCCGATCTTCTCGCCGGGGTTCTTCATGTCGCGCACGATGATCTCCAGATCAGCCCGGATCAGGTCGG
>Ga0316218_1000588_pt1 | contig 48112 bp, 59 predicted proteins | sample TBH18003metaG_FD_203634 | JGI IMG/M metagenome (GOLD analysis project Ga0316218, IMG submission 203634) | Freshwater microbial communities from Trout Bog Lake, Wisconsin, USA - TBH18003 | ecosystem: Environmental > Aquatic > Freshwater > Lake > Hypolimnion/Profundal zone | place: USA: Wisconsin... | reverse complement strand
CACCGGGCAATACAGACATACCAAACGATGCAGCAACCGTATTAACATAGTCTTTAATTGCCTCTGCATCTGTCAAAGATAAGTTTGCACCATAGCGCTCAGCGATAGTCTGGATAGTTTCAGGAACAGATTCTTTAGCGCCGGTAATACCAATTTGTTTTAATATCTCGCCAACTAAGCTACCAACCTCTTTTCCTTCTACAGGTTTTAAAGCACCGAGCGAAACCTTACTAACAATGAAATCAGCAACAGAGTGGACTGCGGCAGCAGGTAACACACGACTTAGATCTATATCTTCTGGCTTCATGCCAGCCTTCTCTGCCTCTTCAAATGCACGACCACCAACTTCACCAACACCGTGCATCCCAGCTTGCCCAGCTATACCTGCTTCTGTGCCAAGTGCTATAAGGGCTTTTTTAGCAGCGTTCTGTGTGAGTTCTTTAGCTTTATCAACAGCGCCTTCTTTCACTAACTTTTCGGCTTCAGCTTTAATGCCTTGCTTAATTAATGTTTTTTCTATTAGACCAGCCAAAGCACCCGGGGCAGCGCCTACACCCGCACCTGTAACTGCACCTATACCTGCACCAGCTAACATAAACGCAGCGGTCTCAGCCAAGTTACCAACACCTGCACCCATCTGATAGGGTAGCCAGTCAGTCAATACGTTGTAAATACCTTTATCCCATGCGTGAGAAAATTCATCAGTAGCTTTACCTACTTGGGCAGCTTCACCTTTTTGCATGGTCTCTAGACCAGACTTCATTAAATCTGAGCCTGTTTCTTCAAAACCTAATTTTTTAAGACCGAGACCAGTTACAGCTTTAGCAGCACCATATGTACTTTGAAACGCACCCGGCACATTACGAATACCGCGCATCAAATCACTAGACGTGTCTTCTTCATCTAGCATTCTTTTTTCTGGTTTAGGAGGTTCTTCTGCTTGTATTTTTCCACCAAACGGAATTATTTCACCAGTATATTCTTTCATGCCGGATTCTGGGAGGGGCAATATCTCTCCAGTATATTCTTTAAGAGCCATATTTAAGCCTTAATCTTCAACAAACATTTTACCGGTTTTTGGATCTTTATATACTTTTTTATTGGTCTTTGGATCTAGTCCCACCGCTTGATAATCAGCAGGAATTTCTAATCCGCCAGACTTAGGTATTTGCTCAGTTGTAAATTGTCTAGCAACTGATCTAGCCCGGTTGATATCATCTAGCGCATCTTGTTGCATCATTTTGATACGACCGTTAGCATCATCTAAAATAGCCTGAGCCGCTTTTTTACGTTCAATTTTTTTAGGATCAGTAGCCCCTTTATTGGCTTCCACGGTAGATAAAGCATTAGCATAGGCATCACTTTTTTGGATTTCTTTTATTTCTTTATCAACATCAAGTCTACGCTTCATGGCATTACTAAGGTTAATTTCAGCGTTTTGACTAGCTCTTATTTTTTCTTGTGCCTCATTTTTTCTTGCTAGTTCTTTTTCATGTGTTGCTCTTTGTTGTGCCCGAGCATTTTCCCCCCTTTCATGAGCTTCGGTAGAAGCCATCGTAGCTTGGTTATGTAACTTCTGCTTATAGATCTCTGTAGCCATTTTACCAACTTCGGTAAGCTGTTTAACTGAGTCAGCTTTATATTTTTCATAAGCATCAAAGTCGCCAGTTTTCTCGGCACGTTCAGCACGGTCAAGGTTATATGAAGCATCGTCTAGTTTACGACGTAGCTCGCCTTGGGCTTTCATATCTTCAGTCAGTTTAGGTAGTGTTTCTTTCATAGACTGGGCAATTGCCATAAGTACAGGACCGCGTTGTGTACCTAAGTTTGCAAAAAATTCTGCCTGACGGATTTGTTTAAGCCTAGCCGCTTCCTCACGCTGGGTATTACGTTCTGCCATAATCCGTTCACGTTGTGCGGGCGTAACTGTGTCAGGACCGATAGCCTTTTCTCTACGTGCTTGATATTCCTCTGGGGATTCTGGTTTTGTTATGCCCAACTTAGCCATCATATTAGACATATAATCATCAGTACTTATATTACCCATACCCGCCGCAGCAATCCCAGTTTTATCAGTTGGCGCAGTTTGAGTAGTAGCTGGCGCAGTTTGAGTAGGCGCTGTTTCAGTCTGAGTAGGAGCTGGCGCAGTTTGAGTAGCAGGAGGTACTACAGGTGATGTTCCTACATTAAGTGGTATTCCGCCCGGTCCGATAGTAGAAGATGTGGGGCTTACAGCGGGCGCAGCGGCGGTTATAGCTTGGGGATTTGCAGCTGGTTGTTCAGCAGGTTGTGTAGTAGATGCAGTAGGTTGTTCAACAGGTGCAGCTGTTGGTGTTACTGTTTTTGGCGGTAAACCATAGGCGCTTTGTCTTGCTGATACAGATTCTTTACTAGGCGCTAAAGGAATATTCCTTTTAATTGCATTTTCGGCTAAATCTCTTTGGCGATAGTAATCTGATTTAGATATAGGTTCACCTTGGTATTTGTTATAGTCTAATGGCATACCTTGATTAAGAGCATCTAAAGCCGCTGCTCGTCTTTCTTCTGGTGTACCACCTCCTTCAAACCTAACCGCCGTAATCCCGCCCGACGCCATTTGTTGAGGCATCTTTTCATTTAGGATCTCTTGAGCCATGCGTTTAGCTTCAGGGCTTGAGCTTTCTTGCAAGTATTGTTTTAGTTCTTGTGGGGACATTTGATATAAGTCAGACTTAATAGCCCCACCTACATCATAAGCCTGCGTGATACCACCCGACGCCATTTTTTTAGAATCTTGTAATCCACCTTTTGCGTTTCCTGAAGCACTACCAGCTTGGTTTGAAAATAACCCCGGCGCGTTTGCCATCGTACCAATACCACTAATTGCTTGAGTATAGGGATTAGGTACGCCAACATAAGTACTTTGAGTCTGTGAAGACATGGGTAAGCCACGCAACATATTAGACTCAAAGCCCAGTTGCATGTAGGGATATTGTTGTGCGTTGGTGTAATTCTGAACTGCTTGGTTGATGATGGCTTGTTGTGCCGCAGTCTGTTGTGCGCCGATTTGGTTCTGTAGGTTTGTAATACCCATCTGCTGATTGTATCCAGCATTACCAATATTCATTAAGTTCTGGCCTTGTTGACCAGCTAAGTTATATGCGCTTTGCGCACCTTGAACACCTTGCAGACCAATACCAGCCCCCTGCATACCTAGCTGTGAAGCCGCTTGCATGTTTTGATTAGCAGTGTTGTATGCTTGGTTATACGCATTAGATACGAGTTGGTTTTGTGCTAAGTTCTGGTTTTGCTGATTAAGCCCCTGCATAAGAGCTTCACGACTACCACCAAATGCACCTGCCGATGTAGCAGCGCCCTGTTCAGCAGCACCCTGTTGACCGTACTGTTGGTTCAAAAGTTGCATTGAAGGAGCAAGCGTAGCTTGTAAATATGGGTTCATATATGACTGAACCGCATTTGGGTTTTGAGCATTTTGTCCATAAGACATACCAGCCTGCGCACCCATCATACCCAGACCCATAGCAGGATTGGCTGTACCTAACGCTCCTTGAGCGGCTTGCCCTGTAATATCTGATGCCTGACCTATTTGTGGAGCCACCTGCATATTTGCAGCAGATTGTTGGGCCTGTTGTTGTAGTGGACTAAATTGTGCAAAGTAATCAGCTGGATTAGAACTATAAGGCTGATAAGGCTTCATTCCAGTAACAGTTGTGTTACCGTTGGCATCAGTCGTTGTATTGTATATTTGACTTTGCGCTGCACCGAGCATATTGTTAACATACGGCTGTGCATATGTTGGGATCGACGTATCTTGTGTCGTGATTGTATTTTGTTGCGGTGCGCCTGAACTTGAGCTGCCTTTACCCATTATTAACTCCTTGGACTGGCAACTCAAAAGTCACCCAGTGATCCTTGTATCCATCATTCTTAAATATCTTAGCCCAACCTTTACGGGCTGTAGCTTCAATTCCATCACATCCCACGTCTTTGGCATATCTTTGGAGCAGGTCCAGCATAGGGCTTTTCCACTCTTTAAGATTTTCTCCGCCACAAAAAGCCATACATAGTACTTTGCGTTGGGGATATGTAATAATGTTTGTAACCACAGATCCCTTGATTTTACCTGCGTCAAAGGCTACCCACAACTGATAATCATATTCTTTTATACAATTATAGATATCCGCCGCTGTGTATCGACCATAAGTAAACTTAGCAGCCTTCTCCATATGGGCTTCCGACTGCCTCCAGCAAATATCAATTAACTCCGCAGGGACTAGCGATACTTCGATCATGAGGGCATAAACTTATTAGGATTGATCTGTTTGCCTTGTTGTTTAGTGCCTGTACGAGCCACCCGCACTTTGTCCATCATGTGATGTAACTTCTTAGCACCGGCATCCGTCGAACCGTTACCTAGCCCAGACACTACATCCGCAGGGACTACAAACTCGCCATCAGCTAAACGTGCAGGTTGTTTATCACCGATTACAGCAGGGATATTGTCTGACATCCCATCGCCGGGTCCTTTAAGAAGTCTAGGATTACCGCCCTCCGCATAACCACCTAAGTTATATTTATTAATCCCCATAATCCCACCACTCGCTGCGGATTGAATTTGTTGTGCTTGCTGTGGTTGGGCTGCTTGTTGCGCTTGTTGCGCTGCTGCTTGTTCTTGTACATTTATAGGTTGGTAGCTCATTTTTCCTAAAGGATTTGCTGTTGGTAGTGGGATACCGGTAGTTACACCGTAAGCGTTTCCTAATTTATTATTTCTGTATAAAGATGCAGAAAGTGGGTCTAGATCTTTGGTATTTGGATCTATATCGGTATAGATTTGGGGGCTATAAGATGGCGCACCACCACCAGCAAAAGCTACAATCCCACCTGAAGCCATCTTCATATCGCCTGTATAAGGATCGGTATTAACGTCTTGAGGTCCAGTCACTACGTTTTGTGGGATTGGTGTTGTATTAGGGTTTGCAAAAGCAGATGAATAGTTCTGTGCGCCCGGGTAGTTCTGGTTATCACCCATGATATTTTGTTGTGACATTTGGGCTACTGGGCCACCTTGAGCTATACCACCATCCGCGTAATGTGATTTATATACATTGGTATTAGGAGTATATGAAGTTGATGACGAAAAATTACCCATAGGTTGAATTGGTGCAGAGGTAATACCTTGTCCAGCAGGTAAGGAAACATTCTGTGTTTTGGTCAGACCTAGGGCGTTAGCAAGTCCATAAGCACCGGCAGAAGTTAGATAAGGATGGTCTTTCATCCATTTAGTTACGCTATCAAAACCTTTACTGAGGGAGTCCCATGCGCTAGGTTGACCGGGTAATGTACCGTTAGGTTGTACTAAAGTACCCTGCGGGTTAATAGCATTAATGCCTTGTCCTATCTGTTGAGTTGTTTGGTTTGCCGCTTGGTTTGCAATCGAAGTATCGGTCCCTGAATTACCATATTGTTTCATGGATTGTTCAAACTGGGACTGGTACGGATTTGTTTGTGGCGTTGGTTGTGGCGTTGGTTGTGGCGCTGATTCTGATGTTAATTGTTCTTGTCGTAACGAAGTTTCATCTGGGGTGATCTTTATTGAATCCGTTGGAGGCCCACCATCTATAGTATTATCTAATACAGAATTAGCGGTATTACTGAACCCGTCACTCATCATAGACTCTGGGTTTATATTAGCAAGATCCCCTAAAGAATAATCAGCGAGAGATGAAGCAACTTGTGACCCAAAAGCAGCACCGTCAGCCATAGTAGCAGCAGAAGCAACGGCGGTCCCTGCGTCAGCGGCGGCAACTAATTCAGCAGCAGTGCATATAAAAGCCATAATATTTCCTTTAATTCTTTATTAATTTATCTTTAGGTATGTTGCCCGGGCCATATAGGGATAGTGGGTCGTCTTCTACTAAATCAGCTTCAACCTCGGATATGTCTATTTTATCTGTTTTATGTACAGTAATACCAATAGCATCTGTCAAAGCCAACGTAACTCGCTTAGTACCAGCTTTGCTTTCTATAACATCTCCAGATTTTAGACGGATCATGCCATTTTCTGACCAAGCAATAATTTCGCCGCTAGCGCAGATAAACAAATGATCTTTTTTATGTACTTTACCTACAATCAATGTCCCGGCTTTTCTAAATAACTTTCGGCAATACATACCATCATTGAAGTAATGTTCAGTATCTAGTTCGGGTTGGGGCATCTTAGCTACTTCAGCCTGTAAACGCTCAATCTCTTCTCTTGTTGGGACTTTGACGGGTGTGTTTTCTATGATTTCCATTTAGACCGTTCCCGTTGCGACCAATATGCCTTCTACAGCTACACCAACCGCCGCTGTACTTGATGGGGTATTAACTTGCCATTGAATATCTGTTTTTGCAGGATACGCACGAGGGGCAACCCTCAAAGAAGCGTAGTTGTTTCCAAATGGGGCTTGAAGCAAAACAGTCGCCAGACCAGAAGAGTTGTATGTTACAACCCGATAGGTACAGTATGAGCTAGATAAGTTACCAACTTGGTTTGTATAGGCGTTAACCCTAGTAAGATAAAACGTATAACCATTAGGAACTGTGTATATCATGGCTTGGTTTTTGCCGTTTGATATTGTTCCGCTTAATGCAATCTGGGCGTAAGTTACGGTCTTACCTGCATTTGATAAATATATTGTACCCACTGGGTTAACACTACCAGTAGTTTGTATTGTGTTGATTCTAAGATAACTGTTTGCAGTCGTAACGCCCGTAGTTCCGTTAGTTAGGACTTTTGTTTCTGATATTGGGTTGTAGCTTGCATCAAGACCAGAGATTACGATTGATACGTTTGTATCTGAAGCTGAAGAACTATACAGCAGCATTGTTGTTGCAGAAGCTGGGTACGTGTATGCCGTGGCGTTTTCCCATACTGGAATGAATGTTGTACCTACCGAAGCTTGATAGCCGTAAATATTAACTACCGAAGAACCCGTCACCAAACCACGGGCAACTTGCATATAAGATGGTAGTGCATAAGGTGATTCGTTATTAACAATCGTATATGACGGGTTGGTTGCGGTAGCCACGGAGTTTAGCCCTTGCACTGAGTTGTTAAGTTGCGTAAAGTACAGACGCAATATGTTGAGCATCTGGTTTTCAAAGTCAGCACTGTAATCATTTGGTGCAACTGGTAAGTTTGGCGGGGTTGGTACTTGTAGAGCGCCGTTATATGTAGTAGCCATTATCGCCTTCCATCATTTCTAATATCTATACGAGGCGTACCTAACTGCCACGCAACCCCAGTAGTAGTGGACTCAATCCTAAAACTTAATTGACGACCGCGTAATCGGGTATAAACCTGACCATCGAATTGTTGCACTGTGTATTCTGATACTTTTGAATAATCGTTATAACTTGGGACAGCAGGGTTATCAGCAGCGCCGTATGGTGTACCGGAGTTCTCTCTTGGCTTAATTGTCATCGTTACTGTCGGCTCGTTCACGTTTGATCCGTTGAAGTTTACGTCTGGTAGAATGCGCCAAACAAAGCCAAAATTATGCCCATCACCGATATCAAAATCAGAAGACTGTACATAAGAATCAATAGCCACATTCGTACCGCTTGAAACATCATCTGTACCCACTTCATGGTATAACAATCTCCCGTTGTAATCGGCTGCAATCGGATTAGGAATGCCGGAATCCATCCAAGCTGTCCTTGCCATCGTGCCATAATACCAAACTCGGTCTAAATAGTTGTATACCACATACTTATCAATCGTAGTGCCATTACTACTATTACTTACATAAAACCACCAAACTTCGTTGAAACCCTCGTTTGCTCCAGCAAAGACTTGGTATGACTGACTCTTATTAATATCATCAAAAATATACTGACGTAAAGAGCATGGTAAGGTTTCAACCCGTCCTGAATACATATAAAACTTTTCTAGCCCCATCCAGTATGTGACGTTGTTAACCGTAATCATGGCATTCGGGGACATAACAGATATGTTATCCATTAAGATATTAAAACCCCAGACATATGGCGCACCTAGATACTGCATTGAGTATAAGCACGAATCAGTCCATACTAGAATTTCCTGACGGGTTGCCCTTGCACCCATGATATACGAGCCGTTTGATAGCCGGAATTCACCAGATTGGTTTGTTAATTGTGGAACCCACTGATACGCATTAGCCTGATCTGACCAGCGAACTAACATAGGATCAAATGCACTTCCTGTTATACCGCCGTTATAGGAGTTAGCACCAAACATAATGACAAACTCTTGTATAGCTGAAGCAATAATTTGGTTTGTAGCCGTAGGCACATATTGCCCTGAGTAAGATATATTGTAATTACCTGAACTTGGAGCAGTTGTAGTTGTAGTAATAGGAACAGTAGTAGATCCCTGAATATATGTTGAGGCTACTTGAGTATTAGCTGGAAGCCCTGTACCTGTAATATAACAGCCCGGAACTAAATTAGTTACATAAGCAAGGGTAATTGTTGTAACACCGGACGAAAATGTAGCCGTTGTAGTGTACAGCGTAGTCGTGTTAGCCAATGAAGCCAAAGATATTGCACGAGTACCTACTCCACCAGACTGCTGCCAGTAATAGGGTACGCCACCACGCTGAGCAATGAGCAAATCTTGACCAAAGTTATCATTAGACCAAAGCAATAACTGTTGAGCTACACCGCCAGTAGATGATGCAGTCCCCCAACCACTAACGCCCCAACCACCTGCGCCCCATCCAGTACCAATCTGATAGACGTTTAATCCGGTATAAACCTGATAAGCTGCTGTTACCGAGCTTCCGCCGCCTGTTGTTGCACTTGTGGAAAACGCACCAGATATGCTAACTGTATAAGAACTGGAACTAAGTATAGTTACGATCTCTTGCTGGGCATTAATGTTTGCAGCGGTAAAGTTATCAACAGAGGTAGACCCACTAAATGTAACAAAGTCATTCTGTGTAGCACCGTTACCTGCATCGGTCACCGTAATTAACGAACAACCTACTCCCGCACCAGATGTATGGCTAGCTGCTGTAGTGCCATTGTATCCACGGGTTAACCCTACTAATGTACTGCCAACTACACCGTTGTAATATATTTGTTCCGAATTAATCTTAATAATCCCCGGGGAATTAGGGAAAGAAGCGGCAGAAGTTAAAGTAAGGGATGAAGTATTGGTTGCACTTAGGTTTGCGCCAAGCGTAGTATAGGAAGTAGAAAATGGATTAGAGCCAAGTGTATCGGTTTGTCTGATTGGCGTAATATCATTGTATGCACCATTTTGATAAATATAGTACTTGAGGTTTGTCCCTACGCCAACGTAGTTATTTTGACCATCAAGACTTACCCAGTTCCACAATGAACGACAAGTTCCTAAGTACTGGCTAGATATAACTTGTACCCAACCACCAATTTTTTCTGGGTAACCAGAACGGAAACGAATTTTATCCCCATCATACCAACCGCCTTCGTTAGCATAATCAGTGCCCTCTCTATTAAGGCCGGGACGGAATTGTAGTTTCTGTAATGGCATTATTTATCCTTAAGCAGTCGTGCTACCACCAAACTTCTTGTATTTATCTAGCAAGACGTGCAAATCATTTTCATGTTGACCATACCCAGCACCGGGCAATGAAGCCCAGATATGCCGACATTTATCAAGCGCTACCCCAATGTATCCAGCTTCAACATCATCTAGGGCTTTACACTCTTTAATCTGTTGTATAGCAATTGCATCCTGCGATTCTGGGCTAAAGTCTTTTAAGTCAAGTTGCTTTTTATAAGTGTCGAAATATCGTGCGAGGAGTTGATAGCGTCCAGCAGCAGTTGACGCCAAGCCTTGGCGTAGTACAACGAGCTTTCTTGGGTGATCTGCATAGCCATTAAATAATCCTCCTCCGACGAGTACATCATATCCTCGATCATTCGTTTTTTGGATGCCATTATCAGTACCCTCCGAGTAAGCAATAGTATCTAAGAAAGCTTTTAGATTAGGACTCATTTTACCGCCGGTGTCGAGTTGTACAACATCTCGTCTTTGTGTTGGCTTCCAGCGGATGACCCAAAGTAAAAACTGATGACCCCAGTCCATGCTGTCCCCAAACTTCCTAACATAATCATTAGTGGATTGGATTCTTTAGCGTAGCCCATCATCAGTGCATACAAGATACCAAAGAACCCCGTAGTTACTGCACCTGCAAGAATGGCTGGAATAGCGGACTTAGTAGCCATCTGCATATCACGGGCTGACTTACGATCTTCCGTAGCTAACTGCTCAAAGTTAAGACCTAAAGACTGAGCTTGTTTTTGCAATTCGATTTCAGCAACTTTAACCTGTGCTAACTGATCGGCAGATAACTTACCAGACTCAATCATAGACTGCACTTGGTTTTCAGGAACGCCAAATACTTTAGCTAGTGCCGTAACTGCAAGACCTGCCAAAGGACCACCTAAAGCGGTAGCAATCGTAGGGGCAAGTTGTGCTAACCATTCCATGACTAATCCTTAATAAATATGTGCAAGAGTGCCAGAAGAACTAAACGTATGATACCAACGCTTTGTAGCACCTGTACCTGTAGAAGTTACTGTACCACCGTTGTAAAGTTGGATGGATGACACGTAAGATATGATTACGCCACCAAGACTATCAGCCGAGCCAAAATTACCATATCCTGTACCATTACTTCCGTTATAAGCATTAGGCTCATTACCTTCTGTATTGCTGACAGAATAGGCGCTACCCCCACCACCAGCTCCGTAGTAGTTACCATCTATAAATAAAATACCGGGACCACCATTACCGCCGTAGATATAGTACCCGCTTGGTAACGCATCATAGGCACTTCCACCATTTCCGCCAACACCTGCACCGCCACCACCCGCAGCAGCATATCCGCCAGCAGTCCAAGGTGCAAACGGAATAGCGGGCCAAGTTACAGAATCACCCCCGCCACCGCTAGTAAATCCGGGACAACTACCCCCACTACCACCGTATCCACCGCCATTATTTCCGGGGTTAGCAGATACGCCATTAAACTGTGATATGCCACCACTGATGTTTACTGATACGGTATAAGATGTTTTGGTGCTGATTGACTGTGTACCAATAAATACTTGACCACCTGAACCACCTGCACCATTACTTGTTCCCCCATTACCCGCAACCATGTAGTTGATTGTGACTGCGTTAGCAACAGAAAACACCGTAAGCCCAAAGGCTTTATCAGAAGCAGCACCGATAGCAGATAAGCGTGGCATATTACTTGAACTGTGTAAGTGAAGCTAAGACCGTATAGGTCGGGGAAGAACTTGTTTTAATAATTGCATACGTATACGCATCAATACCGCTTGCATTACCTGCCGTAGGAGCAATACCGCCCTGCCAAACTGGGGAATACGAAGCACCATCAATCGTAATAGCTGTATTGTAGTAGGGCGTAGCACCTTGGGTAACTAAGAATGTAACGCTGACAGACTGACCGGTAGATAGCAATGAAGCCAAAGTAGTTGAGCTATTACCCCTAAAATTTACCGTCCAGTTAGCAGCAGCGCTTGTCGTGTAATAAAGAACTGCTTGGGTAAGGTAATCATAATTAATCGTACCTGTTGCAGCCGTAGCCGATACCGTAGCTGTTTCACGAATACCAGTAAGTAATGGGTTGGTAAACGAGCTGTATGTGGATGAACTTGGTCCCACTACGTTGTTACTTCCATCACAGTAGACTAAAGCCAAAGATGAGGCTGGCATAGTGTACGCACTACCACCAGAAGTCTGGATACTTAATGATTGTGCTGTAGTATTGTTAACATAGTATGTCTTATTGACGTTAGGGATTGTAATAATCGCCGTTGTCGATGGGGTTCCAGTTGCAGCCAATACTGCACTGCGAGCTTGGTCTGTTGCACCGTTTACAGTAGTTAGCGTCACTGCGCCGGAACTAACGTCCACCGAGGTCAAACCACAGATAGCTTGTTCTAGCAACGTGCCTAAGTTAGTGTTGGTGTAGTTACCCCAAGTACCGGCGTCTTCACCGTTGCCCAGCAAGGCTAATCTTAGGTCGGTTGAGTAAGTGGTTGGCATTTCTATTCCTTATAGCTGGGAGTCGTTTATGACAGTCCAATTGGGGTTCTGTGAATCAACAATCTTAAACCAGCCTCGTCCAATAGAAGTATCAAACGTCACAACGGTTTCTATTACGGCTGAGTTATATTTTACTGTATTACTCTGTGTACTTGCAGGGGCAAAATTCTCTACCACGGCACGGCTGTACTTAGCGATATTGGTCTGGCTGTTGGCAAGCCCTGAGTTTTCCAGTACCGCCGAGTAAAGATTTTTGACGTTCGTTTCGGCATCTGCCATTGTCGAGTTATCGGTGCGGGTTACTACAAACTTAGCATTACCTACCTGTGCGCTCAGAGCAGTTAAAGCCTCTACTACCGCCGAGCCAAACTTTGCGCTGGTTGTAATGCGATCTAGCAGGGACGATGTTTCGGTTGTTATTACGTTGTACTTAGCCTGACCAAGCGTGTCTGTATCTGCCGGTGTAAACGCCTCAAGGACGGACGATATAAATTTAGCCGTGTTGGTTTCCGCATCAGCCATCGTTGCGTTTTCGGTAGCTGTAACAGGGTAGTAGTTGTAAAACACCCATCCGGTATTGTTAGACACGTTCGTGGTGTTGCGCCCTGCGTACCAAGTGTTAACTGGAGTCACGTTGGTATCTTGCAAACTCATGTAGTTACCGCCTAAGTTATGCCCACTTAGGTTGACGAAATTAGCTGCTGTTCCAGACGTAGAACTATTTACTGTAACTAAATTACCCGCTGTTCCGATGACGCTGAAGTTGTTAAAACTATGCGTTCCACCTGCACCAAAAGTAATAGTCGATGGAAACACCGTTGCAGTCATGTTCTGGTAAGTGTTGTTTCCGTTAATATAAAGAATACCTGAACCGTCTTGGCTAATGGTTGGGTAGTTAGCACCGCCGCCGTAAAATGTTTTATTGGTCGATGCAGTAAAACTTATTTTTCCTGTGCCAGATGTACTGAAGTTCGTACCTGTGTTGTTCCAGACAGCAGCGCCACCGCCAGAAGGAATGGTTATTGTTGCACCACCAAATACAATTGATTTAGTAGATGATGTCGGAGATAAAAAAGTACTGGGCGTAAAGTTGTAGCCATTTAAATTTAATGTACCGCCAGAAAGAGAAAAAACATATGTCGTTGTTGCAGCGCCCTGCAAAACAATTGTTCCCGGTCCAAAAATAAACAAATAAGTTTTAATGGATGTGCCGTTTGTCGTTAAATTTTGTGATGTAGCGGGCGCAAGCTGTATTTGTCCAGACGGACTATCGGTGAAAGTCATGGTGCTAGAAAGCACTAAATCACCCTGCAAATTCCATGCCCCAGTAAGTGCAGAAAGCGTTCCGCTAAAGCCAGTAAAGTTAATGGTGTTGTAATAAGTACCTATACCAAGAGTAACTGTGTCCGTTCCAGCGTTGATGTAATAGTTAAGCGGGTAGGTTTGTAGCCCTCCAGAAATAGTTCTGGTTCCGGTTGAACCGCTGTAAGTGAAGTAAAAATTAGGTGTTCCGGTGTAGGAAATATTTCCATTGTGACTAAATACTGTTGTGTTGTTTCCGGTTATGTAAATACCAGAAGTTCCAAACGCTATCGTGACAGCACTGCTATTAGCGCTAAATGCTCCGCAAGTCAGGGTTTTTCCGTTTAAACTTAATGACCCCGAATTCAAGGAAAATGAAGTGGTGGATGCAACAACTAAGTTGCTTAAAAGGGTATATGTTGCGTTGCCTGAAGCTGTAACTGGAGCCGGAATAGTTACACCATTGGTATCTATATTTTGTATACCAGAAGAAGCAGCGAGGTATATTGGTCCGCTGTAACTTACTGTCGTAGAGGTAGAAATCCCATTTGGAATTGTTAATGTACCGTATACATAATATGCCCAGTTATCAGAACTTAATGTACCACTAAAACCGGTTAAATTAATTGAGTTGTAAACCCTGCCTGTCCCGTAAAAAATAACCGTATCACTACCCGCTGTAACACTAAAGTTTAGTGCGTTTGATTGAGTTCCACTTGTAATTCCAGCACTTATACCCCTTGATCCGGTACTGCCTGAATAAGTGCAATAGATAGCAGATGTTCCGGTATACGAAAAATTGGTTTGATTACCGCTTTCCCAAATAGTTGTGTTGTTACCTATTAGATATATAGCACCTGAATTAAATGCAATCGCCCGGGTATTTGCGTTTGAACTACTAAAAGTAGCGCACGTTAAACTTTTGTTGTTTAAATCAAGCGTACCAGAAGTAATAGTTACTGATGATGACGTATTTAACGCATCTTGCAACTGAACCGTAGTAGTTGTGCTGTTTACTGTAAAAGTTAATGCCGTGGTAATACCATTTGATATAATTTTTTGCGTACCTGTACCGTTAAAAAATACACTATTATTAGCAGTTACGGTCATGGAACTTGAAAATGTTAAATCCCCAAATAAAGTTTTGTTACCTTGAGCTACCCATGTGCCAGAAAAACCAGTAAAGTTAATAGATTTAAACGATGAGCCATATACAGAAACATTATCTGAACCAGATATTATATTAAGATTTATTGCGTATGAAACATTGCTGGCAGAAGAGTTTGCAACATCTACTGTTCGTTGTCCTGTTGATCCAGAGAATGTTGCATTGACAATCGCAGAACCTGTAATTGTTAAACCAGTTGAAACATCTGTATTCCAAATAAATGTAGTATTACCTTTTAAATAAATTTGACCTGTGGTGAACGCAATTGTTCGAGTGTATGAATTTGAGCTACTAAAAGCAGCGCACGTTAAATCATTATTATTTAAATTAATTATTCCTGCATTAAGGCTAAAAGTTGTGCCGCAGCTTGCAGCGCCAGCTAAAGTTAGCGTAGAACTAGCTTGGTTTGATTGACCGGAATTAATACCTTGTGGAAATGTTAATCCGGCAGATATAAGTGTTTGAGTACCTTTAGAATAAAATAAAGCAGCCGTTCCGCCAGTTTGGGTTAATGTTAATGATGAGCTAAATATTACATCTAAATAAAATGCTGGGTATGAACCCATGCTAAATGTCGCCGCATTTGTTACTCTCGAAAAATCGAGTCTCCCTAACGCCCAGTTTCGATCATAGTTAATAACACCGCCTGTACCAAGCCCTGTATTATCAAAAATAACAGTATCCTGTGCTAAAGGAAAATTAGCTGCTGCGGTAGTACCACCAGAAGTTGTAGCAAAAGGCGTGTTTCCTCCCCATTGACCTGTTATATTAGGGGCATTCCAGTAAACAATTTTTGCTGGTGTAGTTGTTATGTTTGCATTGCCTTGCAAATCACCAATACTTGTACCTGACCAAGGAGAAGAAGCACCCGCTACTGTGATACCACCAAAATCAATATATGATAGGGATGATACTGCGTTAACAGTTAATGTTACGTTTGTGCTAAGTAATGATGTTGCTGAAGACCCATTGTAAACTTGAAGTCGTTGGTTATAGGAAGCACCTGATATAGTCAGGGTTCCGTTTATTGTTTGGTTATCGGTAAGATATAAATACGAAATATTATTGGCAGTTGTTACCGTTGCTACTGAAAGATTATTAAATGTGTTTGCTCCAGTAATAGAAGCGGAAGAAGCCCCGGTGTTTGTAAAACTTACGTTGTAATAAGTTAACCCACCGCCAGAAAATACACCTAATGTACTATTTATTATTATTGTTGATGTACCGGCATTTACTGTAAAGGCTGTTGTTCCAGCAATCCACTCTTGGCAAGTTACAGTAGAAGAACCTAAATTTAATGTTCTTGCCCCTACATTTGGTGACGAATCAATATTATTATAAGTAGTTAAACTGTAATTATTTGTTGTAAGCGTACCTGCAAGAAGTTGAATTCCGGTGTTAGCAAGGAATGAACTTCCAAGTGTCCAGCCACCACCAACACCATTAAATACAGTTATTACATTAAACCCTATACCGTTTTGTGTAATTGTCCAACCAGTAGTTGTAGCACTAAAAGTAATAAAACCTGTATAGCTATTTGTAATGCCGGTTGCAGCAAATGTGAAAGAGCCGTAAACACTCCATGCCGCCGATCCTGCAAGGGTTACGTTACCCGATGCTGGACCAGCAACGCTCACACTACGACACACGGGAGTGGTCAGCAAGGTAACTGTATAGGCAGTGGCATTAGATAGTGAATTAAAAAACACATCATCAGCAGCCGTAGGGACACCAGCACCGCCAGCACCGCCAGAAGTTAATGACCAGTGTGTAGCAGTGGAATCCCAGTTACCTGAACCACCTACCCAGTAATACGTTGCCATTCACTACTCCGTTTAAACTGCTGGAGGTACATCTCCGGGCAGGGGTTCTGCACCTACAGGGGGGACATATGGCTCAGAAGGGGTCGTAATAATTTTGTACCAATTATCAAAACGCTGGTTCTGTATGGTCGTGATTTCATCAGGCGTTAAAGCGTTAATGTAATCAGGATTGCCAACAATCGCATCGTTATAGGTGTAACCGTTTTTGGTAATACTGAACTGAATCGCCAGCATCCCGTTGTCTAAAGTTACCATAACGCCTCCTTACGAAGTAGCAGTCGTCGAGTACGAAACGCTTAACTGATCGCTAGAAGCTACCGTGCGGTTACCACCAGTAAATGAACCTGCGCTGTACAAAGTACCCGTGGTATTATCAATTGACGAGGAACCGTTGATGTTAATAAAACATCCTGCAACCGTACCAGCACCGGTAAAGGTAAAGGTCAAAGCTGCACTTGTTGACTTGGTAGTTACGTTCGATGGCGTTGATCCTGTCGAGGTAGCCGAGCTAAACGATACCAAAGCCCGTGTACCAGAATAGGTAGGAGCGTTAGCATTGCCTGACTCTAACCATCCGGCGTGACTAGCCTGTGTATCCGTTGCAGCATAGGTCGGGGACGAAGCACCAGAAACCAAACCCATGTATACCGTAGCGGTATATGAGCTACCAGCCAACAGCGTGTCAAGCATCAACTGTTTACCGACTGCAACCACTAGGTTGTCAATGGTGTCTTCCCATTTCAGGTTACCATCTTTATCATAGCACTTAGCCACGAAGTGACCTTCCATGCCAACGGATTCTACAAAAGAAGCGTTCTTGACCAGTACGGCATCGCAAGTATCGCCAAAGTTTGATTTCTCAATATTCATAATATTTCCTTACATAATGCGAAGAATTGCGGTAGATGAGGTTGCCGCTGGGAATGTAACGGTAAAGCTATTTGTACAAGTCTTATCCGAGCCAAAATTTAAAACGAAACAAGCCGCGCCGGTAGTGCTATTGTAAACTAACGCGCCTCTACAAGTGAAGCTAGCAGGAGTCCAAACTGCATTATTAAACGATACATAACTGACGTTATTGGTATTGTCAACACTAATTGTAGTAGGGGTTAATGCTTTACCGCCAGCCGTGTAACCTGTACCTACTACTTCATTAGCTGAACTATATGCCGTGGTCGTGTTGTCTAAACTGGCATTAGCGTTATACAAAGCAATCTTGTAGGTGTATGGCGAACCGGTGTTAAAGTTTTCAACGCCTTTAAGAAGATTCTGGGCAAAGCCAGTACAGGATGTTTGGACGATCATGTTGTAACCCTAATCTTTGTCTGACCATCACGGTAAGCATCACCACGCTCAAGCCCATCACCCAAGCGCTTAAGCTGCGCTAAGGCTTCTTGATACTTTTGTTCATAGTAAGTAACCAAGTCTTGCTCTTGTTTCATAAATAACATTGCTTCACGCATAGCGCCGTAGAAAAGCGCAGGGTCGTAGTTATCCCCTAACCAGCTTGTTCCGGTAGCATTAGATATAGTTGTTACTGATATTGAAAAACCCGTACCTGATCCAGCTCCGATAGAAGCTGCGCTAAAGCTTAACGAGTCACCCACAACGTACAACGTACCGCCGTTGGTAATAGTAAACCCAGTAACAACCCCACCTGTAATCACAACGGTAGCTTGAGCGTTGTATCCTTGTCCGCCTGTCAATGGGACTTGAGTGTATATACCACTTGTATATCCTGAACCGGGAGTAAACGAAGTTGCTGTACCCGTAATCATGCCCTGCACAATTGTTGCTGGGTAGTAGAAGTAATGTAGTTCTACGTTATAGCTTTGATCTGGGGTGGGGCCAAGAATGACTGAAAGCTCATTGGTATTACTAGATTGTGAGCCAAACAAGCCGTAGTATTGCGGTGCGCCCGTGTAAGAAGCGGTAGGAAATGCTTCACGAATAAAGTTAACATCTTTGTTAAGTAAGTACGTGTAATTACCAGAGCTATCAATTACAGCTAAAGAATATGCCGACAGCCAATCATTAGGCAAAGAAAGATACTGATTACTAGCAGTTAAATTACCAACTACATTCTTACGCAACGAAGGCAACTGAACCGTGTTGTATATACGATCTTCAGCTTCCATGATAAATGTAGGAATGTTCTGGACAAACAAAGACTCAGTGTTCTCTGAATAATCCTGAATAGCTTGCTGAAGTTGTATATAGTTCATATCTTACGCCATAGGACCATATGCTTTACGACCTTTAGTAGCCGCACCATTACCACGAGTTTCAATACCACCTTCTTTCATTTCACCCATTCCATAACTAACACCATTAGGAACAGGATCAGCCACACCAACCTTGAGAGCAGCCTTTTCAGTAGCATAGGAAACTTTAGGTATTTCGCCTGTAACAGTTTTACCTGACATCGTATGCGGTTTTGCATATGTGCTAGCGGGTTTGTTGTTTTTAGCCATGATTAACTCACTTTTGATTCATTGCACGAGCCATATTGCGACCCATTTTTTTCATAGCTTCACCGGTAACGGACGATGCGCCCTTCTTACCTTTGCCGCCTTCAATACCCATTTTTTTACCATCGTCACCAAAGTTTTTACCCTTAGTTTTACCCGATTTAGTTACGCCATCTGCTGCGCTTCTGTATCCCATAATATACTCCTACGTAGTGGCAATCGTTACTGTGCCAATTGATATGTTTAAAATTAAATCATTTTGTGTAAGTACTGTATCAAATGAACTTGCACCACCTACTGGACTCCATCCCCATTGAAACTGCCTACTACCATCAGATGGATACCCGCTAGAACTCGATCCAGAACTATAATAACTCACGTCTGGCCTTGGTTCCCGTACAGCTTGTGGGTCATTAACCGGATAAAGACCTAATGATAGTTGTGGTTGATCTGGGTCCCAACAAGTTTTACAAACCTTAATCTGAAACAGTTTAGTCTTAATTACTTCTTTTTTCAGCTCACTAAGTTTATATCTTTGCCCACAACGATCACATTCGGCAATTGCATATTTACCACTAGCAAATTTTGAAGGCATTTATACAAACCTACCTTTAGTTTTGCCGCGACGCTCTATACCATGACCTCGCACGACATTACTTTTTACTTTGCCACCCTTTTTATATTCAGACGATTTTCCAGCTTTCTTAGCCTCATCAACTTCGTCTTCCATAATAGAATGGATTTCCTTGGATCTTCTGTTTAACTCTTTGCTTGAATCGTAAACAGGCCACTTACCTTTATTTATTTCAGACCGCCAATAATCCTTAACAAGCTCAGGATCATCTATTTTTTTACCGGCTATGTATCCAGGAACAGAAGCAAACTTACCTTTATATGGTCCTGATTCCATTTCAACCCCAGTACTCCACACGGTTACTGGGTTGCCTTCTTCATCTCTTCCAACATTATTAAATTTAATATTGTTTCTATGATAATCAACTATTTTTTGTTCTTGAGGGGTAAGCTTTAAATCAGCCATAATCTACCTCAATAAAACAATTGTCTAGGTACAAACCTTACAGGTGCTTTCTCTCGATCTTCCGAAGATGCTAAGTCCCACTGCTCCATATATTCCGCTTTTAACATCATGGCGCGTTGCGGATCTATCCCATCCAACTTAGCAACAAGATACCAAGCAAGACCTGCCACCAAGGCGTTGATGAGGCGAAAAGGAACATCCTGTGTAGTAATACCATTACCCGCATCCTGTAAGCGACGTAGCCGCCAATATATAAATGTGTACTGAGTACCGGGGTTGCCTGTGGGCCAAATGTTGATGTTAGGTAGAAATACACGAGTTACTGTAGCAGGCGCGGTATGGGATGTTGCAACTGTATTAGCCAGACCACGGTAACAATTTAATAACTGGTTTCCACTTATGTTTTGGTACAAAATGATTTCACTATCAATCTGAATATAGCCTTGAGTTGGTAATCCAACTGGATTAAGTACTGTAATCGTCGTATCCGTAGAGCTAATGCTGGATGTAATAGTCGTAGAAGCAACGGCGTTTGAATTACCTGATTGTCTATCTACCCATACCTGAATCGGTCTGCCTTCCGCATTTTTAGTTGGAATGGTGCTATATGTTGATTCTGAGATACGTGTGATATTGATATCAGTTTGATTTTGTCCAGTACCTTGCCTAATAACATGGTCTAACAAATCAATTGTATCTACAGGGATAGGGTAGCTAATCTGTCCAGCATTGATGTTGATTGGTATCTGACCTTGCTCAATCGTCCACAAGTTAATACCACGGTTAGACCATTCAATCGTCAGTAAATTTAAACTTCTACGAGCAGTACGCAAATCATAGCCTGAACGCATCTCCTTACCGCATCTCTCAAATGCTTCCTCAACTAACTCAGTTAGCTGTAAGTTAAATACATCCGTGCTAGATGTTGTCATTACTTTTTCATGCCTTTAAGCGTTTCTGCAAGTCGTGCACGTTTACCGATTGTACCGGGCTTTTTTGCTGCTGCCGCTAGTTTTTTAGCGGGAATAGGCTTACCTTCTTTAGCGCCTAACTCTTTACGCAAAGCACCGGGCTTTTTAATCGCACCCGCAATCCAGTTTTTCGTAGCCATTACTTGCTCTCAGGATCGGCAACAGAATCGGCAACAACAGGGGCAGCGGGAGCGGCAGGGGCAGCGGGAGCCTCACTAACAGCGGGTTCTACAGCAGGAGCAGCTTCGGCAGGATCGGCAACCATCTTCTCCAACTGGGCTTCAAAGTCTACCAAGAAGTGAGGTTGGAATGGCAAACGACGCAGAATATTCAGGATATCCCCAGCTACAGTATGTTCTAAACTAAATAGGATTTTCATTTCTTTTTCCTTGCTGCTCGTATATTATCAACTAAATTTGGATAGGGACGACCGGCAGCTTTTGCCATCTCTTTCGCTTTTGACTTCTTTTCCGAACTTAACTTCTTGGGTTTACCTAAACTTTTGGGTCTAGGTTTTTCCCATACTTCTCCACCGCGTTTATATACCTCGACATCATTTGGATTATCTTTACGGACAATCTTCTTTTTACCGGGCATCTTAGATGGGTTGATATCCCCCATACCACGCGAGGCTAACATTTACTTACCCATGAAGCTTGATTTGATATGGTCGGCATGGACTTTATGGCTTTCTTTATGCTTACCATAGTGGACGCTGTGATGCTTATGATCGCCTTCTTCATGCTGACTAATAAAGTCATCGTGATGTTTCATGTAAGAACCTGACATAGGTTCCATTTTTTCTTTAGTAATTTGGGGTTTCATAGTAGTTCCTTAACAATATTTACCACGGGTTTTGCCACGTTGGGCGATACCATCCGCACGGCAGGAGGCCATACCACCAGAGGCCATCTTTTTAGTTTTGCCGCCTTTCTTCATACCACCACCTTCCATACCCATCGTAGGACCAGAATCGCCAAGGTTCATACCACGGGTCATACCACGCTTTTGGACTTTAGATTGACCAAACTTACCCAATTTATTTGAGCCAGCTTCGACATCTTTACCCATTCCTTTGGGACCCATCGTTTCAGCCGTACCACCTTTTACCATTTTTTTCACGTTACCACCTTTTTTGAGAGCGATCTTAGTACCCTTTTGGCCTTTATGTTCTTGAGCATCATGCTCTTTAAAAGCCTTCTTAATCATGGCAACGTCTTGCTTCTTATCAGCAGCCATTTCTTTCTTCATTTCTGACTTAGATTCTTTCATAACTCCGCCTTCTTTAAATGATTTGCCTTTGTCTGCTGCTGAAAAGTCTTTACCTACTGATTGAGGTACTCCCGCTTTTTTTGCAAACCCCGGGTTGTGGGCTACTGCTTCCATAAAACGATGTTGCTTAGCACTTGTACTTGGCATGTTATTTCCAATGATTCTTAATAAACTCTAGCGCAAAATAACCTATACCACATAAAGCAGACCAAGCCAAACCACCAAGTGTTTTATCAATTATAGCTTTACGGAATTCGCCGCGTCTAGCTTCATTCTCTATTGCCATTCTTACCCATCTGATCTCTTCTTCGGATAGGGGGTGGGCATCGACTGCTTCTTTAATAGCTTCTTTCACTAAATCTAGCAACTCGTCTTTAGTTAAGTTTTCGATGCTCATTAACATTTCCACCTTTTAAGACTTGCAGCTTTCCTAGTAGGTTTACCGTTTTCATCTTTCATCGGGCCGGGCATACCGCTCATGCGAGCGCAAAACGACTTCTTACGTGGGCCACCTTCAGGCTGTGGAGCTTTTAGATGGGATCCAGTTGCTGCATTGTACTTAGCACGACCTTTGGCAGTTAAACCCGCTCCCTTTGATACTGGAAGCTTTTCACCACGACCAACAGCAAGGGAGGGATTTTTCTTAGCCATGTTATGCCATCGCTTCCTGACAGACCACGTTAACTTGCAGTGTAGCACCAGCAGAAGAAGTTACAGCAACTGTAAGAATATCAGCTACGTTACCTTTAATGTTAGTTAACACTGGGAAGAAGTTGGTCAAATCAAGCTGTTGCAGACCGTTATTAGCCGTAGAGAACGCATACACCACTTCACCACCAGCCAAGTTAATTGCACTTAAGTCTTGCTCAGCAAATGAGTTGTAAGAACCTAGTTTGTTAAGCGCCACAAAGTTTGCATTTTGTAAGGAAAGTTCGTTAGTAGGTGTACTTGAAATCAACTCAACCAAACAAGTAGCCGAAGCATTAAGCAGCAGCGTCTGTGGCAATAATTGACCACGATCAATCAGACCAATCTGATACATATTTCCAGAGGCAGGTGCGTTAGCCAAAGGTAATCCAGTTACAACATCGCCAAAAGTCAATGCGCTAGTTGTGTTGGATGTAATACGACCTGTGTACGGCGAAACAGCAGTTGCACCAGAAGTATACGCACCCGGCGTAGTAGGACCGAACGAAATTGAAACTGTAGTCGTTGGGTTTGTAGCTGGTATGTTTACTTGGAATATACCGTTATAAGTTGTTGGTGTTGCACCAGAGATATAAATCACATCGCCCTGCTTTAAGTTATGTGCAGAAGAGAATGTAATTACCGCTGAGTAAATCGTAACACCACCAACTGTAGCACTTGTAGCCGCAGCAACTGAACTGATGGTTGGAAGACTTGCTTGATAATAAACAAACTTACCAACAAATTGGTTTACGCCCCAGTAAGTTGCTGTTGGGGTTGAGGTCAGCGTTGCACCGCTTAACAACTGGATCGGTAGGATCATGGTCGTTGTAGTTGGTACGTTTTGAATCAACCAAGTTTGTGCTGCATAAGTAGTTGTTGCAGTTAATGTACCAGTAGCACTTAATCCGCTTACGCTTACTTGATAAGTACCAAGACCACCTGCTGTATACGAAGTAACTGTACCAGCAACCTGTGCAGTAAATGCGTTACTAACAGTAATCGTTGCGCCGTTAACAGCAGTGATAAATGTACCAGCAGGGATACCTGTACCAGCCACTAATTGACCAATTGCAAACGATGTACCCGCAGCAAGAGTTACTACGCTTGTTCCTACCGCACCACCACTTGCATAAGCTTGTGATCCAACTGCTGAGCTAGTTGCTGTTAATTGTTTAACAATCGTAGGCGTACCAGAAATACCTGTACCAGACAACACCATACCCGCTTGCAATACGCCGGTGGCTACAGCCGTTGTTACTGTTAAAGTCGTACCAGCAAATGCGTAGTTTCCTGTGGCAACCGTACCCGTTTCAGTAAACGAACTTAGCGTTACGTATTGTGCTGGGCTGTTAGCGTTAGCCGTGTTAGTTACAGCATAACCATGAGCCGAAGCAAAAGTTACCAGAGCCTGACCGCCGTTAGGCTGACCAACAACGGAAGAAATCGCTGGAGTTGATGCACTAATCGTAAGTGAAGTATTTGTACCGCCCGTAGCTGCTGCGTTAGTCTGATCGAAAATATCAGCGCCCATTGCTCTCATACGGAACGATGTTACTGGGTAACGGATTGACGAAGCGGGTACTGCACGGTTTTGAGTTGCAGCATTATTACCATATGAATAAGTAAAACCACGCTGTTTATCAATACTACCTTCAATCAAAATGGACACACCATAGTGCGTCATTACCGATGAGCCAGTGCTTCCGTTGTCACGCTGCTCATAACGTGCTGGTAAGTTACCTGTACGGCTCCAAGGTTTAAGTTGTGGACTACCCGTAAACGATGAGTTAGCAGTACCAATCTGATGCAGGATGTAAGGCTCGCCGTTAAGGACTACACCCCAACGCAAAGCACCAGCACCATACCATGCGTATTCCATCCAGATCATCTGAACCTTAGTCCAGTCTAACGAATCACGAATCTGCTTGTTACCGTTCCATTGTGCTGCGTCAATTACCGTATCAACTGGCAAACCACCCGAATCAGAACGAACTACTACGCTCATTGCATATGGGTTGGTAGCAGTAGGCGTACCTTGCTGCATAAAGAAAATGCCGTTGGAATCATCAAAAATACCAACACGCTGATACTGTCCGTTTAATGACGTACCGAAGTTTACGTTTGATGCCATGTACATCGTCTTACCGGGTTGGTAGCGATGGTAAGGACGGGACTGACGAATTGTAATATCACCGGGGACGTTACCGCCGCCGATTGTCATGCTTACACCACCAAGACCGGGGTTTTGCACGATAGATGCTTGACCAGATACGTTATTGATGTACTGCTCCCAACGCAAAGGCTGGACACCGTATTCAAAATCAGCATCGTAAATGTTCTGTGATTGCGATACTTTTAACTTACCGACTACATCACGCAGCCGCTGTGGAGCTACAAATTGCGCCGCTCCATCTAAACCAGTCCAAGGCGTACTAGGAGTTTGAACCCCAATGTTACCGGTCTGGTTGTTTTGTCCTTGCCCGTTGCTTGGCGAGAAATAATTTAACAGATTCCATGCACCCATTATTCACTCCTAAAGATTTGGTAAAAGGGGGCTTTCGCCCCCACTCAGACATTAGTCAAAGTTACCGTATGGGTACGTTGTGCTGTTACCGATATTGGTATCAGGCTGGGTGTACTGCACGATGATGTTAAATTTACCTGCGTTAACCGAACCCAACGAAGCTACAGTCATCTTCAGTGTAACAACGACTTGGCTAAACCATGTTGGCTGTTGACCGGGCTGCAAGTTTTGTACGTCTTGCAATGTGGACGATGCGTTAGCATACTGAGTAGCAGTAAACGTAGCAGTAGTGCGACCAATCGTACCGCCGGTAATCGAACCAAACGTAGCATAAACACCTGCTGCGGTAGCAAAGTCGTTTGAAACATAAGGCTGAATTGCAGTTACAGCGTTCGTACCGTCAGTAGGCTGAACCAACTGGTCAATGTAAATGTTGCTGATGTATGAGCCTTGTGGCAACGTAAAAACTGCGCCACGGTAGTTAGTGCCTGACGCATCAGCCGTAGGAGTATTTGAAGTGGTCGAAGGACCAGAAGTGCTATATGTACCCGACTGTGGAGCGTAAATCGTAGCTAATTGGTTAGGGATGTTGTTTGCCGTTGCAAACTGGGTGGAAGCACCACCGTAACCTGCTGCGCCAGTGGTTGACTTAGAAAAGTCAAGGAGAATTGCTTGTTGGAGTATTGTGTAACCAACGTCACGCTGCGGACCAAAACGCTGGTCACCAGTTAAAATTGGACCTTCAAAAGTGGAACGACCCATGATATTTCCTTATGCAAAAGGCTTATACCAATCGTTGCATCGTCTGCTGGGGCAGTGGCGGTATAAGCAAACACCCAGATAGTTCTTAATATACATCAAAATAATGTTTTTGCAACAAGATTAAAGTACTATTTATGTAAGGGTTTTAACTATAACGGATATTTTATGAAGTTTTACATCAATAAGGTTGATTGCCGCAAGCCTGAAATCGTATCTATTTTGGTATATCTTCAAAAACAATGTTTACCAAGAGATAAGCCATATGATGTTTCTAGGGGACATTGGTGGATAGCCTACACAGAAGAAGGTAAACCTGTGGCTTTTGCTGGTCTTGTTAGATCAAGTGCTTGGGTAGATTGTGGGTATTTATGTCGCGCGGGGGTTATGCGTGAGTTTCGTGGTAAGGGTTTGCAGAAGAGACTTGTACAAGTCCGTGAACAACAAGCAAAGAAATTGAACTGGAATTGGCTCATCACTGATACTTATCGTAACCCTGCCTCTTCTAATTCTTTGATATCATGCGGGTTTAAGCTTTACGATCCGACTGTTCCGTGGTCTTTTAAATACGCCCTGTACTGGAGAAAGAAAATCGAATGCCGTACAAAGAAAAAGAAAACAGGTTAGCCGCTCAACGACGACATTATCAAAAAAATAAAGAATCTGTAAAAGCCGCGACTAAATTACATAGGGCTAACAAAAAGTCGGAATGGCTTGAGTATAAAAAGACATTATCTTGCATACAGTGCGGGCAAAATCATCCAGCCACGTTGGATTTCCATCACGTAGAACGATCCCCAGAAAATAGGAAATTGCACGCCCTACTCAGGTCTGGGACGTACAAAGCTGCATTCGAAGAAATTAAGAAATGCGTTGTGCTGTGTGCAAACTGCCACAGAATCGTACACTACAACGAGCATCATGATAAGAAAAAAGCTCGTAAAAAGAAAAGCAAAGGCCCATAAAAAACCCCGCCTTGTGAGCGGGGCTAAAAGGTTAAGGGCGGTCCTTAGGGTACTCGTTTAAGCGCAACGACCTTTAGCTGTGCGCCCCTTAATTTTTTAGTACGAACCGTAAACACCCAGCGGATCGGAGTAACCGAAGCTGTAACGCTCACGAGATTTGTAACGTACGTTGCCTGTGTCAAAGTCTCCATCCATTGAATTCTGGAGTGGAATACGAACAAAGTGCTTCAAGCCGTTAGGCACATCAGTCGTTAAGAACCATGCGTTGGTTGCGGTCAAGAAGTGGTTAATGGTGTAACCTTCAGGAACAGCACCGTTGTTCTTAATTGCGTTGATGTCGTTGTTGTTAGTACCAACACGCAGTTCCGTATCCAGCAAACGAGTTGCAACGAATTGGAGTGCAGGTGGAACTATCAACTTACGGGGCTTAGCAGCAATCAGCAGACCACGTTCATCAGTCCATGCAGCGATCTGAATAACAGCGTTTTCAAGAGCCGTTTCGTTCAAATCAGCAGGAGTTGATGGAGTGTTAGCGTTAGTACCACCGTTAACCAATGGGTGAGCTGAGCTAAATAGTGATACACCGTCACCGCCAGTAAACTGAGCAGAGAAACCGTTGTTCAAAATTGCAGCTGCTTTAACCTGTTTGGTGTAAGCCATTGCGCGAGCCAAGCCTTTGGTATAACGAGCCGACAGCGAGTCGTACAAGTTATCTTCAATAGCTTCTTCCGTGAGGGAGAAACCAAGGGCGATGGTCTCGTGGTTGTATCGAGCTGTCCAAGCTTCCTGTGCGTTGTCGTAAGCGATGGCAGAGCCTTCATTCTTGACAGGGGCAGCAGAAAAACCAGACAGTTTTGTTTCTTCTTCAAAAGAACGCTCGGAGGTCTCTGTTTCGTAGATCTCTTTGTGTTCTTCACCATAGCGAGCATACTCCAGACCGAACAAAGCGTTCAAACCGGGTAAAAGCTCTTTAAGTAGCTGTGCGCGTGAAATAGCCATTATTAGCTCCTAATTAAGCGGTTTGAGTTGCGGTGTTCTGATAATACTCATGTACACCGTGGTTGAACTTAATCAACACTTCGGGATACTGGGTAAATACCAGAGTCGAGCTTGCGGGGATCGTAGCGCCAGTCGATGCTGCACCACCTGCGTTAACAGTGCCGTACTGAGCATTGAGAACAACAGAAGTTGCACCAGCCGAAGCTGCGGTGCTGACATACGAAGCCGTACCAACATACTGACCGTTAGAAGCCAAGAAGCCAACTTCCGTACCAACTGGTAGGGCGTAAGGCAAGGCGCTTGTGGTTAGAGTGGTTGTACCGCTTGTGTACGTAGCTGTACCGAGGTTTACTGCCGTATCGCGGACGATATCAACAATTCTCCAAGGCAGAGCAGCAGTCGTAGCAGCCGAGGTTGACAGAACGCCGTTTGACGAATCACCGGTGTTGATGTTACCAGCCAAATCAGAGCCAGCAATGTTCAAACCGATCATAGCCGTAGCAGCCGAACCGATAGTCGTACCACCCTGTGCGGTCACAACAGCAGCTTTGAAAACTGTGTCAGGATCGTCAGTAACGATAGCAACTGCGTCACCAGCTAAAGTCGAAGCGGGCCAGAATTGGCTGAAACGCTTTTGCTTGGTAACTGGGTCGGTGAACGAACAACCGAGGAAAATACCGGTCAGACCGTAACCGACAGCGCCAGTAGCAGCAGAGCCGCCAGTGGTTAGAGTAATACGCGTAACAAAACCGCGAGTAATTGCAACTACATCACCGAAGAAAATATTGGTGGCGTAACCATATTGAATAGGTAGGTTACGTGTCGAGCCTGAAAAGACCTGACCGCCAATAAGATTAATCGGCTTAAACCCGTAAGGGGCTGGGATAATTGGATAAGCCATTTAAATCTCCATTAATTTTAGGAACCTTTACCAAAAGTGGTCGATGAACGTCGTTCTTGGAAGATCGGCATGCGAGGATCACTTTGGCGCATTAAATTATTATCTACAGCTTCCGTTTGCATCCGGGTTTGTTCAGCAATATAAGCCTGCTGTTGCTCCACGAATTCAATCGGCGTCTTGCAGAGTAATAATCCACCAATCTCAATATTGCCAGCGAACTGACCGGTTTGAGTGGCTAGCAGTTTAAATTTCGGTTGTTCTTCTACTTTTACTGGTTCCCAGCCTTCGCGCAGTCTTGATGAGAGGTTGCGAGGATCGGACTTTTCAAGCATAGAAACTCGAATCCAACGATATGCAAATCCCGGTTCTTTGTCGGGTTCCGGTAACAACTCAGGTCTCATCCACTGCTTGGGACGTCCTGTTAGTTCACGACTTTGCATTTCACGGGTAATACGGTTATTACTATTAGCATTAGTAGTCATAATTAAGCCTCCAGCTTAGTCATTTCACGAGCATATTGCTCAGGGGATATACCGAGTTTTTTGGCGATTGCCACAGCACTTTTAGTTAGCACAACTCGTTTGGGAGCCGTACTTCTTTTGGCTGGGGCGACTACTGTGCTAGGTTTTGTACGTTGAGGTTTTTCTTCCTCATCGTTTGATTTTTCGTCTGCAAATTCTTCTGGGAATCGACGATGTACTTCGCTATCAATACGGTTGAAATATTCGTCCGTACCAATAAAACTTTGTCCATAACGCTCTTGCAGCTCTTCATGAACTCCTACCGCAAATCTACTCATCGCCTTTTTTGAAGGGTCTGTGTACCATTTGTTCTTAGCAACCCATTGGGCTACCTTGGGGTCCATCTGTTGAGCTTGTGGCGCTCTTTGTTGCTGTTGTACCACATTTCCTTCTGCGTGTACAGTCGGTTTAAAGTTTTTAGCCTTATCCAACTTCAATTTAGCAGCAATCATTTCTTCTTGCGCTTCAAGCAACCGATCAGAATCACCTGAGTCATAAGCGTCTTTGTAGTTCTGCTTAGCCTTATCTAGCTCCATACTTGCGGAGTTTTGATATGTATTGATGAGTTCTTTCTCACCGTTAGCTAGCATGTCCTTAAGACGTTTGTTCTCATCAAGAATACGTTGAGCAGCTGCAAGGGCTTCTTGTTGTTCACGGAAAGCAGATTCTTTTGCTCTACGCTCATCATGCCAAGCTTTCTTGTATTGCTTAAACTTATTTTTGACGTTAGCTGAATACTCTTCTGATTCATCGGCTTTCTCTAATTCTTTAGCCATTTCTTCAGGAAGGGGTTGGACATTTCTATCCTCTGGAGGTGTATCGTCTTCAATCTCGATATTTACCTCATCACCTTCTACTTCAATGTCGATCTTATCTTCGACTTCATCTGGGAATTTAAACTCACTCATAGCAACTCCTTATTTACGTTTAATACCGCGTGGATCATCTACAACAGCCTCAACGGTGTCGTCATAAATCATCCTAAACTCACGACCATGAATTATTAACCTAGAGCCTGAGTTGGGTCGTACTAAAACAAAATCGCCTTTTTTGCACCAAGGACCACTTGGATACTTAGCTTTGTCAGAGTAACAATCAGGGCCAAGATCTACGACAAACAGCACCGTAGTTAATAGCTCTTCGTGATGGACGGTAATATCAGCCTTTTCCAAACCACTATCGAACGTCTTCTCAACTTCTGGGATCGCGCATAGAATGTGGTAGCCGGTTGGCTTGGGGAGTTGACTTGCTTTTTCCTCGGCGGTGGCCTCGGGTCTGTAACTGCCTACTACTTGTGGGTTATCGGGGTTTGTGCCGATAAGGATTTCATTCATCTGAATGCTCCATATTGTGTTTAAGGTCTGTCATATATCTACGCGAAGTGAGAAGACCTTTAATCTCACCGCATATACTGCTGTACTCCTCAAAACTCTTAGCCGAAAATGCACCAAGAGCCTCTTGAAGTTGTTCTACTTTCTTGTCTATGTTCTGAATTAACAGATCTAACAACTTATCGTTTTGCATTACTCACCTTTTTTGGCAGGTTTCGCTGCGGGTTTCTTAGCAGCCTGTTGAGCTTGTCTGGCTTGTTGTGCCATTTGCTCTCGCTGTATTTGGTTTTGTTGAGCACTTTGTTCTCTCTGATGTGCTAAATTAGTAAGGTGTTTAGTAGCATCTATCCCTAACCTAGCCCCTTCAGATATATGTTGATGTTCCCTTTGAGCGTGATCCCCGAAAGCTTTAGCGGCAATTTGAGCGCCAGAGGTGTGTTGTTGAGCAGCAATCCTTTCCCTTTCGATCTGTTGCTGTTGCAGTTTGAGTTGTGCATCAGTCTGGTCTTTCTGTACTTTGCGCTGGAGATCCCCTTGTTTAATCTGGAGTTCCTGCTGTTGGAGAGCGATGAGGGGGTCTTGCTGTTGCTGCTGTTGTGCTGCCTGCTGAGCTTGCTGCTGGTGTTGCTGTAGCAGTTGTTGTGCTGCTTTTGCCGCTAGCTGAGAGATCTGAACTTCCATCTCGGGTGTCATATTGCTTTCTTCTTCATCATCCTCTTCAGGCTGTGGTGGCAATGTCATACCCATAGTTTGCTCAATTTGTTTGCGGTACTCCATACCCAAGTGTTCTGCTACGTGAGCAGTTAACGCACCCTGTACCATCTGAGCTAGTTGTGGGTTCTGGCCTACGAGTTGTTGAATGTGTGGGTCTTGTGCAGCAGCCATATGGACTGTGATGTGTGCCTGATGATCCTGATAAATAAACGCTTTGACCGGTTTGCCAGCCAACATATTCTGGTTCTCGGTAACAGGGTCGCGTGGGCGCATGTCCTCATGAGTTGGAACAAGCTTTTGGTAGTTCTTAATACCCAAGACCTCAAGCATCTGGCGATGCAACATGGGTAAGTCATAGAGTTGTGGTGCAGTCTGTGCTAACTGTAGAGCGGCTTGATATTGGACAACTTTTTGCGCCATTGTTGCAGCATTAGGATCGCTGACTGGAAGTACATCCACATTGTCATAATCAGACTTCTTAGCCCTGCGGCTACCTTCATCGGGTTCATAGTTATATTCCTCGGGGGTGTAGTCCGCTATGATTTGTTTTAGTAAGCGGAACTCTTGTTTCATCGAATAATGCACACGAGCCTGAACTGCGCTCATCATCTTCAATGTTCTTTCTAAAATAGCAAGCGTTGTGCCAACTGGGGACTGTGCGCTCATGTCAGATGTTTGTAGCTCTGCCGCGCCTGCGAATTTACGGCCTTCGTCTATGATATTTTGTAATAACGTAAACAGTACCTGACTTGGCTCCTTGTATGGCAAAGGCATGATATTATCTCTCATTGAGCCGCTCGGAACGTCAACGTCTCTAAATTCTCCCGGAGATATAGGTGTATCGTCACCCTTTACACGCAGCCCACGGGTTTTAAAGCCGCCCGGCAAATTGGATAATGTTCCAGCATCGACGAGCTGACGTATAATAGAAGTACCAGACTTAGCAAAAGCACCAATGAGATGAATAAGCCCAAAGCAATAGAAGCCAAAGCCCGGGATATAACCATAATGTACAAAGTGCTGTCGCTTCTGAAAAGTTTCATCGTCTGGGTTCCAATTTCTACGAATAGCAAGAATAGTATTAGTGCCTTTATCTATCGTCACAATGTACGGCAGCGCCAAGCCTGTTTCTTCACCTGACTCATCTTTATGTTCATAGCCGGGCAAGTCCATCTCGACGTGCATCTCTAATAACTTATACCGGTCATCTTGTGTCGCGCGAAAGCCTAACTTCTCAGCAATCTTCTTCTCTACCTCATCCATCACCATCGTAGGCTGTCCAAGGTCAACATCTCGGTAAAACCCCTGCATCTGCAAGCGAATAACCTCGTTTTCTGTTTTCCTCATGACATGCGTTACACGTTCAGCAGACTCAAGACTAGATGCGCCATAGGGAACAACGATGTCTTCTGCTGGGACAAACATAGATACTTGACGCTCTACCGAGGTGTCGTAGTACACTTTCTTAAACGCATTACCTGCAAGTCCCAAGCCCCACAACATTCTCTCGTGTTCAGGTCTGTATTCCGTCATCACATCTGTGAGTTGGTAATTCATGTCGTCGCGCACCCGCTGGGATGCAGCTTTCTTTTCTGGCGTTTCTTTGCCAATGATCTGAGTTTTTACGGGTCCTGCTGCTGGAAAGGTCTCCATCATCGTTTCAGCTTGGAACTTAACTACGGCTTCTGATAACAACGGGTGGTATACACCACAAGCACCGGGCCAAGGCTCCATGCGCTCTTCTATCTTTAGACCTAACAACTCAAGCCCATCTACATAGGTTTGGATCCAATCTTTGCGCGATGCAATATCAGTCTCATAATCAGCAACGAGTTCACTAGCTATTGTTCCGAGTAGACTTTCATCCATCTCTTCTGCTAAATTAATACCAAAGTCATCTTCCTCTTCTTCTGGCTCAATATCTAGCTCCATATCGCCTTGCCTAATGCTTACACTTTCGGGATCTTCAATCTGGATCTCTAAGGGTTCTTGTTCTTCAGCAATCTGGTCAATGCCTTGGGGTGCAGCGTATAGTGCTTTATCAATAGCCATATTATGTCCTTAAATTAATCTTGATCCGCCGTTGATAGGCTTGTCTATAGCGCCACCTTTGGCTTTCTTAACGGTATTTTGGTCTATCAATTCTTGATACCGGGGGATGTTTTCTTTATATGCTGTATAGGGGGTTAAATCTTTGGCGTCCATTTTATGTTGGTTTGTAATAGACCTATATGCTTCCATCAAATGAGGATCATTGTTAAATAATTTTTTTTGTAAAACTGGATCTGCAAAAATATCTTTTTTTGATAATGATTGGATTGCGCCAAGATCTGCTGCTACTTCTTCTAACGAACTTATACCCGGCTCTCTTCTACTGCCAATATAAGCTGGTTCTACGCCGTAATTATCTTTAATATGCGACCCTACACCGTGACTTAAGGCATTTTTAGTAAACTGCATAACTTTTTTATATGCCTCATCGTCTGATAGCCCTGTTAAATTAGCATAATTTTTAGTTATTAATTCCTGCCGATCAACTGGCGAAACTAAATCGGTTCCATATGGCATGCGTTCTGAAATAGTTTTACCTGATTTACCCATATGCTCCGCTTCATGCTGCAAAATGTAAGGGTTATCTAGTGGACTTTTATATAAGTCCCAAACTGTTGGTTTAACTAAATTTACAATATTTGGATTGTCATTAGGTTGCACCCATGCTTTAACTCCCGGACTACCTCCTTCGTATACATTTTCTCTTCCAACATATTTTAAGTCTGGGTTATATATACGCGGGTCAGTAATACCGGCATTATTTAAAGTATTGGTGGCTTGCTGGGTCAGATCTTTGCCTTCTGTTATATAGTTAGGGTCATTTGAATTAACCCCAAAAAGTGATTCGATTCCCATATTATGTCCTTAAATTAATCTTGATCCGCCGTTGATAGGCTTGTCTATAATGCCTTGGGGTGCAGCGTATAGTGCTTTATCAATAGCCATATTTATTCCTTAGTAATACGCCGCTCTACGACGCACTCTATATAAAAGATCATCTTCTGGCTCATCACTTGGCAGTCGAATAAACCCACCTTGTCTGAACCGCATTAGTGCTAAAGTAGTCGAGTCCACTTGGTCATCGTTGGCTCCGCTAGGAAAGTCATTACACTCTTCTATTAGTTCCCATGCCCACCTATGGTCAGGCGCCCAGACTATCCCTGATGAAAATAAATCCGAGATAGCGTTCACTCTACTGATTTTATCCTGTCCTTTACCCGGCGTAAAATCTTTTACAGGGAGACCCATACGATACATCTCTTGATAAAGTGCGGCTCCGTTAGATTTTTTCTCAACGATAAACGAGTCAGGTTCCCACTCTTTGTACTCTTGTAAGCAGAGCTGTTTGAGATCCGGGAATTCAAGTCGCTTTTTAATAGCGTTTAAGAGTATGATGTTGTAGTTATTCGTCTCTTCATTGTAGAAGACACCCCAAGTCGTTAGAGAGTTATAGTCTGCTCTATTATTAGTTTCTTGGGCGGCATCCAGTGCCATAATGACAAACTCACAATCCGGCGGTCTATCTTTGTCCCAGATCTGCCACCATTCTCTCTTTATTAGCGCACCTTCTTCAGAGGTAGGCTGTTGCATGTACTGAGCATTCCAATACCGGATATCTAGGGCGGCTTTCTTAGCCAACAGTTCATTTACATCCCAGAATTCAGGCCAAAGTGCCGTGCCATCATCTTTAATAGCAGGAAATTCCACTACTTCCCACGGATCAACGTCCTCATTTCGCTCCATCTGAGTCACAATCTGCCCAGTTAAGTCCAACTTAGACCATCTCGTCATCACTACTACAATAGCCCCTCCCGGCATAAGACGCTGTAGAGGACCAGACTGAAACCATTCCCAAGCAGGTAAAAATACATCAGGTCTACCAGTCTTAGCTTCTTGTTCGGAGTGGGGATCATCAATAATAAATAAGTCTGCACCGCGACCTGCAAGAGCGCCACCGACACCAATTGCGAAATACTCACCTTTGAAGTTTGTCCCCCAGCGCGAAGCTGATTTAGAGTCTGCCTGTAGGCTAACCTGTGAAAAAATGTCCTTATACTCGTTAGATCCGACCAAGTTACGGACGCGACGACCAAAATCCACCGCCAAATCAGCAGTGTGAGAGGCCATAATGATTTTTTTATGTGGATATTTACCCAAAAACCATGCCGGAGCAAGGTACGAGATCAATTCTGACTTGCCATGTCGCGGCGCGATGTTAACAATGACCCGTTTTTTCTTACCGGCAGCGATATCTTCAAAAATCTGGATCAGTTTTAAGTGGTGTGGACCCACTTTGTAGTTAGGATAGACGTGTTTTATGAAATCTAGGAACGATTCTTTGCCTAAATCCTGCGTTATTTTGGATTCATACTGCTTTAAAAGCTCAACAGTCCGTCTTTTTTGCGCATCCGGCATGTGTGGGATGGCTTCACGTAGCTTAAATAGATCTTCTGGGGTCAGTTGCATGGTTTTTAGTCTACCCTATCTACAATTTCACGGGCTTCAACTTCAATAACCTTATGTTCGATGCTTTCCAGCGTCTTAAGCAGCTCTCTTTCCACTTCTTCAATGGGCTGCACCTTCATCGTCATCTCACTACGCTTCTTAAAGGCATCTACCCCATCGACTTCGCCTAACTTAGCTAGGGCGGCAACACGGATTTTGGGATCTCGGGCGTTTTCTATCTCAGCCACCAGCTTATTAACGACGTACATCTTTAGATCAGCAAGATCATCGACTATAGATACGTTCATCTGAGCCACCATTCCAGCAAGGAAGGCAAGCGTTTCGTTCTTATATTTAGAGAACTCAGGACGATGTTGTGGGTTTTCGACCATTTCCCGGGCTAAATGTTCAGCCTCGTTGATATCATTCTTATCTATTGTTAAAGGCTGTCCAGTTAAGTCTGACAATAACTTAATGGCATTCGCTCGCATCTTTAATTCTTCAGCGGGACTTAATTCCGGGAATGCTTCAGCCGCATTTTTAGGCAACGGAATATTTTCTTCTACATCAGGAATGTATTGTGTCATGTCTGTCAAGCTAAGTTGCAGTTTTGATAAGTATAACTTTAATTAGTGATTATGCAAGTTTTTTATATATTAAATTTTTTAGGTATCGTTTTATTTGACAAGGGGGTGGGTTCCAAAGTTTGGAAAATGGGCTGGTGATTTGTGCGGATCAAGGGGTATGGGGCAAGCGATGGAACCATCTATAAAATTGGGGGGTGGGGGGTGCGATCTGGGGGCTGGAAACTTTACTTATCCCGCCAACATCGTCTATAAGTATCACATCGGTTGCAATCCTGCTCCGATAACTTAGAGGAAAGCATCATGCTTAAACTAATCAAGAAGTTTGCTTTGAAGTGGTTTAGCCCTTACACCACGATGTTCATTAACGATGCAAAGGATGAAGTTGAGATCCATTACTCTTGGACATTCCGAGATGCAGTTGAATGGACTGAGTGTAGTCTAAGAGAGGAACGAGTCATAGTGTATAAGTATGACACGCCGATAGTCACACGGTTAGCAGTTAGCGAAGTGTAATCAACGGGGGCGAAAGCCCCTTTTGTTTTGCCTTTTGATACCAGTTATATCCCCCGCGCGCGTAATGCGTGTGCGTCGTGTGCGCCATGTCATGTCTATGTGACGTGCTATTTAGTGGCGCAAAACTGTACTTATCCCATTAACATCGTCTATAAGTATCACATCGGTTGCAATCCTGCTCCGATAATTTAAAAGGAAATATCATGGCTACAAAAAAACCTGCAGTCCTCCCGTTTGCTATTAACTCTCTGAAAGACGCTGCCTATCAAGGCGCTAAATCCGAGGAAACCTTAGAGCTAGTCGCTAAGTATGTTCTAACTCAAGCCCCTGATTTTGCAGAGAATCAAGATTCTGAAGTAATCGCTGAATTGTCCGAGGGCTGGAATCTGCGCTATTCCGAGTTATATCCCGAAGTTGAGTATGTCCGGCTTAGTGATTCCATTGTGCCAGTTAATAGCTGCGCCGAGATGCCTGAAAAGCCCGTAGTGTTAAAAATAGGCGTGGCTTATGCGACATCTTTCACTACTCACGACATGATCGCTATGGGTAACCCCAAGTCTAAAGACGGACGGTATGATCCGTCACTCAAGGCGGTAGTCGAAGTTTGGCGTGAGAAAGCTAAAAAGTATCGTGACGGACGCAAGCGCACTCTGATTAACAAGATTAAGTCTATCTTGAACGAGGGTAAGGAAAGGACAAGACCGCAGGCTCTTGAATTTGACGAGTCAGTTAATAAGTTTTTTAATGACCCCAAGACAGGGTTACACGCTAAATGCAAAGCCCGTGCAAAGCGTGGCGATCCTAGTGCTAACGAAAAGAAGTTAATCAAGGCAATCGCAGCATTTAACGCAGTTTGGAAACACCAAGACTAATCTCTAACCCTTTGACCCCGCTTTGGCGGGGTTTTTTTTCGCCCATTGTTTTTGAAAGGTATCTTTGATACCAGTTATATAGGGCGCGCGCGTAGACCGAGTACGATTGTGTGCGTGATGATTGTCATAGATGATGCGAGGTGTAGGTTATGAAAGCCATAAGTGATTCTCTAATTAGCGTGTCACAACGATGCGACATGGGTAGATACTTTCTGAAAAACTTTGGCGATGATAAACCTTGTCACTTCACAGCCTCCTTATAAATGATTACATACTTTCTGAAAAACTTTAGTGATAGAAAATAGGCTTTTTACCCCAAATCTGTTCCAGAAATAAGTAAAGTTCCGGCTCTGTTCCACCCCTTTTGGAACAGTTTTTCCTAGTATCCATGCGGGTTTGCGGGCTATGTTCCAGTTTCGGAGTGATTTTGGAGTGAATACGGACTGAAAGAGAATTTTGCAGACTTGGAACAAGATTCGCCCCATGCAAAATTCTGTTCCAACAAAAAAAGAGTCGCACGTAGATACATTATCTAAAAATACTGGAACAAACGGGTATCTTTACATATTATTATTATTATAAGTATAGTAGTAGTAGTAGTAATACTACATTTTCATAGGAGAAGTTAAAAAACCCACTTTACATATTTTGTTTTTTTCTGTAGTATTTGTAAAGTTAACGACTGACTACAAACTGGAACAAATGGAACAAACTAAAATCCCCCCAAAATCCTCCCTAAACACCACTCAATCCGCCCCAAGGACGCCCCACATGCCAACCGTACACATTCCCAACCTATTCCCTACCCCAACCAAGCCAAGCAAGCCTAACTACAACCCTAAACCTAAACCCCTTAGCCGACTCGAATCAGCACTCAAAGACATAGACCGACAAGCCCTCATCAATCAGCTGCATACAATCAAGCTAAACAACACCAATAACCCCCACAACCTCGTCACGCACGAAGGCATAACCCAACCCCTATCCAAATGGGCAAAACAGCTAGGCATCCCATATAACACGCTCAAGTCCCGATACAACCGAGGATGGCGTGGAGACCAACTACTCAGCACAACTACATACATGAAATATAAAAATGAATAAAAACTGGCATCAATCGCATCATCTAAAACAAACATAACTCACACATCAATCGCATCACCTAAAACAAACATAACTCACAAATATAAAACGCTATCCCAAATACCATGCAGAACCACTCTACTTTTTAGCCCCAACCCATTGACACATATGTAAAGTTATACTATAATAGAAGTGTTGTGACGATGATGTTTAGTAGGAGATTATTTTTATTCTATTCTTTATTTAGTACGTCACAACGATGTGACATCTGTTTTTTATTTATTCTTTTTATTCTTTGTTTATTCTTTTTATTTTTTATTTCATTTCTTTCATCTATTACTTTTATAACTGAGGCTATATCATGGGCAAAATTAAAAACCTTCTTATCAACACCGAACCAACCGACTTCAAAACAATGTCGGACATTATCAACAACGCTTTATTTTTCAAGCCACAACCACAAAAACTGCAAACTACGGCAACCAAACCAACCCAACCCCAAATGATTTATCTGCTGATGCAATACGATCTGGCGGACAACAACCCCATGACTAACACCAAGGTCATCGGCACATACACAGACGGGGATACGGCTGACTACGATATGTATTTGATGCGGGAAGGTGACTGCAACATGGGTGAGTATAACTACGAGTATGGCATCGTGGCACAAACCTTAAATACCTATCAATTCGAGCCTGACAATAACTCTTTCTAACAACTTTTTTAACCGAGGGTAACAGCTATGAATGAAACAATAGAACTAGGAACGGGAACGGGAACGGGAACGGAAATATCATGTGGCATCTGCCTACAATGCGGACGGGACTTTGACTTGGCGAGGTTCAAGCTAGGTTATAAGGTCTGCATGGTGTGTGGTGATAAGTTAGCTAAAGGTGTGCGCCGATGTGTTGTGCCTATGCATAAGAGTAACTACATGATGATTACGGACATGAATGACTTGAAAGGTATCAACAACAAGGGAGGGTTATTTAGATGAAGATAACTAAACAACAACTGGAAAGACTTGAACATACGTTGCGGTTTGCACAATGGTTTGTAGAAGATAGAGAGCCATGCTTACAGGTCGAACTAGATCAGGAGGAAGTAGACGAAGCGATGCGTGTTATTGAGGAAATTAAACTAGGAGTAAGTGATGGGCTATAGATCAAGCGTGGCTTATAGAATTTATTTTACAGAGCAAGACAAGGATAAGTTTATTACATTCATATGCGAGGCTAAAGATAACCCTGACATCGTAAGAGTCTTTGACCATGATTTCTTTTCTGTAGAGGTAAACGAGGGTAATACAGAAATAGATTTCGAGGCTGTAGATGTGAAGTGGTACGACAGCTATCCAGATGTGATAGCGCACCTTTCTTTGTTGGAGTTAGCTAAGACTTGGCGAAAAGATGGTATAGGTGTGGAGTTTAAATTCTGTCGTGTCGGTGAGGATTTAGAGGACGCAGAGGAGTGGTGTAGTCAAGGTTATGACTATGATGCACCATATATAGCACGTAGTATTTCTTGGGGATAATCATGATTGATTTAGCTTTCTTGTTTGTTGTTTTACTTTGTGGGCTATGGGTTATATCTGAACTCTTTAACTGAACTATTTGGATTAGACCCATTGACCTATATGTAAAGTTATGCTATAATGTAGTTGTAGTGGGGAGAGAGTTTAATGACAGAGATATTTTTTAAGTTGTTTGTATGTGCAGTAATGAGTAGTTATTTAATTTTTTATATTTTTTATCGTTTGTTTATTTAACACGTCACATCAATGTGACATAACTTTTGAGGCTATATCATGAACCAAACCGTATCAACCGGATTAACAACGACTTTGACCAAACCCAAACATCTAATCTCGTTAGCATCGAGTGGGTTCATTGTGTCTGTAGACGTTAGCATCTGGTCTGCAACCAAGCAAGATCGGGTTATCAGTAATGAGATTACTACAGCAAAGAACGCAGTTAATAGTGCTGGTCGGTATACTAAAAACTTACTGGCTGACCACCCAAAACACAAGGCACTTACGAATTATAGGCAAACTATATATAACTGGCTTCAACGCAGGACTTATGACTGGAGCGGTTCTCAACGGTATCTCCCTATGGCTGACTTGCCTATTTTTAAAGCTGAGTATGACATCCATGATGAAACTTTTAACCGATTGCTAACTGATCTGACCAACGACTATGACTCTATCGTATCGGACATGGCTTTCAAGCAAGGTGATATGTTCAACCGCAATGACTACCCTACTAAAGATCAGGTCGCTGCGAAGTGCCGTCTTAATTTGTTTGTAAACAACGTGCCTGAGAATGATTTTAGATGTCAGATTGCACAGGACTTGGCTGAAGATTTGTTTGTGTCGTACAGCAAGCAAACGGAATCCATTATCAATAACATCATTCAGGACCAGATGACTAGGTTTGCAACGGTAATGGAATCTTTAAGCCATTGCTGTGGCTATGATGAACTTGGTGTGGATGACAACACAGGTGAAACTAAGATCAAGAAACGCAAGATATATGACACCACAATCAACAAGGCTAAGGAGTTGTGCGAGTCGTATAAGCAATTCAATCTTACAGGCAACAACGATCTAGAGGAGGCAAGGGCATTACTAGAGAAAACCTTGAGTGGTGTATCGGCTGAAGATATACGTGAGTCAGATGCTATCCGTAACCATGTGAAGTCGGGTGTAGATGACATCTTAAATAAATTCGGTTCTTTTAAGTGTATTGAGTAGTGGTCTATGATGTTTTTATATGATGTTTAGCTTGTTAACTTGTTATGTGTAGTAGTGTGTAGTACCTTTAATTTATTTTTTAACTGATGTTTTATTTTTAATTGATATTTAACTTATAGAGGGCTTTATCATGTCTAGTATTTCTTTCAACAAAACCATGTCAATTAACGAACTACGTGTCGCTATCCCCTTACTTGGCGAGACTAATACTATCATCATCCAATCCGAGCCGGGTTGTGGCAAGACTTCCTTGTTATCTATGATGGCTGAGGACAACGGTGACCAATGGCGCAAACCCGAAGATTATTTCCCTGATGACAAGTATGTCTATGTCTATGTAGATTGTCCCGCTAAAGATATGGCTGACATAGGTATGGCAATTCCAAATCATCAATCCAAATCACTTGATTACTATGTCGGTGAGTTGTTCAAGATGGATGACCCAAGACCTAAGTATATTCTACTCGATGAGTTTGCCAAGACTCCCAAGTTAATGCAGGTTATCTATACCCGTCTAATGCTAGAGAGATTCGTAGGCGATAGGAGATTGACAGCAGGGTCAAGAGTATTCGGTACGTCTAACAATGCGTCAGATGGTGTCGGTGATTCTATGCTTGCTCATGCAGGTAATCGTGTGACTATCGTGGAGATGGGTAAACCAAAACCAAATGTCTGGCTTGAGTGGGCTACCAAGAAGGGTCTGTCATCTGTGATTCGTGCGTTTGTCGGTATGTATCCTCGTGTATTGAAATCATATCGGGACGGTGACCAAGACGATAACCCATACATCTTTCACCCCAAGAAACACAATCTCTCGTACACCTCACCTCGTAGTCTTGAGAAGGCTGATAATATTATTAGACAACGGGATAAGATGTCAGAGAACGCTGTCGAGTGTTTACTTGCAGGTACGATTGGTGTAGCAGCAGCGAAGGACTTGGCTGTATTCTTGTCGTTAGATAAAGGCTTACTCGATGTACGCAAGGACATTATCCCCAACCCAACTAAGGTAGAGATACCCGAACAGGTAGCAGCACAGATGATGATTATGTTCCAAGCGATAGATGTATTAGAAACACAAGATGATATGTCTGCGTTTATGCAGTTTGTGAATCGTATTAAACTCAACGAGGTGCAGACTATTTTCTTTTCTATGGCAATGCGTAATGCTAATACGAGTAAACTTGCCCGTAGGAATGAAGAGATCAAGAACTGGTGTCTAGCCAACCATGAGTTTGTTTGATGTGGTATGTGAAGTTAATTAGTAAGTCACAGGGAGATGACAATGTATTTAGAAATGACCGTTGCAGATATGTTCTTAATCTTTGCTTTAGTTGTTGTATGTATTTTCTGGAAGAGGGCTAAAGATGAGGCTGATGAAATCTATGATGACATGGGACATATGTTGCATCTCTTACATGAGAAACGTGCAGTAATTTATAAGACCGATGAAGGCTATCTGGTAGAGCAAACCAAGTAATATTTATTAACTAAGAGGGTACTATCATGAATGACAAACAAGAAGTCAGGGTTAAACGCGCCCATATTCAGATGATGAAAGCCAAGGACACAGCCGCATTTAGTGGCGTGATGTTGTTGGGTAAGTCAAGCGTGGAGGATGGTAATTTTACGGCATATACAGATGGTGTGAACAAGAGGTATTGCCGTAGCTTTATTGAGAAATTACCAGACGATGAACTGCGTGGCTTGGTACTGCATGAGAATCTTCATGTGGCATTGAAACATCTTGTGCGTGGTAAAAAGCAATTCAAGGAAGATGCCTACCTCACCAATGCAGCAGCAGACTTTGTAGTGAATGACATCATCTTCAACATCAAGACAACACTCCGTACACCAAAAGGTGATGAATTATTAGTTAAATTACCCAAGGGTGGTCTGTATGATGAAAAGTTTCATGGGTGGTCGTTTCCCGAAGTCTATAACTATCTCAAGCAAGAGGTAGAAAAGAAACAGGAGGAAGAAGAGGAGAACGAAGACGGTAATGATGGGGGCGGAGATAGCGAGTCAGAGGATGGTGACCCATTAAATAAGCCGGGTAAGGACTATGCCGATGCTGATGATGTTATTAACGGACATGGTAAGCGTAAAAGTGCAGGGTTCGATGAGCATGACTTTGATGGTGAGTTGACCGAGGAGGAGGCTAAGAAGTTAGTCGAGGAGATTGACCGTAAGATACGAGAAGGTGGTATGTTAGCCGGACGTATGGGCGCTAATCTCCCGAGGTCTATCCAAGAAGGGCTTGAGCCTAAGATTGACTGGCGTGATGTGTTGCGTGAATTCTTTACGTCAGCTATGAAAGGTAAAGATGAGATGACTTGGCGCAGACTGAATAAGCGTCACTTGGCTAATGATGTTTTGTATCCAAGCGTAGAGGATGAAACGGTAGGTAAGGTGATCTTTGCTATTGATACGTCAGGGTCTATAAGTAATGAGGACTTGGGTACGGTGGCTAAAGAACTGGCATCGCTTTGCTCGTTGTTACCGCCGGAGGAAGTTGTTGTGTTGTGGTGGGATACCGAGGTGCATGGCAAACAAGTCTTTGACCCAGATACGTACAACAACATTGAGAATCTTCTTAAGCCACAGGGAGGTGGTGGTACGCTCGCTAGTTGTGTCAGTAAGTATCTCGTAGCAAATAGTATGTCGGCTGAGTGCGTGGTGATGTTTACCGATGGCTATGTCGAGAATGAAGTTGACTGGTCGGTGGACTTACCTGCGTTGTGGATTGTGACTCAAAACAAGCAATTCAACCCGCCATCAGGTAAGAAAGTAATGTTTGATGATTAATTTGTTTGTATAACTTTTTGTATAACTTTGAGGGGAATTACCATGTCTTTTAAATATCTTTCGTATCAGTCATTAACAAGCGTAGTCAATACACAGAAACCTTATCGTGGTAGGGATAGGGCTGAGTATCCGTATTACAACCGCAAGCATGGTCACAAGTATTTTACGGTGGATGAATTAAACGGTGAGAAGGTCTATCGTATCTTTTACGGTAGTATGTGGAATAGGGTTGAGATTACTAAAGAAGAGTTTAATGCAATCACAACACAGAATAAATATATACACGACTCTAAGTGTTACACATACCATAGCAAGCCAAACGAGATAGGCATTGTTCGCCCAGATGATTCGTTTGAGTTTACAGCTGAGTACATGAATCAGTCAGAGATGATGTTGTTAAATCAAATACTGGTCGGTCACTGGACAAACGGGTACTTACAACGTAGTGTGCATCATGGTGGCATGATGTTTAGATCAGGTAAGCGCAACAATGATAATCTTTTTTATCCAATAGTTGAGGGCTTGCGTGTAGATATTGCAACCTTGTCACCCCATGAATCAGGAAGCTATAAGGTGGTGGGTCGCAGAGTAAGTCGCAAGGCTGTGAATGATCTGTTAGGAAAGTATAAAGAGATGTTCAAAGTATCTGAAACAATGGCGAAAACCATGACCTCTGATGACTACATAGATGCAAGTGTAGATATATGGAAGGAACATGAATTTAATGGCGGTTCAACAGGTCATGAGAACAGGTTCACACAAGAAAGAGCATGGGATGCAGGTGAGCAAGCACTTAGCAAGTCACATATGTTAGACGCTTTCATTTTGTTTTCACTTGCCTTTTCATATATTTTACGTAGTGAGATTGGGTACAAATTATCAGGTGAAAAACGTAATTTTTGGTATCGTAATTTCCCAAATGATTTATATTCACATTATGAAAGCTCACGTAGGTCTATCACTAAACATCTTTACCAAGAGCATGAGGAAGTATTCAACAAGTCAGAGTTTGAGTTTGGTAAGAAGTATCCTGCTAGTGAATGGGGATATGAAGTATTAAAGAACGGCGTCGAAGTCAAGCAGTATTAACAATCAACTTAATTAACGAGGAACTATCATGTCAACTAATAAACTCATACACAACATCAGTCATAACGATCTCAAGTTATCTCTACAGATTGCAACATCCGATGTAAAGCCGCTCATCATGGAACTGAATTATAAATTTGGTTTGTCGGTAATACGTCAGGTAGATAATAAATACGCCAAGGGTAGGGAGGCTTATCTGATGGCATATCCTAGTGGTGTACCTGTGGGCGAGGCATTTATCGAGCAAGTTGATGACTACGATGCTTATTGTTTTTATACACCATTCTACGGGAAACAACGTGCCTCAGATTATGTTGACCGACATATCATACGAAGTAAGAAAATCTCTACGTTGATGGGTACGTTGAAATCAAAAGACGTCATGGTTAAAGAAGAATATCTTGCGCATGATAAATACTACCCGATGTTCTCTAGAACAGTAGGCATGGTAACTGACAGGATAAAACACGCAAGTAAACATCATCAATTAAGTGTACGGCAAGTACACGCTTTACTCAAAATGGCAATAGGGGATTCTACTAATACCAAGCCGAGCGATGGAGATATAGAATTGTTCCGTAAAACGCTTGAGGACTATAACAAGTCTGATGATACCGAAGCACTAAAAGCGGATGAGATAAAAAGGTTTTATGGTAACGCTTTCCATGCTGTGTGCGCTTTGAAGGATGGGTATTATCTCGTAGGTAAGTTTAGATCAACGGGTAAGGAAAGTAATTACAGAGATATGTATGAAACATTAGAACCAGTAAGGCTAGTAAAAGACTTTGAGAATGAACCAGAACTTCATCCATTGATGGTCATGCTTAAGGTTGCTGTCGATGAAGGGGTGTTCCAAAAACATGGCAGTACCGCACCAGAAATGGCAAACCTGATTCCTTTGATAGATGCCTATGATGAGTCTTTGGATATGGTGATCTATTGGAGTGACAGACCAAGTAAGTATCATGGCGTTTGGATGTTAACCCCATGTCAATGAACAGCGAGAAGAGGTATAGCCCTGTAGGTGGTTATTTAGCAGGGCATTATCGTGTCCCCGTATGTAATATGCACGACTTGTATACGATCTATGTTGGGGATAAATTTACTCGTGTTTTTAATTCAGACACATTACCGGATGAGGTGAAAGTTAAACTAACGATGATAAACGCACTACCTGTTAACAACTTATATTCTGAGGAGTGGGTGGGGTACAACTCTATCTATATCTATATGCAGCCTGATATGTTACCAACAGCCTATCGAGATGTGGGATGGCGAGTAACGGAATCGCTTTACTGTCTGTTGTTGACAGAGAAATGTTTAATGGATATGCGAGGCAAGAAGGATGTTGAAGAAGTATTGTACGGGGTGTCAGCAAATGCGGGATCCAAGTAAAGGTCAGAAACAGAAACGAGGTAAGGTGACAAGGTGGATATGTAACTGGTGTCTAGCTAAGAACACGATCTCGATATATGCAACAAACGCAACAAAGGAAAAATTGAATGGAAATTTATAACCTACAACGAGGTGACTTGTTTAAGATCGCAACAGATAATCCTTATGTACCTATCGGGGAAGAAAAACCTATGGTTGATAATACTATTTATAGACATGAAAGATTAGATGGTATGTACTCTCGCAACATTGACCCTAACGGGAAAGTAATTTACCTAGCAGCATGGACTCCTGTAGAACTTATTGAGGTGACGGAATGATTAGTTTATTGACAGCGTTTGTATTAGCGCACTTTGATGCGCATGGGGGTTGGTGGATAGCGTTTGGGTTGGTGCTAATAGGAAAAGCTATAAAGGAAATGCAATGAAAGAGCAAAAGTTTTTTAGGGGGGACTTGGTTCAGATAGCCGACGATCTTGGTAAGCCAATGAGTCACTTTAAAAAAGGATGCAAGGCTATTGTTATTGGTACCTATGCTGAGTTGTGCTATGACGATAACAAAGTGGATGATTATCAACTTTATATTTTGCCTAAACAAGGTACTTCAGCTTGGTATCACACACATCAACTAACCCTGATCGAACCAAACCGATATGACTTACTGCCGAAAAACAACCGCACACGACTTAACTGGGAAGCGCAACAAGCGAGGGATGCAAAATGAACAAACGAATCAAAGAACTTGCTGAACAGGCTGGGTTTTGCAGAGAGTTTGCTTTATCAGGAGTATGGCTGGCTGATGACGAAGAACTTGAACGCTTTGCCGAGCTAGTGCGACAAGACGAGCGTGAGGCTTGTGCGAAGTTGCTTGACGAAAAGTATGGGAGTAATAAATGACTGAACAAGAACTAATCAAACAAGCAAAGCTAGCTTGGCACGACAATGATTGCAAGTACATAGCTATACCTAT
>Ga0316218_1000586_pt1 | contig 48124 bp, 42 predicted proteins | sample TBH18003metaG_FD_203634 | JGI IMG/M metagenome (GOLD analysis project Ga0316218, IMG submission 203634) | Freshwater microbial communities from Trout Bog Lake, Wisconsin, USA - TBH18003 | ecosystem: Environmental > Aquatic > Freshwater > Lake > Hypolimnion/Profundal zone | place: USA: Wisconsin... | reverse complement strand
ACCGGGTTCCCTAAAACTAGGGGATCAATCCCAATTTTATTTTCAAAATAGATGGTTACTTTTTTATCCAATGATTGGGCGCTGACAACAAAAATTATCAATAACTGAAAAACAAAAAATACAGATAATGCCTTAGGTATTCTCATAGATAATCGTTCCGGTTTATTTTTTTTCGCCGCTCTTTCGTAAACGTGTTTCTTTTTTTTGATTCAATACGTTTCTCTTTTGCGGCTTTGGTGGGTTTTGTGGGGCGACGAATTTTTTGTTTTACCAAAGCTGCATTTACCAGTTGATTCATCTTGCGAACTACTTCTTCTTTATTCCCCAACTGAGATCTTTCACTTTGCGATTTTACCAGGAGGAAACCTTCATCGGTAATTTTATTGGATAATTTATCCAAAAGGCGGGATTTTTGTTCTTCAGTAACCAGTAATGATGCCGAAACCAGCCAACGACCCTCTACCATGGTCTCGACCTTGTTTACATTTTGCCCACCCTTGCCTCCACTTCGGGCAGTTTGGAACTGTATTTCATGGCTAATGTCTATCTTCATTATGATAAAGTTCGGATAAAAAACGGTTTAAGAATCATGAGAATTGTTATACAAAGGGTAAGAGAAGCTTCTGTTAAGGTGGAAGATAAAATAGCAGGCGCTATTGGTTGGGGGCTTTTAGTACTGGTGGGTATTGAAGATGCCGATACCCTGGAAGATATTCAATGGTTGAGTAATAAGATCATCGGGCTTCGAATTTTTAATGATGCCGATGGAGTAATGAACCTGGGAATTAAAGAAATGGGTGGCGATATTTTACTGGTAAGCCAGTTTACCTTGCATGCAAGTACTAAAAAAGGAAATCGACCATCTTATAGTAAAGCGTCAAAACCTGATTTTGCGATTCCTATGTATGAGAAAATGATACATCAGTTGCAAACTGATCTGGGGAAACCTATCCAAACAGGCATTTTTGGTGCAGATATGCAGGTTCAATTCTTAAATGATGGTCCGGTGACCATTATTATTGATTCAAAGAATAAAGAATAAAGGTCACTGGTATATAAGAATCCCGATTATAACAGAAACTATGAAAGATATTGAAAGCAGGGAAGACCTGGTAATGCTATTAGAAAGGTTTTATGAGAAAGCAATGGTAGATGAGTTGATTGGTCATTTCTTTACGGAAGTAGCCCCACTCAATCTGGCTACTCATATACCGCTGATTGCAGATTTCTGGGAAACGATTTTGTTTGATAAAGCACAATATCGGGGCAATGTGATGGACGTACACCAACACCTTCACCAATTATCTGCGTTCAAGGCGGAGCATTTTGCAAGATGGGTATTGCTTTTTCAGCAAACAATTGATGGCCTTTTTTCTGGAGAAAAAGCAGAAAGAGCCAAACAGCGGGGGGCCTCCATTGCTACGGTTATGCAGATCAAATTATTACATCCGGGAATACATAAATTGTAATTGTATGAGAATTGACGATGCACAAAAAGAAGTAGATCAATGGATCAAAACGGTTGGGGTTCGGTATTTTAATGAACTTACCAACCTTGGCATTCTTATGGAAGAAGTGGGAGAACTTAGTAGACTAATGGTTAGAAAATATGGGGAACAGTCTTATAAAGAATCTGATAAGCACAAAGAAATTTCAGATGAAATGGCTGATATATTATGGGTGCTGATCTGTTTGGCCAATCAAACCGGGGTGGACCTGACTGAAGCCTTGAGAAAAAATTTTGAAAAGAAAGATTTGCGGGATGCGGACCGGCATAAAACAAATGAAAAACTGCTTTGAAATAAATCAGTTCTTCACTAGCAAAAAATAGCCTGCAAACTGAATCTGCCTTATTCAATTTTGCAGGCTATTTTTTACCGGTTATAATAAGTCCGGCTTATTTAAAAATACTTTTCTGTTTGGCCATTTTTTCTATCTCTGCTACTGTTCTTGGGGCTGCGGCCGACAAGTTTTTATATCCGCTGGCAGTAATCAATACATCATCTTCAATGCGTACACCAATATTCCACCATTTTTGATCACATTTACTACCTGGAGGAATATAGATGCCAGGCTCTACTGTAAATATTGCACCTGGCTCCAAAGGTCCTCTTCCTCCCATATCATGTGTGTCTAAACCTAAATGGTGAGATGTGCCATGTGGGAAATAGGTTCTGGCTTCTGAGGAGGCCTTGATGATACCCAATCTAATCAATCCATTACTGATAACACGCATTGCTGCTGCATGAGGTTCGGTAAAAAGATTACCTGGTTTACACTGTAAAAAAGCAGAATCCTGCGCTTCTAATACCAATTCATAAATGATTTTTTGCTCGGGTGTAAATTTGCCATTAACAGGAATGGTTCTCGTGATATCTGCACTGTATCCATGGTATTCAGCGGCACAATCACTTAATAAAAGATCGCCGCTACTCATTAAACGCTGGTTACTCTCATAATGAAGCGTGCAGGTATTTTCGCCCGAACCATTAATGCTTGGATAGCCCACAAATTCAGAACCATTTTTCTTAAAAAGATATTCCATGATAGCCTACGCCTGGTATTCTGTCATTCCGGGCTTGGTGGCTTTCATGACTTCTTTATGTCCTTCCGCACTCATGGCCACCACTTTTTCCATCAATACAATTTCTTCGGGCTGTTTGATACCTCTTAACTTTTGTAAGATTGACAGGGTGGTACGGGTTGCCAGCGGTTTTTTGTTTAAGACAATCAGGCTATCAGTAATATCTGCCATCCGGCTTAATTGGTCGGGAGCCCTTTTATATCTGGAAAATATATCCTCATTCCTGAATAAGCTGAGCACAGAGTCTATACTGCCAAAATCAATGGTAGCTGCATTGAATTTATCATTCGTAAATACATTTTCAAATTTGTATCTCTCCTTTACTCCCTCTACCCCAAGTATTTTCCCGGTCCACATTTCGCGTTGAGGGTTACGGGCCTGAACAAATAAGAATTCATTCCCGGTGGCCCCAAGTATGGTTACTGGGTTTTTGAAAATAAGGAGAACAGAATTGGGCTCCTCCAGTCCGGTGAAGTAATAAAAATTCTTACTCTGTGCATAGTAATAATCGATATCATTATTCCGAACCCTGACCTGTGAAGCGAAAAATATACCTACCGAATTTCTGGGCATCATATCTCTGAAAGCAGCCCTTCTTCCCGCATGAAAAGCCGGACTCAGGTAATCATTCGGGTATTCGGTGGTTTGTTGTGCCTGACTCAAAAAGGGCAGGATCAGCAATAGGGCCAAAATCGGAGATGAACAAATACGCATATGGTGATGGATTTACTTGAGTAATAAAACTAGTTTTTTTCTGGTTTCCTTGCTCATTTACTTGATAAACGATGGGATAAATTAGGTTGAATGGCAGATGGCAGCTTCTTCGTAAAGCCGAAAAGCATATTTTTGCGATAGTTATGAGTACACAACCCGATAATCAGTTCCAGGCAATTGTTTCGCATGCCAAAGAGTATGGCTTTGTTTTTCCAAGCAGTGAAATTTATGATGGCCTTGCGGCCGTATACGATTACGGTCCCTATGGAAGCGAATTGAAAAAAAATATCCGTGATTACTGGTGGAAAAGTATGACCCAGTTACATGAAAATATTGTGGGTATAGATGCGGCTATTTTTATGCATCCAACAACCTGGAAAGCCAGTGGGCATGTTGATAATTTCAGCGACCCGATGATTGATAATAAGGATAGTAAAAAAAGATACCGGGTTGATCATCTGCTGGAAGCAAAAGCAGATCAGCTAAGAGAAAAAGGAGATGAAGCAGGTGCTGATAATTTATTAGCCCAGATGGATGCTTTATTGGCCGCAGAAGATTTTGCCACACTAAAAGAGTTAATCCAGGAACAGAAAATTGTTTGTAGTGTAAGCGGAACAGGTAACTGGACCGAAATACGCCAGTTTAACCTCATGTTTTCCACGCAACTGGGTTCGGTTGCCGAAGAATCAGATACAATCTACCTGAGGCCCGAAACTGCCCAGGGTATATTTGTTAACTTCCTCAATGTTCAAAAAACTGCGAGGATGAAAATTCCTTTCGGTATTGCGCAAACCGGAAAAGCATTTCGTAATGAGATCGTAGCCAGACAATTCATTTTTCGCATGCGTGAATTTGAACAGATGGAAATGCAGTTTTTTGTTCGTCCAGGCACAGAAGGAGAGTGGTACCAATATTGGAAAGAAGCAAGGTTACAATGGCATTTGAGTTTGGGTATTTCACCAGATAAATACCGTTACCACGATCATGTAAAGCTGGCGCACTATGCCAAGGAAGCTTGCGATATTGAATACCAATTCCCTTTTGGTTTTAAGGAAGTAGAAGGTATCCATTCCAGAAGCGATTTTGATCTTACCCAGCACCAGTTATTCAGTAAAAAGAAATTGCAATATTTCGATACAGAAATCAACCAGAATTATGTTCCTTATGTGGTAGAAACCTCTATCGGGTTAGACAGGATGTTTCTGCTGATATTGGCCAATGCGTACGAAGAAGAAACCATTAATAAAGAGGATGGCTCAACGGATAGCAGGGTGGTATTGCATATACCTACTAAGATAGCTCCTATGAAACTCGCAATCCTGCCTTTGACCAAGAAAGACGGATTACCAGAAATCGCACGAGATTTGATGAATGAGTGTAAGCCTTATTTTAAATGTTTCTACGAAGAAAAGGATGCAATAGGTAAACGATACAGAAGACAAGACGCCATCGGAACACCTTTTTGTGTTACCATCGATCACCAAACCAAAGAAGACCAGACCGTAACCATCAGGTATCGGGATACCATGGTTCAGGAAAGGATATTGATGAGTAAGGTGAAGGATTTGGTTTTAGAACAACTGGTTTAATTCAAAAATCAAAAGCATTCAGGCTATTTTTGACTTTTGATTTTTGACTTTATTTGTTGTTGATTTTTTCAAGTACCACTCCATTCATTGAAATTTCGCTGACTTTCCCTTCAGTATTTAAATGAAAATTCAGATATTCTTTTCCCTTCCATTTTTGATCATATACTAATCGGAAAGTATCATAGTTCCAGTGATCAATGGTTCCAGTGGTGATATGATTGGTGATACTGGTTAGTTTACCATTTACCATAATGATCTCTATAGTCCCGAATAAAGGATGTTGGTATTTGCCAATATATTCTTCTAAGGGTAGACTTGGATGGGTATTGAGCACTCTTTTTGCTTCAGACTCTTTTGTATTCTTAAGAGATTCATTTTTGATTTGGGCGTATAATTTTAAAAATTCTGCGCTCCAGTCCCGATCACCACCCAGGGCAAATTGATCAAGCGCTCTGAACATGAGCGCATGTCTGAGTTCAGCATGATCGAGGTTTCCGAAAATATATACCCCTGTTTTTTCTTCCGGCATTTGTGCATGAATGGCTACCGCCCCGGATAAACTGCCTGTATGAAAATTCAGTTTTCTGCCTTTATAATCCTGTTGAAACCAACCCATGGCATAAGTGGTAAAATTGGGTTTGGTGATTTTTTGGGTAGGATAAAATTCCTGCTCGGTAACCAGGGTTTGGGGTTTTAATAATTCTTTCCAGGTCTCCGGTTTTACAAGCCTTCCGCCTGGATACTTACTGCTATCCAACATGCATTTCAACCATAAAGAAATATCGTCTATGCAGGAGAGAACAGAGCCTGCAGGGCCAATGGTATCTGTTTCCCGGTCATGACTGATGACGGTAATGGTACTATCTATCCTGTAATGCGGTTTTGAGAAGTTATCGTCTTTTATTTGTGCAAATTGTGAAACGGTCCTGTTCATCCCCAAAGGCTGAAAAATGCGTTCACGAATAAATATTGACCAGGGTTTACCACTAATTTTTTCGATTACTTTTCCTGCAATCAGGTAAAAAATATTCTGGTAAATAAATCCTGCACGAAAGGAATAGCTGGGTGTTACTAACTTAAGATGGTCTAAAATTTCGTCGGAGCTTAGCGTATTATCGGCCCATAAATAATCGGTATTACCTACGCCGCTATTATGTAAAAAAAGATCACGAACCCTGAGCTCCCGGGTTACATAGGGATCATACAATTGTAAAGCGGGAAGGTATTTGGTTACCGGATCATCCCATTTCAATTTCCCCTCATCTACCAACATACCCATGCAGGTAGCGGTCATGGCTTTGGTGGTGGAAGCGCAAACAAATAGTGTTTGGTTATCTACCCATTGCGTAGTGCCCAATTCACGGGTACCGTACGCTTTTTTAAAAACGACCTGGTTATTTTTGACTACTACGATCGCTAAGCCAGGTACTTCCCATTCTTTTATGGCTTTCTTTACATAAGTATCAAATAAGGCAGAAGTGTCTTGCTGAACAGTCTTTTTTTGTGCGGCTACCTGTAATAATAAACAGCATTGCACACAGACTAATAAGCCCATGATTTTTCTCATGTGTTGGCAGTTGAGTATTTGGTAAAAAGGATGTTATTTATCCGTATAATTCCAGGTGAATTGCTTTTTTATCGTACCCCATGGCTAAAATTCGTTCTTTGGCTTCATCAATCATATTCTTCCAGCCGCAGAGAAAGAATTTAGCGGGTACTTTGCCATGTTGGGTTAATGCTTCGTAAACCGGGTGAACATAGCCGATATGGGAACCTACAGGCACTTCCTGTTCTCTTGAATAACAAGGGTGGAAAAAGAAACCGGGTTCTTGTTTTTCCAGTTCCTTCAACTCATTAATATAAAGTCCATCTTCTTTTTTCCGGCAACCAAAAATAAGGTGAATATTCTGGTGAGGTTTTTTCTTATTGTGCAGAAAATGCGACATAGATCGGAAAGGGGCAATGCCGGTACCGGTGCAAATCAGGTAAATATCTTCCTGGATAGGCTCGGGTAAAATAAATTTGCCCTGCGGACCACGCAATAGAATTTCAGAGCCAACAGATACCTGATTAAAAAGATAGGTAGTGCCTAAACCGCCTTCCAGTAAAACAATAATCAATTCAAAGATATTGGTACCATCCGGAGCCGAAGCAATGGAATAGCTGCGCCATCTTTTATTTTTTTGCTCATGTATGGGAAGATCGAGGGTAACAAACTGGCCAGGTGTAAAATCGAATGACTCGATATCGGGAACCTGTATCCAAAAACGCCTTGATGAAGCGGTTTCATTTTCAATTTTGATCACCGTTCCGGTGCGCCATGGTTCAAGCATATAGTTTTATTTACTGAATTCAATAGTATAAAATTACTGAATACAGCGGGAATAAATTAAAAAGGAATACAGATAATTCAATAAAATCAGCACAATCAGGCCGTTCATGGGTATTTAAAGCTGATTCCGACTTCAAATGCGTAAAACAGCCCAATATTTCAGTACAAGTACTCTATTTTTTGGTTAGATTTTCCTGGAAATTGCTTCTAAACAAAACCAATTATATGAGTAAGTATACTACTGATCATAGGATCAGTCTGCAAGAGGCAATTAACATGACCACCTTATACCGTGCAAACCGGCCATCCAATTTTCTGGTATGTGAAACCTTCGATCTGGCATCTATTCAATCCTTGATCAACCATCCGCAAGCCGATTTTTTTAGGATTTATTATGGAATGAAAAAAGATGGAACGGTGCATGCTATTCTGGTGGTAGCAGATAGTAATGGAAATGATTTATTACCTTCGGAGAGCAATACATTGGAGACAGATGATGGTAACGAAATACTGGAAGATTCTATTCGGTGCCCCAATACATGCCCCCCTGAGTCTCCTTTAAATCAGCCCTGATGTTTTTTTATTGGCTAAATCATATATCAACAGCATCCATACTGATACCCTGTATTATTGGGGCGGTCCGGTATACTAAAATACCGGACCTGTATCAACCATTTCTTTATTTTATCTGGTTAGGTTCATTAAATGAACTGATTAGTATGATATTAGTCAATACCCAACATCCCAACCTCGTTAACTCAAATATGTATGTATTATTGGAATATGCACTCATTTTGTTCATTTTTTTCCGATGGAATGATGCAAAGAATCGAAACAGGTATTATCTGCTTTTGTTAACAGGGTTGGTAATATGGATTTTAGAGAATATAGTGATCAATTCACTTCAAACCATCAATGCTGTTTTTCGGGTCTTCTATGCTTTTATTGTATTATACTTAAGTATTAATCAGGTAAATATGCTGATCGTCTCAGAGAAAAAACGGTTGATCAGTAATACAATATTTTTATGTTGCCTGTCGTTTATTTTTTATTTCAGTTATAAAGCATTTATTGAAACTTTTTATATTTTGCATCCCCCCTTTAGTAAACCTTTTTACATTCATCTTTTTATGATTCTGTTAAGTATTAATTTTTTCACTAACCTGGTATATGCAATAGCCATACTATGTATACCCACGAGGCGAGAATTTATTATACCCTGTTAATAGGCGCCGGCATACTGGCGGTTATTCTCAGTTTCTACATGATAACGGTTATCAGGCAACATCGAAAAAGGGTACTGTCCTATAAGGACAAAATAATCACTGAAATTATAGTTTTGGAGAAGGAACGCGGTCGTATCGCTGCCGATCTTCATGATGAATTGAGTCCCTTACTCTCTGCCATAAAACTTTACCTCGGATGCCTCGAAACCCTTTTGCCAGAGGATATTGAGCTGATTGCAAAAATGGAGAACTGTATAGATATATCCATGCAAAAAATGCGGGATATATCTAATAATCTGATGCCTACTTTATTACAGCATAAAGGATTATTTCCGGCTATCCAAGAATTGTGTTTATCTGTTACAAGTGCTGGTTCTATCAAAGTAGATTGTCAATTTCCCGAAGCGGATATTCAGTTCGGTAAAGAAAAAGAAATCCATATTTATCGGATTATTCAGGAAATTCTGCATAATGCAGGTAAACATGCTTCAGCAACAAAAATAGATATCCGACTTTGGGTAGAGAAAAAACAGCTTTGTTTGTTGCTTTCAGATAATGGAATTGGATTTGATGAAGCTAGTGTTACCAAAAAAAGCAAGGGATTGGGTTTGTATAATATTATTAAACGAGTAGACTTGTTACAAGGTAGCATTTACCTGAGCACCCAGCCCGGACAGGGAGTTAGCTATTCAATTTACATTCCGGTATAGACTATGCAGGAACCACAAAAAATAAAAATTGTGATTGCAGACGACCATGCAGTTTTCAGGGATGGCTTGCGTTTTTTAATACAGCGGGAGAAAAATATGGAAATTGTGGGAGAGGCAGCTACCGGACGTGATTTACTTTTATGTGTTGAGCAGCAGCAACCCCGGTTGATAATTACCGATCTGGTTATGCCCTTGCTTTCCGGATTAGAAGCTATTCGGGAAATAGTAGTCAGGTTTCCAACAGTAAGAATTATTGCTTTATCTTCTTTTGATCACGAGCAGCTAATCATCGAAGCTTTAAAAATGGGTGCGCAGGGTTATATCATTAAAAATGCACCAAAGGGCGAAATTATCCATGCTATCAGAACGGTGTTACAAGGCCTGCCCTATTATTGTATGTCAACTACGCCTGACCTGGCCAGAAAAATATCGGATAGTGACTTTAATCCTTATAAAAATAAACCTGGTGTAGAATTGACGGAAGCCGAAAAAAGGATCATTCTGTTTCTATGCGAGGAAAGGAAAAATGAAGAGATAGCAAAACTGATTGGTATGAGTATCAGAACACTGGAAAGAATGAGGTTGCAAATACAGGAGAAAATCGGTGTACGATCTCTGGCAGGGCTGGTGATTTTTGCTGTTAAACAGGGAATCTATCGCATCCCATCTTAATCTGGAACTAAAAATAAGATCGGTATGAAATTGAATAAAAAAATAAAAGTCATTATAGCCGACGACCATGAAATTTATCGGGATGGTATGGTGAATTTGTTAAACAAGGCTTCGGGTATAGAAATTGTTGCGACTGCTGAAAACGGTCAGGAATTGGTGGCAATGGCCAGGAAATATACTCCGGATATTGTGCTTACGGATCTTCGAATGCCCGGACTGGATGGTATATCAGCTATCAGGCTGATTGCAGGTCTAGAGCAGCCCATTGGACAGATAGTGATTTCTACTTATGATGATGCACAACTTATTGGCGAGGCATTTGAAGCGGGGGCTTTGGGTTATATTGTTAAAAACGCGGATACATCAGAAATTATTAATGCCATCAAAACCGTGTATCAGGGGAAATTTTATCATTGTAACACATCCTCATCCCGCATTATGCAAACGATTACAGATAGCCGATTTAATCCAATGATTATTGCACAGAACAGGTTGTTTGAACCCAGGGAAAAAGATATTATACAGATGATCTGCATGGAAAATTCTTCTAAGGAAATTGCGAAAACCTTGAACCTGTCTGAAAGAAGTGTTGATGGCATCCGGAGAAGGATTATGAAGAAAATGAATGTACATAGTCTGGCAGGACTAACCCGCTATGCAATCAGGAATAAACTATTTGATATCCGTAAATTTCAATAAGTACCCGAATATTGCGTATTTGTACGCTATTTATAAATGAAGTGACTGAGTAGTTTTGGGTATGCGTAAAAATACCCTTATCATTTGTACATTTCTGGTAATGCTACTATTTGTATATGCAGCTAGTTCCAAACTATTCAATATGGCCGGTTTTCGGCATGATATGCTTAGTCAGCCCTTTCCACGGCAGATCTCTCAGCTTTTTGTTTGGGCCGTACCTGCTATTGAAATATTACTGGTAATCCTGCTATTCTTTTTCCGCACCCGTATTTATGGGTTATTACTGGCAGTTTGTTTACTGTTTGCATTTTCGCTCTATACATTTCTCATACTCAAGCACGCGTTTGGCAAACTGCCTTGTAGTTGCGGGGGTATTATCAGCAGTCTAAGCTGGGAGCAGCATTTATATCTCAATCTTTTTTTCCTGTTGCTGGCATGCATGGGTTTTGTGCTTCAGCTACTGGAAATACTGGATACGAAATTTCACGCGCATGAAACAGGACTAACCGAAAACCTGAAAAAGAGTAGGTATTATTAATCTTAAAACAAATTGTATGAAAAAGATGAAACTGTTTTTATTGTCAGCATTGCTGATCGGGATCGGCAGTGCATTTACCATCGAAAAATCCAAAGTGGATGAGCTTTGGGTGAGGGATAAGGATGGTACCGGTTTTATAACAGAAGCCGAGGCAATTGAAAATGAGGGGATTTGCAATAGCGAGTTTCCTTTAGAGCCATGCACTTACCTGGATCAATCAGGAACTCCTAATCCAAGTTCCTCAATGGGTAGGTATGTATATCCGTAGTGAGTAATTAGGACTAAGCATTACAAAAATTTAATGCTTAGTCCTTTTATAGAATTTATTCCTCTTTCATTGCGTCAGCAATTGATTTTTCTAGGCTTGAAATTCTATCCATTTTTGACATAATAAAAAAATCATATAATGGGTCTACTGCATAAATTTTACCTAAACGATTAATGACTATAACCATGGGATATCCAAGGATCCTATAGTGTCGAATGATTTCTGATTTATCTCCTTGATTTTCCGTATACAAATTAATTTCATCATCAGATGAATATTCTCCGGATTGCAGGCTTTCTAACCATGTTTTTTTGTCTTTATCTATTGAAATTGTAATGAATACCACATTGCTGTCTTTTTTTTGGGCAATAGGTTTTATTACGGAAGCCATTCCCGGGCAGGCACCGCATCCGGTATACCAGAAATCCAGCACCACTACTTTTCCTCTGAAATCGGTAAGTCTGATTATCTTTCCCTTACTATCCGGCAAACTGAATTCGAAGGCTTTAGCACCCTTGGTTCTTCTTTGAATAATCGTTATTATTTCTAATAATGCCGGGTCCGTAATTTTTTTAGCTGTTTCTTCAATTTGTTTACTAACACTGTCTGTAATAACAGTTTTTTTAGCGAAAAAGCTGGTAAGTATCTTTTGTTTTAAAAGATTGTTGCGATGTTGGACGATTTCATGATAAACTGCATTCTTAATATCACTTCGAGATAAACGGATAGCCGGGTTTTGCAGGAATCTGGTTATACAATCCAGTTCTAGTTTAGTCAAAACATATTCTATATAGAATTTTGAATACAATTTCAGATTCGAAACAGTCGTATCCAGCTGATCTGATAAATAATGATCAGTATAGTAACGGATTACTGCTGATTTCTGAATACTATCTCTTGAAGATGACAAATATGATTTCGCAAGAGTATACTCGGATTGTTTTTTTTCATAATAAATTTCGGTTAGTAATAACCGGTACATTCTTTCACTAAGTCTGCCTTCATATCCATCCAAAACAGCCTTTTTTAATTGATAACAGGAATCTATTGTTTTGACTCTCTTTTCGCTTTCTTTATACAAGTCTGCCTTATCACTATCGGTAATTCCAGATGGTCTTTTAATCTGACTTATTTGAAATTGACAGATAAAATTTTGGCTGCTCCTTCCAAAGAAAGCTGCAGCTTTTTTAGTTTGTTGGATATAAACACTATCCCCTGGTTCAGCAAGGTAATTATCTAGTACAAACCTTTTGCCACTTGAATAATAGAAAATGAGCCGGGTATTTGTAGGCTCTTGCAACCCGGGAATATGAAATGAAAATCTGCCGTCCTTTATTGTGATGCTTCGGGAAGTTGAAAATTTATTTATCAAGTCCATTAGCTTTGAAGCAATCACTAAATCAACTTTATACGCACTGTCTGTCTTCCCCTCAATGATGATTTCATTTTTACGTGAAGTTTTCTGCCCCGCCATCAATAGCAGAGGTGAGAGAAACAATATAAATAATAAGGGGTTTGTTAATATGGAAAGATATGTTTTCATGATTAATGATTTTTCTTCAAAAAATTATCGAATATTTTGTTTACTGTCAATAAACCTGATCTCATTATTGGTATGGGTAATAGAGTACTTAGGCTATCTGAAAAGAATTATTGCGTACAGAATTTAATTAGGACTAAACAATACAAAAATGTAATGCTTAGTCCTTTTGTAGAATTTATTGCTGCTTGATTGCTTCGGCAATTGATTTTTCTAGGCTTGTAATTTTTTCCTGTAGAGTCATTACTAAATAATCTGGCTTAGGGTTGACCGCAAAAATTTTTCCAAATCGATCAATGACTATGATAAGAGGATAACCACTAGTCATATAATGTCGCATAATTTCCGTGTTATCTCCATTTCCCTCTGTATACAAATTGATTTCATCATCAGACGAATATTTCCCTGATTTCAGACTCTCCAGCCAGGTTTTTTTGTCTTTGTCTATAGAAATTGTAATGAATACCACATTGCTATCTTTTTTTTGGGCAATAGGTTTTAGTACCAAAGCCATAGCAGAACAGGCAATGCAACCGGTATACCAACAATCCAATACCACAACTTTTCCTCTGAAATCAGTTAGGTTGATTATATTTCCCTTACTATCCGGCAAACTAAACTCGAAGGCTTTGGCACCCTTGGTTCTTCTTTGAATAATCGTCAATATTTCAAATAAAGAAGGGTCAGTAATTTTTTTGATGGTTTCTTCAATCTGTTTATTCAGGCTGTCTGTAATAACAATTTGTTTGGCAAAAAAGCTGGTAATTATCTTTTGTTTTAAATAACTATTGCCTTGTTGACCGATTTCATGATAAACTGCATTTTTAATATCGCTACGAGATATACGGGTTGTTGGACTTTCCATGAGCCTGATCATACAATCCAGCTCTGATTTATTCACTACATATTCGATATAGAATTTTGAATATACTTTCAGGTTTGAATTCGTCGTATCCAACTGATCCGATAAATAATGATCTGTATAGTAGCTGATTACCGATGATTTCTGTATACTATCTCTTGAAGATGACAAATAAGATTTAGCAATGGCGAGATTTGTTTTTCTTTTTTCATAATAAATTTCTGCTTGTAATAACCGATATAGTGTTTCACTAAACCTGCCTTCATATCCATCTAAAACAGCTTTTTTTAATTGATAATAGGAATCTACCATTTTGTTTAGCGTATCACATTCTTTATACAGATCTGCCTGCTCATTGGCAGAAAATCTATTTGGCATTTTAAACTGACTCATTTGAAATTGACAGTTAAAACTTGGGCTACTCCTGCCAAAGAAAGCTGCAGCCGTTTTGGTTTGTTGAATATAAACACTATCGCCAGGCTCGACCAGGTAATTTTCTAGTACAAACATTTTACCACTTGGATAATAGAAAATGAGCCGGGTATTTGTAGGCTCTTGCAATCCGGGAATATGAAATGAAAATCTGCCGTTCTTTATTGTGATGCTTCGGGTAATTGAAAATTTATTTATCAAATCCATTAGTTTTGAAGCAATTACTAAATCAACTTTATACGCACTGTCTGTTTTCCCTTCTATGATCATTTCATTTTTAGCCTTGTGTCTCTGCCCTGCTATCAATAGAAGGGGGGTGAACAACAAGATAAATAGCAAGGATTTTGTTAGTATAGTAAGATATATTTTCATGAGTAATGATTTTGTAGAAGGTTTATCGAATATTTTGTTTGATACCACTCAGCCTGATCTCATCATCTGGTATGGGTAATGTGTATTTTGGATCGTTGGGAGAAAGAGTATAGGTTTGGTTATTTAGTACGCGGGTAAGGGTTTTGGCAAAAGCCGGTTCTTTATTCAGTCTTCGCAAGTCCTCCCAGCGGGTACTCCCTGTAAAAGGCAGTTCTTTTCTTCTTTCGGTAAGAATTTTTGCCAGCGCATCATCTGCAGTTACCGCTGTTACAGGAATAAAACTGCCTGTTTTCCATCTTTTCTGAAGTAAGGTATTCAAATCAGTCAGGGCTGCTGCCGTATTGTTTAACCGGGCATTCGCTTCTGCCCGGATCAGGTATAATTCATTGGTAGCAATACCTGAGAAAAAACTATTGGTTTTACCGGTATAAAAACCTTTGAATATGGGCAGATTGGTGTTAAGCCGGTAACAAACAGTCTTACGCAGATCATTAGCCGAATACGACTGATATAATAGCGAATCTGTAATCGGTGAATTATTCAACAGAATTGTGGGTAAAAACGAGGTACTATAATAAATGATTTCTGTATTATTTGGATAAACAGGAAGCGGTGCTGTTGAAGAAGCTGTTAAACCATTATAATCCAGCAAACTACTATACAGCGTTAATGCTTTATTGGCATAATCCTGTGCTTTTGTATAGTTACCCATATTCAGGTAGGTCTTTGCCAGCAACCCATACAGTGCCGGTTTAGAAGGTCTTGTCTGGTAAGCCGCAACAATCGGTAACAAGTTTTCAGCGGCTGTCAAATCAGCAATGATCTGCAGATATGTTTGTTCAACACTTGCCCTTGTGCTCTGGATATTTACATCTGTTGTTAAACGCAGGGGGATACCTAAATCAGTAGCAGCAGTGGAAGCAGTATACGAAGGCGCAAAAGTTTGTGCCAGATGATAGAATACCATGGCCCTTATGAATAATGCGGATCCTTTTACATTATTCCATTGTGCCTGGTTGGTTTGTGTTACCGGAATGGATGCAATACCTTCTAAAATAATATTCGCCATTTCAAGGGATTTATAGGGCCATGACCAGTCTTGCGGACTGGCACCTTCATAAACTTCTGCCGTCCAGGTATAACAGTTTCTGCCAGTAGCATTCAGCGATTGCCAGGTAGTATAGGTTACATAAAAATTATCGCTGCTGTTCAGGGCTAACCCGGGGGTGCCTGTATTGATGATGGCATCATTATCTGCCATTGCCTGGTAATCTTCCAATGTTCCGGGTGTTACATCAGACAGATTGGATTTGATATCCAGCCATTTTTTGCAGGAAAACAGCAGAACAGTGGATAACAGTAATAGGATATAATAATTTTTCATGAGTACTGATTTTGGGTTTATAAATTGATTTTACAACCGATAGAAATACTGGATGGGTCTGGCATAGAAAAAGCAGCAGTATAGTCGGGATCAATACCTGCTTTATTTGCTTTCCATAATAAACCCAGGTTATTGGCAAATACATAAATCTGAACACTACTAAAAGGTAGTTTGTGCCATTGCGTTTTATCAAGCTGGTAGCTTAGATTAATATTCTGTAGTCGGATATGATCTGCTTTCTCAACCAGTGCAGCGGAATTCTGGTAAAAAACATTTCGGTTGGTATTATTGGGATATACCAGAGAAGGAACCTGTGTTTTTAATTCATCTCCCGGATTTTGCCAGCGCAAGAGATAATCAGCATTGATAGTTGGATTACTTAAAGCATCCTGGTAATTTAATCCCGTAGAACTTTTTCTGAAATAATACCCAAGTTTATAAGTGATATTGATGGAAACACTAAAATTTTTCCAGGTAAAAGTGTTCAGTAATGATCCAAACATACTGGGTCTGGATGAGCCACTATATACAAGACTATCAATCGGTGTACTGCTGATAATGGACAAATAATCCTTACTCACAGCACCATTCAGGTATCCCTGCGGGTCGCCATTGGTCTTATCAAGGCCGGCCCATTTATAGCTATACATGCCGAATAATGATTTTCCTTCCACTGCATATAACCCGGAAGCTGCCTGGGTGGAAATGCCTACATTATAATTAGCCAGGGTTGTGGATAGGTACTTGGTATCAAAATGAAGTACTTTATCTTTTTGGTAATTCCATAAAAAACTGGTTGTCCATTTGAACTTACCATCCAGGTTTTTAGAATTCAGGATCAGGTCAATGCCATTGGTTTGGTTACTGGCAGCATTTCCTTTAAAGCTGGTAAAACCAGTAGAAGGCGCGAGTGGTGCACTTTCAATCAGGTCCAACCCCGTTTTCTGATAAACATCTATTGAGCCGCTGAGGATGGACCTGATTAACCTAAGATCAAGCCCCAGATTAATATTACGTACCCTTTCCCATCTTAATTCAGGATTAGGGGGCGACAATACGGTTAAAAAGCGATTGCTATTGAGTCCGGTTGACTGATACAAGCCAGTGAGATAAGCAGAAGCATTATACACATTCCCATTAAAGCCATACGTAGCTCTTACACGCAGATAAGGCAATTCTTTTGTGTGATAAAATTTTTCATCACTGATATTCCATGAGAAACCAACAGAGCCCAAAGGGGTAATTTGTTGCTCTGTTTTTACGCCAAAAATATTGGCACCATCCTGACGACCACTGATGGAAAAGGTATATCTTTTTTTATAACTGTATGCAGCATTTACAAACCAGGAAACAAAGCGATTCGTGGTACCGGTTATTCCGGCAGAAGTAGATTGAATTCTTTGATTCGTAGACGGATTTGTTTTGAATGTAGAGTCATAGTTAATGGTGGAAAAACCTGTCCCAAATGTATTATCATAGCCATAGGACCTTCTTGAGAAACCATCAGTCCTGATTTCTTTGAGTTCCGTTCCGGCAATCGCAGTAACCGCATGGCTGTTTCCGAATGAGCGATCAAGGTTGAATTGCGATCTGATATTATCTGAGCCCAGATTGGCATTACTCAGGTCCAGAATTCCACCTCGTGGTACCGGGTATTTGCGCAGGTCATTGGCGCCAGAAGGATTATAGAATGTATTGATCATGTTCCGTACATAGTAAGTTGACTCACTCATAAAATTGCGCGTGTTACTTACCTGTTTTTCGTTTTGGTATGCCAGCTGAATATCCAGATAAGATGTAATCTTGTATTTAATGATGGCACGTATCAGCCTATGACTAAGTTTAGTGGTGTTATCCGATAATTGAATTTCATCAAGAGGTCTGTATTGCCAATCTAGGAAGCCGAGTTTGGTAAGGCTGTCCTTATACTTATCGCGAAGAGTTTTGGTAATCGGTAATGCATTTCCGGCTCCATCAGCTAGTTGGGCGTAAGGATATGGATTTCCCGAATAATTAAGGGAAGTACTCAAACTGCCAAAAGCAACCTGATTATTATTGCGGGTATTGGTTTCTGTATAAGTAACTCCGCCGGTTATTTCCAGATTTTTCAGTGGACGGAAACTATTCAGAAAATTAATGGTAAGCCGGTCATATCCATTTCTCACCAATGTGTTTCTGTTATTATCATAGCCAAGAGAAGCAATGTAGGAATGTGTGTTATTCCCACCCCTCATTTGCAAAGAATATTGCTGGTTAAAGCTTTTTTGGTATACATATTTTGTAAAATCATTTCTTACATCTGTTTTTTGCAAGGCAGCAATTTGCGCATCAGCATCACTTGCAGATAGTTGTCCGCTTCTTTTCTTTGCCAGAATTTCAATCACCGGTGTGAGTCCCGGAAAATTGGTTGTGTTTGAAAGGTTATTATCATAAAATCCCTTGTTAAACAGAAACTGTTCAAGGTCAATAAACCCCGATGCGGGTAAAAAATTTCTTGGATAGAACAGATCAGGTTTATTGCTAATGGTAAAATTTGAATTGAAGATTAGTTTCAAAGGCTCATTGTATTTCCCTTTTCGGGTGGTGATGACAATCACCCCATTACCCGCTCTTGAACCCCAGATACTGGCAGCAGCAGCATCTTTTAATACGGTTATATTTTCAACATCATTCGGGTTTATATTCGACAGGTCTCCTTCGTATGGAAAATTATCCAGAATGATCAAAGGGTTTGCATTTACTTTTTCATCAATGGTATTTCTGCCACGAATAGCGATACCCATTTGTTCGTTGGAAGCAAGTATATTTTTGTTGAAAACCAAACCACTGGTTACCCCGTCCAGCCTGCTCAGAATATTGGTTGTCACACTCCGGTTAATCAGGCTGCTGTCGATCAAAACGAATGATCCGGTAGCTCTTTCTTTCGGAATTGTCTGGTAACCTGTTGACACAACCACTTCTTTCAACTCTTGTATTTTTTCTGATAGAATAATCACCAGCGGAGTTTGGGTTAGATTTGAAACGGGCAGTTTTTTTACCTGGTAGCCAGTATGGCTGATGGTAAGTGTATCAGCACCCAGAAGCTTCAGTGTAAAACTTCCTTTTGATGCTGATAAAGTATTAAATTTATGGAGAAGGGTAAGATGGGCATCCAATGGGCTGCCCCCATTTGCAGAAATGATTTTCCCTTCGATGGTATAGGTTGGAAAAGTTTGTCCTGATAGGATTACTAAAGGACAAAGGAATATCAGTAAGCAATAAAAACGAGTCATTGCAGTTAGCATTTTTGGTTAAGAAATAAAAGGTAATACGATAAAGCACCCGGGGTTATACTGGATTCTTCGGTTTTTTAGCAAACTGTGTTTTTAATAAACACAGAGCTTTGCCCACGGGAGTAATGGTTTTGAGACGGTTTTTCAGGCGTAAATTTTTAGTAACGGCCATTGAGGCAGCCCGTGAAGAGAATGTATGATTGCCTTTCACAATCAGCGAATACAAAATCTTATGCTGTAACTCTTTTGAGAGTTGAATAAGTTTTATATGCTGGTATTTCCTTTTTTTATAAGTCATTCTCAATCAGATATTTTGAAAACATATTTAATAAGACACAAATACTTTCCTATGGGTGATTGATGAGCCTCTGTGAAACCCCCAATTTTATACTCACTTATAGGAAAGTATTGAAAACCAAGATCGATTTTTTTGTTATTGAACGTGTACGGGAGAAAAGAATCGAAAATAATCTCTCTCAAGCCGATTTGGCTTATGAACTGGGTATGTCTGTAGGCTTTATTGGTAAAGTGGAAAGTAAAAAATACCCTACGCATTATAATGTGAAGCATCTGAATGATCTAGCAAAGATCTTACAATGCAGCCCACAGGATTTTTTACCCAAAAAGCCCTTATAATTTTACTCTTCTCTTAGTTCAAAAAACAGTGCCCGGCTAAGATATATAAAAAATCAATTAATCACCCATAGGAAGGTAAAATATTTTTTTACTTGTCAACAAATTATTCCATCTCTTTTAACCCCAATAAAAAAGGCGCCAATAAACTGGCACCTTTTTAGGTATAAATACTTGTTTCTTTTTTTGAAATTCGAGCCAAACATTTACCGCTGTATAATCATTTTCTTAACATACAATTTTTTATTGTGCAGTATCTTGATCACATACATTTCAGAACCAGCCGCATCTAGTGTCAGTTGATTTGAATATTTTCCAATAAAATCAGGAATGCTGCTGGTAAAGACTTTTCTTCCCTCTGCATTCAAGATATCTATCGACAGATCTGCTTTATCTGTTACCTCAAAAGAGAGATTAAATATACCGTTATTCGGATTGGGTGAAGCCTTCAGTTTGATCTGGTCGGCCTGGACCTCAGCTATTCCTGTTACCGCATATACAATTACATTGGATGTTTGTAAACAATTATAACTATCGGTAACAATTACTTTATACTTACCTGATTTGGTAGGTTTAAAATGATTGGCGGATGCCCCGTTGATGACTGTATCATTCAGGTACCATTGATTGCCTGCGCTAATGGAACTTACCAAAGAATCAGCCTGCTGGTTGATAACGGGTACAGGGGCTGTAACGGCTGTTACCGCTATCCTGTCGCTTATACAGGATCCTGTATTAATATGCATATCATAAAAGAAATAATAGTAATTCGCTTCGATAGCTCCTCCAGTATGGGCACTGTTTCCGGTTATCGACATGATATTGGGTAAACTGATTGGGTAAGTAGTACCCGTTATAGAATTATTTCGATAGATAGAAGCACTATCAGATCTTCCCTGCCCGCTGATACATTCCATAATCAGAATATGATCACCTGTAGTACTCACTGGTAAATTTAATAAAAACACAGCTCCAGTATCAGAAGCCGGATTACCACTAACAGCACCCCTGGTTGGATTGGGGTTGGTGGCAAATACATCTATGGTAGTTGCAGCCAATGGTTGATAACTATAGCTTCCGGTAGTTACATCTTCTGATACCAGATTTGCCAATGTAATTCTTAACTGACCGGGATTACCAATATACATTCGCGCACTTTCAATTACTAATGGAACAGAGTTATTTATTTTTACATAATTGCCGGCAAAAGTATTGTAACCTCCAATTGGATAAACTAATTTATTAACCGGGCCAATACTGGTTTTTGCTTCTTTAGCCAGGTAATAGGTTTTATCAGCAGGAATTACGGTACTGCTAACTACGCTGCCACTTGCAAAAGGGGTATTACCGGTGGAACTGGAATACCAATAATAATTGGAAGCATCCGGATTACTCACTTTTAAAATGGCCGTATTACTACATATCTCGCCATTGGCAGCCGGACTACTTGCTTTTTGCGCAATCGCAATGGTAGAAACCAATTGGTTATTAGCTGCATTCTGATCTGCTGCCAGGTTTACACTCGCAGAAATGCTATACGTAGTTCCAGCCGCTAGAGCAAATGGTGTTTGAAATGTATAGGTGGCTGTTGACTGAGCAGGAATAATTCCGGCATAGGTGGCCGATAAATTTACAACCGTGCTACCGGCGGTGGTTACTGTTGCGCTAATGGGTAAGGTATTTTGATCAACTGATCCATTATTCTTGATCATGATCGTTAGATAGGCAGCGGTATTCGCACAATCCCCTCCTGAGGGTGATAATATCTGGCTAATGGATAAATCATTGGATGGGCTTACCACTTTCACCCGATAATCCTGTGTTTCTCCTTTGGCATAGCTACCGCAGGCCATTATATCAGTTGGGTTAGATGTTTCCTGAACGATGATTCGCATTAAACTGATATTCCCTACTGTTAACCCACTGGGTATCGTTATATTGGTAGTGTATAGCTGTGCGGCAGAACTCAAAACACCACTGGTTGCCATTAATTCTGAGCTATCAAAGACTCCATTATTATTCAAATCAATAAATACTTTTACAATCCGACTATTGGTTGTTGCATCAGCAGTACTCACTTTTATACTAATCGGCACTGTTTGTGATGGTTCAATATTTGCTATATAAGCAGTATTGTCTGTATAGGTTTTAGAACCAGCTGAATTTCCTACCTGAATATTTTTAAAACTAACACTATCAATTCTTGCTCCCCCGCCACCTGAACTGGAACTGCAATAGGCAGAGCCGCCAACACCACTTACAATTAATGAATACGCTTGTGAGCCTCTTACCAAGGTTCCTTTATGTGAAACGGTGATCGTATAGGTTTGTCCGGGTACTGTACTATCAATATCTATTCTTTCCACATTATCTGTATTGTTATCACCCCGGGCTGCAGCAAAAGATGGGTTGTTTACATCCAATGTCCAGGGATAATAGGTTCTTAACGATGCCCCGCTTCCTTTGGTAATTCGTATATCCAAATCATTTACCAGGTTCTTTGTTCGATTGTTCAAAACGTTTACCAGGTCAACATTTCCTTTTACATCTGTCCAACAGATAGTTGCCGATAACCCTCCTTTCCCGGATGCCACTACAGTTAAAGTATAGGTTTGTCCGTTGGATAAAACATTTTCATATAACTGGTGTTGACTGGTAGCTGCATTATTAGAAGGCACCGCAGCTGTAATTACCGCAGCTGCTCTTTCTACATCCAATAAACCCCAGCCAAACTGGTAATCCGGACCAGGACTAAGGCCGGCTTCATCAGCAGTATGAATGGCTAATCCTTTTAGGGTAGCGGAACGTAGAAATGCACCATTTTTTAATTTCGAATAATATTCCTGTAATAAAAAAAGTGAACCGGTTGCATTTGGCGAAGACATAGAAGTTCCACTTAAAGTTTCATAACTGCTATTGCTATTGGAACTGGAAGAAGTTACGTTTACTCCATCTGCCACCACATCCGGTTTTATTCTTCCATCATCTGTGGGTCCCCAGCTACTGAAACTACTCATCACTACATCCTGTGGTCTGTTATATCCTGATGGGAGACCATTTACTGCACCTACCGATAAAATATTTTTGGCACCAATATCCCAACTGATTACATCGTACGCATCATTGCTACTAATGCCCGCCGGTCTGTTTCCTGCAGATATCATATTCCCACTTGCATCTAATCGGAAATAGGGTTGCCCAACGGCAGGCCCGGTTTCGCTATGACTATTCCCAGCTGATTTTACAATCAGGTAATAGGGGGCATTATACGCCATGGAATCTAATGACTGGGCATCAGTACTATAATATCCAAACTTATAATCTTCTGTATCACCCGGTCTGCCATAAAATTCCCATCTGCTTTGGGTACTATTATAATTCCATCCGGAAATCACTGAATAGGAGTGATTGGACAAAACCAGATTCTGCGCTTCACCAAACATTTCAGAAATATCATTATTGAAATCATACGCAATCATTCCCTGCGCTCCAAATGCCATTCCTTTGGCAATCGGATTAACGCCGCTGGCAATCATGGTTCCGGACACATGGGTGGCATGGTCACTCACTGAAGTAGGTACATCTTTTTGGGTAACTCTTCCTGTTAACTCAACATGGGTGCCTAATACGGAGCCACCATCCCAAATACCCAGTTTATTTTTCATGTTATTTGAACTACCGGAAAGATTCAACCCGGTTTCTCCACCCGGCCATAATTGATTGGCACGGGTAGTGGCTGCTGCAATGGTATTGTTATTGGTAATATAATATTTTGGAAAACCAAAAGCATCTACTCCCATCAATATTCCTTTTCTCCCATCTCTTGAAGTAATGGTTAATGCCCAGCCTTTTGATTTGGCCATTGAAAGGGCTTTGGCATAATTATTGGCAAATGATATTTTATAATCAACAGCTGCCTGTTTTAATATTCTGCTATTGGTTAATTCCTGTGCAGACAGTATTCCTGAAAAGCAACAAATCCAAACAAGTACCGATGCTATTTTTTTGATCATAAGCGTATAAATTTACCCGGTGTTCTAAGCAAAACATCTGGAGTATTCACTAAATTAGATACTTTCATCATTCAAAGTGATGTATGAAACAGATTCTTTTTGTGCTTTTTATAATCGGTATGCTTTTATATGCCTGTTCGTCGGTAAAAAAAGCCAATTTATCGTTAGTAACGCAAGGAATTACCGGATCGGTTACCCTTATTTCAGGAAACCAGATGCCCTTGAAAGGCAGGGTACCCGATTTACCGAAAGGTCTCAAAGCCACCATATTGATATATGAGCCAACCCAGCTTTCACAAGTCCAAAGGGTAGGGACTTCCCCATTATATACGGCAATTACTACAAAACGGGTTGCTTTGGTTGAAACGGATAGCTCTGGGAATTTTACCATTTCTCTTCCTGCAGGAAAATATTCTGTTTTCATCTTACAGGGGGCAGTATTTTATGCCAATCTGTTTGATACGGAAAATAATATCGCCTTGTTTACAGTAGAAGCCAATAAACTGACGAATATCCGGCTTTCAGTGAATTCCGCTGCCAGCTACTGAACGAATCCTATCTTTGCCATTCTTGAAAAGAAATGGATCTTGATCTGGAAGTAATGAATTTGAAAGTATTGCTGACGCAATACCAGGATTCCCCCCGGCTTTTTCAGCTGGCGGACAGGCTATCTTTTGCCGATAAGCAAAGAATTTTTCTCAAAAACTTACAGGGTAGTAGTGCGGAGTTTGTAGTAAGCGCTCTTTTTATGCATCCTGATTGCAGGGAAATGAATCATTTACTGGTATTAAATGATGCAGAAGAAGCTGCTTATTTTCATAATACACTCGAAAATCTGACCCAGGCCCTCGACCTTTTTTATTTTCCTTCCTCCTTTAAAAACAGAAAAAATTTCAGGTTACTAAATAGTTCTCATGTGATGCTGAGAACAGAAGCATTAACCAAACTGGCTAATGGGGGTAACCGGAAAATTATGGTTACTTACCCGGAAGCCTTGTTCGAAAAAGTAGTACTGCCCAAAACACTTAGCAGTAATATGATCAGTATCAAAACAAACGATACGGTAAACCTGGATAGTTTACTGGAATTGTTTGTGATGTATGGATTTGAAAGAACTGATTTTGTATATGAACCCGGACAGTTTGCACTCAGGGGTGGCATTTTAGATATTTACTCTTTTGGAAATGAGAAACCCTATCGGGTTGAATTGTTTGGCAATGAAGTGGATAGTATCCGCATATTTGATCCGGAAACCCAGCTGAGCGAGAGAAAGTTATTACAGGTAAATATCATCCCCAATGTAGAAACCCAGTTTGAATCGGGCGAAAAGGTTTCCCTGCTGGAATTTGTACCGGAAAATACGATTGTCTGGTTGAAGGATTGGGACGTGATCAAAGAAAAGATCAATACCCAGGAAGAAGATATGGATGGTTTTATCCATATGATTGAAAGTGGGTTTACGATGCAAGGCACTGAAGAGGAGGATGATTACCGGGCAGTAAAAGAAGTAAAAAAAGAAGATTTTACCGGCGTAGCTATTATAGAAACCTTACTCGAACAAAAGCATATTGTTGAATTCGGTTTTCAACCACAGATGGCGGGGTATGAAATTGAATTTGCAACCAAATCACAGCCTTCCTTTAACAGGCGTTTTGATCTGCTTATCCGCAACCTGAAAGAAAAAGAAGCAGAGGGCTATCATATTTATCTGTTTGCAGAGCAGGTAAAACAATTGGAAAGACTGAATAGCATTTTTGCTGATCTGCAAACAGAGCTTCAATTTATTCCTGTGGCAACAGGTATCCATGAGGGATTTATTGATGATGACTTGAAAATAGTTTGTTATACTGACCATCAGATATTTCAACGTTATCATAAATACCGGGTTAAACAGGCGTATAATAAAAACAAAGCACTTACTTTAAAAACACTCAGAGATCTTCAGCCGGGAGACTATGTGTCGCATATTGATCACGGAGTAGGTACCTATAGCGGACTACAAAAAATTGAAGTGAATGGGAAAATGCAGGAAGCAGTTCGCATTATTTATAAGGATAGTGATATACTCTATGTAAATATTAATTCACTTCATAAAATATCCAAGTTTACAGGTAAAGAAGGAACAGTACCTAAGATCAATAAACTGGGTAGTGATGTCTGGAACAAACTGAAAGAAAAAACAAAGACCAAGGTTAAGGAAGTGGCGTTTGACCTGATCAAACTATATGCCCAACGAAAAGCCCAACAGGGATTTGCACATACACCGGATAATTATATGCAAACTGAGTTGGAAGCTTCTTTTATTTATGAGGATACGCCGGACCAGAGTAAAGCTGTTGCGGATGTAAAAAAGGACATGGAAAGTGAAAGTCCAATGGACAGGCTGGTATGTGGTGATGTGGGTTTTGGAAAAACAGAAGTGGCTATTCGCGCTGCATTTAAAACCTGTATTGATGGAAAGCAGGCAGCTGTTTTGGTACCCACTACTATTCTGGCATTTCAGCATTATAAAACGTTTAAAGACAGGTTAAAAGATTTTCCGGTCACCATAGATTATATCAATCGTTTTAAATCAGCCAAAGAAAAAAAGGAAACCCTGAAGCAATTGGAGGAAGGCAAGATTGATATTATTATTGGTACACATGGCATATTAGGTAAAGAAGTCAAGTTTAAGAATTTGGGGTTAATGATCATTGATGAGGAGCAGAAATTTGGGGTTGGACATAAGGAAAAATTAAAAACCCTGAAAACCAATGTGGATTGCTTAACCCTTACCGCAACGCCTATTCCGCGCACTCTTCAATTTAGTCTGATGGGGGCAAGAGATCTGAGTATCATTAATACACCTCCACCCAACAGACAGCCTATTCAAACGGAATTGCATGTGTTTAATGATGATTTTATCAGGGATGCAATTTATTTTGAAACAGAACGTGGCGGACAGGTTTTCTTTATTCATAACCGGGTACAGGGGTTATCTGAAATGGCTGCTTTGATACAGGGGCTTTGTCCGGATTTAAGCATTGGTTTTGCCCATGGACAGTTAGAAGGTCATGAATTGGAAGAACGAATCCTTGATTTTATTGATAAGAAATATGATGTACTGATCTGTACCAATATTGTAGAAAGCGGGGTAGATATTCCGAATGTGAATACGATTATTGTAAACAATGCACATCATTTTGGTTTGAGTGATTTACACCAATTAAGAGGACGGGTTGGCAGAAGTAATCGCAAAGCATTTTGTTATTTACTGGCACCACTTAGCACACTCCCTTCAGATAGCAGAAAACGATTACAAACGCTTGAGCAATTCAGTGACCTGGGTAGTGGCTTTCAGATTGCTATGCGTGACCTGGATATTCGGGGTGCAGGAAATATGCTGGGGGGTGAACAGAGTGGGTTTATGGCGGAAATAGGCTTTGAAATGTATCAGAAAATATTGGAAGAGGCCATTCGCGAGCTCAAGCGAAGCGCTTTCAAAGATTTGTTTAAAGAAGAAATTACCAAGCAGGATGATTTTGTGAGTGATTGTACGATTGATACTGATCTGGAAATACTGATTCCGGATAGTTATGTGGAAAGCATTACCGAAAGATTGTCTTTGTATACCCGGCTCGACAGTTGTGATAAAGAAACCGAGTTACTGGAATTTCATAAAGAAATGACAGACCGGTTTGGGCCGGTACCCGCACAGGTAGAAGATCTGTTTACAACAGTTCGTTGCAGATGGATGGCGGTGGAAATTGGGTTTGAGAAAATGTCTTTAAAAGAAGATACCCTTCGCTGTTATTTTATTAATCGCCCCGACTCGCCTTATTTTGAATCACAATTATTCAAAAGGGTATTGATTTTTTTACAAAAGTCTACCAATAAAGGAAGGTTAAAACAAACCGGTAAACTTTTCTTACTGATGGTTGATGATGTAAAGGATATGAAGTCTATGTACCGTTTCCTGGAACAGATGTATAAGGAAGTGGTAGAAAAGAAATAATACTGGCCAGACCGTGCAAAAAAAATCCGGCCCAAATGAGCCGGACAAATTTTTTGGTGATACTTGCCTAGAACCCTTTTTTGGCAACGCCATCAGCAATCGCTTGTAAAGCTTTTGCTTCACTTAAAATAGCCGCCATTTTATTTCCTTTGCCATCATGTCCGCCGGCCATATATCCGCCTTTTGCAGTTTTTGTAACCACGGCATCCTGCATGGGAACGTTTTTCTCCTTTGTTTTCAGGCAATATGCTTTGATCATTTTTGAAGTGTCCATGTTCTGAGAATTTAAAAGTTATTGAATTATACAATGGGTTATAGGGCACAAGCTACCAATTTTTTTCAGGAAAAGGCATTCTACAAATGAGAACTAATCCACATGGGTAGTCAAAAAACGGGAAAGCCGGCAATAAATACCGGCTTTCTCTATGATTTACAGGCGATTGCGTAATTATTACACGTCAATTTTGGCATATTTTGCGTGCGTTTCAATGAACTCCCTCCTGGGTTGTACATCATCCCCCATCAGCATACTAAAGATCCGGTCTGCTTCGGCAGCACTTTCTATGGTTACCTGTTTGAGGGTTCTTCTGGCTGGGTCCATCGTGGTTTCCCAAAGCTGATCGGCATTCATCTCACCCAAACCTTTGTATCGCTGGGTGGTAACACTATCATCTTTGCCGCCTCCTAATTTTTCGATCCAGATTTTACGTTGCTCTTCATTGTAAGCATAGGCCTGGTCTTTTCCTTTTTTCACAAGGTATAGTGGTGGCTGGGCGATATATACATATCCCTGCTCAACCAGTTCTTTCATATAGCGGAATATAAAAGTCAATATCAAGGTAGCAATATGCGATCCATCCACATCGGCATCGGTCATGATAATCAGTTTATGATACCTCAGTTTCGCTGTATTCAAGGCTTTGGGATCATCTGGTGTACCCACCGTTACGCCCAGTGCGGTATACATATTCCTGATTTCCTCGTTCTCATAGATCTTATGCTCCATGGCTTTTTCAACATTGAGGATCTTACCACGAAGGGGCAAAATGGCCTGGTGACTTCTATCACGCCCTTGTTTGGCAGTACCACCTGCCGAATCTCCTTCCACCAGGTATAACTCACATTTTTGAGGATCTCTTTCACTACAATCGGCCAGTTTTCCGGGTAAACCGCCACCGCTTAAAACGGTTTTGCGTTGAACCATATCACGTGCCTTTTTAGCAGCAACCCTTGCCTGTGCAGCTAAAATAATTTTAGAAATCACATTTTTTGCTTCTCTTGGATTTTCTTCCAGATAGGCTTCTAATGCGCGGGCAACCGTAGTTTGAACAATCCCACTTACCTCACTGTTTCCGAGTTTGGTTTTGGTTTGTCCTTCAAATTGTGGCTCTGGAACTTTTACGGATATGATCGCACTTAAGCCTTCTCTGAAGTCATCTCCTTCAATGGTTACTTTGGCTCTCTCAAAAAGGCCTTGCTTGTCTCCATAGGTCTTAAATACCCTTGTCAATGCCTGTCTGAACCCGGTTACATGCGTTCCGCCTTCAATGGTATTAATATTATTGACATAAGAGAAAATATGTTCTTTAAAATCATCATTGTAGGTTAAGGCCACTTCCACAGCAATATTGGATGCTTCATCATGTCCGTCAACATACAATGGAGAAGGAATCAAGGGATTACGGTTACCGTTTTTGTCGAGCATTTCTACAAACTCAACAATACCACCTTCACTATAAAAATTCTTTGAATATGTATTCCCTTCTTCATCTTTCTCTCTCAGATCATTCAGGGTGATGCTGATGCGTCTGTTTAGATAAGAGAGTTCGCGTAAGCGTCCTTCGAGGATTTCTTTTTTGTAAACTGTTTCCTGAAAAATAGTATTATCAGGCCAGAAATGAACAAGGGTACCTGTTTTGGTGCTGTTGCCAATTTCTCTAACAGCATATTGCGGAATCCCGATTTTATATTCCTGTTCAAATATTTTTCCTTCCCGGTTTACGGTAACATGCAGGGTAGTGCTTAAGGCATTCACACAACTCACCCCAACGCCATGCAAACCACCAGATACTTTGTAAGTGTCTTTATCAAATTTACCGCCGGCATGTAAAACCGTCATTACAATTTCAAGGGCACTTTTTTGCTCTTTGGTATTAATGCCGGTGGGAATACCCCGTCCATCATCTTCCACACTAATTGAATTATCCTCATGAATGGTTACCGTAATGTTCTTACAATACCCCGCAAGGGCCTCATCGATCGAGTTATCCACTACCTCATAAACGAGGTGATGGAGCCCTTTTACACCAATATCTCCAATATACATGGCGGGCCTTTTTCGCACCGCTTCCAAACCTTCTAATACCTGTATGCTGTCGGCCCCGTAATTTTTATTCTGGGCATCGTTACTATTCTGTTGTTCTTGAGTCATAAATGCTTGACAGTCCTGTGTTTTAAGTAATTTTCAGAAGTGGGCAAAGCTAATGAAAATAAAGGGTTTTCCGGGACAGAAACAAGCCAATTTTTCCCCATTTTCGGGGATGTTAATAAGCGTTAAAAATGGGTGTTTTCTACCCTTTCGATAATCACTATTTGCAAATTACATGTTTATACATTAATTTTACAGTTGCATGTTACAGGTATTGGACATATTAAAAGTGGCGCACAGAGGTGGTATTGAACCCAGCATGGAACTTTTGTTTGAAAAAGGGCAACAGATTCCAGGCTCTATTCAATATAATATCAGGCGTTATTATGCACAGCATCCCTGGGTAGCTGAAGATACGGGTATGTTGGTATATCACTATGATAGCCGCAAACCCAAGGAGAATTATCTTGAACTCAGGTATTGCAGCACCGGTAACCGTTATTGTGAAGAAAAGAGTTGCTCTCTTTGCACAAAATTGCCTACTGAAAATTGTGGCGGCAGACACCAAACAGTGGATGTATTTACCTTCCATTTTACAGCAACTTTTTTACACCAGTTTGTGCATAATATCAAACTCAATACCCGTAAAGACGAAGTATTGGCGTTTAAGCACCCGCATGCTTTTACCAAAATATTTCCCGTATGTAATAAAAAACGAAATGTGCTGGATGGTTTATTAAACCATAGTTATTCAGGTGCATTGGAAAATATATTTGTGAACGCCAAAATTCACGAACTGTTACTGTATAGTCTTGAATGTTTGGTAGAAGATAAAGAAGAAGGATTCAGTTGTAAATTCCTGGCAGATGAGAGTGGAAGAGAAAGAATCTACCAGGCTAGAGATATCCTCCTGCAACATATCGGTGATCCTATCACCATCAAGGAACTTAGTCGCAAAGTTGCGATGAACGAATGTTACGTTAAAAAAGGTTTCAAAGAAGTGTTTGGTACCACGATATTCGATTTTTATCAGCAACAAAGAATGGAACACGCCAAATACCTTTTGTATGAGAAAGGATTGACAGTTACTGATGTATCTGCATTATTGGGCTATTCCTCTATCTCGCATTTTTCTGCTGCTTTCAAAAAGCATACTGGACTGAAGCCTTGTGAGTTATTGAAATAATATTCTCAAACCTGCTTATCCCTTTTCCTTTCATTACCATTAATGTGTTGTGCTATTTAAAAATAGTTTACATAGCAAAATCGTTGAGTGATGGTATTTTATACATTCTTGGCGGAGTATGGAAAGAAAAATATCGGCAATGAATTGAATTTCCATCTATTTTAATACCACAACACGTTAAATACTACTGACTTTTCATTGATACCCCGATTTTGTAAGGGTAAACCATCCAAGATCTCCGGTTAGAAAGAAATCTTAGCATATACTTAGCTCAGTATCAGCGTAGGATTAGGACAACAATACCTTTGGATGACTATAGCATGACTGTATACTGCGGTTATACATAGGCTATCATGCAAATAGTAAGCAAGTTGACTTCCTATAAAGTCTCTGCAAAGTCTCTATAAGGTCTCTATAGGGTCTCTATAAGGTCTCTATAAGTATTTCTGAATGTGCCCCAAGCAGGATAAAATGAGGATGGTTACCGGGTACCAGGTGAATGGGAAGCAGTTGTTGGTTGCTTCCAAATTTGATTTCATAAATATAAACAGTTTCTGGCTTTTCTCCAAGCGGTCTGTAATAAGCATCGACTATGTAAATGGGGAAGGCTCACCGTCCTGTATTTTTAACGTGTTGTGCTATTACAATTCAGTCATTCTATTATTCGTAATCTCGTGTCGCTCACGATCCCGAGTACTCGGGACTGCTATTGCTTCTAATCTCACCGATAGCGGGAGGCTTCGCATCATTTTTTTGCCAGGGCCATTCGCCCGACATCGAACCAATAGAGGCCCTCCACAGGGAACGATTAGAAATTATTCATCTGGCACCCTATATAGAGAATTTTTGTTTATACTAATTAGCCAGATACTAAATAGTTCTAATAGTACAACACGTTATTTATTAAGTACCTAACTTTAAAATCCAGAAACTACTTCTATGAGAAAAATGTACACCATTGTCTTGCTGATTATACTTGCTTCTTGTGGTAAACAAAAAGCAGATATCATTATCCATGACGCCGTGATTTACACGGTTGATTCCGCATTTTCTGTAGCCCAGGCCATGGCTGTAAAAGATGGAAAGATACTTGCCGTAGGTAAAAATGAAGACATTCTTTCTACCTATTCAGCAACCGAAAATATAGATGCCAAAGGATCTGCTGTATATCCCGGTTTTATAGATGCACATGCTCATTTTGTAGCGTATGGCAGATCGCTTTTTCAGGCCGACTTGTTTGGCACTACCAGTTGGGAAGAAGCAGTGGAGAGAATACAGGCTTTTTCAAAAAAACATCCCGACCTCCCCTGGATACAGGGCAGGGGCTGGGATCAAAACAAATGGCCGGGTAAAACCTATCCTACCAATGAAGCATTGAATAAACTGTTTCCGGATAAACCGGTTGTGCTTACCCGTATTGATGGACATGCATCTATTGCCAATCAGAAAGCAATGGATCTTGCGGGCATTAAAGCCGGACAAACCATTACAGGTGGTTCTATTGAAGTAAAAAATGGAAAATTGACGGGTGTATTGATCGACAATGGGGATGATAAAGTGTATGCACAGATTCCTGCACCTACTCCAGAAATATATACACAATGGTTACTGGCGGCTCAAAAAAATTGCTTTGAGCAAGGGCTTACCACTATCACCGATTGCGGGTTAAACTATAAAGATGTTGACGGTATTGATGCTTTACAAAAAGCGGGTAAACTGGATATGCGTTTATTTGTGATGTTGAGTGATAATGATGAAAACCTGACAAAATACCTGGCCAGGGGGCCCTATAAAACCGACAAGCTTTTTGTAAACGGCTTCAAAGTATATGCAGATGGCGCATTAGGAAGCCGTGGCGCCTGTTTGCTTCAACCTTATAATGATAAACCAGGCTGGCATGGATTTTTGTTACGAAATAAATCGCATTACGATTCTCTGGCAAAAGTATTGGCTGCTTCCGGTTTTCAAATGTGTACACATGCTATAGGCGATAGCGCTAACCGTGAAATACTTACGGTATATAATAAATACCTCAAAACAAAGAACGACCGTCGCTGGCGGATCGAACATGCGCAGATTATTAACCAGGCCGATTTTGATTTATTTGGTTCAGCAAGTATTGTTCCCTCTGTTCAACCTACACACGCCACCAGCGATATGTATTGGGCAGAAGAAAGATTAGGCAAAGAGCGATTAAAGGGTGGATATGCATACCAGCAATTACTGAAACAAAATGGCTGGTTGCCATTGGGAACAGATTTTCCTGTTGAAGATATCTCCCCCTTTAAAACATTTCTGGCAGCAGTAGTCAGAAAAGATGCCAAAGGATTTCCAGAAGGTGGATTTCAAATGGAGAATGCCTTAACCCGCGAACAAGCCATCCGTGGAATGACAATCTGGGCCGCCAAAGCCAGCTTTCTTGAAAAGGAAATCGGTAGCCTGGAAAAAGGAAAGAAAGCAGATTTTATTTTTCTCTCTAACGACCTGATGAAAATTGCTGATACAGCGATCTTGCAAACGAAAGTAAAAGCTACCTTTTTGGGCGGCAAAAAAATGACGAATATTGAATAGCAAATAAGGAATAAAGAAGTATTGTTTCTTTGCTGAATGGTTACATTGTTTTGGAGCTGGCATAAAAAAAGCCATCTGATTTTGTCAGATGGCTTTTTTATTAATTATTAATTGTGAATTATTAATTGATCTTCCCCACCATATCTGCTGGTACAACCCAGGCATCAAATTCTTCAGGGGTTACATAGCCAAGTTTTACGGCCATTTCTTTTAGGGTAGTTCCTTCTTTATGGGCTTTTTGGGCTATTTCGGCTGCTTTGTAGTAACCGATTTTTGTATTTAGGGCGGTTACCAGCATCAGGCTGTTATCAACATGCTTTTTGATATTGGCTTCAATGGGAGCGATACCGATTGCGCATTTATCGTTGAAACTTACACATCCGTCACCAATCAGTCTTGCACTGTGTAGGAAATTATAGATCATCACAGGTTTAAATACGTTTAATTCAAAATGACCTGTAGCGCCGCCAATATTGATGGCAACATCATTCCCCATTACCTGTGCTGCAATCATCGTTAATGCTTCACATTGGGTAGGATTTACTTTTCCCGGCATGATGGATGAACCGGGTTCATTATCGGGAATAAATAATTCTCCGATTCCACTTCTGGGACCGGAAGAGAGCATACGAATATCATTGGCAATTTTCATTAAACTCACGGCCACGGTTTTCAATGCTCCATGGGCTTCCACAATGGCATCATGCGCAGCCAGGGCTTCAAATTTATTTTCTGCAGTTATAAAAGGTAAACCAGTAAGGTTGGCAATATGCTTGGCCACATTCACATCATATCCTTTTGGGGTATTAATTCCTGTTCCTACGGCTGTGCCACCCAATGCAAGTTCGCTAAGATGTGCCAATGTATTATGGATAGCTTTTAATCCATGATCCAGTTGTGAGACATAGCCACTGATTTCCTGTCCAACGGTAAGTGGGGTTGCATCCATAAAATGGGTACGTCCGATCTTCACCACATGCATAAATTCTTTGCTTTTTTGAGCAAGCGTATCTCTCAGCTTTTGAATACCCGGTATAGTGGTTTCCACCAATATTTTATACGCCGCAATATGCATGGCAGTTGGGAAAGTGTCATTAGAAGACTGCGATTTATTTACATCATCATTCGGATGAAGAAATTTATCCTTATCGGTTAAGGCCCCGCCTTTTAATACATGTGCCCGATAAGCAACCACTTCATTCACATTCATATTGCTTTGGGTTCCTGAACCGGTTTGCCAAACCACCAAAGGAAACTGGCTATCCAGTTTTCCTGCTAGTATTTCATCGCAAACCTGACCAATCAGATCGGATTTTTCTTTCGGTAATACCCCGGCTTCGAGGTTGGTGAGGGCAGCGGCTTTTTTGAGATAAGCAAAGGCTTTGATAATCTCTTTGGGCATTTTATTAATATCCTGGGCAATCTTAAAATTGTCGATACTACGTTGGGTTTGGGCGCCCCAATACACATCTGCTGGTACATGTACTTCTCCCATGGTGTCTTTTTCAATACGGAAATCCATTATCTCAGTTTTATTAGTTTATAATGATCAGGCGATCGTTCAGGCTGCAAAGGTACTAAGGGAAAATATGCTGATTACAATTTGGTTTAACAGATTTTCGGTATTTTTCAGTCATATCTGCTTCTATATGAAAAAAACATTTCTAGCCTGCCTGTTATTTACAGCCATTGTGAGCTCTGCACAAAATTACCAGCCTACCTGGGAGTCATTAGATAAACGTCCCGTTCCGCAATGGTTTGGGGATGCTAAATTTGGCATATTCATCCATTGGGGGGTGTATGCGGTTCCGGGCTGGACAACCAAGGGCAATTATGCTGAATGGTACCAAAATGGGCTGGAAAATAATGATACTGCCCGTATCGCTTTTCACAAGAAAAAGTTCGGCAACCTGACTTATTACCAGCTGGCCGATCAGTTTAAAGCTGAATTATTTAATCCGGATGAATGGGCCAGCTTGTTCGAAGCTTCGGGTGCCAAATACATTGTATTAACTTCTAAACACCATGATGGGTTTACTTTATGGCCCAGTAAAGATGCCAACCGCACCTGGGGCTTTCCCTGGAATGCAATGGATGTGGGTCCTAAACGCGACCTGTTAGGAGATCTCTTCAAAGCGGTTCGAAAAACCAGTGTTCATGCTGGCATGTATTACTCATTATACGAATGGTTCAACCCTTTATGGAAAGCAGATAAGGATCGATATGCACAGGAACATGTATGGCCACAGATGAAAGAACTGATCAATACGTATCAGCCTGATGTATTCTGGACAGATGGAGATTGGGATGCTACCGAAAATACCTGGAAATCGAAAGAGTTTCTTTCGTGGGTATATAATGAAAGCCCGGTAAAAGACAGGATCGTTACTTACGATCGTTGGGGTAGTGGTGTTCGTTTTAAACACGGTGCTGTATACACGCCCGAATACCAGCCAAATGTTGATTTTGAAAACCATGCGTGGGAAGAAAGCAGGGGTATGGGGTATTCCTATGGATATAATCGCGAAGAAGATGCCTGGGATTATAATTCAGCCCAATCACTGGTATATCATCTTCTGGATAAAGTTAGCAGGGGAGGAAATTTTCTGCTTGATATTGGTCCGGATGAGCATGGAAAAATTCCGCCTATTATGCAGGAAAGATTATTACAGATAGGAGACTGGCTAAAGATTAATGGAGAAGCTATTTATGGTACAACGCGTTGGAAACAGGTAAGCCAATGGACAGAAGGCAAAAGAGATTATAAAGCCAAAAAAGGAGAAGATATTATGATGAAGCTCACAGTAGATCCTGAGCCTGGATATGCATCGAAAGAAGTGTTTTATACCTATAACGCCAATACCAATTCTTTGTATGCTATCTTTCCTAAATATCCTTCGGGAAGGAAACTGGTATTGAAAAATCTGGGTGGGACACAATTGCCTTCAGATATTACATTTTTATCTACCCATGAAAAATTGCAAAGTAGTCAGTCTGGAAATGACCTGGTAATCTCTTTACCGGAATATGATCCGAATAAGATCAAAGCACCGTATGCCTATGCAATTAGATTAGCTAATTTTGGCTCCTTTATTCGCAAACCAAAGATTGAGGTTTCATACAAAGCAGATATGACTGGGGCCACAGTCAGCATAACTGAAAATGATCCATCTGCAAAAATCAGTTACACAATTACAGACGATAAAACAACCAGTACCCTTGTTTATACAGCTCCTTTTCTTGTGAAAGGAAATGCAGTTATCAGGGCTTTTGCTTTTAAAGACAATAGTATTTCCAGTGATACGGCAGAAGAAAAACTGGAAGGACTTAGTTTACTGAAAGCACAGAAAGTTAAGCATCCTGAAAAAGGGCTTCGATACAATTACTATGAATCCGATAGAATGAGCATAGAAGCAATGAAAGAGCTAACGCCCATAAAAGATGGAATTGCCGAAAAAGTTTCTGTATCTGTTAAACAGCGAACCGACAAATTCGGATTAATTTTTGAAGGATATATTCGAATAGATCAAACCGGAGGCTATTCATTTTATACCACCAGCGATGACGGTAGTAAGTTGTTTATTGATGATAAAGAGATCGTGAACAATGATGGGGATCATGGATTTGACGAAAAAGAGGGTAGATGTCTGTTGGAAAAAGGATTCCATAAAATTAAGCTCCAGTATTTTGATAGTGGCGGTGGTAATAATTTGTTGTTGAGCTACCATTTGATGGGGCAACCAAAAATAGAAATCCCGGCAAGCCTGTTATTTCACTAAAATCACTTGAATACATTTTGGTTATTTTTTTGCTTTTGTATTGAATGGTTGCAGTTAGAGCAGTGTGCTAAATTCGAAATAAGATTCAGTTCTATCATTCACAGGTTACCCCAATTAGTATTATGAAAAAATTATTAATCGTTTCTTTTTTATTAAGCAGTTATTTTCTTCAGGCCCAACAAACAGAGAATATTATTATTATCACAACGGATGGTTTTCGCTGGCAGGAAGTATTTGATGGAATGGATAAAGATATTGCCAATGATAAACGGTATCATCAGAATGATAGCGCTAAAATCTTCGAAAAATATTGGGCCGGGGATGGGGAATCGCGTAGAAAAAAATTACTTCCTTTTTTCTGGAATACAATAGCTGCAAAAGGACAATTATATGGCAACCGACTGATTGGTAATATGGTCAATGTTTCCAATAATCAATGGTTTTCTTATCCCGGATATAGCGAAATAATGTGCGGATATGTGGATACAGCTATTAATAGCAATGAATATAAAGCGAACCCGAATACAACGCTATTGGAATATTTCAATAAACAATCTGTACTCAAAGGAAAGGTGCTTGCTTTTGGTGCATGGGATGCTTTTAACCGAATCCTGAATGAAGAAAGATCAGGCATCCCTGTTATTGCTGCTTACGATCAGTTTGGAGGAGCCAATCCTACCGCCAATGAAAAGCTTATCAATAATATGGTACAGGATTCTTACCGGCAATGGTCGGAAGAATGTTTAGATGTATTTACCCAGTATGAAGCGATGGAGCATTTGCAAACCAAGAAACCTAGGGTAATGTATATCGCTTATGGAGAAACCGATGAATGGGCACATAGTCGCCAATACCGTTCTTATCTTGACGCAGCTCACCAGGTAGATGCCTGGATCAAAAAAATATGGGATTTTGTGCAAAGTGATCCTCAGTATAAAAACAAGACCACTCTTTTTATTACAACCGATCATGGAAGAGGCATTACTAATAAAACCAAATGGACCAGTCATGGTGCTTCTGTAGATGATGCGGATCAGATCTGGTTTGCAGTTATGGGCCCCAATACACCTGCCACAGGGGAAGTGAAAACACAGACCCAGGTTTACCAGAAACAATTTGCACAAACCATGGCAAAATTGATGGGATACCAATTTACGGCTGAGCATCCGGTAGCGGATTTTATCCCTTCCGTTATTAAATAGCCTTCTCAACAAGCCAGTGCTTCAAAAGTCTTGCATACCTGGCCCTGTTATCTAAGGAAATGATAGGCGGGTCTTTTAATTACCTGTAAAATGTGCTTTTCTTTTTTCTAAGAAGGCAGAAGTGCCCTCGAGTCTGTCGGTTGTGCCAAAACAGTAACCAAATCCATTTACTTCCACTTCATAACCATTCTTGGATTCATCAAATACAGCATTCACGCTTTCAATACATTTGGATACAGCAATCGGTGCTTTGGTATTGATCATACCCAGCAGGTATTTGGCTTTTGGTAATAGCTCTTCCGGACTTACTACATAATTTACCAGTCCATATTGTAAAGCAGTAGACGCATCGATCATGTTTGCGCTCATTAATAATTCCAGCGCGCGGCCTTTACCGATTAAGTGTACCAGCCTTTGTGTACCACCATATCCGGGAATCAGACCCAGGTTTACTTCGGGCTGACCGAATTTCGCATTATCTGAAGCGATTCTAAAATGACAACTCATGGCCAGTTCGCAACCACCACCTAACGCAAAACCGTTTACACAGGCAATGATCGGCTTGTGGGCTTGTTCTATTCTGAAAAAAGTATCCTGACCTGCTTTTGCCAATGCTTTGCTTTCATCCGTGCTTAAACCGCTGAATTCGCTGATATCGGCTCCGGCAACAAATGCTTTGGGTCCCGCACCAGTGATAATCGCTGATTTTATTTCTGTGTTGGTATATATTTCTGTTAGCGCCCGGTTCAGGTCCTGGAATACCTGCTTGTTAAGGGCATTCAGTTTATCGGGTCGGTTAATGGTAATGATATAGATGCCCTCTTCGAGGGAGGTTAATAAGGTTGTGTACATGGCAAGAATGTTTTATTAAAGGTAAGCTTAGAACTTTGTTTTTTGTATTTTGAGTTATGAACCTGATCCAGATCATCCTGTATATCGGGATATTTGTTTTTGCCATGACAGGTGCCCTGAAAGCCAGGACACATCAAATGGATATTTTCGGCGCAGCCGTCATTGCTTTTGCCACTGCTTATGGTGGTGGAACCATTCGTGACCTGTTGATTGGTGTAAGACCCGTAAACTGGGTAAATGATTATCTGGCACTGGCCCTGGTGGTGGGTGCTGTAATCATTGTTTCCTTATTTCGCTTTAATACAGCAAGGTTCAGGAGAACTATTTTTTTCACAGATGCGATTGGCCTTGGAATGTTTACTGTTTTTGGAATCGAAAAAAGTATGCGGATTGATATCAATGATGGGTATGCGATTATTATGGGTGTTATCACGGCCACATTTGGTGGATTATTGGCGGATATTATTTGTGGAGAAGTGCCTGACCTATTAAAAAAAGGAGAGTTGTATGCAACTGCCTGCGCAATAGGTGGGGTTTGTTATGTATTACTGAAAAAGGCAGGACTTGAATACAATACCGGTTTGTTTATCTGCGTAATCATTGTTGTAGGCATCAGAATCCTATCGAAGAGAAAACGCTTAACCTTGCCAAGTATTTAATACCTAAAAATTTCTGTTAGCCGCCACCCATTCCTCGATATATAAAGCAATATCAGCTGTAGCGGCTCCGGGTGCAAACAGTTTACCTACACCCATTTCATGCAATACTTTCATATCATCTTCCGGAATAATACCACCGCCCGTAAGTAATACATCATTCATTTGTTTTTCTTTCAGTAAGGCTACTATTTTTGGGAATACGGTCATGTGTGCACCGCTTAAAATACTGATCCCGATAGCATCTACATCCTCCTGCAAAGCGGCATTTACCACCATTTCCGGTGTTTGACGAAGACCGGTATAGATTACTTCCATGCCCGCATCACGCAAAGCCGTAGCAATTACTTTCGCGCCGCGGTCATGACCATCCAGGCCTACTTTGGCAACCAATACTCTTACAGGTCTTTTCATACTGATCAATTAATCGATAACGATACTGTAAAAATAACTGAATTGTACTTAGGTTTACATTTGTTCCTCTTAATACCTGTCAAATGAAATACAGAAAATTTGGTAATACCGACCTACTGGTAAGTGAAATAGGTTTCGGCACCTGGGCCATTGGGGGTTCGGCTTTTGTGGGCAATTTAGCGATCGGTTGGGGCCCTTCGGATGACAATACATCTATCTCTGCCATTCATGCTGCCATGGATACAGGCATCAATTTTTTTGATACGGCAGATTTTTATGGTTTGGGGCATGCCGAAACACTTCTTGGCAAAACCATTGCAAACCGGAAAGATGTGTTGGTTGCTTCGAAAGTTGGACAGAAACCGGGAGCTGATGGAAAAGTAGCTATAGACTATACTAAGGATTATATCATTAAAGCTTGTGAGGAAAGCCTGAAAAGACTAAAAAGAGATGCTATCGATTTTCATCATCTCCATGTGGCCAGAATGGTACACCTTGAAAACGGTGAGTGTATTGAAGCCATGCAAGTATTGCAACAACAGGGAAAGATTCGCTATTGGGGTATTTCGTTGATTACCTTCCATCCATTTCCCGAGGCTGAGTTTTTTCTGAAACATGATTTGGGCAATGGGTTCCAACTGGTTTTTAACCTGATCAATCAAAAAGCCTTACCGATTCTATCTCAGGCATCCCAAAAAGGCTTTGGTATTATTGCACGTATGCCATTACAGTTTGGTCTATTGTCGGGAAAGATTCAACCTGATACGGTTTTTCCGAAAGATGACCATAGAAGCTATCGGGTATTACCTGCAGTTACAGAACCTATTCTACATATATTAAAAAATGAAGTTTGGCCATTGTGTGAGAAGTATCAAACCACAGCCTCCGGACTTGCATTGAGTTTTATTTTAAGTCATCCTGAAGTATCAACTGTGATACCCGGCATAAGAACCCCTGAGCATGTAAAGTTGAATACCGATCACCTGGTATTACTGGAAGAAACAGATAAGAAATATTTGCAGGCATTATACCAAACCCACTGGTTGCCCGTAATGGAAACACTTGAAAAAATCGGATAGCAGGCTTATTCCAGTGCTGCTTTGTCTTTCTTGATTTTTTCTTTCATTTCCTGTCTGAACAAATCATTGGTTCCTTTCAAAAGTATCACCAGATCTCCTCTTTCCCTTGCAAATGGATGGATAATACTATCTGTTAATATCACTGATTTGAAATTTTTCAGGAACGGATGTTCCATTTCTTTTTCATCATCGGTTAGCAATAGGATATTATCAAAGGGCATATTGTTGGGTATCCAGTATAAAAAGCTGGCATTGTCGCTATATGTTTCCGGAAGATTGTATTTTCTTCGATAATAATTCAGTGCCCCCGCCTGCCCGTAATTATCACAGAATAGAATGGTATGTTTTTTCTCATTGCTATCTAATAGCGCATAGGCTTTTGCCATTTTCTGTGCCATTTCTTCCCAGCCAAGCATATCAGAAAAGTCCTGTGGTAAGGGGTGACTCTTGCCATCCTCCCAATTTAAAACCCCTAGTTTTTTCACTTTTCTTTTTTCATAAAAAGCAGCTAGTTTTTCAGGAGTAAAAATGGGTAAGGCAATCGGTACTAACCAATAACCAAAAAACAAAGGAAGGGCTACCAATGCATAACGGAGTAGTTTTCGTTTTACCAGGGTTAGCTGTTCCAGTTGATAGGCACCAAATGCAAACAAAACAGGATAGGCGCCCAAAGCGTAATAATTTTTTCCATGTCCCAGCAATAGTAATAGAATTACTCCGGCATAAGTCCAGCCGATAAAGCGGTAGGTTTTGTATTTTCGAAGAAAACTGACTGTCCATAATCCTGTAAGCCAGATAAACACGCAGGGGAAATTCATGATAATCTGGTCTATCAAAAAGCTCGAGGGACTAACATATTGTAACTGCGTTCGCTGCAATTTTCTCATATGAAATACCACTGGAAAATGCTGACTGTATTGCCATAGAAAATTGGGTAAAAAAATCAGTAACCCAATCAGGGCAGCATAATAGAAATGTTTATTGCGGAAAACTTTTCTTTGATCAGTGAGTAATAATCCAACCAGTATGCTGGTAATAAAAAAGAGCACAGAGTATTTGCTTAGCATTCCTAACCCGCAGGCTATTCCAAACAGGTATAACCATTTGTTGTTTTCGGTCTGAACAAAACGAATCATACTATAAGCGATCAATGTCCAGAAAAAGATCTCTAAAAAATTGGGTTGAAATAAAAAATGAACGCGTAAGTAAGCCCCGAGGAGAAAGGAAAGAAAAGCCAACACCAGTGCAAAGGATCTTCCTCCCAGGGATAGAATTATTTTACCGGTAAGAATATAAGTAAGTGCACCAAAAAGTGATGGCCAGCATTTTACCCAAAAAAAATGATCCCCTAGCAGGTGTGTAAACCAGGCAAAAACAGATAGCATAGGCGGTACTTCCATAAACCCCCATGCCATATGACTTCCCTCAGACAGGTATAGCATTTCATCTCTATGGGGCTCATAGTAAGCATTTTGTAAAAAGAAGGGAATAAGGAATTTAATCAGCGCCAGTGCATACAAAAGCCGGTTACTGTTTTTCATACTATTTATTTGCAGAAAGATAGTTACCGGCTTTTAAATATACAAGTGTTTATGATGACTGGAGTAATTGCAGGGTATGTGCAATACGTTTGATGGTTTCCTGTTTGCCGATAGTGGCGGCAATATCAAATACGCCAGGGCCAAATTTTCCACCCACGAGCATGATCCGGAAGGGCAACATCAATTCTCCGGTTTTTAATTGGTTGGCTGCTGCCAGTTCTTTGAATTCCTTTTCCAGGTCGGCGGTTTCCCATAAGGTACTCAGTTCATAGGCCCGGATGAGTTCAGTAAAGAACATATTTTTCTTCTCATCCCATTTGGGTTTGATGGCATCTGTATCAATTGAAGCGGGTGATTGAAAGAAAAAAGATCCCTGTTGTACAAAATCAGCTAATAATGTGCAACGATCTTTAACCAGCTCTATTACTTTTTTGAGCAATGCTTCATCTGTAACTGGAATCTGTTTATCCAGAAAAGCCTGTTTTACAGCTACAGCTAATTGACTTACTTCTGAGAGCTTTATCCATTCATGGTTATACCATTTCGCTTTTTCATAGTCAAATTTGGCGCCGCCTTTATGAACGCGCTCCATTGAAAATTTTTCTATCAGCTCGGGTAAACTAAAAATTTCTTTATCGGTACCATCGTTCCAGCCCAACATGGCGAGCAGGTTTACGAATGCTTCGGGCAAAAAACCTCTTTCTTTAAAACCAATTGTGGTTTCATTGGTTTTTGGATCGGTCCAATCCATGGCAAAAACCGGGAACCCTAACCTGTCACCATCGCGTTTACTTAATTTACCATTTCCATCCGGCTTTAATATGAGTGGTAGATGTGCCCATTGAGGCATATCTTTTTCCCAACCCAGGTATTTCCAAACAAGTAAGTGAACGGGTGCTGAGGGAAGCCATTCTTCACCACGAAAAGCATGGGTTATTTTCATCAGGTAATCATCTACCACCACCGCCAGGTGATAGGTTGGCATACCATCTGCTTTCAATAAAACTTTATCATCAACCTGTGATGTGTTAAACGAAACTTCACCCCTAATCATATCCGTAAAACTAATGGTTTCGTTCAATGGCATTTTGATGCGAACAACATAAGGAACCGATTCATTGAGTAATCGGGTTACTTCGTCTTTTTCAAGCGTAAGGGAATTACGCATTTTTTCTCTCAATACCTGGTTGTATTGAGGAGATGGATTTTCAGGTGTTTTAAACCTGTTGCGCATTTCTTCCAATTCTGCAGGTGTATCAAACGCATAATAAGCATATCCGTCTTTAACCAGTTGCTCTGCATATTGCCTATAATTTTCTTTGCGTTCGCTTTGACGGTAAGGGGCATAGGGGCCACCGTGTACCGGACTTTCATCAGGCTCAAGACCACACCATTTCAGTGTATTAAAAATATATTCTTCAGCACCTGCCACAAAACGACCCTGATCGGTATCTTCTATTCTTACAATAAAATCACCGCCCTGATTCTTGGCAAACAGGTAATTGAACAAAACTGTTCTTACTCCACCCAAATGCAATCCCCCGGTAGGCGAGGGGGCAAAACGAACCCTAACTTTTTTACTCATATGAATACAAAGATACTAAGATGGGGGCAATTTGGATTTTGAATGGGAATGGGTTATGGGTTGCGAGTACCGTGTTACGAATTTATCCAAACCTGAAACGCTTAACCCGCAACTCGTTTCCAATTCCTTTCCGGTATCTTTGTTTGATGTATTTGGTCAAAACTCCCTGGTGGTTACGAGCGTTATATCCTTCGTTGGTATGGCGTATCAAATCGCCCGGAAAATCGATATACCTGACATTTGATGACGGTCCGCATGAAACCGCCACTCCATTTGTTTTGGAACAATTGGCGCGTTTTCAGGCAAAAGCCAGTTTTTTTTGTATTGGAAAAAATGTATTGGCTCATCCGGATATTTATCAAAATATACTGGATGCGGGACATAGTGTGGGCAATCATACTTATCACCATCTGAATGGCTGGAAAGTAAAGGATGATGTGTATCTGTCGGATATACAAAATGCTGCCACGCTGATTCATTCTCCTCTTTTCCGCCCCCCTTATGGCCGTATAAAAAGATCACAACTAAAAAAGTTATCCCAGGCCCTTCAACCCGCAACTCATAACTCGAATCCCGCAATCATCATGTGGGATGTGTTAAGTGCCGATTTTGATACCGATCTTTCGCCCGAAGGCTGTCTTTCTTATGTATTATACCATACGCGTCCGGGTTCTGTGATCGTATTTCATGATAGTACCAAAGCCTGGGATCGTATGTCGTATGCACTGCCAAAAATGCTGGAACATTTTTCGAAACTGGGGTATGATTTTAAAGCGATTCCAATGGATAGGCATAATTAGGGAGATGGAGTTTATTTATTATAGATAAAACAGGATGTTTGCAACATGAATTTAATTGATACACATTGTCATTTGTATTCCGAAGAGTTTACTACTGATATTCGGGATGTAATGAAACGTGCTATGGATAATGGGGTAACTAAATTTTATTTACCCGCTATTGATAGTCATGCAATACAGGATATGTTATCTCTGGAACATGAGTACCCGGGTATTTGTATTGCCATGATGGGATTACACCCCTGTTATGTAAAAGAAAATTATCGGGAGGAATTGCGCATTGTGGAAGAATGGCTTCAAAAAAGATCTTTTGTAGCTGTGGGAGAGATCGGGCTTGATTTTTATTGGGATACCAGTTTTGTAAAACAGCAAATGGAAGCGTTTACAATACAAATGCAATGGGCGCTTGACAAACAGATTCCCATTGTAATCCATACCCGAAATGCTATGGATGAAACCATACAAGCCGTAAAGCCATTTGCGGAGAAGGGCCTATCGGGTATTTTTCACTGTTTTAGTGGTAGTAAAGATGCTGCCCGGCAAGTGGTGGATATGGGCTTTTACCTGGGAATTGGGGGAGTAATTACTTATAAAAATGGAGGATTGCCTGAGGCATTGGAAACCATTGGATTGGAAAACCTGGTTTTGGAGACAGATGCACCCTATCTGGGACCGGTTCCTTATCGCGGGAAACGCAATGAGAGCAGCTATTTAACCTATATCGCAGCCAAACTTGCCGAGGTAAAAGGGGTGCCTTTAGCAGAAGTGGCAGCCATTACAACGGCCAATGCCCAAAAAATATTCGGTAGCTAACGCTGAAAAGCTATTTTTGCAGTCCTTTAAAATACAGAGAGGTGTCCGAGTGGTTGAAGGAGCACGCCTGGAAAGTGTGTATACGTGAAAGCGTATCGAGGGTTCGAATCCCTTCCTCTCTGCAATAAGAATAGGATAAGCCTGTAACTTTAGTAGTTATGGGCTTTTTTTTGCAGCAAACCCATGATATAAGGTAGCAATTCGGGTAGCAGGTTTTCAATTTTAGGGTAATTTCTGCCTAAGAAAAACCTGACTACCCAAAAATGAAACACAGATAAATTTCAAATATATTTCTTATGTTTATAATATGAGATGCTGAATAGACATTTCATGACTAGCCAGGCTTGTGTTTCAATGAGGGAGCATTTTTTGAATTCTGAGAATGATGGCAAATGATAGAAACCAAAAAATGGCTTTGTAAGAATTGTATAAGTTATGAAGCTACTAATCATAGCCCTTTTTACCTTTTCTATACTAAATGGAATCTGCCAATCCAGGGATTTTGAAAGTTCATTTTTTGAGACTACTCCGAAATATGGTGATTCAATAATCATATTGAATTGGACTAATTTAATAAAGGGGCTTGAAATGTCGAATGAAAGGTTTCAAATATTAGTAGAAAGTCACTATATGTATTCTAAATCAGAGAATTTACATTATGCAAATACATCAATAGGTTCTCCACAGTATACAGTAAGTAAAAAGACAGATGAGTTCCAAATGACTTGGATAAAAGATAAAACCTTTTCATCCTTTTTAAAAAAGCAGATGAAAAAATCTTTAAGAGGAGAAACAGATGGATGGTATATCTATAAACTTGGTTATGCCAAGGATAAAGGTTTTGTTATTAATATTATGCTTAGGGATCAAGGAGATATTGGGATGGTAATCATTAATAGGAGACCTAATGTGCAACCCTAAAAAAGCAAATTAGCAAATATTTCAAGAGTAGATTTTTTTATTCAATAGTAAACTGAAACCCATGGATTTATTCGCTCCGCAGCATCTCATCTTAATACTTTTTGTTTTGGGATTCCCTTTTGTCGCGCTAATTGATATTTTGACAAGTGATTTTAAAGAAAGTGTAAATAAAATAGCCTGGCTATTTGTAAGTAAACCTTTGAAAGAACATTTTGAATAAAAGTTAGTCAACAAATTTTCTTATAAATTGACTATTAACTGTTTCAATAGGCTATATTATGAGCAGCTTTTAAGGTGTATACCCTACAATCAAAAACTATAGTGTTCATGGAAGAAAGACCAGAAATAAAAATAGAACTTACAATTACTGATAAGATACTTGAAATTATGAGTTGGTTTTTCATCATTGCCATTTGGATTATGGTTTTAGCTAGTTACTCAAAATTACCCGATACTATACCAACGCATTATAATGGAGCAGGACAGATAGATGCTTATGGAGGAAAAGAAAGTATATTGATAC
>Ga0316218_1000571_pt1 | contig 49216 bp, 44 predicted proteins | sample TBH18003metaG_FD_203634 | JGI IMG/M metagenome (GOLD analysis project Ga0316218, IMG submission 203634) | Freshwater microbial communities from Trout Bog Lake, Wisconsin, USA - TBH18003 | ecosystem: Environmental > Aquatic > Freshwater > Lake > Hypolimnion/Profundal zone | place: USA: Wisconsin... | reverse complement strand
TTCTAAACAAGCAGTGTATTTGGATTATGGCGCAGCTATTGAACGTTACGGAAGAATTGAAGCCAGCAAAGAAGGAAAAGACAATGCAAGTATTGAAGAAATTATTACTTGGGGTAAAGGAGTAGTGAAAGAAAAATATGGTAATCTTTTCGATATGTATGAAAAGATCACCGGAGAAAACCCTTACGAAGTACCGATGCGTATTTATCCTGCTGTTCATTATACCATGGGCGGCTTATGGGTAGATTATGAATTACAAACTACTTTAAAAGGCTTATATGCTTTGGGTGAAGCCAACTTTAGTGATCATGGTGCAAACCGTTTGGGTGCAAGTGCATTGATGCAGGGATTGGCTGATGGCTATTTTGTTATTCCATATACCATAGGTAATTATTTGGCCGATGAAATTTATAACAAACCTATTTCAACTGATCATGAAGCGTTTGTTACAGCTGAAAAAGAAGTAAGTGAAAGAATAGAAAAATTAATGAGCATTAAAGGAACACAAACCGTTGAAAGCTTTCATAAAAGATTAGGAAAAATTATTTGGGATAAATGCGGCATGGCAAGAAACGAACAAGGCTTAAAGCAAGCCATTGCAGAAGTGCAAGCCTTGAAAAAAGAATTTTGGAGCGATGTAAAAATTCCCGGAACTGTGCATGAATATAATCCCGAATTAGATAAAGCAGGACGTGTAGCGGATTTTATTGAACTGGGCGAATTGATGTGTATTGACGCACTGAACAGAAATGAAAGCTGCGGCGGACATTTCAGAGAAGAATATCAAACACCGGATGGGGAAGCTTTGCGTGATGACGAAAACTTTATGTACGTAGCTGCCTGGGAATTTAAAGGTGACAGTAATTGGGAACTGCACAAAGAACCTTTGCAATATGAAGTCATTAAACCAACTCAAAGAAATTATAAATAAGTCAGCATGGAGCATTATACAATGAATCTCACACTAAAAGTGTGGAGACAGAAAAATACAAATGAGAAAGGCGGTTTTGAAACTTATCAGGTAAAAGATATCTCATCTGAAATGTCTTTTCTTGAAATGTTCGATGTATTAAATGAGCAATTAATCAGAGATAATAAAGAACCGATTGCATTTGATCACGATTGTCGTGAAGGCATCTGCGGAATGTGTTCAATGTATATTAATGGTAAACCGCATGGTCCTTGGCAGGCCAATACTACCTGTCAATTGCACATGCGTGCATTTAAAGATGGCGATACCATTGTGGTTGAACCATGGAGAGCCAAAGCATTTCCGGTAATTAAAGATTTGGTTGTTGACAGAAGTGCATTCGACAGAATTATTCAAGCAGGTGGATATATTTCTGTGAATACCGGTAATGCGGTTGATGGTAATGCATTGCCAATTGAAAAAGCAAAAGCAGATGCATCATTTGCTGCAGCCATGTGTATCGGTTGCGGAGCATGTGTGGCAGCTTGTAAAAACAGCAGTGCCATGTTATTCTTATCTGCAAAAGTTTCACATTTAGCTTTATTACCACAAGGCAATCCGGAAAGAAAAACACGTGTAGTAGATATGGTTGCACAAATGGATAAAGAAGGATTTGGTGCTTGTACAAATACCGGGGCATGTGAAGCAACCTGCCCCAAAGAAATTTCCATTGCTAATATTGCCAGATTGAATCAAGAATATTTAGTTTCCGGCTTGACTGCAAATAAATAAAATCACTTTTCAAAATAATTAAAGACTGTTTCTATTATGAAACAGTCTTTTTATTTTAAGAGTACCTTTAGTTTTTAATTATCAATTCTTAATTATGAGTTACACCATTCCGAGTCAAACACAAATCGGTCACATTCATTTAAAAGTCTCTGATATTGATAAAGCACTTTCGTTTTATCAAGGCCTTTTGGGATTTACTTTAATGCAAAAGTTCGGCACGCAGGCTGCATTTATTTCGGCAGGTGGATATCATCACCATATTGGTTTAAATACCTGGCATAGTAAAGGCACTAAACCCGCCCCTATCAATGCTCCGGGATTATACCATACGGCGATATTGTATCCAACAAGAAAAGATTTAGCCATTGCATTAAAAAGATTAATTGATGCAAAATATCCTTTAACAGGGGCTGCAGATCATGGTGTATCAGAAGCGTTGTATTTAAATGATCCGGATGGAAATGGTGTTGAATTATATTGGGACAAGCCAAAAGAAAAATGGCCGGTTGATAAAGAAGGAAATTTGGAAATGGTGACCGAACATTTAGATTTAGATGATTTATTGAATGAGATCAACAAATAATCAATGCCGAATAATTATTTTCAGTTTAAACAATTCACAGTTCAGCAAGAACATTGTGCCATGAAAGTAACAACCGATGCTTGTTTGTTTGGAAGTATTGTAGCAGCGATAATATCAACTGATCAATTTCAAATAACAAATTGCTTAGACATTGGTGCAGGAACAGGATTACTTTCTTTGATGATTGCTCAAAAGGACCGCAACGTAGTTATTGATGCAATTGAAATAGATGAACAAGCTGCAAATCAAGCTGCAGCTAACTTTCAGGCATCCCCCTGGAAAGACAGATTACATGTTCATTGTACATCAATTCAACAATTCAACTTATCAAACAATCGGCTATATGATTTTATCATATCCAACCCGCCATTCTTTAACAATGATTTAAAGAGCAGTGATGAAAAAAGAAATCTTGCATTGCATAGTGCCGAATTAAGTTTGGAAGAATTAATAATGGTGATCAAAAATAAATTAAGTAAAGATGGAAGATTTGCAGTATTAATGCCCCATCATCGCTCCGAATATTTTGAAAGCCTTTGTAAAAAAGAAAAAATGTATGTTGCTGAAAAAATTTCAATTAAACAAACACCTGCACATCATTTTTTCAGAACTGTTTTCCTTTGTTCATATAAAAATCATTCAGCAAAAAATTCAGCGCTACTCATTAAAAATGAATTCAATGATTATACAACCGGGTTTAAAAATTACCTGCAAGATTATTATTTGAATTGATAATTACATCGAAGCATAATCACTTAAATATTCAAATGGCTTTGTAAGTTTTCCTTCTTTCAGCAGAGTAGCTTTCTCCAATAAAATACTCCCTCCTTTTCTTAAATCATCCAAAACAAACTTAATTAATTGCTCACCAAAATATCTGCTTGCATCTCTCGGCAATTCATTTGGCAAATTGCCAACTGCAATCACATCAACACTTTCAGAAGAATAAGGCGCAGTCTTTTCAAATGTTTTTTTATTCACACCATACACTAAATTTTCAATTCCGGCATCACCCATATTTATGGGAACAGATCCATTTACATCATCTGTTATATCCGAAATAGTTTGCATGGTGAAGTGTTCATCAATATCTTCTTTCTCAAAAAGCCGTGGCATATTTTTATCCCAATAAATACCATTCATCAAAATATCAGTGCATCGTAAATAAGGTAAGAACCGACTTCTGTATTCTTCCGGATGTTCATGAAAATGTTCACGTTTATAGGTTTTCAGCTTTTCATGTGTGTATAATTCATGTCCTTTTAATTGCACATAAACCGGATAAGAAAATTTTCTCTCCAAGTATTCATCAGGCTCCACTTCTGTAACCCCCATCAAATTCATAATCTCTACAACACCATGCGCTACTCTGCCGCTTCCCGTAACTGCAATTCGCACATTAGGTAGTTTAATGCCGAAATAAGTATGAATCAGATTGCGATAATCTTTTACTTCAAATACCCTTCCTAAATTAAATGTACCTGTGCGTTTGCCATAACACATCATCCCATTGTGCGCACCAACAATACCTGCAAAAAAGCCAAAGCCAATAATACGCTGCCCATCATCATGCTCTAAACATTCATAATCAATCAATGTGATTTTTTTTTGCATCATTGCATGAAATAACTTTTGATTGAAAGGTTGTTTCTTCTTTGTGTGAGAAAAAAACAAGTACGTTTTTTGTTCGATCAGTTTTTCTACAGGTACTTCTTTAATGCCCATCAACAAATTACAATCGGATAAATTTTCTTTCACTTCAATACCGGCATGAATATACTCCAGATCGCTGAAACAACGATGAGGCGAGGATTCTGCGATGATGTGAATATCCGGAAAATTCTTTTGCAGCCATTTGCACTGACCGGGTGTAAGTGGCACACGATTATCTTCAGGAACTTTTCCTTCTTTAATAAGTCCAATCGTTAGCATTAATGGTAACTTTGAATGCAATGTAAAAAATATTATGCCGTAATGAACTATTTTGATTTATATGATATTCCTGTTACTTTAAAAGTTGATGCTAATACCATCAAACAAAAATTTTATGCATTAAGCAGAAAATATCATCCTGATTTTTTTGGAAATGAAAATGAAGAAGCTCAAACAGAAGCATTGGAAAAATCTTCTCTGATAAATAAAGCTTTTAAAACTTTTAGCTCAACGGATGAAACAATCAAATATGTTTTACAATTAAAAGGGTTGTTACAGCAAGAAGAAAAATACAACCTGCCATCCGATTTTTTAATGGAAGTAATGGAATTGAATGAACAAATAAATGATGGTTTATTAGAATTCAACGAAACAAAAATCATCGACCTCAAATCTAAAATCTCAAACCTTCAAATTCAATTATATGAACCTGTTAAACAAATTGTGGAGCATTATAAAGAAGGTGTTACTACCGAAGAAGAATTGTTGCAAGTAAAAACCTACTACTTTCAAAAAAAATATATTGACAGGATACTATCGTCATTAAATCATCATTAATTAACATACTTGCATAATTGTTTTAAAACCTAACAAATGTCATAATTTAGGTGCATGCAATATTTTTTCTTTGCAGCATAATTATTATTTATGGTGCATCCTTATCAATACGTTACAGCAGAAGAAGCTTTATCCGTTATTCAAAGTAATCAAAGAATATTTGTGCAAGGCAGTGCCTGCACCCCATTGTATTTGTTGAAAAAATTAGCAGAACAATCCAAAAGATTAAAAAATGTTGAACTGGTTTTTATCACTGTACAAGGAGAAATTGTAGTAGATGAACCGCAATATTCAGATTCATTTCATGTGAATTGTATGTTTGTTTCTGCATCTGTTCGAGATGCAGTAAATAGTGGCAGAGCAGATTTCATTCCTATCTTTTTAAGTGACATTCCTGATCTTTTCAATAAAAAGATCATGCCTTTAGATGTAGCGCTGGTGCAGGTTTCGCCACCTGACCAACATGGCTATTGTTCATTAGGTGTATCGGTTGATATTGCACGGTCAGCAGTAAATAATGCAAAGCAAGTGATTGCATTGGTAAATCCTGCTGTTCCAAGAACACATGGTGACGGATTAATTCATACTGATCGGTTTACCAAAATGGTGTATCATGAGCAGGCATTACCGGAAGTAGATTATGGTGCAAAAACCGGTGCTGCAGAATTAATTATTGGAAAAAATGTAGCTGAATTAATTGATGATGGAAGCACATTGCAAGTGGGTATTGGAACCATTCCCGATGCAGTGTTGAAATCTTTATTCAATCATAAAAACTTAGGCGTTCATACCGAAATGTGCAGTGATGGGATTATTGAATTGGTAGAAAAAGATATCATTAATAATAAATTCAAAAGAATTCATCCCAATAAAATTGTCACCAGCTTTGCTGTAGGCACTAAAAAATTATATGATTATGTAAACGATAACCCGGCTTTTGCATTTTTGGATATTGATTATGTGAATGATCCGCATGTAATTAGAAGAAACAATAAAGTAATGGCCATTAACAGTGCAATTGAAGTAGATATAACCGGACAGGTTTGTGCAGATAGTATTGGCGCTTATCAATTCAGTGGCATTGGCGGACAAATGGATTTTATGCGCGGTGCTGCTTTAAGTGATGGCGGTAAACCTATTATTGCACTAACCAGCAGAACAGCGAAAGGTGTTCCCAGAATAGTATCGCATTTAAAAGAAAGTGCCGGTGTGGTTACCACAAGAGGACATGTACATTATGTAGTAACAGAATTTGGTGTAGCTTATTTGTATGGAAAAAATTTACGTCAGCGTGCCAAATCATTGATTGAGATTGCACATCCTGATGATAGGGAGCTCTTAGAAAAGAGCTGTTTTGAACGGTTTAAAGCTTTTTATTAAGTGATAGAATAAAAATTCTTTTGCTGAAAAGAAATCCTACTGTAATATTGCAACCCGTTTAAAGCCCATATGGCGGAATTGGTAGACGCGCCAGACTCAAAATCTGGTTCTCGCAAGGGAGTGAAGGTTCGATTCCTTTTGTGGGCACATTAACAGAGTTTAGGTAATCTTTTTTAAGGTTACCTTTTCCATTTTCATTTACTCCTTTCATTTTTTAATATTATAACCAGTCCGGTATATTAAAACTCATCCATCTTTTACCATCCATTTCAGTCTACGATATATCAGAATTAGCTAAAAAAACATTAATCCAAGTTTTAAATGAGTATTTATTTATCCAGCATTTTTATATTATTTTTTATAAATACTTTATAGTGGGGAATATTTAAACGAATTTAAAATAGGTTAAATATTTGAATTAAAAAAATAAATGTTTTCTATAGTTTATGTAGATTTATAAGTCAACAATAGTCCGTGCTATTTCTGAAAATACCAATCCATCCGATGAAATATAAAGATGCCTATAACCGAAGTCTTATCCTAGCTATTGTTTTGTTGCTATTTTTTATAATATTAGTAACCGGAATCTCTTTATATCAATTTGATAAGGTAAAATCTTCTTCAAAACTTGTAGAACATACCCAAGAAGTATTACTCCACTCAGAAAAACTAATGTCATATACTATTGACAAGTCAAGATATCTGAAAGAATACTTGCTTAACAAAGAAAATGCTACTAAGGAACATATAGAACAACTTAAGGCATTGATAAAAAATGAGCTTTTCATCATCAGACAGCTTACTATTAATAACCCCATTCAGAAAGAAAGAATAGACTCTATTAATGTATTGATTGACTTAAGAGCTGATATCCTTAACAGAATATTTAATTATTACAAACAAAAAGATAATAATTCGAAACAGTTGATTAATGATGAGCAGATGTCTGAATCCTTTGTTTATCGTATACGTGATTATATAAGCCTGATACAAAACACAGAAATAAATCTGTTAAATAAAACCAAATCAGCAAATAATGCAAGTATCCAAAAACTAGAAAAGATTCTTGAAATAGCGATATTGGGAGCATTGATTCTGCTGGTATTTGTTATACAAAAGATTAGAAATGATTTTAATGAAAAAAAGGAAACAGCAGATTTATTTAAAACTTTAAATAAGGAATTACAGGAACACTTAGCTTTCAAATCTTCCATATTAAATGAAACAAAGAATGACCTGACCGAGATGTTGAATACTATGACAGAAGGCTATATTGCTTTAGACAGAAACTGGAAATACACGTATGCAAATAAACGGATCTATGAGTTTACAAACAGGATTCCCGAATCATTAATCGGTAAAAATATTTGGGAAGAATTCCCCGACGCGATTGATTCTGAAACCTATAAAATCTTTCATAAAGTAATGGAAGAGAAAATATACATGAGTAATATTGATTATTATGCTCCTAATGATTTCTGGCAGGAAAATCATGTATACCCTTCCAAAGATGGAATATTTGTCTTTATCAGAAATATTACTAAGAAAAAAAGAGCAGAAATAGCACTTCAGAAAAGCCTTAGACTATTACAAGATTATCAGTTTGCTATTGATCAGTCGAGTATTGTTTCAATGGTAGATTCTGCAGGAAAGATTATTTACGTAAATGAAAACTTTGCCAATATTTCGGGCTATTCAACTGATGAGCTCATTGGAATAAATATTATGGATATCAATGTAGATTTCCGGTCTGATAGTCATAAAAACAAAATATTAAAGTATGCTAAATCAGGCAAAGTATGGAAGGGCGAAATATTAATTAAAAGCAAGGAAGGAGAGGATTTTTGGTTATACACTACAATTATTCCTTTTTTGAATACAGATGATAAACCCTATCAGTTCCTGACCATCAGTTTTAATATCACAGAAAAAAGAATGGCAGACCAAAGAATTATTAACACACTTACAGAGAATAAAATAATTCTTGAAAGTATAGATGACCCTTTTTATGCATTAAACAAAGATTGGGTAATTATATACTGTAATTCCTTTGCTGAAACCTTATTATTTAAAAATAGAGAGAACCTTATAGGTAAAAACATAATGGAGGTAATACCCGATCTTATGGAAACAAATTTCTATCAATATTTTTTAGATGCATCAAATGGTAAAGGGCTAAAAAACATTGAACATTACTCAATTAGATTAAATCACTGGTACAATATAAATATCTATCCTTATGAAAATGGGTTTACAGTTTATTTCAAAGATATTACTACCAGAAAATTAGCCGAGATACAATTACTGGATTTAAATAAGACACTCATTAAAAAATCTGATGAGCTTATTGCTTCTAACAAAGAACTTGAACAGTTTGCGTATATCGCATCTCACGATCTTCAAGAGCCATTAAGAATGATCACGAGCTATCTGACAATGATTGAAAAAAAATATAGTCTTCTTTTAGACGATAAGGGGAAAACTTATATTTCGTATGCGGTAGATGGAGGCAGAAGAATGCGACAAATTATTCTCGATCTACTTGATTTCTCCAGAGTAGGAAGAAAGGCTGAACAGCTCGAAGCAGTAAATTTAAATGATCTAATTAATGAGATTAAAATCCTATTTCATCAATTGATCTCGGAAAAAAAAGCTAAGATTATAGCAGATCAATTACCAATCATCGTTGCATATAAAGCTCCGCTTAGACAAGTTTTTCAAAATATTATCAATAATGCATTAAAATATTCAAAGGAAGCCCAACCCTGTAATATAGAGATACATTATTCAGAAACGATAACACATTGGCAATTCTCTATCACAGATAATGGCATTGGCATTGAGTCAGAATACTTCGATCAGATCTTTGTTATATTTCATAGACTGCATAACAGAGAACAATATTCCGGAACAGGCATAGGATTAGCGATAACTAAAAAGATCATTGAAAATATGGGGGGAAGTATTTGGGTGGAATCTGAGTTAGACAATGGCTCGACTTTTTATTTTACCATTTTAAAAAAAATAAACAATGAAAGCGATAGATATTCTACTAATTGAAGACAATGATGGCGATATACTTCTTACTACTGAAGCATTAGAGTCCGGCAAAATAATTAATACAATAAATATATTACGCGACGGTAAACAAGCCATTGACTATTTAAACAAAATGTGTACTGAATTTGACAGTGCTATGCCCGACCTTATTTTACTAGATATCAATCTTCCCAAAAAAAATGGTTTTGAAGTATTGAAGCATATTAAGAATAAAGAGGCACTAAGGCATCTTCCAGTCATCATGCTTACAACTTCATCTTCAGAAATTGATATCAATATGTCTTATTACAATTATGCAAATTGCTTTATAACCAAACCAGTAGAAGTAGATGACTTCATGGAAGCCATCTCAAAAATTAAAAATTTTTGGATCTCTATTGTTAAACTTCCCAGTTAATTAAGAGGTTAAAAAGTAAAGAATCATTTATGTTAGCCAATACAAAACCATATTATATCTTGGTCATTGAGGATAACAAAGGAGATTTTAATCTTATCAGGGAGATGACATTGGAATATTCGCCGGAATCAAAAATATACAATGCCAGAAACTTTAAAGAGGCTTTTTCATACCTTTCTGAAGAGAACAACAAATACGATGTAATTATATTAGATCTTTCTTTGCCTGATAAATCAGGAGATTCGCTTATCGGCGAGATTATTAAATTAAGTCAACATACTCCTATCATTATTCTTACAGGTAATTCTGATATTAGTTTCAGTATAAATGCTATTTCGAAAGGCATTAGTGATTATCTGGTTAAAGATGATTTAAATGCAGTTCTTCTATATAAAAGTATTCTTTACTCAATTGAAAGAGAAAAAAATTTTATTGCATTAAAGGAATCTGAGAAAAGATATATAGACCTTTTTATGGAAGGTCCGCAGCCAAGCTGGATCTATGATACAGAAACCTTACAAATTGTGAATGTAAATAAGGCCGCTGTTGAAAAATATGGATATACCGAAGAAGAATTCCTTTCCATAACGGTACTTCAAATCAGGAGTGATGAAAATATAAATGATGAATTTGACATGCAACTAAGTATGTCTAAAGAAGAAAAATCACTTTTCAGAAGAGAACTTCAACACTTAAAAAAATCAGGAGAATTGATTGATGTAGATATATATAGCAGGTTCATTAACGTTTCTAAGAAAAAATTAATTTTAATTGTTGCTATTGATGTAACAGAAAAAAAGCGCAACCATGAAAATGTAATTAGAGCCATCGTTAAAACGCAGGAAGACGAACGTTTCGAGATTGGTAGTGAGCTACATGATAATGTATGTCAAATATTGGCAGTATCTTTTATATACCTGAGTAAAATAGAAAATCAAATCGGTGAAGGCGATAAAAAATGGATTTTCTTATGTAAAGAGAACTTAGAATCAGCCTCTATCGAACTTAGAAATCTTTCGCACAGACTGGCTCCTGTATTCTTTAAAGATGTTAAACTCGAAGAATCGTTCAAAAGTTTAATTAATACATTTAATATAAATAAAACATTTAATCCTTATTTACATGTTGATCCCGGTTTTAATAATATAGAGATCCCTAAGGAGATAAAACTCAATCTTTATCGAATACTCCAAGAGCAGCTTAAAAATATCATTAAATACGCAAAAGCAAGTATTGTAGAAATTGATATTAAATTAGATAAGGGTAAAATTATTATGCAAACCATTGATAATGGAATAGGATTCGATTTTAATTTAGTTCAATCAGGAATTGGATTATCAAATATGAAGAGAAGAGTAGAATTATTTAAAGGAAATTTCAGCATAGATACAGCAATGGGAATGGGTTGTAAAATAACAATAGAAATTCCTTTGTATTAAATATATATTTAAAATATACAAATTCTTAATCAAATTAAGAAGTGCTAGTTCGTATTGCTACCTAATTAATAAAAAGTTTGTTCAATAGTTTTTGGATAAAAAGCTTTTTCAAGAAGTTGAAAATTCTTTTATATCAATATGCGCCTAACTATCCGAAATTATTATGTTGAAATCCGGGAATGACGTTTCGAAAATTCAAAGAAAGTAAACTCTTTCCTATCTGAATAGCTTAGTGCAGCGGCTGTACGGATGATTAATAATAGCCCAAATTTTTCTGTTTCTAACGGTTAACTAAATGTTTCATTTAAATGATCTATCGGCAATAATTCTTTACGTCCATAATTATATACCTCAATGCTAAATAATAATCTTCTTTTTTCGACCCATTACACCATTTCAAACTGATCCATCCACGCCATACCGATATTGTATTAAATAGCCATCCCTTAAAAGCCTGTAAAATAACATCACCCCTCCTGATATAGTCAGTATAAGACACAAGGGTCTAACAGGAACCAAACTCACAAGTCACTCAGTTTTCTCGCAATAATTTGGCAAAATGTATTTTTTGTGCCTTTAATATACTTTATATATTAAACAGTTATAAGGATTGTATCATCTGTTCTTCTGCGATAGATGGGGTAGGTTGCAAATTGAAGCAGGTATAAATAAAAGGAAATAGTTCGAACTTGAGGAGAAGCCTAAAAAAAGTAATGTTGCCAGGAATTATCAATAAACTTACTCCTGCTCCACTTTTAAAGGACTGATCTCAAAAAAATTAAGTGCAATACCGATAAATCTCTTATACACTTTGTATTTGCCATTATCACTTACAGTATAACTATTGTCTTGCCTGTATACAGAAAAAACATAATAATTGTGAATCAACTTTCCTTCTACACTATCAAATAAACGATAAGGCTGTTTAAATCCGGGATTGGTGATCCCTAATAAACCAATAGACATAATGGTTGCAACCAATATGAACTGTGCATACTTTTTCATGAAAAAAAATTCTTTAATAAAGGTACAGGTAAATTATTTCTTTCTGCTTTCAAAAATGACCGATATGATTTTCAACTAAATTGCTCTTTCAAATAAAAATATGAGCGAATACAAAAAGAAAGTGGAAATAAGATGGAGTGATCTGGATCCTAATTTTCATCTACGCCATTCTGTTTATTACGATTGGGGCGCATTTGTAAGATTGAGTTTTTTAAATGAGCATGGATTGACACCTGAATTGATGCAGAAACATCATATCGGCCCGGTTATTTTAAGAGAAGAAGCTGTATTTAAAAAAGAAATTCATTTTGGCGATACGATAGAAGTGTCTTTGTATTTATCCAAATGCAAAGAAGATATGATGCGCTGGAGCATGACACATGAGATCATTAAAAATGGAAATATTTTAAGTTGTGTATTAACAATCGATGGTGCCTGGATAGATACGCAAAAAAGAAAATTAGCCATTCCACCTGAATCTTTTAAAAAAGAATTTGATACCATTCCCAAAGCTGAAAATTTTGAATGGATCGTGTAATGAATAAAATATTAATAAAGCCAATTGATGAAAATAATGCAGCAGAATTATCTGAATTGGCAAAAAACATTTATTCGCATTATTACGATTATTTGTGGATGGAAGGTGGCAAACAATGGTACATGCATGAATATGCTTATCCTTTTGATGTGATAAAAAATGAATTAAGTGATAAAAACAACCTGCATTACATCGCCTATCAGAATAATGAACCCGTAGCTTATTTAAAAATTAAAATAAATACAATACTAAAAGGATTTGAAGCAGAAAATGCATTGGAGCTTGAACGCATTTATATCCTTCCCAAAGCATCAGGAAAAGGCTTAGGCAAACAATTAATGCACTTAACATTTGCTATTGCGCAACAACACCATAAACAATTTATTTTTTTAAAAGCGATGGACAGTGCAACAAATGCTATTGCATTTTATCATTCATTCGGTTTTAACATTTGCGGAACATTCACATTATCTGCTCCGCCTTTTGATTTGATGAAAGAAGAATACAGAGGGATGGTTATTTTGATGAAAAATTTGGCCGACAATGCTGAACTGCGAATATGCAAAGAAGCAGCGCAGCAATGAGAAAATCTAAAATAAATTATTGATTAAAGTTATAGCCGTTGAAGAGTGCGACGCAAGTAAAGCTTTATTGTAATACAATAGCTCGTTACATAAAATCGTAAATTGTAATTCTTAAATCGTAGTTCTCCTTTCCTATCTTTGTCAAACTAACAATTGTTCGTATGATGAATCTTGAATTTAACCGCAATGAAGATTGGATGAAATTAAAGCTGAGTGAAACCAAAAAACAGTTTGAAAAAATTAAATTGGGTGGCGGTAAAAAAGCAATAGAAAAACAAAAAGAAAAAAATAAACTCACTCCCCGTGAACGCATAGAATTCTTGATTGATAAGGGTTCTAACTTTATTGAAATTGCTCCTTTTGCAGGCTTTGGTATGTATGAAGAACAAGGAGGTTGCCCTGCAGGTGGTACTGTTGCAGGCATTGGCTATGTAAGCAATAAACAATGTGTAATTGTTGCAAACGATCAAACTGTAAAAGCAGGTGCATGGTTTCCCATTACCGGAAAAAAAAATTTACGTATGCAAGAGATTGCCATGGAAAATAAATTGCCTATTATTTATTTGGTAGATAGTGCCGGCGTTTTTTTACCCATGCAAGATGAAATTTTTCCGGATAAAGAACATTTTGGAAGAATCTTTCGCAACAATGCAAAGATGAGTGCCATGGGCATTACACAAATTGCAGCTGTAATGGGTGCCTGTGTTGCTGGCGGTGCTTATTTGCCCATTATGAGTGATGAAACATTAATGGTTGAAGGCAACGGAAGTATTTTTTTAGCAGGCAGTTATTTAGTAAAAGCTGCAGTGGGTGAAGATATTGACAACGAAAAACTCGGTGGTGCATTTACACATACAGAGATCAGTGGCATTGCCGATTATAAATTTAAAACTGAAGAAGCATGTTTGGATGAAATAAAAAAGCTGATGAGTAAATTAGGTGATCAACCAGCAGCAGGATTTAATAAAATAAAATCTGTTGCACCCAAAAAAAATGTTTCAGAAATTTATGGCATTATGAGTGAAGGCAATGCAAAGCCTTATGATGTAGTTGAAATAATTGAACGCATTGTTGACAATAGCGACTTTGATCAATTCAAACAAGATTATGGAAAAACAATTGTTTGCGGCTATGCAAGAATTGAAGGATGGGCTGTTGGCATTGTTGCCAATCAAAGATTGATTGTCAAAAATGCAAAAGGCGAAATGCAAATGGGAGGTGTTATTTATAATGACAGTGCCGATAAAGCGGCACGTTTTATTATGAATTGTAATCAGAAAAAAATTCCATTAATTTTTTTACAAGATGTAACCGGATTTATGGTGGGCAGCAGAAGCGAACACAGTGGCATAATAAAAGATGGTGCAAAATTGGTAAATGCGGTAGCGAATTCTGTAGTACCGAAAATTACTATCATTATCGGAAACTCTTACGGAGCGGGCAATTACGCGATGTGTGGTAAAGCATACGACCCAAGATTTATTTATGCATGGCCTTCTGCAAAAATTGCTGTAATGGGGGGAGAACAAGCAGCTAAAACCATGTTACAGATTCAAGTGGCCACCATGAAAGCAAAAGGAAAAGAAGTAACTGCAGAAGAAGAAAAAAAGTTATTGGATGAATTAAAGAATACATACGAAAAACAAACATCACCTTATTATGCAGCTGCAAGATTATGGGTAGATGATATTATTGATCCGGCTCAGACTAGAAAATATATTGCAGAAGGAATCAATGCAGCGAATCATAATAATGAAATTGCAGATTTTAAAACAGGCGTTATTCAAGTATGAAAAAGTTGTAAGTGATAAGTATTAAGTTCTAAGTTTGCATCATCAATATTTATGACAATTTTTTCATACTTATAACTTAATACTTATAACTCATGACTTCCTATCCGCTCTATCAGGTTGATGCATTCACAGATCATTTATTCGGTGGCAACCCGGCAGCGGTTTGTCCCTTGCAACAATGGTTGCCCGCAGATACCATGCAACGTTTAGCAAATGAAAATAATTTATCCGAAACAGCCTTTTTTGTGCAACAGGGAGATATTTTCCAACTGCGTTGGTTTACGCCTGAGGTAGAAATTGATTTAGCCGGACATCCAACACTGGCAACAGCTTTTGTGATCTTTAATTATTTGGGTTATGCTAAAGAAGTGATTCATTTTGAAACCAAAAGCGGTTCATTGTATGTTCACAAAAAAGGAGATATTTTAGAAATGAATTTTCCTTCACGTATGCCGCATCATGCCAATGCACCTATTGCATTAATAGAAGGCATCAATCATCAACCGCAACAAATTCTAAAATCGAGAGATTATGTATTGGTTTATAAAAATGAAGATGAAGTCAGAAATTTTAAACCCGATTTTGAATGGTTAAATAAAGTAGATACACTCGGCATTATTGTAACCTCCAAAGGAAATGATTGTGATTTTGTTTCGCGTTTCTTTGTACCTAATTCAGTGATTGGCGAAGACCCTGTTACCGGTTCTGCACATGCCACATTAATCCCTTATTGGAGTAAAGAATTAAATAAAACCATATTGCTCGCCAAACAAATTTCTAAACGTGGCGGCATTTTATATTGTGAAGACAAAGGCGAACGTGTTAACATTGCAGGAAAAGCAGTATTGTATTTAAAAGGAGAATATTATTCATAATGACTGAAACAAAATCTCATCCTCTCCATATTTATACTGATGGTTCATCTCGCGGAAACCCTGGCCCCGGAGGTTTTGGCATTGTTTTATTATGGGGAGAAAAAAGAAAAGAAATTTCGCAAGGTTATCGTTTAACCACAAACAACCGGATGGAATTAATGGCAGTGATTGTGGCTTTACAATCGTTAAGCAGAAAAAATATTCCATTAACTATTTATACCGATAGCCAGTATGTAGTGAACAGTGTTGAAAAAAAATGGCTGGACAATTGGATTAAAACAAATTTTAAAGGTAGTAAAAAAAATAAAGACCTCTGGTTACAGTTTCATGAACTCTCTAAACATTTTCAAATAAAATTCAAATGGGTAAAAGGTCATGCTGATAATGCCATGAATAACCGTTGTGATGAATTAGCTACACAAGCAGCGGATGGAAAACATTTATTGATTGATGAAGGGTATGAGGGAGAATAATAATATTTTTCACACAAAGCAACAATGAATACTATGGCATGTTAGAATCTTCGTGTTAAAATATCTATAATTTCTTAAGATAAAACAAATATAATTTGTGCTACTTCAAGTTGGGATATATAATTAAACCGAGAAAAATAAAAGTCTTTGTTCGCTTTGTATCCTTAGTTTCTTTTTGTGATACCAACCTATACCAATACCAAACTATAATTTCTTTTCATGATCGCGTTATAAGAAACAATCACTGCAGGTAAATAAATTAAAGTAGCAATAATTGAATTTTTATAAAAGGGCAATCCATCACCATAACATAAAAACAGTCCTTCAAAAGTTAATGGTCTTGCATAACCGCCATGTCCTGCCCAAACTGTAAAGTTGGAAATTAAAAAGAAAACAGTTGGTGCAGCTAACGCACCTGCAAAAAGGCGAACAAAATTTTTTCCTTTTAATATCCATCCTATCAACACGGAGAATAATAAAAATCCATAGTTCAGCCACTGATAAGCATAAAATCCCTGAAATGCAAAATTTCCGGTTCTGTATAAAACTTCAATGATAGCATCGCTCAATAACAGTGCAATTAATGGATATAAAAATGATTTGCTCTTATCTTTTACAATCATGCCTGAGAATAATGCAATAGCATAAATAGGCGAAAAGCCAGACCATGCGAATTGTGGCGCAAACAATATCTTAGAAATTGTTGCAATGAATACCAATAAAGCAGTAAACAAGATAATACGTCCGTTAAATTTCATCTATGAATATTTAGAACAAAAATAAGCTGAAAATACATTTCGCCAATTTCTGTTTTCCTCAATTGTGAATTAAGCAGGAACAAAGGCTTTAAAGAGCAGACATTTTCCCGAAGACGAAACCGAATAATGCTGATGCGGCAGCACAGCAAAAGCTTCTCCCTGCTTAATTACAAGGTTTACACCTTCTGCATTTACAATGCATCCCCCTTCAACGGCAATGAATATTTCTAAGGATGTTGATAATGCCTGATAAGTCTCTGTACCTGTTAAATCTATTTTCATGATGCCGAAATCAGGAACGGGACAATTATAATTCTTTTCAACACCAGAACCCACTCCTTTCATTACGTTCGGTATAACAGGTTCAAATAAAGTATGTTTCATTAATTCCGGCACATCAATATATTTAGGTGTTAATCCGCCACGCAACACATTATCACTGTTTGCCATCAACTCAACATTTTGTCCTTCTAAATAAGCATGTGGCACACCGGCACCTTGAAACACAGCTTCTCCTTTTTCTGCTTTAACAATATTGAAAAAATAAATAGAAAAAATACCCCGATCAATATTATTAAAATCACTTTTTCCCTCAAACAATTTGCTAACCCACCAACCCGGTTGATCTTTGGCTAATTCATTCGCTGCCTTTTTACGCAATTCTCTTTTTACCAATGGTGTTAAAATGGTGTCCACATCAGCTTGTTGCATTTCCATTACAAATTGATACATGTTTTTTAATCCATTCTTTTTATATAACGGCAGCAATACATTAAACTCCTGTATTTCTTCTAAAACCCTTTCCAATTGTGCATTTTGCTTAAACCCATGTAATAACCAAAACTCACTCAACGCCACCATTACTTCGGGCTTATGATTTTTGTCTTTATAATTTCTATTGGCTGCATTGATAGAAATTCCCGCCGCTTCCTCAGCCTCAAAACCTTTCACAGCTTCAGCCTTTGTCGGATGTACTTGAATACTCAACATATCTTTTACATCCAATATTTTTAGTAAATAAGGCAACTCACCAAATTGTTCAAACACTTTCTCTGTAATGAAAGCGGAATGATCTTGATGGATTAATTCATTCAATGAAAAATTTCCTTGTTCAGTTAACAATTCTGATGAAGCCGAAGGATGAGCCCCCATCCAATACTCTGCATAAGGTTTGTGATCTTTATTTTCAAATCCCAATAATGCCGGAATAAACTCAAAACCACCCCAGGCATAATGCTGCACTTTCCCTTTTAATTTAAAAATTTTGTCTTTCAATTGCATTGGATGTAAATTTAATGTGTTCTAAACTTGAATAACATGAATCACAATCAAGATACCGGCAAAAAAGGCGAAGATTTAGCTGCACAATATCTAATGGAACATGGTTATACTCTGATAGAACGTAATTGGCGGTTCAAATATTGGGAAGTAGACCTGATTGCTTCGAAAAAAAATAAATTACACTTTATTGAAGTGAAAACCCGCACCAGCCACAGGTTTGGAATGCCTGAAGAAAGTATTCGCAGAGATAAAATGAATAATTTAAAAAAAGCGGCAGAAGAATATTTATACCAACATACCGAATGGAAATATATTCAGTTTGATGTGTTGGCCATTACATTAAGCGGTGAAGAAGTTTTGGAAATGTTGTTGATTGAAGATGTTTATTTTTAGTTTATAGGGATTATTCATTGCGAAATTAGTTTATACATCAATCATTCAACTATTGCAACTTCTCCATCATCTTCTCTACCATTGCATAAGTTGCCGGACAATATTCAATATTTTGTTTAAAAATATGAATGTATTGGTGCAATCCTTTTCTGGTTAAATGCGGGAAATCAGCACAACTCTCAGGACGTACTTCATAAATGGAACATTTATTATCTTTTAAATTCAAAAACTGACAAGGCTGTTTTTTATTTACCCAATCTTTATCTTTCTTTTCAAACATCAGCCATTTTTCTTTAAACGCAGCAACACTCATTTCTAAATGAGCCGCAATTCGTTTCATATCTTTCGTTGTAAATGTTGGTGTCATTGTTTTACAGCAATTGGCACAACTTAAACAATCGGTTTCAGCCCAAACTTCTTTTTCAATAGAAACAGAAAGTGCATCTAAATTTTTCGGTGGCTTGTTTTCGATCTTTGTGATGAATCGCTTGAATGACTTTTTATGATGACGAACTTTTTGTTTGAATGAACGAAGATTAACGGGTTGCATTGCTGTTTGATTTCTGTTTGCTCAATTGATTTAACTTGTGGCGAAGTAAATTTATTATTGATAAAAAATCAAAATAAATATTGCAGATCAAAAAAATTGAATATTCACAAATGTGGGATACATATAAAAAAGGATACAAAGCATATTTGCAATTAGAAAAATCATTAAGCGATAATTCTGTAAAAGCTTATTTGCGTGACGTAGAAAAGCTGACTGAATTTTTGTTAGCTACCAATGACACCAAATCGCCAGGTGAGGTTACACTAAAAGATTTACAACAATTGATTAAATGGATCGGAGAACTAGGAATGACAGCCTCTTCGCAAGCTAGAATGATTTCCGGCATCAGAAGTTTTTATAAATATTGTTTGTTAGAACAAATAACCAATGTTGATCCATCTACCCTATTGGATGCACCCAAAACAAGAAGAACCTTACCCGATGTATTGACATTTGAAGAAATAGAAAACATCATTGCACAAATAGATCAAAGCAAACCGGAAGGCGGCCGGAACAAAGCTATTCTGGAAACCATGTACAGTTGCGGATTACGCGTAACGGAAGTAGTGAATTTAAAGATCAGTTGCTTGTATTTGGATGTTGGATTTATTAGAGTAATCGGTAAAGGTGATAAAGAAAGACTGGTACCCATTGGAACTGATGCCATTAAATATATTTTGTTATATAAAAATAATATTCGGGTGCATCAACCGATTCAAATGGGGTTTGAAGATTATTTATTTTTAAATCAACGTGGAAAAAATTTATCGAGGGTGATGATCTTTTATATCATTAAAGCATTGGCAAAAAAAGCAGGCATTACAAAAAATATTTCTCCGCATACCTTTCGTCATTCATTCGCCACGCATCTGGTTGAAGGCGGAGCAGATTTAAGAGCGGTACAGGAAATGTTAGGCCATGAAAGCATTACCACCACTGAGATATACACACATTTAGACAGAGATTTTTTACGCAATACCCTGCAACAGTATCATCCTGCATTTCAGAAATAATTGCCTTTCTTCATTAAAAGATTATTCTTACCATACAATTATGTACGTTTGTTTTCCAAAAAACAAGTAACATATGAAACAAATTTTATTACTTGCTGCAATGGCAATCTTTTTCAATGCCAATGCACAAGTAAAAGTACCTGCACCCAGTTCTACACAAACCATCATACAAGATTTTGGTTTAGGTAAAATTGAATTAAACTATTCTCGCCCCAACATTAAAGGCAGAGTAGTATTCAAAGAAAAAAGTGAATTAGCTCCTTTAGGTCAGGTTTGGCGCACGGGTGCCAATTCAGTAACGAAAATAAAATTTACAGATGTAGTTGTAATGGGTGGAAAAAATATTGATACCGGCACTTATGCCATCTGGACCATACCCGGTAAAAAAGAATGGACCATTATTTTAAATAAGGATTATAAAAACTGGGGAACCCAATATGCACAAGCAGATGATTATTTTCGTTTTACAGTTGCCGCAGAATCAATGAAAGAAAGTGTTGAAACATTTACCATGCAGTTTGCAGATATTAAACCTGAAAGCTGCGAATTACATTTAATGTGGGGAACAGTGGCAGTGCGAATTCCTATTACGACAAATATCAGAGACAGAATACGGAAACAATTTGAAGATGCATTAAGCGCAGATAAAGTAAGCCCTAATATTTATTATAGTGCTGCCAGTTTTTATTACGACTTGGATAAAAACAATTTAAAAGCACTGACTAATGCTGCAAAAGCTACAGAAGCCAATCCGAAAGCATATTATATGTTTATTTTAAAAGCAAAGATTGAAAAGGATTTGGGAGATAAAGCAGCTGCTAAAGCCGATGCAGAGACTTGTATTAAATTAGCAACCGAACAAAAGAATGAAGATTATGTAAGAGCAGGAAAAGAGTTGATTCAAAGTTTATAAATATTTATTCAATCAAAAAAAGTGCGAAGCTTTTAAATTGCTTCGCACTTTTTTATGCCTATACTTATTTGTAAATAGATACAATATGCATTTTACATCAATAATAATTTTCAGTTTAGTTTTCTTTACTTACATTTAAATATATGAAAACAAACCAAACACTGTGCTTTAGTTGTACAGGATGTATAACTAAGCCCCTTATTATTTTTTTATGCATTTTTTCAATCAATATTTTATCAGCACAAACTGTTGCAGAAAAAATAGTTCAGGAAGAAAACAATCATTCACAACTGCAAACATTGGCGCACGAATTATTTGATAGAATTGGGCCACGATTAGTTGGCACACCTCAAATGAAAAAAGCTAACGATTGGGCAGTTGAAAAATATACAGGCTGGGGCATTACTGCCCATAACGAACAATGGGGCGAATGGAAAGGTTGGGAACGGGGCATCACTCATATTGATATGCTTTCTCCAAGAGTAAAAAGTTTAGAAGGCACACAATTAGCTTGGTGCCCATCAACCAAAGGAAAAGCAATCAAAGCAGAATTAATTATTATTCCGGATGTTACAGATTCAGTTGCATTTGCTAATTGGTTGCCGAAAGTAAAAGGGAAGTTTGTAATGATTTCAATGAATCAACCAACTGGAAGGCCTGATGATAACTGGCAACAATTTGCTACCAAAGAATCTTTTGATAAATTAAAAAAAGAACGCACAGCAGAAACGGATGCATGGCGTAAACGCATCAGCAAAACAGGCTATTCAACTAGAATGCTTCCGATCATTTTAGAAAAAGCAGGTGCAGCAGGTGTTTTAACCAATAACTGGTCGAGTGGTTTTGGCGTAGATAAAATTTTTAATGCATATACATCAAAAATTCCAACTGTTGATATTGCATTGGAAGATTACGGAACATTATATCGCTTGGTTGAATCCGGTGATAATCCCATTATCAGTATTCAAACAGATTCAAAAGATTTAGGAACTGTTCCAACATTTAATACCATAGCAGAAATAAAAGGAACAGAAAAACCGGATGAATATGTAATGTTATCTGCACATTTTGATTCTTGGGATGGCGGCCAAGGTGCGACTGATAATGGAACCGGAACATTAACCATGATGGAAGCCATGCGCATTTTAAAATTGGTTTATCCAAATCCTAAACGAACTATTTTAGTTGGTCATTGGGGAAGTGAAGAAGAAGGATTAAATGGTTCAAGAGCCTTTGTAGAAGACCATCCTGAAATTGTTAGCAAACTGCAAGCATTGTTTAATCAGGATAATGGAACCGGAAGGATAGTGAATATTTCAGGACAAGGATTTAAGAATGCCGGTGAATTTATTACACGCTGGTTAGCAGCAGCCCCAAGCTTTATTAAAGATTCCATTAAAACTAATTTTCCCGGATCACCAGGTGGCGGCGGAAGTGACTTTGCCTCCTTTGTAGCAGTGGGTGCACCGGGCTTTTCGTTAAGCTCTTTAAACTGGTCGTACTTTAATTATACCTGGCACACCAATAGAGACACTTACGATAAAATAATATTTGACGATTTACGCAGCAATGCCATTCTTGCTGCCATTATGGTTTACATGGCTTGCGAGGACAATGCAACTTTACCGAGAGATAAGGCTGAATTAGGAAATGACAGAAGAACGGGACAACCGATGCAATGGCCGGTTCAGGTAAAATCCATTCGCAAAGGACCTGTTGCACCAACGAATTAATACATAGCTATAAGATATCTTTAATAAAAAAGCAACTTTTGATAAGTTGCTTTTTTATTGTCTATCAGAATAGAAAGAATGGTTTAATAAGCTCTTGCAAATAAAACCCTTTGTAAAGAAGGGTTTCCCGTTAAAATACATTTTCCGTTTTCTTGTTCATTCTCTAACGGAATACAACGAATGGTTGCCTTAGTCAGTTCTTTTATTTTTTCTTCTGTTTCAGGAGTACCATCCCAATGTGCTGAAATGAAGCCACCTTTTTCATCTAATAGTTTTACAAAATCATCCCATGAATCAGTTTTAGTAATATGTTCATCACGAAATTGTTTTGCACGGTTGTACATGTGCAATTGAATTTCATCCAATAATTCTTTTACATAAAATGCAATGCCATCAATACCAGCGGATTGTTTTTCTTTTGTATCTCTTCTGGCAATTTCTATAACATTATTTTCCAAATCCCTTGCGCCAATGGCCATTCTTAGAGGAACACCTTGTAATTCATATTGTGCAAATTTCCAGCCCGGTCTATTATTATCATTATCATCATATTTTACACGAATACCCAAATCTTTTAATTGTTGAATGATATGTTTTACTTTTTCTCCAATCATCAATTTTTGTTCATCGCCTTTATATATTGGAACAATTACCACTTGTAAAGGCGCGATTTTAGGAGGCAAAATCAAACCATCATCGTCGCTATGTGCCATTACCAATCCCCCTATTAATCTTGTACTTACACCCCAACTGGTAGCCCATACATAATCTAATTTATTTTCTTTATCACTAAATTTAACATCAAATGCTTTGGCAAAATTTTGTCCGAGAAAATGAGAAGTACCCGCTTGTAATGCTTTGCCATCCTGCATCAGAGCTTCAATGCAATAAGTATCCACCGCACCTGCAAATCTTTCGTTGGGTGTTTTTACGCCTTTAATTACAGGCAATGCCATCCAGTTTTCGACAAAATCAGCATAAACATCTAACATCTTTTTTGTTTCAATCACAGCTTCATCTTTGGTAGCATGAGCAGTATGACCTTCCTGCCATAAAAATTCGGTAGTACGTAAAAACAATCTTGTTCTCATTTCCCATCTTACTACATTCGCCCATTGATTGATAAGCAATGGAAGATCCCGATAAGATTGAATCCATCCTTTATAAGTACTCCAAATGATGGCTTCACTTGTTGGACGAACCACTAATTCTTCCTCCAATTTTGCTTCAGGATCTACAATTAATTTTCCTTTATTATCAGTATCGCTCTTTAAACGATAATGTGTAACTACTGCACATTCTTTTGCAAATCCTTCTGCATTTTTTTCTTCCGCTTCAAATAAACTTTTAGGAACAAACAACGGAAAGTATGCATTTACATGTCCGGTATCTTTAAACATCTTGTCTAATACATCACGCATATTTTCCCATAAAGCAAAACCATATGGTTTAATCACCATGCATCCGCGAACTGCACTATAATCGGCTAAAGCACCTTTAATGATAAGATCGTTATACCATTGAGAATAATCTTCAGCTCTTGATGTTAATTCTTTTCCCATCTTCTAATTGAATTCTAATTTGTATGATAATTTTTGGCAAAGTATTTGTTAATATTAAACATAAATACAAAGCCTCGCAAATGTATGTAACTTCACATTAAGTACCGACTAAACCTGACAGCATGAAAAATATCGTTTTACCTGCATTGCTGATATCTGCTTTGCTAAACGGATGCAGCACTTCTTATCAATCAACTCAAACACCCGACGATCTTTATTATTCTCCCGGTTCTCCTGCAAAACAAAAACCCGTTGCATCTAAAGAAGTAAAGCAATATGAAAACGATTTAGCCTACAGCGATGATCAGTTTTTATGGATGAAAGTGCAGAATTATTATTTATGGAATGGCATTGATGATTATAATTACTGGTATATGCCCGGATATTATAATCCTGTTTATACAACAGGTGGCTTTTACGGCTATTATCCAAATTTAGGATGCCCCATTTATTCCTCAGGTTCTTATTTTGGTAAAATATGTAGTCCACCATTACAACCAATTATTCCGATTTATGTAAAATATAAAAACCCAAGATTAAATATAACCGGTAACACCTCAGTCTCAAATATTATTGCATATAAAAACAGACAATACAGTAACACCAATCCCAATTATAATTTTAAGAATGGAAATGTAGCAGGGAATTCGGGTTCGGGATTTGGACAGTTACTTCGAAGAACATTTACTCCAGCAAATGGTAGCACTTATAATAGTTATAGTAATCCGATAAGAGTTTCCTCGCCATCAATTATCTCAATACCAAGTTCTGGTGGTGGCGCAAGTGCAGGCGGATATAGCGGTGGTGCAAGCAGCACAGGTAGCAGTAGCTCAGGTGGCAGAGGCGGAAGAGGAAATTAATTCAATTTTATTTTAAAAATATAATAGAGGATTTAATTTAAAATGATTCTCCCTGATGATTTTATAGCTAAACTTTTTATATGAAGAAATATGTATGGATACTTTTTTCTATCACAAGCTTAATCACAAAAGCACAATCACCTGACGATGCTTTACGAACCGCTTGGTTTACCCAAAATGGTTCTGCGAGAAGTATGGCTGCCGGAGGTGTGATGGGATCTTTGGGCGGTGATATTACTGCTGCCAGTGTAAACCCTGCAGGTTTGGGTTTATACAAAACAAGAGAAATAGTTTTTACACCCGGCTTTTTTCTTAATAATAATAAAATGAATTTTCGGGGAACTGATACCATTTCCAATAAAAATAATTTCACTAACGGACCAATAGGTCTCATTCTCGGCTCATCTGGTAACAATCAAAAAAAATGGATTAGCAGTGCATTTGCTATTTCAGTTAATCAATTAGCTAATTACAATAATCATATTCAATATACTGGATTTAATAATTCAACTTCATTCACCGAACAATATTTAGAAGAGCTGGCAAATGATAGAGCCGATACCAATGCTGCATTGAGTAATTATATTTTTGGATCATCATTAGCTTTCAGAACTTTTTTAATTGATACAACAATTGTAAACGGACAATTAGGTTATAAAAGCTTGGTGCCACTTGCTTCTCCATCCAATCCTGCTGTCGGTGTAATTCAATCGTATGATGCAAATACAACCGGCGGTTATCAAGAGGTTGCTATTTCATTGGCTGGCAACATGCATGATAAATTATATGTTGGTGGAAGTGTTACTGTGCCCATCATCAATTATCACAGAGATTTTTTTTACTCCGAAAAAGATGCAACCAATAACCCGAATAACAACTTTGCTTATTTTAATTACACCGAAAGTTTACAATCTAATGGTATTGGTGTAGGATTGAAATTGGGTGTAATCTATAAACCTGAAGAGTTTTGGAGAATTGGTTTTGCCATTCATACACCGCAATGGATAACTTTTAAAGATGAGATCAGATCGGCCATTACCGCCAATACAGAAGCATATGCAGGATTAAGAACAGTAACGAGTGATGAATTAAATAGTGGCAATGCGGGCACAAGAGAATACAGTATTCTAACTCCTTTCAGAGCCATTGCCAGTGCAAGTTATGTATTCAGACAAGTTGCGGATACAAAAAAACAAAGAGCATTTATCAGTGCAGATATTGAATATGTTAATTATAGCGGTGCAAGATTTTCTACAACCGGAAATAACAACAGTACTGATTTGCAGAACTATTATGCTTTAGTGAACAGTGCGATAAAAGATTATTATAAAGGCAATGTGAACATTAAATTAGGCGGTGAAATCAAATTCGACCCATGGATGTTTAGAGCAGGCTTGGCATATTATGGAAGTCCTTATGCAGATAATACATTGAAAGCAAATCGCTTTGTAACCGCTGCCGGTATTGGTTATCGCAACAACGGAATTTTTATCGATCTAACTTATTCTGTTACTTTTAATAAAGATGTAAACTTCCCTTATCGATTAAATGATGTACCGAATACTTATGCTAATCAATCAGGAAGCAGGAGTGGGTTAATTTTAACTTTCGGGGTTAAGCTGTAATCCTTAATACATCTTCAACCGATGCTCCCAAAGCATTAAACCAATGAACGCCTGTATCTTTTTTAAACCAGGTGATTTGTCGCTTTGCATAATGGCGGGTATTCCTTTTAATATTTTCAATAGCTATATCTAAAGAACAATGTCCATCAATATATTCAAGTAATTCTTTGTAACCTACTGTTTGTAATGCATTCAGCGATCGATATTGAACGAGTAACTGCACTTCTTCCAGCAAACCATTATCCATCATTACATCCACACGGGTATTTATATTTTTATACAATTCTTCTTTAGGTAACTCCAATCCTATTTTTATAATATTAAAGTTTCTGATTGCTTTTTTATCTTGACGAAAAAATAAAATTGATTTTCCCGTTACTTCAACAATCTCTAATGCTCGCATTAATCTTTGCGGGTTTTGTTGTTCGGCAACTTTCCAAAATGCTGCATCTTTTTTTTCAACTTCATTTTGTAACCATCCTAATCCATTCAACTTATATTGATTAACAATATTGTTTCTGATGGCATCCGGCACATTCGGCATTTCATCCATGCCCTCACAAAATGCTTTTATGTATAAACCCGTTCCACCAACCATTACCGCTTGATTGCTATTTTTAAAAATTTCTTCAGCGGCTTGCAATGCATACTGCTCAAAGGTTCCGGCATTTACATCTTCTTTAATACTATGCGAGTTGATAAAATAATGATATATTCTTTTCAATTCAGAATCATTTGGCTTAGCAACTCCAATATTTAATTCTTTATAGCACTGGCGAGAATCTGCAGAAATAATTTTTGTTTGTAATTGTTCTGCTAACTGAATAGCAAAAGATGTTTTACCAACAGCAGTTGGACCAACTATAATAAAAACCGTATTAGATAAATTATGCGTTATGAGTTATAAGTTATGAGTTAGAAATCTTCTTCAGTTCCACCTTCTTCTCCAAAACTTTCTTCGCTTTCTTTTTCTTCATCATCTTCTTCTGCACCTTCGCCTTCTTTACCAAAACCTTCAGCCGCATCGGCCAAATCATATTTCTCTTCTATATCTGCAAACTTATTGCCTAATAAACTTTTTGTACCATACTGTTGCGGACCGATTCCTTCAGCCCTTGTCATGGAAGGATAAGTTATTTTAGGGTTTTCTTCTTTGCTTACATTAATCAATTCAACCAAAAAACTCCAGCTCTTATCAAAATCATATAGGTAAACAAATTTTTGATTGGTATCACGAATCTCGCTACCAATAAGCGTTTCCACCATAATCAATGGTGGTGCCACATAATTTTTATCGTATTTTTCAAAACTAATTTCTCGGCCTCTTTGCCAATTATCATTGCTTCTAAAAAAAGTTGCCTGATGTTTATTATCAAACTCATATGCTTTTAAAATAGCAAAATGCAAATCAGCAAAACTTTGTGTATGCTTAATTACAATATCTCTGTACACTGCATCATCCTCTTCTAAATAAACTCTGAACTTTAAAATAGCCATATATATATTTTCGATTTAGATTTTATTTATGTTGCCAACTTTTGTTTTTCAATTAAACATCGTTGTGTCACTCACTTCAACATTCTGTTCACCAGTCAGCAATTAACATTACTGTCAAAGAAACGAAAAACAATTTAAACAGGGTACAAATTCAATTCAGCAGCTTTATGCAACATAAAATCGTGTGCCGCTTCATAATTATTTCCAATTACTCCATCTAAAATGGCTTCCCGAATGGCATCTTTAATGATACCCACATTTCTGCCGGGTGTTAATCCGAATGTTTCCATAATCATTTCACCGGTAATTGGTGGCTGCCAGTTTCTGATCTTATCTTTTTCTTCTACTATTTCCAATCGCTGTTGTACCAACTCAAAATTTTGTAAATACTTTTTTACTTTATATTGATTTTTACTGGTAATATCTGCTTTGCATAGAGTCATCAGATCATCAATATCTTCTCCTGCATCAAACAATAATCTTCTAATGGCACTGTCGGTAATATTTTCTTTCGTAACACTGATGGGCCTTAAATGAAGCCCCACCAGCTTTTGCACGTATTTCATTTTTTCATTCAAAGGCAATTTCAGTTTTGTAAAAATTTTTGGAACCATTCTTGTACCAACCACTTCATGCCCATGAAAGGTCCAACCATGCCCTTCTTCAAATTTTTTTGTTACCGGTTTTGCGATATCGTGTAACAATGCCGCCCAGCGTAACCAAAGATCATTGGTGTGTTCACAAATATTATCCAACACTTGCAAAGTATGATAGAAATTATCTTTATGCCCTTTGCCATCTATATATTCAGTACCATGCAATGCCATTAATTGAGGGAAAATAATTTTCAATAATCCACTTTTGCTCAGCAAATCCCAACCAATACTTGGTTTGGAAGAAAGCATAATTTTATTCAACTCATCCGTAATTCTTTCCTGCGAAACAATTTTAATTCTATCAGCATCTTTACGAATAGCCTTAAAAGTTTCATCGGCAATAGTAAAATGAAGTTGTGCTGCAAAACGTATAGCACGCATCATTCTTAAAGGATCATCACTAAACGTTTGTAATGGAGCCAATGGCGTTTGAATGATTTTTTTATTTATGTCATTGATACCATTGAAAGGATCGATCAATGTTCCGAAATCATTTTTATTTAAACTGATGGCCAATGCATTGATAGTAAAATCTCTTCTGTTTTGATCATCTTCCAAACTACCTGCTTCAACAAAGGGTTTACGGCTATCAGATTGATAACTTTCTTTACGTGCACCAACAAACTCAATCTCAAATTCATCAATTTTAATTTGTGCAGTTCCGAAATTTTTAAAGAAACTTACAGTTGGTTTGGGTGAAAATAATTTAGCCACCGCATTAGCCAATTCAATACCATCCCCCAAACAAACTATGTCTGCATCTTTGGTTGGCCTACCTATAATTTTATCACGCACAAATCCACCGATTACAAAAGCTACTACATTCAATGTTTCAGCAGCATCAGCAATCTTTTTAAAAATCAATTGTTCTTTATCGTTTAATTGAATATGCATGATGCTGCAAATATAACTCATCGCAATTAGCTGATAGCAACAAGCAATTGTTCGTTTGTAATTTTATTAGCACAATTAAAATGATGAAGCGGACAAGCATTTTTGCCATGTAATCCGCAAGGGCGGCAATCTAATTTTTCTTTTGCTTCAACAATAAGGCTTTTATCGCTTAATGGGCCAAAACCAAAAGATGGCAAAGTTGAACAATACACTGCTGCAACAGGCGCATTTACTGCTGAAGCAAAATGCATCGGTGCAGAATCATTTACATAATTCATGATGGCACTTTGCATTAAAGCAGCTGATTGTAAGTAATTTAATTTACCTGCAAGGTTAATGATATTCAAATGAGAACATTGAGATTTTATTTCTTCACACAAATTAAAATCCGAAGGTGCACCCAATAAATAAATAAAAATACTATCAGGCGTGGCATGAATAAAATATATCCATTTATCTGCAGGAAATTGTTTAGTAAACCAAACGGAAGCCGGTGCAATGCAGATGTATTTTTTTTGTTTGAATGCTGAAACTGCAGATTCATCTTTAGCACTTGGATATAATTTAGGCTTTGCAGCCATGTCATCGGTAAACGATTGTATCAATAAATGATTTCTTTCAATTTCATGTAATGAATGAGTAGAATCACTAATTATATGTTTTACTTTTTTTGTGAATAAAAAACTGAAAGGGTTTTTATCAAATCCTGTTTTTTCTTTTGCACCTGAAAATGCAGTAAGAAAACCTGTTGCAGCAAAACGCTGCACATTGATCACCATATCATATTTCGTTTTCCGAATAGCAATCAACAATTGAAATAAATGCAAATACTTGTTTTTATTTTTGTCCCAGATCAAAATTTTATGTAAGAACGGATGATCCGTAAATAAAGTTTCATTTCCTTTTCTTACCAAAAAATCAATTTTGTTTTCGGGAAAATGTTGATGTAATTTTTCTGCAATGCCTGTTGCCAAAACAGCATCACCTATAAAAGCAGTCTGGATGATTAATATTTTTTGCACTTCGCAAATCTAATGAAAGCAAAACGGAATGATGCATTATTCGAATTCTAATTCATTGCTGAAAAATTCCCAATCGAATAATAAAAATTTTTGTGAGAATAAACGAAATGGTTTCGAAATTTTTGTTTTAGGAAAATCTTTCTTTTCTGAAAGTGAAGATGATATGGCATGTTTATCTATTCCCAACTTTAATATCAATTGAATAAAGCCCGGAATTTTCTCTGTTGGAATATCTAATACTACTCTTGCCATAATGTTTACAAAAACTACAAAATATCAACGAAAAATTGAACAAAAGGTTTACAGAATTAATATTTAGGTAACAATAAAGATTGTCTAAACAATTCATTTTTAGACTATTAACAGAAAACATGATTTTTACACAGGATTATTCACATTTTAATGGCGAATAATAAAAACTTTCCCGTTTTCCCAGCGAATAATAGATGATGGCATTGACATCAAATCCTCGTCCTGCTTATATTTAACCACATAATCCACGCCAATTTTAATCGTATTATCTATATGAGAAAATTGAGATGGAGCAGGCATGCCACTAATATTGGCGGAAGTACTGACAATAGGCTTTCGAAAACGCTTAATTAAATGCTTACAAAAATAATCTTTACAAATTCTGATGGCAACAGAACCATCATTGGCAATTACATTTTCTGCTAATCCAATCGCATTATTATAAATAACGGTTGTAGGCTTAGTTACTTGATTCAAATAATCAAATAACAATAAATCTACAGATGCAACATACTTCATCACTTCAGATTCAGAACTAACTAACACCACAAAACTTTTATCGCCAGGTCTGTTTTTTAATTGTGCAATCTTTGCAACTGCATCAGCATTGGTAGCATCACATCCAATGCCCCAAATGGTATCCGTGGGATATAAAATAATGCCACCATTGTTCAAGATTTTTAAACACTGTTCAATATCATTGTTCACATCTATCATTGCAACTGCAAGTTAAATTAATTAGCAAGAAATAATAGCGAATAGCTTAAATTCTAGAATCTATTATAGAATTATTGTTTTCTTTGCAATAACCATGTCATTATTCATTACTTCGTTAAACTCCGGGAGCAACGGCAATTGTTATTATGTTGGCAATGATAATGATGCTGTATTAATTGATGTTGGCATTTCTTGCCGTGAAACGGAAAAGCGAATGAAGAAACTCGGGCTTTCTATGAAAAAGGTGAAAGCCATTTTTGTTTCGCATGAACATGGAGATCATATCAAAGGCGTTTCTGCATTGGCCAATAAATACAGTCTGCCTGTTTATATTACTGAAGCAACTGCTAAACGCGGACCAATCTTAATAAAACATTTATCCAAGAGGTTTAAAGCGAATGAAACCATTGCCATTGGTGAATTGATGGTTACTCCATTCACCAAACAACATGATGCTGCTGATCCGCATAGTTTTATTATAAGCTACAATTCAATATCCGTAGGCGTTATAACCGATATTGGCATTGTGTGCGAAAATGTGATTCGATATTTTAAACAATGCCATGCTGCATTTTTAGAAACAAATTATGATGAAGTGATGTTGGAAAACGGATCGTATCCTTTACATCTAAAAAACAGAATTCGTGGCGGACAAGGACATATTTCTAACAAACAAGCTTTCGAATTATTTATCAAACATCGTCCGCCGTTTATGACACATTTATTATTGTCTCATTTATCGCAGGAAAATAATTCTCCTAAATTAGCTGAATCTGTTTTTGCTCCATACACCAACGGAACAAAAATCATTGTTGCACCCAGACATGAAGCGACTGAAGTTTTTACGATTACTCATCCGGAATTAAACGAAGAAAAAATTGTTTTTAAAAAGCCCGTACAGTTGGGATTGTTTGAATAAATGTTTTTGGGCAATAGAATATACATCATCCCCTGTTGTGTCACTCACTTGTACTTCAGTTCTATACTCAACTATTATCTAAGCGTAGTTTTGAACCACTAACAGTCTAAAGCACAAAGACTCACGAATTTTTCTTTGTATTACTCCGTTCCTGAGTGTCTTTGTGGTTCCAATAGTTCCGAATCTTGAAGTGTGCGACGCAACATTAGATGCCATTATAAACCACAGCTTGTTACATAAAATAATTTGCACATTCACATATTTGCACATCAAACATTATGTTTGCAAAAATTTTGAACTGATGGAATTACAACAACAAATTACAGATGCATGGGCAAACCGTGAATTATTAAAAGACAAACAATATAGCGATGCTGTTAAAGCTGTGATTGAAGAAGTAGATAAGGGAAGATTAAGAACCGCTTCACCAACAGAAACAGGTTGGCAAGTGAACGAATGGGTGAAGCAAGCGATATTGATGTATTTCGGCATTCAGCAAATGCAGACATTTAATTTACCTCCGTTTGAGTTTTACGATAAAATGTTATTGAAAAAGGGCTATGCCGAATTAGGTGTGCGTGCAGTGCCGCATGCAGTGGCACGTTATGGTGCATTCATTGCACGCAATGTGGTATTGATGCCGAGTTATGTAAACATTGGTGCTTATGTTGATGAAGGCACCATGGTTGATACATGGGCTACTGTTGGCAGTTGCGCACAAATTGGCAAAGGTGTTCATTTAAGTGGTGGTGTAGGTATCGGAGGTGTATTGGAGCCTTTGCAAGCAAGTCCGGTGATTATTGAAGACGGATGTTTTATCGGCAGTCGTTGTATTGTTGTGGAAGGTGTACGTGTTGAAACAGAAGCGGTGTTGGGTGCGAATGTGGTATTAACGCAATCCACAAAAATTATTGATGTAAGTGGACATGAACCTATTGAGATGAAAGGAAGAGTGCCGGCAAGAAGTGTAGTGATACCGGGTTCTTATACAAAGAAATTTCCTGCGGGTGAATACAATGTTACTTGTGCATTAATCATTGGGAAACGCAAAGCCAGTACGGATTTGAAAACGAGCTTAAATGATGCGTTAAGAGATTTTAACGTGAGTGTTTAAAAATTAAAAATTGATAATTGACAATTAATAATTAATAAAAGCAGTTCTCAATTATCAAATGCCAATTATGAATTCTTCTAAGCAAATTTCATTAGCAGGATTTCTTGTCACGTTAAGCGGAGCTATTTTCTTTTCTACCAAAGCTATTTTTGTAAAACTCGCTTTTCAGTCAACCAAAGTTGATGCACTAACACTGTTAAGTTTGCGTATGTTATTTTCTTTGCCATTTTATTTAGTGATTGGTTTTATTGCTTGGAAGAAAGAAGGCACAAAACACATAACCCAAAGGCAATGGATTTTAATTTGCATGATGGGTGTGTTAGGATATTATCTCAGCAGTTTATTTGATTTTATTGGTCTGCAATTTGTTTCAGCAGGACTAGAAAGATTGATTTTATTCTTATATCCAACATTCGCCGTACTTATCAACACCTATTTTTTCAAAACCAAACTCAATACTGTACAGATCATTGCACTGATTTTAACTTATGTTGGTATTGGCATTGCTTATTGGGGCGAAATGAAATTAGACACTGCACATCCCAATTTTTTTTATGGAAGTTTTATGATCTTTTTATGTGCCATTACGTATTCATTTTATTTAGTAGGCACCGGAAGAATTGTTCCCAAAGTAGGAACAACACATTATACTGTTTATGCCATGTTATTTGCAACAGCAGGGATCTTCATTCATTTTTTATTCACAAAAAATATCAGCAGCATTCATTTTACATCTACATTAATTAATTATTCTGTTGCATTGGCAATTATTGCAACAGTATTGCCATCTTTCATGATGAGTTTTGGAATGAAACATATTGGCAGTAACAATGTTGCTATCATTACCAGTGTTGGTCCGGTATCAACTATTTTACAAGCACATTTCTTTTTAGGAGAAAAAATTATTCCGTTACAATTGATTGGAACATCTTTAGTCATTATCGGTGTGATATTAATTGGATGGAAAAGCAGAAATATTATGATCGAACCTGCTGAATCAACATCAGTTTAATCATTCCCCTACATTTTTCTGTCTTTTACCGCCTTTTTCCTGTAAACAGCCTAAATGCCCTTGCAGTTTATGTTTGCGCATATTAGTTTTGTTTTATCAAATCATCAAAAATGGAAAATACAAATAACAACAGAGAAAACGGGAGAATTATAGGAGGATTAATTTTAGTTGGCGTTGGAGGTGCATTATTGTTGCGCAATTTAGATTTTCCTATTCCGCATTGGATATTTACCTGGCCAATGATATTGATTTTGGTTGGCGTGTACACAGGGTTCAGACATAATTTTCAAAATAGTTCTTGGATTATCTTAATGGCGATTGGAGGATTTTTTCTAATTGACAGAATTTTACCGGGTATGAGTTTAGAGCCTTATTTCTGGCCATTGTTTATTATTGGTATTGGTATATTAATTATTCTTCGTCCAAAAAAAAAATACCGCTTCGGTGATGCTTATGTAAAAACAAAAGACTTTGAAATGCGTGGCTCAACCATCCATATAACGGGAGAAGAAAATGTATCGGACGATGCAGACTTTTTACGAATCAGTTCCGTGTTCAGTGGTGTAAAAAGAACCATTCTTTCTAAAAATTTTAAAGGGGGGAATATTTCTTGTGTTTTTGGGGGCGCTGAAGTGGATTTTTCTCAGGCTGATATACAAGGCAGAGTAGTATTGCGATTGGAAGAAGTATTTGGAGGCACTAAATTAATTGTTCCCCCAAACTGGACTGTTGTAAATGAAGTCGATGGTGTGTTTCATGGTGTAGAAGATAAAAGAAAATTCAATGGTGGTGTACAAACAACAGACCCAAATAAAGTATTGGTTTTATCAGGATCCTCTGTTTTTGCAGGTATTGAAATTAAAAGCTATTAAATAATGATGAGTTAAGAATTAAGCATTATGAGTTGTAAATAAAAAGGTTTACTCATAGTTATTAATTCATAACGCTTAATTATCAACTTTATGAAATGGTATTTAGCAAAATTAGTTTACCGGATCATTTGTGGTGAAGGTGAACATACGCCGCAATTTGATGAACAATTGCGTTTGATTTATGCTGATGATGATTTGCATGCATTTAATAAAGCCAGATTGATCGGTGATAAAGAAGAAGATTATTTTATGAATAATATGAACAAACCCGTTCGATGGAAATTTATTGATGTTTCAGAAATGCACCGCTTCGATACTTTAATGGATGGGGCAGAAATGTATTCCAGAATTTATGAACTAGATGATGCAGAAACGTACATTCGCAGTACTCAAAACAAAGCAAAACACTTGTTAGAGAATGGAATCAATCAATTGATATTACTAAACTGATTCATTTGTTCACTTCTTCATTATCCGATACAAAATTTAAAGCCGTATTTATTGCGTGGTGGGTTGTTTGGTCAATATTGCATATTGCTGTATTGATTAACTATGGCTTCTCTCCTGCCCGTTCATTTGCAGATAGTTTAATCAGTAATACTTTACTGGCAGCTACATGTTGGTTAATCGGCAATAACATGAGGTATTATTTACCGGGCAAAGAAAAATATTGGTATGTATTAACCATCAGTGTAGGATTAACCGCTGTTTGGTTATTATTTGCAAGAGGAATATTATGGTTATTATTTAAAAATGATACCGCTTATGTTCAATCATTAAGACAAAGTTCCAACATTCGTTTTGGGATTGCTTTTTTAATAAACGGTTGTATGGCAATGATCAGTTTATTGTGGCATACACAAATGGAACAAAAGATCACTGATGCACGAAAAGCAGAAGCTGAGCAAATTGCAAGAGATGCTGAATTGTATAAATTACGTCAGCAATTGCAGCCGCATTTCTTATTTAACAGTTTAAATTCAATTAGTGCTTTAACCGGAACACAACCGGAAAAAGCAAGACATATGATTCAACAGTTATCCGATTTTTTACGCGGTACTTTAAAAAAAGATGAACAGCAATGGAATACTTTGGAAGAAGAATTACAATATTTACAATTGTATCTTGAAATTGAAAAAGTGCGTTTTGGTTATCGATTGCAAACCAATATAATTACAGATGATGAAGTATTGCAAATGAAATTGCCCTCCTTATTATTACAACCTTTAGTAGAAAATGCTATTAAATTTGGATTATATGATACGATTGGCGAAGTAACCATTTCCATTATTGCCAAAAAAACAAATGAATCATTGGAAATTACTGTTGAAAATCCTTTTGATGCAGAAACTTCACAAACCTTACAGGGAACTGGTTTTGGGATATCTTCTATTCAAAGAAGATTATTTTTATTATTTGCAAGACATGATCTCTTAAAAACCCAATCTGTAAATAATCATTTTATTACCGCTATTTTAATTCCTCAAATTATATGAAATGTATCATTATAGATGATGAACCTTTAGCCAGAACCATGGTGAAAGAATATTTGCAATATCATCCTTCTATTGAAATAGTTCAGGAATGCAATGATGGCTTTGAAGGAATAAAAGCGATACAACAATTTCAACCTGATCTGATTTTCCTGGATATTCAAATGCCAAAGATCAATGGATTTGAAATGTTAGAATTGGTAGACGCCTTGCCACAAGTGATCTTTACCACTGCATTTGAAGAATATGCTGTAAAAGCTTTTGAAACACATGCAGTAGATTATTTATTAAAACCTTTCAGCAAAGAGCGTTTTGATAAAGCCATACAAAAATTACAACAGCAAAAACAAAATACAGAGCATACAAAACAATTAATAGAAAATACTTTGCAACAGAATTTACAAAGCAACAGAGTTGTAGTAAAAGACGGAACTAAAATCAAGATTATCCCTGTTAATCAAATTCAATTCATTGAAGCCGCAGATGATTATGTTAAGGTTGTAACTGCCGAAGGAAATTTTTTAAAGAAAAAAACGATGAGCTTTTTTGAAACAACATTGGCCGCACATCAATTTGTACGTATTCATCGATCTTATATTATAAATACACAACTCATTACCCGCATTGATGCTTATGAAAAAGAAAATCATCTTGCCATATTAACTTCAGGCGCCAAATTACCCGTCAGCAAAGCAGGTTATAGCAAATTAAGGGAGTTATTGGGAATTTGATTGTTTGAAAATGTGGTCCAAAAAATCACACTTTATTTACTGTTTTTTTAAAACATGACCAAGAGCATTGTTTTTATGGAATGTATTTTGTAAACTTACATAACTAAAAAAAGATGCTTATGCAACAGTATCATATTATTTCCCGAATTTCAATTTATTCATTGGCTGTTATTCTGATTATTTCCGGAATTTTTCATTTTGTTAAACCACATGATCTTATTATTTATGTTCCATCATTTCTTCCATTAGGAAATATGTGGACCTATTTAGTTGGTTCAGCATACATTATTGTTGGGATATCATTTATCACCAACCGATTAGTAAAGTTTACCGCTTATTTACTTGCAGTACTGCTGATATTTTTTGTATTTGCCATTCATTTACCCAATGCATTGAATGCAGGTGATGTATCAATGAGAACACAAGCTTTTATTAATTTTATAAAAGACTCTGCCATTGCATGTTTTGCATTACATATTGCAGCTGGCGCACATCATCAACATTTACATTTAGAAGATAGTGATTAGAAAATAAATAAAGCCTTATCAAAATTGATAAGGCTTTATTTATTTAATCAACCTTCACATAATTTTATGCTGCAACACCCAATGGTGAAAAATAAATCATGATGCTTAATACGATGGCAACAACAATAAGCGACAGAACTACATCTTTATAATTCCAACTTGCTCTGCTTGCGGCTCTGTCTTCCGCAACAGTAGTTACAAATGTTAATCCATTAATTTGTTCCTCACTTGGCTTAGGCGTTAATAAGCTTACGACTATCATTACAACCATTGAAAACACGAATAACTCGATACAGAAATATAAAAAGTTGATAGTTGCAAAAACATGTAATGGACCCGTTAAACTTGTTTGCATTAATTCTAATATAAGTTTAATAATGCCAATAATAAATCCAATTACCATCGCCGCATAAGCGCCTTTTGCATTTAATCTTTTAAAAAATACTCCTAATAAAAATACAGCTGCAATTGGTGGTGCTAAATAAGATTGTACACTTTGTAAGTATTGATATAATGTTCCTGATATTCTACTCATCAAAGGTATCCAAGCCATACCCAATAATACAACAACACCTGTTGCAATGCGTCCTACTTTCACCAATTCTTTACCGCTTGCTTCAGGTTTCATCTTTTGATAAATATCCATGGTAAATAAAGTTGAACATGCATTATATACAGATGCAAGTGAACTCATTAATGCTGCAAGCAATCCCCCTGCCAACAAACCCCTTAATCCAATAGGCATAATCTCTTTTACCAATGTCGGGAATGCTGCATTATTATCTGTTAACACCAATGTACCTTGTTTCACCATCGCAATCGTAATGAGTCCCGGAACTAAGAAAATAAAGAATGGAAGTAATTTTAAATATGCAGCAAATATGGTTCCTCGCCTCGCTTCTTTTTCATTCTTTCCAGCTAAACATCTTTGTACAATATGTTGATCCGTACACCAATACCACAATCCCACAATGGGTGAAGCAAATAAAATTCCTGCCCATGGAAAATCAGGATCACTTAACGGACGAAACATATTTAATTTTTCTTTTGGAACAGAATGAATCATGCTTTGCCATCCACCTACTTTTCCTAATCCAATGAACAACAAAACTGCTGAACCGAATAATAAAACAAACGCTTGTATAGCTTCTGTATACATCACCGTATGTAATCCACCAAGTATTGTATAAATACCGGTAACTATAACTAAGATGATCGCACCTGTCCAGAAGTCAACCCCTAAAAAAGAATTAAATACCAATGCTCCTGCAAAAATAGTGACGGATGCTTTTGCAATTACATAACTTAATAATTGAATGATTGATAATAATCTTCTCGCTTTTGCATTGAATCTTCTTTCTAAAAATTCTGGCATGGTATATACCATACTGCGCATGTAAAAAGGAACAAACACCCATCCAAGTACCAATACAACCCAGGAGTGTAATTCATAATGCCCCATTACTAATCCTGATGTAGCACCGGTTCCTGCAAGCCCTACAATATGCTCTGAGCCTACGTTTGAGGCAAGAATCGATGCACCTATTACCCACCAACCCAAATTTCGGTTGGCTAAAAAATAATCTGTTGGAGATGATTTGCTTTTACGTATTGACCATACAGATACCGCTGCTATGATGAGTAAATACAAGATTAAAAAAAGAATATCAATAGTTCCTAAAAAATGCATAACATTGATTTAAAAGGTGATAATTAAAAGTTTTGTTAGATGCTTATATATATCGATTGATGATGTTTTCTAAATACTCCTGCTTTGCACTTGTTGTTTTGGGTTCGCCGTTTTCAACAGCATAATTTCTCAGGTCTTCCAATGATAATTTTCCATCTTCAAATTCTTTTCCTTTACCGCTATCAAATGATGCATATCGTTCGGTTCTTATTTTTTTGTAATCAGATTTTTGTAAAATTTCATCTGCAATAATCAATGCCCTCGCAAATGTGTCGATACCACCAATATGTGCATGAAATAAATCAGCTGTATCAGTTGAGTTTCTTCTGCGCTTTGCATCAAAGTTGATACCGCCACCTTTAAAGCCGCCAGCTTCAACAATAATAAGCATCGCTTCAACCAATTCATTGATATTATTGGGAAACTGATCTGTATCCCAACCATTTTGATAATCGCCTCTGTTGGCATCAATACTTCCTAACATATTATTATCGGCTGCAACTTGTAATTCATGCTGAAATGTATGTCCTGCAAGGGTTGCATGATTTACTTCTATATTCAATTTAAAATCACTCAACAGATCATATTGACGTAAAAAGCCAATTACTGTTTCACTGTCATAATCATATTGATGCTTGGTGGGTTCACAGGGTTTGGGTTCTATTAAGAAAGTTCCTTTAAAACCATTTTTCCTCGCATACGCTTTTGCAGTATGCAAAAATTTTGCAAGATGGTCTTTCTCTCTTTTCATATTTGTATTGAGTAAACTCATGTATCCTTCTCTTCCTCCCCAGAAAACATAGTTCTCTCCTTTTAATGCAATGGTAGCATCTATTGCAGCTTTTACTTGTGCTGCAGCATGCGTGAGCACATGAAAATCAGGATTGGTTGACGCGCCATTCATGTATCTGCTATTGCTGAATACATTCGCTGTACCCCACAATAATTTTACACCACTTGAATCTTGTTTTTGTTTTAAATAAGCCGTTACAGTTTGTAACCGTTTATCATTTTCATTTATATCATTGGTATAATCAACCACATCCACATCATGAAAACAATAATACGGCAATCCCAATTTGGTAATGAATTCAAAAGCAGCATCTGCTTTATCTTTCGCTCTTTCAATAGCATCTGCTTTTTCATTCCATGCATATATCTGGGTAGGCGCTCCAAAAGGATCACTCCCATTACCCACAAATGAATGCCAATACGCAACGGCAAATCTCAACCACTCTTTCATTGGTTTACCTGCCACTATTTTTTTCTCATCATACCATCTGTATGCAAGTGGGTTACCACTTTCTTTTCCTTCAAATACGATCTTGTCGATTCCTTTAAAAAATGTTTGCTCTCCAATTAATACTGACATATGCTTAATTATTTTTTATGAATGAATTTGTTTTTCTACTATTTTTTTCCAACGCTGATAAAGTTCCTCGTACGCTTCTGCATTATTCGGTTCAATAGTTTGCAATGCTTTGAAATTTACAAATGCTTCTTTCGCATCTGTGAATATTTTTGAACCGATACCTGCACCCAACGCTGCACCCTCACTGCCATTACAGTTATACAATTCAACAGCAACGCTGGTTGCATTTACAAATGCCTGCGTAAACACATCACTTAAAAACATATTGGCCTTACCCGCTCTGACAATACCAGGATGCATTTTATTTTCTCTCATGATATCCAATCCATATCTAAATGCAAAAGCAATTCCTTCCTGTGCTGCACGATATATATGTGCTGCACTATGTTTATTCAAATCAATGTAATCAATCTGTGCACCAACTGTTTTATTGTTCAACATTCTTTCTGCTCCATTACCAAAGGGCAATATCATCAAACCATCACTACCTGGTTTTATTTTTGTTGCTGCTTCATTCATTTCCTGATAAGAGAAATTTTCTCCCACAATATTTTTCACCCATCTGTTCAATATCCCTGTTCCATTAATGCATAGTAAAACACCAATACTATTTTTTTTATTGGAATGATTAACATGTGCAAAACTGTTTACTCTTGACTCATGATCATAAGTCAACCGATCACTTACTCCATAGATAACACCTGAAGTTCCCGCCGTTGCTGCAACTTCACCGGGTTGTAAAACATTTAGTGCTAAGGCATTATTGGGTTGATCACCTGCTTTATATGTAACAGGAGTATTTTCTTTTAAGGATAATGCATCAGCTATTTCTTTAGTCAGATGTCCATGCACACTAAACACATCCTGAATATTTGGAAAGAAACTTTCATCAAATTCGTAATAGTTCAATATATCTTTTGATAACTCCTGATGCTTAAAATCCCAAAATATCCCTTCAGATAATGCACTGATACTGGTGGATATTTCACCGGTAAATTTCATTGAAATAAAATCTCCAGGCAATAAAACCTTATCAATCTTTTCATACAACTCAGGTTCATTTTCCTTCACCCATTTTAATTTTGATGCAGTGAAGTTACCCGGTGAATTTAATAACTGTGATAAACATTTTTCTTCACCAATCCCATGAAATGCCTTCTCTCCAATGCTTACAGCCCTGCTGTCGCACCAAATAATACTATCTCGCAAAATATTTTGTGCTTTATCTATCAATACCAAACCATGCATTTGATAGGAAATGCCAATTGCTGCAATATCTTTAGGATTGTATTTTTTTGTAGCATTTGCCTTTAAGATTGCCTGCTTTGTATTTTCCCACCACATTCCCGGAGATTGCTCTGCCCATCCCGTTTGCAATGAAATAATTGATGATTCAGTTTCCGGATATTGTACCGATACAATACATTGTTGAGATGAAACATCTGCAACTGATACCTTTATAAATGATGTGCCTATATCGATTCCTAATAATAGCATTAATCGTTAGATTTCTTAATAAAAATATCTTTAAAAAAGGACTAATAAGATATTAATTTACGTACAAAAATTAATACATTATTTACTAAACATAGGGAAATCATTTTAGTAAAGAAGTTTACGGCAATAAAAAAAGCGAAAACGATTTCGTTAATAAAAGCAATTAAAAGTCAATGAATTTTTATTTCAATACTGGCAATTCAAGAATAGATGAATTATGGAATATTTTGATGGTTTCTTTTTGATAATCCTCATTTTTTGCGTTGTAAATATTCATGAATTGCTGTGGATTTCTATCTACCAAAGGGAACCAACTGCTTTGAATTTGAACCATCAATCGATGTCCTTTCTTAAAGGTATGTGCCACATCATTTAAAGTGAATTTAACTTGTGAGGGTTTACCGGGAATAAAAGCCTCAGGCTTCTCAAAACTATTTCTGTATTTACCACGCATCACATCTCCCCTTATCAACATTTCATATCCATTCATTATATAATCAGGCCCATGAGGATATTCAAAATCATCCGAAAAAACATCAATAACTTTTACAATAAAGTCTGCGTCTGTTCCTGAAATAGCAACCATCAGATCTATATTAATAGGTCCGGCTAAAGTCAGGTCATCATTCAAAATCGGTGTTTGATATGCTAATACATCTGTTCTTCTTCCCGCAAATCTTTGATCATCGGTCATATATTCAGGTCCTCTTCCCGAGCGAATTTCATTTATATATGGAACCGGTTTTGATGGATCACTAACATATTCATCATAAGTTTCAACCACGCTTTGATTAGTTAATTTCTTTATAAGCCCATTTTTCGTCAAAGCATATTTGGTCATCAAAATATTAACCGGAGGCCAAGTTTCAAATTGTTTCCAACTATTATCTCCTGAAAAAAAGATGGTAGCTGTTTTTATCTTACCCCCATTGCCTTTATTTTTTAGATAGTAATTAAAGAAAGGCAACTCAATGTTTTTTCTATACCAATCGCAAGTATTGCTACCCCATTGAATATTACCGAGCGATGAACCATCAAACCCACCCCACTGTCCATGAGACCATGGTCCCATCACCAATCTATTTTTATTCTTTACTTTCAATGAGATTGATTTATATAAATTCAATGCACCATAACAATCTTCTGCATCATAACTTCCGCCGACAATCAATGTTGCAACCGACGAATCATTATCTTGAACATTATTCAATCCATTTCTTGATTGCCAATAATCATCATAATCAGGATGAAGGATTAAATCATTCCAAAACTGGATAGTATCTCCAAGCAAGTGATTAAAGTTCGGAATAGCTCCTGTTCTTAAATAAAAATCAAAATGATCATGTGTTGGAAAATTAAATCCATATTGTCGGATGATATTATTTTTGGGTGCATACTTTTTAAAAGCATCATTTAACATCAATGCACCATTATGATGAAAATCATCTCCCATATACCAATCTGTAACCGGCGCTTGCGGGCTCACAGCTTTTAATGCCGGATGATGAGAACGGGCAGCCATATTAGCATAATAGCCAGGATAAGAAGTTCCATAAACACCAACATTTCCATTATTATCAGAGATATTTTTTACTAACCAATCTATTGTATCATACGCATCTGATGCTTCATCTGTTTGTGTTTCTTTTTTATTAGCGATGTAGGGTCTTACTTCTATAAATTCACCTTCACTTTTCCATCGACCTCTAATATCCTGAACCACATAAATATAATTCTCACCAAAGAAATAATTTCTGGGTCCGTTCCAAAATTTTGGATCGAAATTCTTTTCACCATAAGGGCCTGCTGAATAAGGAGTCCTTACTATTATGATAGGATGTTTTTCCTCCAAACTTTTAGGTGCATATACAGCAGTATATAATTTTACACCATCCCGCATGCGTATGTAATATTCGTTTTTGGTATAATTATTTATAATCCAAGCGGAGTCTGTTATTTGAGAAAACGTAACGAGAGGAAAGAATAATAATAAAGTCAATTGCCTTTTCATGCTTAATAGAAGTTCGTTCTATATAAACTTAGTGAAATGCTCTGGTAAACAACAAGCATTGAACAAAAAAAAGCGAAAACGATTTCGTCAATAAGATAAAGGAATAGATTTTACTTTAAAATTGTTTTTCGGTATTGGGTAACTTATCTAAAATTGGAAAAGTTGAGGTGATAATTTTATTTTGAATGATATCATTGTTCTGATCAAAAATGATAATAGAATTTTTCCCTTTCTTTAACCAGCAACCCGGCAGATATAATGTTTGCTGAGGGCCAACATTCCAAAATCTTCCTAAATGATGGCCATTTACAAACACAATTCCTTTGCCCCAGTTTTCAACATTAATAAATACATCACCTATATTATTTATTTGAAAGGAAGAAACATAAAATGCAGGAATACCTTTATGTACCATTGCAGTTGAATAAGTAGAAAGATCAGGCATATTTTCCAGAGGGGCTGTATACATTTTCCATTGACCTTTTAATTCCTTACCATTAATAAGTACCGGAGTTAAAACACCTTTTAAACTTTCAATAATCTTAGCACCATAATTAATGCGCCCCATACTTTCTACTAATATATCCAATCGTGCATTATTAGGAATATGAACATCATTCAACTCAAGTTGATTATAATATCTGTTTAATGATCCCACTTTTGCACCGTTCACATAAACTGTTGCATAATCTCTTAATCCGTCAATCGAAAATTTTCCATTTACAGAATCCTTTATAATAACTGAATACAATACATAACCATTGTTTTGATGCAATGCTTCGAATGATAAAGGTGTTGATGCGATAACAGGCTTTCCCTTTTTTATCCATTCAAAGAAATTGATGGTTTTTTCAACATACAAGTCAGGTAATTTCAATACGGGTGCATGTTGCGGAATATCAGGCAATGCAGTAGCTGTATACTCTTGCATTAATTTACGAATAGCTTTATATTTTTCTGTTGCCCATCCTGCTTCGGATATCGGTGCATCATAATCGTAACTTGTAATATCAGGTTGAATAGGATGCGCTTTTGTATAATTAGCACCGGAAGTGTAGCCGAAATTAGTTCCGCCATGTACCATGTAATAACTGAAACTTATTTCATTCTCTAAATATTTTTCGGTTTGTTTAATTATTTCTTCGGTAGTCACTTTTACAAATGGTTCAGCCCAATGATCTAACCAACCGGGATAAAATTCTGCAACAAAATAAGGCCCTTCGCCATGATTGAATTTGTTTACGGTTACCTTTAAACTATCAATATTATCTTCTCCATTAGCTGCAGGAAAAACATCTTTTACATGTCCGCCTTTAAATAATGTTCTTCCATCCGATGTATAAAATGGTTCTTTAAATCCTGAAGCAATTAATATGTCTTTTATTTTGGCAGTATAACTTAAATGCTGAGCAAGTGGGATATCTTTTCTTTGCACCACATAAGAACCAAATTCATTTTCAATTTGTGTTAAGATGATTGGCCCACCATCTGTTATATGAAATCCTTTTACTTGCTCCGCAAGTTTTTGAAAATATATTTTGCAGGAATCTAAATAAGATTGATTATCTGTTCTGATCTCTAATCCTTTTACAGTTGACAGCCACCAAGGGTATCCGCCGAAATCCCATTCTGCGCAAGCATAAGGGCCGGGTCTTAATATCACATATAAACCCAATTCCTTAGCCAAAGACAAAAAAACTTTTATATTATGATTATCTGTTGTAAAATTCCATTTGTTGGGTGATGGATGATGATAATTCCAAAATACATAAGTACAAACCGTATTCAATCCCATCGCTTTAATCATCATCAACCTTTGTCGCCAATATTGCTGCGGCACTCTGGCGTAATGCATTTCACCGGCACGAATTTGAAAAGGTTGATGATCTAATAAAAACTGACCATCTTTAATTTCAAAAGAATGTTTTTGTGAGACACTGAATAATGAAGACAAGCATAAAAAAGCAACCAGTATATTTCTTTTCATGAAAAATTTATTTTGAAATGAAAATTATTCAATTCGGAATCATTTCACTTTCACCTTTTAATCGTATTTCTATTTTTACTGAGGGCTGTGCTTCTTTATTGCTGAAAGTACAATCAAAAGATAAGATTTGCTTTCCCGTAGTCACTTTAAAAAAACTAACATTAATTGGAGTTACATTGACGATATTCCAATTTTTATCATACACAATAGCAGTATTACCGTTTGTGCATTTAATTGTCTGCCCATTTTTTAAAATAAAAGGAAATACTAATTTCTTATAATGATTGATTTCCATTTCAATATTTGAAATATCATCCCCATCCACTGTAATAATAAAACCCGGTATTTGTTCTGTTGAAGCATTGTCGAAATCAAATGTTGAGTTTAATGGCGCGCCGGGTTGAAGATCTTTTTTTTCATGTTTGAATTTGTAAGAAATTATTTCAGTCAGCAATAATGAATCATTTAATTTTTTTTCTAAATGAAATTCAGTTGAAACATTTTGCATTCTTTTTTCTTGATTAGCAGTAAATACTCCTTTTAATCTTGCCTGTTCCCAAAGTTTCATGGAAGCAAATATTTCTTCAGAATTTCCATTGGAGCGGACTGCATTAAAGTCTGTAACAAATGCAAACCCTGCTTTATATCCTGCAGATCTTGCCATCAGCCATTCTATATCTTCAATTGAAGTTGATGGAGTCATCTTAAACCATCCCAACATACCGGGCATCAAATTTCTTTTAAAATATTTTTGATTGAATAATCTGTATTCAGTTTGGCTTTCTCTAAATCCTGCATACCAAGGTTCGCCCCAATTCATTCTTGAATAAATATGCCAGAAATAATGCCCTGATCTGCTTGCTCCTAAAAGAAAATGGCTTTTAATATCATCATTCAAATGGTCATACCATGCTTTTGCAAATAATGCTTCTGCATAATTTCCCATACCTGTTGAGCCTGCTCCTTCCAATCCATCAAAATCCAACATTCGAATTCCGGTTTTATTAAATACATTTGCAATGTTTTCTGCTATTTCTTTATTCAGTGACGCATTGCCTAAAAAAACTTTATATCCATGATCAAAAAGTTTGCTCACTTTATTTCCTGATTGATGCGCAGCTGCTGATGTACCAAAAGTGCCACGCTGACAATCTTTTAATACCCATGGTTCCTTATCTGAAACAGAACCATAGCGAATAATCTCATTATCAATGATCACACTTTGCAAATTATTATTCGCAAATTGATTGAAGAAATCCGGGCGTTCAATAATTAAATCAGTTTGCTTTTCATCAATGTTAGTCATTAATTTACTGCTACCTACTATGGCCAATCTTTTATCCGGAACGGGGGTTACATAACTATCATTTGTATTTATAAAATTGGTGAGTGTATGGGTACCTATCCTGATTCCATTTTGCATGGCTTCATCAACACAGTTTTTCAATCCTTCATATCCTGAAGGAAAAAATTCTTTTTTTAATGAATAATGACCCCATGTTTCAAAGGGATCACTGTGATACAAATAATTAAATCCTACTTTTTTTGTAACAGCAATTGCTTGATCAATATTTTGTTCACTAAAATCCATGATTAAATAAGAAGCATTAATAACTTTTGATTTTTTAACCCAAACACCATCTATCAGTGGATGTGGCAAACCTTCTTTTATTTCTATTTCACCAATTCTATCGAGTGTAGTATCTGAAATACAACCAAAGATGGCAATGCTTGAACCAACTAATCCGCCATCATTATATGCAGGTGCAACAAATTTAGTGTGCCCCCAATTTTCAATGATTCGATCTTTATTTCGATTTCTGGTATAAGCTTGTAATGAACTTCCTGTTTGAGTTGGCTTGGCTGCTTCAACAGAATACAAAACACTTTTCTTTGCTTTTTTTACATCATCAAAATCATCTTGCGAAAAAATATCTAATTGAGGT
>Ga0316218_1000569_pt1 | contig 49295 bp, 38 predicted proteins | sample TBH18003metaG_FD_203634 | JGI IMG/M metagenome (GOLD analysis project Ga0316218, IMG submission 203634) | Freshwater microbial communities from Trout Bog Lake, Wisconsin, USA - TBH18003 | ecosystem: Environmental > Aquatic > Freshwater > Lake > Hypolimnion/Profundal zone | place: USA: Wisconsin... | reverse complement strand
ACCACAAAGAGCTGTGGCAGCTCATCGATCCGGAGTTTGCGTATCCAGCGTCCCACGCGGGTCACACGGCTATCGCTGGCCGTGGCCCAGCGCGGAGTGCCATCCTTCTCGGCATCGGTGCGCATGCTGCGGAACTTCACCACATTGAACGAGCGCCCGTTCAGCCCCACGCGCTCCTGCGTGTAGAAAATGCTGCCCGGGCTTTCCAGCAAGATCAGTATGCCGGTAATCAGCATCACGGGCAGCGCCAGCAGTATCAGGATGCTGGCACACACGATGTCAAAGAAGCGCTTGACCCAGGACTTGACCCAGCCGTGCACAAAGCCTTCGCCGAAGATGAGCGAGCCCGCAGAAATGGAATCCAGCCGGATCTGACCCAGGGTTTTTTCGAAATGGGCAGAAATGTCGACCACCCGAATGCCGCGCAACTTGCAATCCAGCAATTCGCGCAGGGGCATGCTGCCGCCGCGCCGCTCGGTGAGCGCCACCACAATTTCATCCACTTTTTCGTTGGCAACAATCTGCGTCAGGGACTCGGTGACTTCCAAGACCCCCCAGGCTGACACCTCATGCTGTTGTTCATTGGGGCTGGCGTAATAGCCCACAAGGTCCACATTGGGGTCGGAAACCTGCAGGCTATGGCCGACTGCCTTGGCCGGTTTGCCGGTTCCAAAAACCAGCACACGCTGGCGCATATATTCGCGCGGCGTCATGTGCGTCAGATAAATACGCGTGACCAGCATAGCGACCATGGCACAGACCAGGGCTGGCAACAGGTTCAGCGACGGCGGCGAGGGCAGTTTGATGACGGCGGCCAGCACAAACGACAGGCACATGGCCAGAACGGCCCGGGCATAGGTCTGACCGACGGTGCGGTTGTGCACCCGCAGGTAAAACCCAAGACCCGTATTGATAATCAAAATTCCAAACGCCATGACTGCGGCCTGCAGCAAGGCAAGATTGACATTCACGCGCGGGTCTGGGTCCCGAAGCAACAAAAAGTACAGCATGACGCCCAGCACCAAAAACAGGTCAAAGCAGACCTGCAGCAGCGTGCGGCGATTGAAGTAATGCCCAAATATCTTTATCAATTGTTTTCCCCAATCTCTCTAGCCGATTTCCAGCCCCTAGCCCTGTCGACAGTCTACCAAGTGACCGGCAACGACGCGCTATTTTGCATTTTTTTCGTGAAGCTTATTTCCGTTGGCCTACATTCCCCAGCAACACCATGGGCAGCAGGTAGAAAAGTAGTGCGATTCGAGGCACATCCAGCACACTGCTGACCAGGCCTACCACCAGCACCCCTACCAAACCTGCGGCCATTGCGACTGCAACCACCCCTCGCGCAATTGAAGCATGCAAGAAGTCAGCCAGAGCCCAGGCAATCAAGGTACCCAGGGCCAACAGGCCCAGCCATCCGCGTTCGATCAGCAGCTCCAGATACAGGTTATCGATGTGCCAGGGCACAAAATACGATTGCGCCGCCGGCAGCCAATGGGCCAGGGCTTGGGAAAAATCCCCGTTGCGCAGCAGCTTCTGCCCCGCCCCATCCATCACCTGCAGCCTGCCCACGTCCACTGCCCCCCCCGGAGTATCAACCGACAGCGCAAACGTGATCGGTCTGGAGCCTGCATCCAGCGGAGGACCCAGCAATGGCAGGCGCAGTGTCTGCCACTGGTCCCATGGTGCTGCCACGAGCACCGCGGACTGCTGGCAGTCGCGGTCATACAACAGGTGGCGCTGGCACAGGAGCACGGTCATCTTTAGCGCCTGGTGCACACGCACCTCCATTTGCAGCAGGTGCACGCCATGACCCAAAAAACGCACGCGCTGGGTCAGGGCATAGGTTCCCGGCAGATCACCCAGATCGTGCGGCACACGCAGCACGGCATAGTTACGGCTTGCCCCCCCCAGCGGCTCAGACCGCAACACCAGGCTGCCGGAAAAGTTCTCCCCTGGCACCCGGGCCGAATAGTTCGCCGGCATCCGACCCAAACCCTTGCCCGCCATCCAATCCATGGGACTGTCCAGCAAACCCAGGCCCGACTTCCAGTGCTCCAGACGATGGCTCGTGTCTTGGCGCGCACTGGCCAGGCGCTGACCCATGAATGAGTCATCGTCACCCAGTACGGCCACCACTTCCAACAGCATCAAGGCCGCTACCACCAGCAGGCCCCAAAGGCGCCAGCGGGCCCATGCCTTGGTGAACGGCACGTTTCGGCGCAGCAGAACCAGCGCCATCAGCAGCAGTTGCACCGCCACTGCCAGGTAAACGCCTCTGGAAAAAGTCGTCAAGCAGGCATAGCCCACAAGCAGCGTCAACGCAGCGGCAGGAAACCACAACGTGGGGCGTCTGGCCGACACCAGCGCCCATATCGAAAAGGGCGTGGCCATGGCCAGATAGGCGTCAATAGCGGCGCCGCCCACATGCATTTCCCAAAATGTAGCCACGGTGCGATAGTTAGCGGAAAAGTCCCACAGCCCCACAAAGACTGCGCGCTCCCAAAGCACGGCGAAACAGGCCCAAGCCAGGCCCAGCAACATCCCTAGGGCCAAAAACCGCTCCACACGCGCCGCGTTGCTGCGCAATTGCAGCTCCAGCAGCGGCCACAGCAGCAAGGCAAAACCCACGCTCTTGAACACGCGCAGGCTGTTGACGGCCTGCTCATAGCCGCCAAACCAATCGAATATCCAGCCCCCGGAATCAACTACCCCGCGCACAAGGGACAGAATGCCGGTCAACGCCAGCACGACCAGCAGCGCCACCAACAAGCGACGCTCGCGCGTGGCCTTGGCCGGTACTTGTGCATCGCGAGCCCAGGCCATGTGGCTATATCCGCCTGCCAGCACAGCCAGCAGCAGCATGTCCAGCTCTTCAAAAGCGATCCAGCCGGTCCAGGGGGAAAAGTTCATGAAGGGCATGACTGCGGGAACCAGCAAGAGCCAGGCACCGGGCAGCGCGCCCTCCAGCACCGCAGCGCAGCTCATCATCAGCAGCAGCTCCATAGGCCAAAGCGGGTGGTGAACTGCCAGCGCGATGCCGGCCACAGCACTGGCCAGGGCAATCAGGAGGCAGGCGAGCCTTTTCGCGGCCAATTTCTACACCAACACTTCCACGCAGGCGGGGTGACCCAGAAATGCCTGCGGGCTGGCGCTCGCGCCATAGGCGCCTGATTGGTAGACAACGACCAAATCCCCCACCTGCGCCACCGGCAGCTCCATGCGGTCCGCCAGCAGATCCAGCGGCGTGCACAGGGGACCCACCACCGACGCGACTTCGGTCTCGCCCGCATTCAGTCGGTTGCCGATGGACACGGGATAGTTCTTGCGCAGCACCTGGCCAAAGTTGCCCGAGGCGGCCAGGTGATGGTGCATGCCGCCATCCGTCACCAGAAACACTTGGCCATGCGAAACCTTGCGGTCCAGCACCCGGGCCACATACACACCGGCCTCGGCCACCAAGTAGCGCCCCAGTTCCAGCACCAGCACGGCCCCGGGCAGCTCGGTTTGCGCCCGCTGCACCAGCGCGGCCAGGTTGTTGCGCAGCGGATGCACATTCAGCCGCAGTTCGCCCGGGAAATACGGCACGCCGAAGCCTCCGCCCAGATTCAGGGACTTCACCGCCGATGGTGCGTGCTGCGCCAGGCGCACGGCCAGGTCCAACGTCTTTTGCTGCGCGTCACAGATGGAGGTGGCATGCAGATTCTGCGAGCCGGCGTACACATGAAAGCCCTCAAACGCCAAGCCGGCACGCCCTATGTGGGCCAGCAGCTCCGGCACCTGCGCCTCGTCCACACCAAAGGGTTTGGCACCGCCGCCCATCTTCATGCCCGAGCTCTTGAGCTCAAACTCCGGATTCACCCGCACAGCGACCCGGGCCGGCAGGCCCAAGGCCTGGGACGCTGCCTGCAGCAAAGGCAGCTCGCGCGCAGACTCCATATTCACCAGCACCCCGGCGGCCACCGCCTGGCGCAATTCGATATCCCGTTTGCCGGGGCCGGCAAGGCTGATGTGGCGCGGGTCCACACCTGCGTCCAGGGCCGTCTTGAGCTCGCCGGCAGAAGCCAGGTCCACGCCATCCACCAGCCCCTGCATCAAGCCGACCAGTGCCGGCATGGGGTTGGCCTTCAGGGCGTAGTGCAGGCGGATCTGCGCCGGCAGCCAGTCGCGCAGCGCCAGCACACGCGCACGTATCAGCGCGCGGTCATAGGCGTAAAACGGTGTCTGCCCCACCCGCTCGGCCAGATGCGACAGGCGCTGCCCGCCGACCAGCAACTCGCCGTCCACTTGGGCAAACTGGTCCATGGTGGCATGGCGGGGCGGGGCGGGGCGACTGGCAGATTCTGAGCGCGGCATGTTGGTGTTGCTTCAAAGAGGGGCTGCGCCAGCCGGGTCGGCATGGTCCGCAAGCCATTGGGCACACAGGGCCTTGCGATCCAGCTTGCCATTCGGGTTGCGCGGTAGGGCCTGCTGCAGCACCTGTATGCCCGCCGGCACCATATAGGCCGGCAGGCGGATGCGGCAGGCGTCCAGCAACATCTTCACCACTGGCTTTGCAATGGTATCAGGCGTGCAGACAGCAATGACCTGTATCGCCTGGCCCAGCAGCGCATGTTCTACGCCAAAGGCCACGCACTCCAGCACCAAGCCCGTGGCATGCAGGGCTTCCTCCACGTCGGTGGGACTGACGCGGTAGCCAGAGGTCTTGATCATCTCGTCCTTGCGGCCCACAAAATACAGATAGCCCTGTGCATCCCGGCGCACGGTGTCACCGGAGAACACCGCGTATTCGGGCAGTTGCAAACCGTTTGGATGCCATGGTGCGGGGCCCACCAAGGGCTTGAAGCGCTCGGCGGTCTGTTCCGGCTTGTTCCAGTAACCCAAGCCAACCAGCGGGCCGCGGTGCACCAATTCTCCGGGCTCATCGTCATCGCAGGGCGAGCCGTCCGGCCGCAGCACCAGCACCTCCGCATTGGGTATGGCCTTGCCAATCGAGTCCGGCCGACTGTCCACCTGGTCAGGCTGCAAATAGGTGGATCTAAAGGCCTCGGTCAGCCCATACATCAGAAAAGGCTTGGCCTTGGGTGCACGTTGGCGCAGCGTCTTCAGGGTTTCATGCGGCATGCGCCCACCGGTATTGGCAAAGTAGCGCAGCCGGCTCGTCGCGCCGCTGGGCCAATCCAATGGCGCCAGTTGCAGGTACAGCGGCGGCACGGCGGTCAAACCCGTCACACCGTGGGCCTGCATGGCCTTGAGCACATCGCGCGGCATCAGGTAGTTCAGCAGGGCCACCCGCGCGCCCACGGCAAAGGCCGTAGTCAACTGGCTGAAGCCGGCGTCAAAGGAAAGCGGCAAAACCGCCAGCAAGCAATCTTGGGCGTTGTTCTCCAGGTAGGACGCCACACTGTGTGCGCCCAGCACCATGTTGCGGTGTGACAGCACCACGCCCTTGGGGCTGCCGGTGCTGCCCGAGGTGTAAAAAATGGCCGCCATGTCACCGGCAAGCACCCGGTGGCCGCGGCATGCAGTGGCAGACATGAAATGCCCCCAGTTCATGGTCTGCACCTCAGCCCGGCGCGCAGCCGGCGCATCTCCAGCGCCCGACTCCACCAGCACCACGTGACCCAGGTCCGGGCAATCGGGCAGCACCTGTGCCAGCGAAGCCAGGCGTTGCGCTGAAGTCACCAACACCCTTACATTGCAGTCGCGCAGCACATGCGCCACCTGCTCAGGCTTGAGCAAGGGATTCACCGGCACATGCACGGCCCCGGCAGCGCATGTGCCAAAGCTGCTGACCACCGCCTCAATGCGCTTCTCCAGGTAAACCGCCACCCGCTCGGCGCGACCCAGGCCCTGCGCCATCAGGCCCGAGGCAAATTGCGCCACTGCCGCATCCAGCTCGGCATAACACAGCACCAGATCGCCCTGCACCAATGCCACCGCATCGGGCGTGCGCTGCGCGCTGTGCGCGATCAGCCCCTGCAGCAGTCCAGCCGTTTCATAGGTACTACTCATGGTTGGATGGTTTCCATCCAGTTCAACACGGCCTGCTCCACGGCCAAGCGCCAGTCCTGCCGCGAGAAAGTGTGATCGGCGCCCGACACATCCACGCGCTGCAGGCCGGGGCGCTGCAGCAGGCCGCTCCAGGCCCGGTCCGTGCTGGCAGTGTCGAGAAATTCCTTGGCCGTGTAATCGTTTTCGCTCAGCACCAGCAACACCCGGCCGGAAAATTGCCGCAAAGCCAGTGCCATTCGGGTTTGAAATGGCGCGCCCTGTTTATAAATGGAGATCTGCCCACGCGACAGCTTCAAGTTATCCCACAATTCCCCCAAAGCTCGCAGCGCATTGAACTTTCCCGATAGCAGCTTGCGCCAAAAAGCCCCCTGCAAGAGGCGGGCCGTGTAGTGATGCTTGAGGTGGGTGCGGGCCAGCGATGCCTCAGACCGCACCCAAGGGTTCGGCAGGCACAGGCCGACCAGGCGAGCGTCCTGACGCGCGCCGCAATACAGCAGCGAGGCAGCGGCGCCATCGCACAGACCCCACAGCACCACGCGTTGCACCATAGGGCAGGCCTGCTGCAGCGCGTCTATTGCAGTGGCAATGTCCTGATCAATTTCTTCAAAGTTTTTTGTCTCACCTCCGCTGTCGCCCATGCCCCGGTAATCAAAGCGCAGCACCGGGTAACCGGCCGCGGCCAGGCGCCGCGCCAGCAACACAAACTGGCGGTGGCTGCCCACCCGCGTTTGCGGCCCTCCCACCACAATGACCAGGCCCAACGCACAGGGGAGCTCAGGCAAGGACAGTACGCCCAACATGGCATCGCCCTCGCAGGGCATCAAAAGGGCTTGCTCTGTGAAGTTCATCGGGTCATGCGCCGACCAGCGCTGCCACGGTGGCGTGGATCAGCTCCAAGGGGATTTGCGCCTCCGGCACCAGCCAAAAAGGCTCCCCAATCACCCTCGAAGCAGTGGCAGAGATGCCCGCATCAGCCCAGCGTTGCATCTGCTGCGCTACAGCGGGTGATGCCGTCGGGCACTGTTGTTGATCCGGAGGGACTACTTCCAGGCAAATCAGCTGCAGTGCGCCCCCTACCCTATCCAAAGTGGCCTCAGCCAGCCCTTGGGCTAGCCTGCCGCCCATCGCATAACCGGCCACCTCCACGCTTTGACCCAGCTCGAGTTGCTGCAACAGCTCTTGGGTGCCACCGCTATCGCCACCGCCCTGCACCAGCTCAGACATCTGGCGTAAACGTAAAAACTGCTGCAGGTGCTGGCGCCCAGACACCACGGGCTGCCATAGCAGCAGGCGCAGCGGCAGTTCGGGTGTGCTGGCGGCGCTTTGGGCCGCTAGCAGGCAGCCAGCACGCACGCCCCACAGCCACAGCGAACCCGCATAACGTCCAGCCAGCCATTGGCGGGCCAGAGTCAGATCGTCCAACCAGGCATCCCAGGTGGCGTCGGCAAAATCACCGGAGCTGTCACCGCAACCCAACAGGTCCATTTGCAACACGGCAAAGCCTGCCTCAGCCAGCGCGTGCGCCGTCAGCTTGGCCATGCGGCGGCAGCGATTCATTTCTTCCGCCAGCGGGTGCACATAGATAATGCAGCCCCGCTGCGGCTGTCCCGCTGCTGGCGCGTGAAGTACGCATAAGCGCTGGCCAAGGGAAGCCGGGAGAAAGAAGGCTTGCATCAACCGGGCGGCTCAGGCCTGGCCCAGCTGGGCAGCCAGCCAGTCCGCCAACGTGCCCACGCTGGCAAATGCAGCGCTATCGATGGCATCATCGGCAATGCTGATGCCAAAGCGCTCCTCCATCAGTGTGATGACAGACAGCACTGCCATGGAATCGAGCTCGGGCAAGGCCCCCAAAAGTACCGTGTCCCGGTCAAAGCTCGCAGAGCGACCTCGCAGGCTCAGGGCCACGTCCAGCAGCGCTAGAACTTCTTTTTCCAATGCCACAGATAGTCCTTTTGTGTAATCCTCTATGGGTATGATACCCAGCAATTTGAATTTATCGCATCAGGGGAGTTGTTCATGAAGATTACGGTGGTAGGTACGGGTTATGTGGGGCTGGTCAGCGGCACCTGTCTGGCAGAAGTGGGCAACGACGTGCTGTGCCTGGACCTGGACGCAGCAAAAATCCAGACCCTGGAAGACGGCGGCATTCCCATCCACGAACCCGGGCTGCTGGACATGGTGCGCCGCAATGTGGCAGCCGGGCGCCTGCACTTCACCACAGACATTGACAAGGCCGTACAACATGGCACCGTGCAGTTCATTGCGGTGGGCACGCCGCCCGACGAAGACGGTTCTGCCGATCTCAAGTATGTGCTGGCGGCGGCGCGCAATATAGGCCGCCGCATGACCGACTACAAGGTGGTAGTGGACAAGAGCACTGTGCCCGTGGGCACCGCCGACAAGGTGCTTGCTGCCATTGCCGAAGAGCTGGCCGCACGCGGCATTGAAGTGCCCTACAGCGTGGTCTCCAACCCCGAGTTTTTGAAAGAAGGCGCAGCGGTGGAAGACTTCATGCGGCCGGACCGCATTGTGGTGGGTGCCGACAGCGAGCAGGCCATCAACCTCATGCGCGCCCTGTATGCGCCCTTCCAGCGCAACCACGAGCGCCTGATCGTCACCGACGTGAAGAGCGCCGAGCTCACCAAATACGCCGCCAACGCCATGCTGGCCACCCGCATCAGCTTCATGAACGAGCTGGCGAATCTGGCCGAGGCCCTGGGTGCAGACATCGAAATGGTGCGCCAGGGCATTGGCTCGGACCCGCGCATTGGCTACCACTTTTTGTACCCTGGCTGCGGCTACGGCGGCTCCTGCTTCCCAAAGGACGTGAAGGCGCTCATCAAGACTGCGGCGGACGACGCCGGCATTGAACTCCAGGTGCTCACGGCGGTGGAAGCGGCCAATGACGTGCAAAAACACGTACTGACGCACAAGATCACCAAACGCTTGGGGCAAGACCTGACAGGCAAGCACTTTGCGGTCTGGGGCCTGGCCTTCAAGCCCAACACTGACGATATGCGCGACGCACCCAGCCGCACCCTGCTGGCCGACCTGTTTGCCGCTGGCGCCACGGCCACGGCCTATGACCCTGTGTCCATGCCGGAAGCACAGCGCATCTTTGGCGATGAACCCAAGCTGCGTTACAGCGAGCAGGCCATGCAGGCGTTGGAAGGTGCAGACGCACTCATCATCGTGACGGAATGGAAAGAGTTCCGCAGCGCAGACATGGACACCATCAAGCAAAGGCTGAAAGCACCGCTGATTTTTGATGGCCGCAACCTCTACGACCCCCAGCTTGTGCGCTCGCAGGGCGTCGAGTACTTCGCTATCGGCCGCTGAACTGCACGACGAGGTAGCGCCGTGCCAGACTACCGAGTCATTGAACTCAGCAGTTTTGAGGCGCTGCAGGAGGCGGTGGTGCGCGAGGGCCTGGGGGATGAGACACAGCCTTCCGAGTTTTTTTATACTGCAGCCTGGTTTTCTAATCTGGCAGATTTTGGTCTGTCATCGGAAGGTTTGCTGTTGCTGCTGGTGCTTGGACCGGAAAAAAGCGTCGCCCTGTGCCTGCCGCTGCAACATAGCAGGCAAGGCCTCACGAGCGTTTCGAACTATTACAGCAGTCTGTTCGGTCCCATCACATGGGGCCGCCCCATCACAACCGATGCTGCTATCTGGCAGGTTATAGCCAGGCACCTGCGCCAGCAGCGGTGGCCCGTCATTTCAATCAGCCCTCTGGATACCGACGCCCCTTGCTACCGGGGCTTGAACGATGCCCTGCGCAATGAAGGCTATGCAGTCGACGACTTTTTTTGCTTTGGCAACTGGTATCTAAATGTGGCCGAGCGCAGCTTTGCGGACTATGCCCAGACCCTGCCCTCGGCCCTACGCAACAGCATCGCCCGCGGCCAACGGCGCCTGACCAAGCAAGGAGAGTGGAGCATACACATTCAAAGCCAAGTGGATGATTTACTGGAAGCTTCCATTCAAGCCTTTGTGCATGTTTACCAACATAGCTGGAAGCAGCCCGAACCCCATGCCCAATTCATACCGCAACTGGTGCGCACTGCCGCCAACCAAGCCTGGCTCCGCTTGGGCATTCTTAGCCTAAAAGGCCGGGCCATTGCAGCGCAACTGTGGCTGGTGAAGGACGGCAAGGCATCCATTTACAAGCTGGCCTATCTGGAGGGCTTTGAGCGCTTATCCGCCGGCTCGGTGCTCACCCATGCGCTGATGCAACATGCAGTGGATTCGGATGGCGTGCACGAGGTGGACTACCTCACAGGTGATGACGCCTACAAGCAGGACTGGATGAGCCACCGGCGCGAACGGCGGGGTTTGGTCGCGTTTGACACCCGGACCATAAACGGGCTTTGGACCTGTGCCCGCCACTTTGGCGGCAAACTACTTAAACGCTAACACCAACGAATGCAAGCATGACCAACAACCTTCTCGGCCTGGAATGGCAAACCTTGCAACAGTGCCATGAGCAGCACGAAAAAAACGCGCTATTGACAAAACTGGTCTGCGTGGCTTTATGCGTGCTTGGTCTGGGTCTGCGGGTGCAATTGTCATGGCTGACCTGCTGTGTGTTGCTGCTGTGGGCACAGGAAGCCATATTCAAGACGTACCAAAGTCGCATTGCGGAGCGACTGCTGAGAGTTGAGCTGTTGATCGTGCAATCAGCAATGGAGGATCAAGCCATGCAACTGCATACCGACTGGGCCGCACTGCGCCCCGGATTCATCAGATTGGTGCTCAGCTACATCGTCAGCGCCTGCAAGCCGACTGTGGCCTTCCCGTATGTGCCTATGCTCACCTTCGGCATGTTGGTGCGGTCATGAGACAAATCCATGTTTCAATCGGCCAAAAACCTCGTGTATGCATCCGTCCCATACGGGCTGCGTACCGCCTGCTTTAACGTCCAATGTCAGATACGTCCAACGCAGGCGATAAAGTTCAGCCAAGCAGCCTTCACGAAATTGAGAATGCATTCATGAGTTGGCTTTACCAAAAGTTCGAATTGTCACGTGGCGGTGATGCTCACAATGTCAAATCCATGGAAGGCTTGCGGGGCCTGGCCGTATTTCTTGTATTTTTAGTTCACTATGTCACATTAGTTAACCCGTGGATATCACAGGAACCCACGGCTGCCCTGATCGCAAGAACTATTCATACCATTGGGAATACCGGAGTAGACTTATTTTTTGTATTAAGTGGATACCTAATATACGGCTCATTACTATCCAATAATCCATCATTTTTAAAATTTATTTTTCGAAGAATCAAAAGAATATATCCGACTTTTTGTGCCGTTTTTGCGATTTATGTCTTCTTGTCCATCATATTCCCAACCGAAAGCAAGATTCCAGCAAACACCGTCGCAGCTGCAATTTACCTAATTCAGAATCTGCTACTGCTACCTGGACTTTTCCAGATCGAACCCCTAATTACCGTAGCGTGGTCTTTAAGCTATGAAATGTTCTATTACCTAGTCATTCCATTTGTAATGGAAATATTTAGACTAAAAAACAGAAGTTCATCTTGGAGAATAACATTTTTCTTAAGTCTAATATTATTAGACGCAGTGTATTGCGCCATATATGGCGGACCCATAAGACTCATCATGTTTATTTTTGGAATTATTTTGTACGAATTTATGTGCAGAAAATTCACCTTTGGATTCCAAGAACTATTTGGCCCTCTGACTTTAATATTTGGCCTATATAGTACATTACTACCAATCAATGGAACCGGAGGCTCCGCTATAAAAACCGTGATACTTGGTATTTCATTTTACTTACTTTGCTTCGCATGTTTTCAAAATCACGCGACATGGTTTGCACGAAAAATATCCTGGACGCCATTGCGATGGCTTGGCAACATGAGTTACTCCTACTACTTGCTTCATGGATTGACACTAAAGGCCATTGGATTGATAATTATGAAAATAATATCAATTAGGAATTTTGAAAATATATTTTTTTGGACTGCAATGCCCTTAATTTTCGCAATAACAGTCATACCTTCAATGCTACTGTTTTTACTCGTGGAGCGACCATTTTCCCTAAGACCCTTGAATTCATATAAAGTCGAAACAGGGTGCAAAAAGGTTATATTTTCCGTCCAATAGTAGCGATTGTTAAATATACATTTCAAACACAAAATTTCAGCCAATGGCATATTTTACTTTTGTAAATTTTGCTCCAAATAAACCATGACTAAAATACTATCGCGCCGCCTTTGGCTATCAGTAACAGCCTTGATTGGAACCTTTGTTTCAGTTATTGTGGCGGCCTACTTTTTTACTGGCATTACGCCAAAGATGCTGATGGATCAGGGAAGCATACGCAGATCTGCGGAGCTTATTCGCTACACAATGTTGCGTCTACAGGGTCACGACAAACTGGAGTTTTTGCTATTACCCGCTCTGCATATGGCGCAGCGCTACTATGAGCGACCAACCGACGGCCAACCTTTGCCCACTTTAGGAAAGGGCCAACAACTAAAAATCGCGAAAACATTCCAGCCAGCAGCCGATGTAGTCGTATATACAGTGGAAGATTTTCAGCTTGCATTAAAGAATGCAAAACCCGGACAGATCATTGAATTGGCTCAAGGTACTTACCGTCTCAACCAAAGTATTCGGATTGGAGGGCATGGATCGATAGCGTCCCCCATAACAGTTAGAGCAGGCAAAATAGGTTCCGCAATTATTGAGTTCAATACAACCGAAGGATTCTTAGTCGATCAACCCAACTGGGTGTTCCAAGACCTCACCGTCCGTGGAGTTTGCAAAGCAGATGATGACTGCGAGCACGCTTTCCATATTGTGGGTAAAGCAGAAAATATCACATTGCGCAATAATTTAATAGAAGACTTTAATGCTCACATCAAAGTCAATGGGTACAATGGAGATTGGCCAGACCATGGCATTTTGCTCTTCAATACCCTCACCAACACCCATACTCGCTCCACAACTCGCTCTGTTACACCATTTGACTTGGTTGGCGCAAGCTACTGGAAAGTTAGCGACAATTTAATTAGCAACTTTGTTAAAGGTGACGGCAATAAAGTATCTTTTGGTATGTTCATGAAAGGCGCCAGTCAGGGTGGCCGCTTTGAACGCAATCTCGTTATTTGCTCACCCAATGATATTTCCGGACCAGGCGTGCGAGTAGGAATATCTTTTGGCGGTGGCGGAACCAATCCCACTGGACTATGCAGGGAAGATAATTGCAAATACTTTGAACACAGCAATGGCTTGGCAGCCAATAATATCATTATTCACTGCAATGACTCAGGGTTGGATGTTAATCACTCCACCAAGATCACGCTGGCTCATAACACACTGATCAACACCAGTGGTATTGATGTGCGCATCAACCCCGCAGAGGCGCAACTGTATGGCAATCTCTATGAGGGCAATGTGCGTGCTCGCGATGGCACAATTGCAGTTCTAAAAATGGACCAACCTATGCGAGCCACAGCAGTGTTTGAAGATGCAGACCACCTGCAGTTGAATTGGCGCAATATTCCGGAAAACATTCTCTCTTTGCGAGGGTTAAGCGAAGATTTTTGTGGTCAACCACGCTCCGATGGTACGCCTCCAGGGGCTCTAAATAATTTGCAAGGCTGCTCATTCGAACATTTGCAGAAGTAATAATACTAGATATTTCTACATCTTTTTATAACGCCATATGCTTTTCAACTCGATTGAATTTCTATTCATCTTTCTGCCGGTGTTGCTTATTATATTTTTCAAAATTGGAAAATATAATCGGCGCCTAGCAGCCGCTTGGTTGGCAATAGGCTCTTTAATATTTTATTCTTGGTGGAATCCGATTTATGTTATTTTATTGGTTTTTTCCATTACTTTCAATTATCAAATCGGACGCACTCTTGCCCGGGCAATTCACCTAAATACGGTTCAGCGCAAACGCTTACTGACATTCGGCGTAGCGTGCAACCTGGCGTTGTTGGGTTACTTCAAATACGCAAACTTCTTTATTCATAGCATCAATACATCTTTGGGCACCAGCATTGAACTGGCAAACATAATTTTACCTTTGGGAATATCATTTTTCACCTTTACGCAAATTGCATTTTTGGTCGATGCCGCCCATGGCAAGGCCAAAGAATTTAACTTTATTCATTACACCCTTTTTGTAACTTACTTCCCTCACCTCATTGCTGGGCCTGTATTGCATCACAAAGAAATGATGCCTCAGTTTGGACTCAAATCCACCTACCAACTAAATCCCAGATTCATAACTGTTGGTTTGACAATATTTGCGCTGGGTCTGTTTAAAAAGGTGGTGCTGGCAGATGGAGTGGCACCTTATGCAAGCCCACTCTTTGTATCTGCCGAGCAAGGAGAAGTAGTAACTCTACTTCAAGCCTGGGGCGGTGCTTTGGCCTACACATTGCAGCTTTACTTTGACTTTTCCGGTTACTCCGATATGGCCATTGGCCTGTCGTACATGATCGGCGTTCGCCTACCACTCAATTTCAATTCACCCTATAAAGCTACCAGCATCACTGAATTTTGGCGGCGCTGGCACATGACTTTGTCACGTTTTCTGCGTGACTACCTTTACATACCTTTGGGCGGCAACCAAAAAGGTCCAGCAAGGCGCTATGTCAACCTCATGTCCACCATGTTGCTGGGTGGTTTATGGCACGGTGCTGGATGGACCTTCGTTATCTGGGGCGGACTGCATGGAGTGGCGCTGGTGGTGCACCAAGCCTGGAGCGGATGGCGGGTGCGACGCGGACATCGCTTGGACCACCGCACCCTGAGCGGGCGCGCCGCAAGCATAGCGCTAACATTTGTGGTGGTCGTTTTTGGCTGGGTTTTCTTTAGGGCCAGTAGCTATGAGGCAGCCATGGGTATCGTAAGCGGCATGCTTGGACTGCACGGTGTGAGCATGCCCGATGTGATCGCAATGCGCATGGGGCCACTAGCACCTTGGATGACAGCACATGGCCTCGTGCTCACCGCCGGTGGTGGTCGCGACTTTGCCATGACCTTTTTTTGGGTAGCGACACTTCTGCCCATTGTGTTTCTGGCGCCAAACACCCAGCAAATAATGCAGCGCTTTAGCCCAGTGCTCGACTATCAAGATACTGCCGCCCTCACCCGATTTGCTTGGACTGACAGCTCGCGATGGGCGCTGGCAATGGCAGTCGTGCTAAGCCTTGCCCTGTTGTCGCTCACTCGGCCTAGCGAGTTTTTATATTTTCAGTTTTAAACTCTTGAATCGACATGACGCGCTACCGCACCACATGGTTACTTGCCACAGGGCTATTTCTACTTGTCGTAGCTGTAACCAACTTATTGGTAGACCCTTACGGAATATTCAGACTAGTTGACTCAGAAGGGTTTAACCGCATCAAGCCAGCTGCCGCCACACGAGGGCCCATGGCCAAGGCCTATCAAGTGTTGCGAGTGCAACCCAAAACACTCATTTTGGGCAACTCGCGCGCCGAGGTGGGGCTTGACCCCAATTTTCCCGGTTGGCCGCAAAGTGCACGCCCTGTCTACAACGCTGCCTTGCCCGGTACAGGTACGGCCACAAGTTTGCGCTACCTGCGACATGTCTTGGATGCCAACGCAGGCAGCCCAGGCAACCAACCCACGCTCGTGCTGTGGGGCGTCGACTTTATGGACTTTTTAGTAGACCCAAACAAGCCAAGCCCTACGAGCAACACCACAGCTGACAACGCTGAAAGCAATCGACTAATGACAGCAAGCGAAGGAAAGCGATGGCGACAAAGATTGCGCGACTATGCTGAATCCACGCTCACGCTAGCCGCCCTCATGGACTCATTGCAAACGCTGGCCAACCAACGCAACCCCTACGCCATTGACCTGACGCCATTGGGCTTTAATCCCATGCACGACTACATCAAGATCAGCACAGATGAAGGCTACTGGTCTGTATTCCATCAAAAAGACTTGCAATACGAAAAAACCTTTGAGCGACTTCCCAAAGGCATCTTCAGCGCCAGTGGTGACACATCCAGTCACTGGGAAGACCTGAAGGAAATCATGAGACTATGCCGCCAGCATGGCATAGAGCTACGTCTTTTTACATACCCCTACCATGTCCACATGCTAGACACGTTTCGTAAAACTGGTCATGCTCAGAAGCTTGAACTCTGGAAACTCGCAATTGCGAAGGCGATTGCCGACGAAGCAATAGCGTCCGGCAAAGCGCCCTACTTACTGTGGGACTTCAGCACATTAAACAGCGCCATGGCCGAGCCCGTGCCGCCCAAAGGTGATCATAAATCGAGCATGCGCTGGTACTGGGAGTCAGGCCACTTTAAAAGCGAGTTGGGCAACCAGATGCTGGAGCAAATTCTGACTCCAAAAAAATAAACAACCCCGTGAACAGCTCTTCCATACACATTGCAGCTAAACTGCGATTGCTAATATTAAAATTATACAATCACAAAACCATTTAAGGGAGAACTACATGCTAAATGTTTATTTCACGGTGGATGTTGAAATCTGGTGTAACAGCTGGGTAAACCTTGACGAAAAGTTCCCTCAGGCCTTTCGTGAATACATTTACGGCCCCACGGGCAAAGGTGACTTTGGACTCCCTTACCAACTACGCGTCTTAAACGACCATGGCCTCAAGGGTGTATTTTTTGTTGAACCGCTTTTTTCAACTCGTTTTGGTGCACAGCCCTTGGCGGAAATCGTGGGACTCATTCGCGAAGCCAAACAGGAAGTCCAGCTTCATTTGCATACCGAATGGGTCGACGAAGCAAAAGTACCACTGCTAATTGGTATTCAAGGCAAACGTCAGCATCTAATGTATTTTTCAGAAAATGAACAAGCCACCTTAATTAAAACTGGCCTGCGCTTGATGCACGAAGCGGGCTCTACTGAGATCAACGCATTCCGTGCAGGAAGCTTTGCATTCAATGTTGACACATTAAGAGCGCTTAACACCAATGGCATAACTTTTGACAGCAGCTACAACGCCAGTCAGTTTGGCTTGAACAGCGGAGTTCTTCCAGGCGAGACTATAGTGGAACCCATAAAATGGAATGACGTCTATGAATACCCCATGACAGTATTCAATGATGGAACCAGCGGTTTACGACATGCGCAACTTACCGCGTGTTCATTTTCCGAAATGGAAGGGTTGTTGTGGAAAGCTCTTGAATCAGGGCGCACCTCTTTTGTTATTCTTTCGCATAGTTTTGAAATGCTAAACCGTGCCAGGAAAATGCCAGATCCCATAGTGATAAGTCGTTTCCAAAAATTATGTGCTTTTATGCATAAAAATCGCGATTCATTTTGCATGCAGGGATTTCATGATTTAGTACCACATGCTTTGCAAACTCAGCCCACGCCGCTAACGTCGCCAATATGGCGAACAGGCATACGAATGCTTGAGCAGGCCTACAGCCGAAAATTCATATGAGAATAAAAAGCTTATAATAAAACGAACGAAATTAAATATCAATAGCCAGCAAAAGCAGGCGTAAAAAACTGAATTTTCGTGATTGATAGAATTTAAATCCTGTTTCTATAAAGAATTAATAAATTATGGTGACTTATATAAAGGAATGCCTTCTGGAATCGCAACCATGGCGCTTTCCACCCGATGTAGGCGAGCTTGTCGAGTGCAGAAGAGGTTTGCTGTTTGTTGTTATTGCACAACCTACACCCAGGGTATACTACACCACGGTGGTCCAATATGCTTGAAGCACTTATCTTGCTTTGCGAGTTGGGTTTCGCCTTGTTACTTTTGATCGTTGAGGCACGCGCATCAAAAGTTGAAGGCAAGTCCGATCTGGGATTTTTCCGGTATACCGAATCGATATCCCTAACTCCAGATAGCGAGGGGCCTAACTAATGCGTGACTTAGCGGTTTGCGGTTTTACTTCGCTTTTCTTAATTCTCGCATTAAGAAGCACCTTTACTGCCTATTTACTTTGGGGATGGGCAGGTTTGGTCAGTCTGGATGCATACTTGTATGGGTTCATGATGACTGTACCTTTCGTACAAATATTCGCAATTATTACGCTCTCCAGCATGATTCTCCGGAAGAATGAAGGTATCCAAAGTTTCAAGTCGAACCGAACCACGAAATGGTTTATCGCATTTACCATTCACGGAATGTTATGCGCACTATTTGCATATCCCAAATTGTTCTGGAATTGGGAACTATTCGGAAACATCTCAAAGACGGTATTATTTTGTATATTAATGCCTTTACTTGCTACTAGCCGCATTCGTTTACACGCCCTCGTTGTAATTGCTGCGATGGGAATCGGCTTCCACGGCATTACCGAAGGCCTTAAATTTCTGGCTAGCGGCGGAGCTCACCATGCTGCGGGAATTGCGAAATTCGGGGACAATAATCACTTTGCCATGGTGCTTGTAATGGTGTTGCCGATACTGTTGTATCTCGCTCAATACTCCGCAGTGAAATTGGTACGTCTCGGGTTTATTAGCGCACTCTTTATAACTATATTTGCAGTCATTTCCACCAATTCACGTGGCGGATTATTGGGTCTGCTTGCGTTGTCGGCGTGGCTTATACTAAAAAGTAAGCGCAAGGCAGCAGGAATTTCGGTAATTTTTGTTTGTGTAATTCTAATTACACAATTGGCTCCAGATTCTTGGTCAGATCGCATGGTATCCATACAGTCCGCAACCGACGACAGTTCATTTATGGGCAGGGTAACAGCTTGGAAAGTCAGTTCAGCCATCGCTGTTGCTAATCCAATATTTGGTGGTGGTTTTCGGGCTGTGCAGTCGCCTGAGGTTTGGGCTAAATTTAAAGATTCACAAGGATTACTTGGCTTCGTTGATACACCCGAAACACGTAGTGGCGTTGCGGCACATAGTATTTGGTTTGAGGTATTGGGTGACATGGGGTTTGTTGGTCTCTTTTTGTTTGTGGCCATGTTAGTCAATGCATTCCTCACATTGGGCGAGATTACCAGTCTGGTCAAGCGCGACAATGCAGCGTACAGGTGGGCTGGTGATCTCTCAATCATGCTTGGGGCTGCCCTTTTGGTTTACGTCGTGTCTGGTTCGGCGCTAAGTGCTGCGTATTTTGAGTGGCCTTATTTTGTGATGATGCTGCTGGAGGTCATAAAGCAAATTCTACTTAAGGATTCAACCCCTTTAGCGAAAATTCGAGGAATATATGCTTAAGCCAATGTTCAGACTGCTATCCCACGGCAAGTTAACCGTTCTCCTGTTTCACAAGGTCCCTGCTGTATGTAGCCCTTACGCTACACACGAGATTGACTTGGCTGCTTTTGAACGCGTTCTGAACGCGGCGAGCAGGCTATTTCATATCATTCCACTGGAAGAGGCCGTGCTATCGTTGCGCGCCGGCAATCTGCCACCAAGGGCTGCCTGTGTAACTTTTGATGATGGTTATTGCGATTGGCTCGATGGCGCAGTCCAGTTGCTGTTGCAGCATAATTTACATGCGACATTTTTTATCACTACGGGCCAGTTTTCAGGCGTACCGATGTGGAACGAACGTATTTTGCACTCTATTGCAAATGCGCCCGCATCCCTTGAGTGGCTGGAGTTGCCAGAAGTGCAACTTCCCCGGATGCCCTTATACAGTGTTGCTGACAAGCAATTCGCAATCCGTCAGCTCGATATCAGTCTCAAATACCAAGACCCTGAATTTCGCGAGCGCACTTTATTACAGCTGGAACAACTAACTGAATCCACCATAAAGACAGTTCCTGTTATGACAGAAGCCGATCTGCGATCCATCCACAATAAAGGTTTCGGAATTGGCAGCCATACTGTTTCGCATCCCATCCTTTCAAGATGCAGCGCTGAACTGGCCTTGCGAGAAATGGTGCAATCGCGGGAGCAACTCGAAGGCATCATCGGTGGGAAGGTAACTTCTTTTGCATACCCGAACGGAGTTCCCAAAAAAGACTTCGGGCCTGAACACATTGAGATGGTCAAGCGTGCGGGCTATACCTGCGCCTTGACAACCCACATGGGTGCCTCTACCAATTCAACTTCTGTTTTCCAAATTCAACGGTTCACTCCCTGGGGGCCATCCGCGGGTCGCATGACGCTGCAATTAGCGCGCAACCTGATTGGAAACCATAAAGCATTGATGGAACTAGAACCAGAAGCAAAGAAAGTGCTCATGGTAGCGTTCCATTTCCCGCCGCAGGCGGGTAGCAGCGGTATCTTACGCACACTCAATTTTGTAAAATACTTACCGCAATATGGCTGGTCACCCACTGTGTTAACGGCAAGTGCGCACGCTTATACCGAGCAACGCAATGACTTGGTCGGGGCCATACCACCTCGCACACGCATACTGCGCGCCTTTGCGCTGGACGCAGCAAAGCACCTATCCATAGCGAGAAAATATCCCTTGCTTTTGGCACTACCCGATCGTTGGTCAACTTGGTGGCTGCGTGCAGTGATATTGGGAATGCGGGATATTCGAGAACACCGCCCGAATATCATCTGGAGCACTTACCCCATCTCCACCGCACATCTGATTGGCGGCACCCTGGCTCGCCTGTCTGGTTTGCCCTGGGTGGCGGACTTTCGAGATCCCATGCTCAATGCCGAGTTTCCGTCGCACGCATTGCAGCGAAGATTGTGGAAGCGGCTAGAGTCTTATGTCTTACAACACGCTACAGCCTGTGTGTTCACCACCCAACGTGCCGCCAAAAGCTACGGTCAGCGCTACCCGGAAGCCAGCAACAAATGTGTGGTGATAGAAAACGGCTACGACGAAGAAGCCTTTACTGGAGTGACGTCGGACCGGTTTGGCGCACCTGATGGCACACTCTTGTTATTGCACAGCGGATTGATTTATCCAGATGATCGCAATCCCTCCACTTTTTTCGAGGCTGTAAGGGCTCTTATTGACGAGGGCAAGTTGGATGCAAGCCGACTTTGTATTCGATTTAGAGCAGCCCACCATGATGATGAGGTCAGAGCCTTTGCCACAGCATATGGCCTAGATAGAGTGGTAGACATAGCGCCGCCCTTACCCTACCGTAAAGCAATTGCAGAAATGATGGGCGCAGATCTACTGCTGGTGTTCCAAGGCAGTCACTTCAACGCACAGATACCAGCAAAGATATATGAATATTTACGTTCGGAAGGACCAGTGTTGGGAGTGTTGGACTTGACTGGTGACACTGCTGAACAATTGCGACAGTTTGAATATGTTTATTTAAGTGACATTAATAATTCAACCGATATCAAAAACACCATACTCGGCTGGCTCAATTTGGCAACCAATACCATGTCAAACGCACCAGCCAATACCAACCTAGAATTAGTGCGCAGGTATTCCAGGGTTGCGCAAGCAGCTCGTCTTGCTGAAGTGTTAAAATCGGTCACTACTGTGTAGTGACACTCAAAATGACTAAAAATAATGCTACAGGTCGACAAATCGCAAAAGGTGCAGTATGGCTCATGAGCTTCAAACTGCTCGACAAAAGCATTGGTCTTATCAGCACCTTGATACTGGTGCGGATTCTCACCCCTTCGGACTTTGGTCTGGTAGCTATGGCCATGGCAGTTGTGTCATTGTTGGAACTCATGGGGGCTTTTGGTTTTGACACCGCTTTGATTCAGCGCCGAGATACCGAGCGTAGTCACTTTGATACCGCTTGGACTTTCAATGTTATTTTTGGTGCCAGCATTGCCGTTATTTTGCTGCTGGCAGCCGTTCCAGCGTCGGAATTTTACCGAGAACCCAGGTTGGTAACAATGCTACCAGCTTTGGCTATTGGTTCACTGGCAACGGGATTTGAAAACATTGGAACTGTTGCATTTCGCAAGGAGCTTGACTTTGCACTTGAGTTTAGATATCTACTCAGCAAACGCATAGCTAGCTTTGCAGTCTCAGTCACGCTGGCACTTACCTTGCGTAGTTTTTGGTCATTGATTTTCGGAATTGTTATTAGCAAGATCCTGTCTGTCATTATTAGTTATCGTATTCACCCTTATCGACCCAAATTTTCGTTGAGCGCGAAAGATGATTTATTCAATTTCTCAAAGTGGCTTTTTATCTCCAACCTGATTCAGTTTTTACACAGCCGTTCCACGGATTTTATTTTAGGTAGAACTGTGGGAAGCTACGCACTAGGTGTTTACAATCTGGCAGCGGAGGTAGCTGCAATGCCTTCAACGGAATTGATTGCGCCATTAAATAGGGCTGTATATCCAGCATATGCTCAACTGGCCAACAACCAAGAAAAGTTGATGGAAAGATTTTTGGAGGTTTTCGGTCTCATTAATTTAATAGCATTTCCAGTAGCCCTTGGACTTTTTAGCCTGTCTGACTTGCTGGTTAATATTTTGCTTGGCACACAGTGGAAAGACGCTATTCCAATCATGCGAATATTAGGCTTGTCGGGCTTAGTGGGTGCATTGCAAGGAAACATGTATTCATTAATGTCTGCAATGGGAAAGCCTAAAGCAAATACTCTTTTATCAAGCGCTTTACTAATCCTATCACTGCCCCTAGTAATCTATGCAAGTGTTAATTATGGCGCATTAGGTGCAGCTTACGCTCATTTATTATCTTCGTTTATTGCATTCATTGGAATAATATTTGTTTTTAAGAACGTAACGGATATTAAGTATTATAAATTGTGGGCGGCTATGTGGCGGCCGCTTTTCTCATCATCCCTAATGTCAGCCTCAATAATTCCCTTGCGATCTTTTTTTGAAAATGGATATTCTTCAACCCCAAAAGTGCTTGAGTTAATTTTGGCTATTTTATTTGGAGCTTTTGCATACTGTGCATTTATAGTGAGTTTTTGGCTCCTCTCCAATAAACCTCAAGGTACTGAAAAAAACTTGCTGCTACTTATTTTTAATAAATTATCATGTAAGAACTGATATAAATTTATCCCATTCAGGATTGAGATATTTATATTAAATAATTCTATATATTTTAATTGTGTCAAAAAATATGATAAAAATTGCTTTTGTATTACTCTCCTCGGTGAACGATCCAATTCCAAGCACACGAATATCAGTACTTAACATGCTACCTTATTTGCGGGATGCTCATTTTGATCCGCATATTATTTTAAGTCCCAATAAAAGCACTGAAACTCCCGATGTGTCTGATTTGGCAAACATTATTAAATTAGAAAATTTCCAGATTGTGTATTTTCAAAAAGTGCATGGGTTCTCTGTACTAAATCTTGCCAGAGAGTTGACGCTACTGGGAATTAAAACCGTTTTCGGTGTTTGTGACCTCGTTGATACTGCCATGGCTGAAGTTGTTGATGCCACGATAACAGTTACTGATCATTTGAAGGGACTTTATCCGGTTCATTTACAACATAAAATATTCGTTGTTCACGACGGCATAGAGAAGCCCTCTCGAAAAAAGAGTAATTGTAATTTAAACAAGGGTTCAAGCTCGAACCCGCTGCGTGCTGTATTAGTTACTTCTGTCGCTCTTTCCAACCTTCCCGTATTAGTTGACCCACCGCCGTGGTTACAAGTAATTATTGTCGGTCGTTACCCTAGTTCTGTCGATAAGTCGCAGCGGTTTCGTGAAGCTCGCTGGCAATTCTTAAAAATGACGAGTTGGATTGAGCGATTTAATTTCTTACGTTTCTTGCTTAATCCACGCATCAAACGAGTAGCGTGGGATTCAGAATCCGTGTACGAGGTAATGGAAGAAGCGGACATGGGCATCATTCCTATTGAGACGGTTGTAGGTTCTGGTGCAATGACTGGATGGCAGTTAAAGTCTGAAAATAGGTTAACCATGAAAATGGCGATGGGGTTGCCCATAGTGGCAACACCCATTCCATCTTATCTACAGGTCGTAGACAATGGCAAGAATGCTTACTTTGCCGCAGACAGAACCGAGTGGATTCAGTGCCTCTCAGCGTTAAGGGAACCTAGCCAGCGAGAGATAATAGGGCATGCTGCACGGAGAACCGCTATTGAACGCTATTCGATTCAAGAGCAAGCAAAATTGCTTATAAAAGTACTGACTTATTTAGTACAAAAAGCAAACTAACGACTCTCGCCTCCAGACCACTAAGCTATTACCACAAAGTTTCATGCGTAAACGCTGCGATCCACACCTGCGTAGATCGCTTGGCGCAACGTAGAAAACTTAGAGTTAGCGGCTTATTGCGAATATTGAAACGATCCTACAAATTCACAACTTCACGGTGAGCAAAATTCGAACGAGTTTACACGCTGCCTGGTACTGAGATTTAAGTGGTCAAAAAAGTGCTCCCAAATAAACACAAAGCCAGAAATTAAATTTCATTTGAAATATTTATAAAATTTATCGTACCAATCTTTCAAATCTGGCAATCACTGCGTGCATTAAGAATATAATTTGATTAACAAGTGAATGAAAAAATTTTCGTTCTTTCCAATACTTTTTCCCTTCATCGCGAAATAAGTATCGCAACGGGCGAAAAACTGAATTTTTAAGGGGAACATGATACGACCTCCTTGCAATAGAAAGTCTATCGTTGTAAAAAACATGGTCTGTTATATGAGAACTCATTCCTCGTCCATCATAGCAACACAAAACTATATCTACAAATGTCGGCTTACATGGGATACCAAAGCAACGAATATTGAATTCCCAATCAGCGCATATTTTGTATTTTAAATTAAAATTTCCCAATATATCAAAAAGAGTCTTTCTATAAAGAATAGATTGCTGACATATATTTGCTAGAACAATATCACTTGAAGTAGTGGGAGCACCCTCAATCATTCCAGTACTCATACGCAATACCTTAGCATGGATAAAGTCGCTTTCAGTCTCGAACGATGTGGACATTGCAGATAATGCTCCAGTGCTAGCGAGCCGATCATCACTGCCCAGAACATAAATCCATTCGCCACGTGCTAGTTGTATACCCTTGTTTATTGCATCATAAACACCTTGATCCGGTTCACTAATGTAATGAACAAAGAGATGCCGGTGTGCGACAGATTCCACAACTTCAATTGTGTTGTCAGTGGATGCCCCATCTACAACAATCACTTCTATATACAAGTAGTCCTGACAGACAACGCTCTCGAGACATTCGTTTATTAACTTAGCGCTATTGAAGGCAGGTATGATCACCGTTACAAGATTTGCAACAGTTGCAGGATTTATCTTTTGAGCTGTTGTCATGGTTTTCGCAATGCAAATACAAAATGGTCAGCAAACAGTCCTGCTTCACCCAATACCCAATTAGGGCATTTTTCTCTGCCTCGTAGAGACTTTAACATGAAATGACGAATGGCGTACTTAATTGCTACAAAAACATACCGAAATTGCGTACGCCGACGGTTCGACTTGATTTCATTGTAATATCTAAATTTCGTAATATTTTCAATATTAAGCCCCTGCTCCGCAGCGAACTGCATAGTCCACGAGGACGATATGAAACTAACATGTTCTATCAATTCAGTATACCAATACGCTGATCCAGCTAGCCGCCATGGCCAGACATCGGCATCGCCAGAAGATACTACGATTAATCCTCCAGGTCGTGTTAAATCTAGCATCTGCTTTAGAAACTCAGACGGATTCAATACATGTTCGACCACATCCATAGCAACTACTACATCAAATTTTTTCTGGATTTTCCAAAGTTCGCTCATAGTTCGCGCCATAATATTTATGCCATTGCTTTGTGCAACGGCAGCAGCCTCTTTTGACGCCTCCACTCCATACTTTTGGAATCGAATATCCAAGGAACTTAGAAGTTGACCGGTGTAGCAACCTAGATCCAACACATCTATCGATTCTGCCGAAGACTTGGCGAGTATTTCGGTGACTATTGCTGTATCTCCACGTGGTCGCGACGATAGCCAAACAGTGCTTGGCGTATCTGCATAGAGCGCTTCATATTTTTCTTCAGAAGCAACGGGATCCCTAAAGACAAGCGAGCACTCGCGACAACGGCGTAAATATCCTTCAGGCCAAGTTACGTCTAGCGTCTTACCGGCAAATATTCTACATGGTGGCAACATGCCGATGTGCGAAAGGTGAGAACTACCGCATTGTCGACAATGGGGAATATCCGTAAACTCAGAAAGAGGATTAATGAACATGATTTAAGGCTTTCAATATCATATCAAATAACAATCAACCAATACGAGATAATTAGTTTTCATTTTCACCTTGAAAAATATTACAAGTAATATATTTTTTGTAGCCAACTGTAATTTTAACAAAATCAATTTTTAATCGTAATTTCAAAATATGCTTAGGGTTATTGGGACAATGCAAGTAAACATCAGGAAATTCTTATGGTGCACATCCACTAACGTTGAATAATCGCCCAAGTAGGATCATTTGAGAAGTCTGCATCCATTTTTGGAGTCAGCGTGACCCAGCGTTTGTACGCATCTGCTGCACCTGCAATGCCCACTGACGCACTTACGCTGAGCACAGCACGTGCAGTGGCTGCGTATCCACCAGCCCACTCAGGGTAACCTGAAGCAATGGCTTGGTTGGGGTCGCACGCTGTTACTGCCGGCCAGTTGTATTTAAACAGTGCTCCCCAGTCTGTAATTTGTTTGCCATTGGCATCAAATACCAGAAGCGTATATATGCTTGCGTAGGCTGCGCAATAGCCACTCGCCTCATGCGTGAAACGGCCAACCGTAAAGTTGCTAAGCCATTGCAAATAGTTCAATGCACCTGGCTCGCCGTTCTCGGCCAGTTGGGCCAGGACGATTGCCACATAGTCATCCATCCAGGGACGCGTGTTGCTGAGGGCATCCAAGCCTTGCTCCACCATGCCAATCTGAGACATGTTGTTGTCGCTTGTATTACGCGGTGGATACGTGGCGTTATACCAAGCCAGGTTGTGTGCCAGTTTGGTTTTGAAGTACGTCTTCATGGGGTGGCGGTCGGGTAGGGCACGGGTAGCCTCCCCAATGGAGCGCAGTGCCCATGCTTGCCCACGCACCTGTTCAGAGTTGACTATTCCTTTTCCAAATTGGCGGTACGCCGGATTGTTGTTACCCATATTCCAGTTGGCCCAAAACAGGGTTTCGTCCAGATAAAAAGCGTCACCCGTCACCAGGTAGGGCACATAAGAAAAGGACGCTTGGTGGCTGGTGTCTGGTGTCCAGACCGTGGCATCGTTGGTGTTAGCTGGCAAGGCGTCAACAGCAGAGGATGTGCCGTAACGCATGGCCAAACCAGGATGTGTTACCAGGCTGACGGGTTGGTCTGTGGGTGCGTCCCGGTAGTGAATGGGAACGCTTGCGGCAGCGTCTGCGTTGGCTAGCATGACTGCACGCTGGCGGGGGTCTTGGCTTAGCAAATAAAGCGCTGTCCAACGTGGCAGCGGGCCAATATCTGGTCTACCGCCCGTGCCTGGAAAATAGGGGGTGACAAATGCAGTGCCCATTGGGCTAGTGTCTGCCGTGGCGAGGCTAGCAGCCTCGGCAGCCAATACCTTTTCCGGTATTTGAACTGCCAGGTTGTAATTCCAGGTGGCGCGGCTGTCTAAAAAGTAGCGCATGTCTTGACGCACTTGTGCTTGCGGCTCAGCACCAGTCCAAAGCACCTTGTGCCAACGGGCGTGGTGGTAGTGCGTAAAGGGGGCTTGGTGGTAAATGGTCTGCCCGCCTTGCGTTACCGCCAGTTCATAGGTGAGGTTGCCTGGGTTGGGTTCGTAGGTCCAATTGTTTTCAATGACCATGTCAGTGCGCACGCGTTGGCCTGCATCAACAAACCGGGTGTGCAACCGCGCCATCAGTTGTGGGTGTTTGGTGCCGCTGCTAGAGTCAACAAATGGGGTGACGATGGTGTATTCGCGTGCGGTCGGCCCATTGAGGCGTGGGCTTTGGCCCGAAGCGAGCATGGCGTCCAGCACAGGACGCGGCGTGGCTTGGTAGCTATGCGGAGCTTGATAGGTCTGCTGCTGCGAGACTGTTTGTACTGCGGCTCCAGCGTAAGAAAACTTGATGGCAAAAGCTGCGCCATCTGTTTTAAGCGGAGTAATCCACAGGTTTTCGTAACCACCACCTCCAGGTTTATAGGCAAGGTATTTCTTGCTACTGGCGTTGATGAGCGCCAGAAACCCTTCGGCAATCTTGGTGAGTGTTTGAAACCCACCGCCTGCCTGGGCTGCTGACACTGTCAAAACATATTGCTCTGGGTTGGTATCACCCAATTGCAGTGTGATTTGCTCGCCTTCCAAATAGGGTGTGCCTGCCGTGGTGCCGTTGCGATTTCCAAAGGTGACGACGGATATTTGGGGTGAATAAACTATGGCGGCTAGCTTTAGGTCAAATGCGTTTGTGCTGAAATTTGCAGCAGAGGCCGTGTTGGCTGCGGAAGTGGTTCGGTATAAATGAATGACGCGCTGCTCATTGGCTTGCAGGTCGGCCACCTGTGCGCTAATCACCGCAAAGCGCACCGACCCATCGAGGTGGCTTGACACTTCGTCCATTTGCACCGGCACACTATTGCCGCTGGCGTCGCGGGCCTCAATCTGAGAGCCATTTAGCAGGTCACCTGCTTTAAAGGGCTGGCCAAATGTTACCGGAACACTTTTTTGTGCCGCTGTGGCGGTTGAAACAACTGTAAAACTGGTTATGGCAACCGAGGGGTCCGTCGGTGGAGCTACCAGTGCCGTACCTGTGGTCGCGGAATTGACGTTGTTGCTAGCAGCGCTACCGGAGCTACCATCGCCGCAGGAACTCAATAAACATATTAGGACAAGGCCCAATTTGGCAAAAATTGGGGAGCATTTTTTCATCTTTTCATCTCCAAAATATTGTGCAAGTTCATGGTGTCCGACTACCCTTGATGAGCTTGGGCGTCTGGTGGCCAGTGGCAACTCCATAAGACTCCCATTTGTGGGCTGATCATGACGTCAACAAATGCGGTGCTTGGTGCAGCATCCAATGCTTCACTTAAGGTTTGAGTCCAAAGCTCCGCCGATTTTCAGCATCCAAATATTACGATAGCCCAAATTTTTACCGATAGGAGTTCCGCCATATTTTTTAACATGAGCAGTGAATTTATATTAACTAAAGATGGTCGTTGAGTACGTTTTCGAAAGAACGGAATACCGCGTTCCGCAGACTTGTCTTTAGTACAGGGGCAGAAACAGTTCCGGCTTTTAACCATTCACTCTGCCGAGTGGCGAAAGATACAGTTGTGAAATCAGCACTATTACAGTGAACAAAATTCAATAAGTGTAAAAATCGGCTCTGGTTTATCTGATTGACTTGGAGGTTGTCATAACGAAATCCTCTTTGTTTTATAAACTCGTGTGGATGCGTTAGTACTATGACGGTTTGACATCCGGTTTTTCGTGCCTGCCAAAGCAAAGCTTCCATCTCAGAACTTGAAGTTGCAGTGATAGCCGTACTGCGCCACGCACTCGAAGTGGGCAGGTGGATTTTGGGTGACCGATACGACAACGCAGGCACTTCTAGTACACCGTTCACTAAATGTCGTCCACCGGAAACTTGCAGTTGGGTCTCTTTTGGCGAAAAAACACCCAAACTGATGTTAGAAGCGAGTGGCATACCCATTCGCGCCATGGCGCTATAAACAGCATCATCGGTACGAAATCCGCCCGTGCGTAGCGCCACTGGTTTGGGTACACCCCAGCGGGCAAAAGCCTCAATACCCAACCTTAGCATTTCATCAAGTTGCTCATCTGTACGCCCGGAGCAGTAGTCGTTGGGAACAAAACCTGGTCGCATCCACCGATCATCTCGAAAATGAAGCCAGCACGGGTGCAAATGCAATTGCAGATCTTGTCCCGCAGCGACAATTCGGTTTGCGGTCCGTGCCATCGGTTCGTCGCCAAAATAGGTCGTTTGCAGTGCTTCGGTAAAAAAGGTACCCAGCATTCCAAATCGGTTCAAACTATCCAGAATGAAACCCAGCCCTTGCTCCCGCCCTGCCACCATGCAATCCACGACCTCATTGCTTAAAGGCTTAAATTGGTCTGGCCATGAAAAAGCTCCGCCTATGGAATATTCCACGTCAACGCTAATGCAAACTTCTGTTTTCATCCAAGTTTTACTTGAGGTTTATCCAAAAGCCGAGGATTCGCCTGCCCAAGCGCGTATGCAAGGCGGCAGCCATCAGGCCGTACGAAATCCCACCAATTGCAATGACTGCCAGTGCGGTATGAAGAAAATCATCAAGCGCCTTTACTCTGCCGGGCAAGTATCCTTGACCATACTCAAGCACAGCAGCAAGCGTTACTAACTCAGTGACAATCCGGGCGATGTTGATTCCAATAGTGCGGACATCTAAGGTAAAAAAATTGCTACGGAATTCAGAATAGTCGCCCGGGTGCAAAATCGTGCCGCGCAGGATGACCCAGAAAAACGTGCATAAAGCAAAGGCAGTCGCCTGCAACCAATGAGCGCCTAAATCGACACTCATAAAGTACCTTTGCGGCCACCACATGATGAAGGCAATGGCGACAAGCGAGAGTACGGCCAGAATCCTTATGTTTCGCATTTAGCGTACAGGCAGTTTGGTCATTTTTAGCATGCCTGTCTCACTTGGCAAGTCGCTGGTATGGCTCTTGATAATTCGAGACGCTATTTTTCCAATTGCGCACGTTCTCCACATACGCCCGGCCATTTGCTTTTAGCACAGGCCACAACGAAGGGTTGTTGAGCAATCCAAGCAGAGATTGCGCCAGAGCCTCCGAACTCCCCGCCTTGAAAAGCACACCCGTCTTGTTGTGCTCGATCAACTCCTTGTGCCCGCCCACGTCAGATGCCACAAACAATTGCCCCTGAGCCATGGCCTCCAGAGGCTTTAACGGAGTGACCAACTCTGTCAGCCGCATGGGGTGGCGCGGATAGGCCAGCACCTTGATCAGGTCGTAATAGCGATTGACATCCTGGTGCGGTACACGTCCGGCAAACACCACTTTGTCTGCCACACCAAGCTGTTGGGCCTGTTGGCGCAGGTTGGCCTCTTGCGAGCCTCCGCCTACCAGCAGCACTTTGACTTCGGGACGTTCTTTTAACAGGGCAGGCAGTGCAGTGATGAGCAGATCTAGCCCTTCATAGGCATAGAAGGAGCCAACAAATCCAACCACTGTGCACCCTGGCTCAAGCCCTAGCTTGGCTTGCAAAGCAGGGTCGGGTGGGCTGGCCAGGCTGAAAGAGTCCACGTTAACTGCATTCGGAATCACCGTGACCTTGCCGCTAGCCACGCCACGGGCAACGATGTCTGCGCGTAAGCCTTCGCAGATGGTGAACACATGGTCTGCACGGTGGATGGCACGGGTTTCCAATCCACGGGTTGCGCGGTAGCGCAAGCTGCCTTGGTTGGTGGTTCCATGGTCGACTGCAGCGTCCTCCCAAAAGGCGCGGATTTCATACACCACCGGTATGCCCAGCTTGCGGCCCACTTGCAGCGCAGGCAAGGCATTCAATACCGGTGAGTGTGCATGGATGATATCGGGTTCAATCTGCCGTGCAACTTCCTCCAGGCGCTTAGCCAGTGCCTTCATCAAGGCGACTTCTCGGCCCACGGGAAGGTCCGCAAAAGGGCCTGTGCCCGCTGGCGAGCGGAAGAAGTGCAGCCCGTCTACATCCTCTTCCAGCGCAGTGACTGCACCCTGTTTGGGCGAGGTGATATGAAATGTTTCCCATCCCAGCACACGTTGCTCACGCAGGATGGAGGCTGTACGAAAGGTATAGCCGCTGTGCAGCGGGATGGAGTGGTCCAGGACGTGAAGAATGCGCATAGTTAGCGCAGTACCCCGCGGGTATCGATTACGACCTTGTCTCTAATGGTGTCGAGGTCAATCTCTTTGAATTCGGTGTGATCCACCAGCAACAGCAAGATGTCGGCTTCTTTTAAGACGTCCTTTAGCTCATGCAATGGGAAGTTGACCTTGTCCGCCTGCACATTGGGGTCACAGGCCATGATTTTGCCAACGTTTTCGGCGATCAGGTCTTTGACAATGTCAAACGAAGGCGACTCGCGCATGTCATCAATATTCGCCTTGAAGGTGAGGCCCAGGCAACCGATGACAGGGTTTTTGAAACGTTCTGCCTTGGCCTTCACCTTGTCTATCACCCAATGCGGCTTGGCATCGTTTACCTCACGTGCCATTTTGATCAAGCGCGCCTGTTTGGGTGCACTGGAGACAATAAACCAGGGGTCCACCGCGATGCAGTGGCCTCCCACTCCGGGGCCCGGTTGCAGGATATTCACGCGCGGGTGGCGATTGGCCAAGGCAATGGTTTCCCACACATTGATGCCCAGGTGATCACAAATGACAGACAGCTCATTGGCAAAGGCAATGTTGACGTCTCGAAACGAGTTTTCCACCAACTTGGACAGTTCTGCAGTCTTGCTGTCGGTGAGTAAAATATCACCGTTGCAAAAACTTTTGTAGAGGTCTTTTGCCTGCTCATTTGCAGCCTTTGTAAGCCCACCGATGATGCGATCGTTGTCGACGAGTTCGCGCAGGATGTGACCGGGCAACACGCGTTCGGGGCAGTGCGCCACCTGAATTTGGCCATCCAACTCAGGCCGCATTTCCACCATGATTTGGTAGATGCGCTCCGTGGTCCCCACCGGTGAGGTGGATTCCAGAATGATCAGGTTGCCGGGACGCAGGAATGGCACGATCGCGCGGGTTGCCGACTCCACATAACTCAGGTCCGGCGCCTTGGGGTTGCCATCCACTTCCATGAACGGAGTGGGCACCGCCAAAATGAAGGTGTCTCCCTCCTCCGGCATTAGCGACGCCTTGAGGTTGCCGCTGTTGACAGCAGAGCGCACCAGTATGTCCAGGTCCGGCTCAATGATGTGGATGCGGCCAGAATTGATGGTATCCACAGCTTTGGCGTTGACGTCCACACCCAGTACCTGGTGGCCCTTGGTCGCAAGCATGGAGGCGGTGGGCAGGCCGATGTAACCCAGCCCCATCACAACGATTTTTTGACTCAGTCTAGACATGACGAACTCTTCCTTTGGTTAATACAATATCGACGATGCGCCCAACCGCCTGACCGTCACCATATGGGTTGTGGGCCTGCGACATGCGTGCATAGTCAGCAGGGTTGCTCAGCAGGTTTAACGTTTCGCTCACAATGGCCTCGCGCGAGGTGCCCACCAGCTTGACCGTACCGGCGGTGACTGCCTCGGGCCGCTCGGTGGTGTCGCGCATGCACAGCACAGGTTTTCCCAGTGAAGGCGCCTCTTCCTGTACGCCGCCACTGTCCGTAATGATGATGTGCGCGCGGTTCATGAGGTAGACAAACGGCAGGTAGTCCACCGGGTCAATCAGGTGCACATTGGCAAGCTTGCGGGCCGCCAGAATATCTGCCACCGGTTTGCGTACATTGGGGTTGAGGTGCACCGGGTACAGCACTTCTACGTTCGGGGAGCTTGCAGCAATGTCGGCAAGGGCGTTGCAGATGTTCTCAAACCCTTCGCCAAAGTTTTCCCTGCGATGCCCCGTCACCAAGATCAGCTTTTTTGAGCGATCCAGAAATGCGAATTTCTCTTCGAAGTTGGCACGCAGCTTGGCACCGTCTTTCAGGCGCTGGCTGACATCCAGCAGCGCGTCTATGACCGTATTGCCCGTCACAAAGATGGTGGCGGGGTCAACGCCTTCGCGTAGCAGGTTGTCTCTGGCAGCATCGGTGGGGGCAAAGTGCAGGTCAGCAATGGCGCCTGTCAACCGGCGATTGATTTCCTCGGGGAACGGCGCGCGCTTGTTGCCGGTGCGCAGGCCGGCTTCCACATGGCCGACTGGCACGCCTGCGTAGTATGCAGCCAGGCTAGTTGCCAATGTGGTGCTGGTATCGCCGTGCACCAGCACCAAGTCTGGCTTCTCAGCGAGCAAAACCACCTTAAGGCCCAGCAGAATATTGCTGGTGATGTCAAAGAGGTCCTGCCCGGGCTTCATGATGTTGAGGTCATGCTCGGGCTTGATGTCAAAGAGGGTGAGAACCTGGTCCAACATCTCACGGTGCTGCGCTGTGACGCAAACAACGGTCTGGCAACGCTCTTGCACTGCCTGGAAGGCCTTGACCAAAGGCGCCATCTTGATGGCCTCCGGGCGCGTGCCGAAGACGATAAGGATTTTGGGGACATCTGCCATGCTGCGTCTTTCCTACCTACATAACAAGAATTGATTTTTCTAACTGACTGTCACAGTTTATACGACACGGTACCTCAGACCGTGAACAGCGCTTGGTAACGGCTCAAAATAGAGTCCAGTGCGAAATTTCGCTGTACATAGGCGGGGCCATCCGAGGGTGATAGGTACAAACTGTTACTGTTTAGCCATATCTGCTCCAAAGCATCTTTCATGCTTCTCACGTTTTGGCTAGGTACTAATGTGCCCAGAGTGCCATCCGCCAACACCTGGCGATTGCCACCCACATCGGTTGCCAACAGGGTGACTCCACAGGCCATAGCCTCCTGCAGGGTGCAGGAGGTACCTTCGGATAACGATGGCAACACAAAGCAGTCGAGAGAACGCAGCACGTCGGCCACATCGCTGCGAACTCCGGGCAACCAAAGCCGTTCTTCCAAGTCCGCGTCGCGCAAGATTTGCCGCACCTCTTCAGCCAAGGGACCAGCGCCTACGATGGCCAGGCGCAAGCTTTCAGCTCCTGCGGGTTTGGCCTGCACCAGAGCAACAAAGGCGCTCGCCAATAATGCTTGGTTCTTGATGCGTTCGAGCCGCCCCACCGTACCGATGACAAAGTGTTTTGTGCGATTGAACGGAAATCCTTCTGGAACCTTGTCCTGTTCCACGCGTGGCCGGAAAATACGCGTGTCCACACCATTGGGAATAAGCTGGACGCGGGCTGCTGGCACGCCAATGCGCAGCAAGAGGTAATCCTGCAACTGCTTGGACACCACCACAAACCGGTGCACGAAGCGCTGATAAACCTTGCGCAAAAGTTGGTACTTGCGGTTGCTGCCGTCGGGGTCAGCCACATCCCATCCGTGTTCTGCATGGATACGCAAGGGCACACCCGCTGCAGCAGCTACGGGGGCAAACTCCAGCGCGGCCAGGTTGCAGCTATGGAATACATCCGGCTGCAGCTTGCGCAGGAGCCTGTATATGGCCGGGTACATTTTGAATGGCTGCCCAGGGGCTTTGTTCAGCGCAATGAACTGAACGTCTTTGCGCAGGATGCGGCTGGCAAAGTCTGCATCAACGGTCGTTAGAGCCACCACCGTGTGCCGGAACTTTGAATGGTCCAAGCCGTTGACAAGCTGCACCACCACATTCTCAAGTCCGCCTGCCGCAAACCGGTAGAGCAGATGCACGATGTGGCGTTGCGGTGTTGCCCCCATGTCGCTCATACCGCCTTCTTGGGTCGCAACAGGCATCTGAACAACTCCAACTGACCCTTTGTGGTGGACTCCCACGAGAACGTTTCGGCGTGCGCCCTTGTGTCGGCCCGTGTCGGGTAATGGGCGGCCAATGCGTTCCAAGCGTCTGCAAGGCCTTGGCCGGAGCGTGCCGACATCAGCACACCAGCATTCGGTGTACTCACCACCTCTGGTGTGCCCCATATGTTGGTCGCAATCACCGGGGTGCCACAGGCCATGGCCTCCAGCAACACGTTGGCCCAGCCTTCCCGACTGGAGCACAGCGTCAAGGCATCGGCTGCGCTGTACCACCATTTCAAATCGGTTTGTGGCACCACACCCACGAACTGAACACGGTTGGCAACACCCAACTTTTCAGCCTGCTTCTGGAGTGCGGCACGCTCGGAGCCGCCACCGGCAATCAGCAAACGAACGTCTGCGGGCAACAATGGCAACGCGTCTATCGCTACATAGTGGCCCTTGCGTTCAATCAGGTGGCCCACACTGAGCAGCAGCTTGTGGTTCAATGGCAGGCCCAGCTTTTGGCGCGCAGCCGCCCGTGGCTCCGGCACGAAGCGCTCCAGGTCCACGCCATTGCGCAAGGTATGCAGCTTGGCCGGATCTGCGCCCAGCGCTTGCAGGCTGTCCATCAGCGCCTTGCACACGCCGATAGACGCACCAGCCTGCTGCGCCGTTGCCAAGATGAGCTTGCGGGGATACGCGTATTCCGGTATCAGGTTCAGGTCCGTGCCTCTGGCTGTCACCACAAAAGCTTTGCCCAGCTTGCGGGCAAGGATGCCGGCGGCTACACCATCGGGGTAGTAGTAGTGGGCATCAATCAGGTCAAAGTCAAAACCGTTGCGCATGAGCTTGCGAGCCACCGGCAATGCCGCCATGGCCATGGTGTAGGGGGCGATATTCATTCCCACCTTGGGCGGCAGAAAATAGCGCGGGTGGTACACGTCTACCCCGTTGCGGTGTTCAAACTTGGGCGTGGCGGCAAACAAACCATATTCACCATACCGCTTCCCTTTGAGTGGAAACCAGGGCACCGGCGCAACTACCTTGGTTTGCATTTCGCCGGTTTTGAGCAATTCACGCAAGCGGGTCTCTACAAAGATGCCATGGATAGGCCGGACCGCACTCGGGTACAGGCTCGAAAGCAGCAGCGTCTTGATCATGGCGCTGCGCCCTGCTCCTTGGACGCCTGCTTTAAAAACGCATCAAACATCAGCAGCGACCACAGCGGCGCCGAGAAGTCGCGCTGACCGCTTTGGTGTTGCGCCACCATGTTTTGCAGGGTGATGGGGTTGAAGTAGCCGCTGTCCAGCATGCGCTGGCTCAGCACCGATTCGCGGGTGCGTTGCGCCAGCGGGCCACGCAGCCATTTTGCCAATGGCACCGAGAAGCCCATCTTGGCGCGGTACAGCACGTCATGCGGCAGCTTGGGCTCGAAGGCTTTCTTCAGCAAATGCTTGCCTTCCTGGCCCTGGATCTTGAGGCTGCTCGGCAGCGTGGCCAGCCACTCCACCAGCTTGTGGTCCATCAGCGGTTCGCGCACTTCCAGTGAATGGGCCATGCTGGCCCGATCGACCTTGGTGTTGATGTCGCCCACCAGCCAGGTTTTGTAGTCCAGGTACTGGATCAGGGCCAGTGGATCGTCCGTGCCGGCGCGCTCGGCGTGGTCTCTAAAAACCTGCACCGCGCCGTAGCCTCCCAGTTGCGCCTTGAAGCCGTCGGAATAGAGCGACGCGCGTTCGTCGCTGCGCAAAATGGACATGCTGTGCTGATAGGCCTGGGCGGAGTCCATGGCCAGCGCCTGAAACGTGGTCTTGGCGCGGAACATGCGCGGTGCCCAGTCGGCCTTGGGGTACAGGCTGCCGAGTGCGCCAAACAGTGGGCGGCGCAATCCCAGGGGCAGCATGCCGCGCGCTTTTTCTTCGCCCATGTGCAGGCGGTGGCGGCGGTAGCCACCAAAGCTTTCATCGCCACCGTCGCCCGACAAGGCTACCGTCACATGCTTGCGGGCCATCTGGCACACGCGGTAGGTGGGAATGGCCGAGCTGTCGGCATAGGGCTCGTCGTAATGCCAGGCCAGGGTGTCTATCAGGTCAAAGTCGTCGCTCTTCACCACCTCCAGCCGGTGGTCGGTGTGATAGCGGTCGGCCACCATTTGCGCAAAAGCGGATTCGTTGAAGCGCGGGTCATCAAAGCCAATGGCGCAGGTGCGAATCGGCGCGTTGCTCAGACCCGCCATAGTGGCCACCACGGCGCTGCTGTCCACGCCGCCGGACAGGAATGCACCCAGGGGCACGTCGGCAATCATGCGCAGGCGCACCGACTCTTGCAGGCGCTGCAGCAGCTCGGCCTGTGCGTCCAGGCTGCTGATGGGGTTGTCCAAGCTAAAGCGCACATCCCAATACGGCTGCGACGGCGGCACGGCTTGGCCGTGGCGAAGTGTGAGGGTGTGGCCGGGCATGAGCTTGTGGGCGCCGCGGTAAATGCAGCGCGGGTCCGCTACATAGCCCAGGGCAAAGTACTCTTCCACTGCCAACGGGTCGATGGCGCGGCTGAATGCCGGATGCGCGGTGATGACCTTGAGCTCGGAGCCAAACACAAACGTGCCATCTTCCAGCAGGGCGTAATGCATGGGCTTGACGCCCAGACGGTCGCGCGCCAGAAACAGGGTTTGCTGATTGCGGTCCCAGATGGCAAAAGCAAACATGCCGCGCAGGCGCTGCACGCAAGCCTCGCCCCAGGCCTCCCAGGCGTGAATGATCACCTCGGTGTCGCTGCGGGTATGGAATACATGGCCCAGCGCCTTGAGCTCGGGCACCAGTTCCTGGTAGTTGTAGATTTCGCCGTTGAAGACGATGACCACCGAATGGTCTTCATTGAACAGCGGCTGCTGCCCGGTGGTCAGGTCAATCACCGACAGACGCCGGTGCCCAAAGGCCAGACCGGGCTCTTGGTGCAGGCCCAGCTCATCCGGTCCGCGATGGGACTGGATGTTGTTGATACGTGTGATCAACTCCGTCGCAAACGGCTGTTTGCTGCGGGTGTCAAAAAGTCCGGCAATGCCACACATGCTTGGATTCCAGAATTAATGTTTGATGGACTGCAGCCAGCTGCTAATCGCTGCGGTATTGGCATGCATAAAGGAATCCAACGCCTGCTCACCCTCCCCGGCTTCGCCCTTGGGCGCGTATACGATGACCACCGCCGAGTCATCGCCCCGGCCTAGCAGGCTGTAGAGCGCGGTATAGGCCTTGGCCAAGGTGTCGCTGGAGGTAAGCGTGCCATCGACCCAGTAGTACTGCCACACCGTCAGACGCTCGGCGCTGCTCTGGCCAGGCAAGGACGAGCCGCGCAGTTCGCCGGTGCGAACGGTGAGCGGCCCGTTGGCCAGTTGCAGGCTATGGCTTCCACTGCTAACCTGGGCCCACAGCGGGTCCTGGGTGGTGACCAGCACATTGTCCGAGCTCACCAGCTTGCGGTCTGCGTTCTGCTTGCGGTAGTAGCCTACATACAGATTTACTGCACGGTTAGCGCTGCCGTAACGGGCGGTCAACTGGGCCGAAGGGTTGTGAAAGGCTGGATGCCATTGGGGCGCCGACCCTGGCGTTTCTGCCCAGCCGGGCGATAACTCTTCGGGGGCCACCATTTGCGGTTCTGGTGCACCAGCCTGCGCATATTTGATTTCCCAGCGCAGCGCCTGCGGCATGGCCAGGACTGCTACAACGGCGATGCTAGCCAGCATCCAAGGCATTGAACCCTGGGCGGACAGCGCAGCGGCAGGCGTCTGGCTCGCGGCGCCTTGCGCCAGTTCGGGCTCGGGCTCGGACCAGCGGCCACCGATCCAGAACATCAGCATGATGACCAGGCCGAAAAACACCCAGCCGTAGATGATGTGGTCCACACCGGCGGCCAGTCGATTGCTCGACAAATGGCCGAGCATGACGATCATGTAGGCACGCAACCAATTCGCCAGCACCGGCACCAGCAGCGACACCAGAATGAACAGTGCCCGGCGCTTGGTGGTCTGGTAACTCAGGTAGGCATAGAGTGTGCCCGCGGTGAGCGAGGCAATGATGTAGCGGATACCGCTGCAGGCCTCTATGACCGACCAACTGCCGCTGGGGATGATGAACTGCTGGCCTTCACGGTACACCGGAACGCCACTGGCACGCAGCGCCATCACGGTGAAGTCAGCGGTCCATTGCATGAGTTGAGGCACGGCAAATTCGCCAAAGGGGACTGCAAAAAACAGAAACGCCAAGGGAAAGGCAATGGACCAGGCCACGGCACGACCAAGCAGCGTGGGCACCAGCAGCATCAACATGGCCACAAAAGCCAATTGGCTGAGTGCTTGCACAGCAGCCAGTTCGCCCAACAGCCAGGCAAACCCGGCCAGGACCAGCAGCACTCCCGCCCATAGGGCAGGCTGCGGTGGAATGACCGCCAGCAAATGCCGGCGCCGCCACACCAGCCACAGCACAATGGGCAGCACCATGAAGCCATGAGAAAAGGTTTCAGAGCGTACCCAGATGCCGACGATGGAGGCTGCTGTGTCAGCGTACAAAAAACCGAACACGCAAAGCGGCAGCGCGAACGCCCACAGGGCCTGTCGCCAGACGGAAGGGGCACGTGATGGGGTGATGGTCATGCTGTGCTCAGGGTTTGCTGATGTGGGAGGTAGCGGTCTATGCCACCGAGATGGGCAGCCCAGCTGTAATGTTGCACCACCCGTTGGCGGCCAGCGCGGCCCATTGCGGCTGCGCGCTGCGGCGCGCACAAGAGCGCGTTGATATGTTCCACAAATTCGGGGGCTTCTGTGGCCGACAGCAACTCGGCACCATCTTCGGCCGCGATCGCCTCCACACAGGAGCGCGACGCCACCACCGGTCTACCCATGGCCATGGCCTCCAGAATCTTGTTTTGAATGCCACGGGCCACGCGCAGCGGCGCCACCACCAGCGTGGCATGCTGCAGATAGGGCCGCACATCGGCCACCGTGCCCGTGACCACCACCGCATCGCAGGCCAGAGCCAGGACTTCCTCTGACGGGTTGCGGCCCACAATGTAAAAGCGCAAACCCGGCCAGCGGACAAGCAGGGATGGCAGGGCCTCGCTGGCAAACCAGCGCACGGCATCGATGTTGGGCCAGTAATCCATCGCGCCGGTAAACACCAGCCTGATGGACTCGACACCCGCAGCAGCATCAGCAAAGGGCGAGGCACGCTGCGGATCTGGCGAGAAGAACTCCGCATCCACCCCATTGCTAAGGGCGTCCACCCGGTCTGAGCATTCGGGAGCCAGGCGTTTGAACAAGGCGACTTCGTTGTCTGTGACCAGAAAGGAGCGGTGGGCATGGGCTGCCACCTCGCGCTCGAAGGCCAACAGGCGTTCGCCTTCTCTGCGATACAGCCACGACATGGGCCAGCGGTGATTGGCCGCGTATTGCGTCCACTTCGCCGAGTCCACATCCACAAAATCCACCAACACCGGTGGCAAATTGTTGCCCGCACCCAGGGTGACGTACTGCGCCATCACGGAGGAAAAAATGACGATGGCGTCGATCTGATGTTCCGCCAGCACCTGCTGGACCCAGGCCTGCAAACCAGCATTTCGGTAGTAGCGCAAGCCCAGCGCTTCACCAGTTGCCAGCGCAGCCAGGCTTCGCAACTTGGCTAGCCGTGGATGCAGGCGCGCAACATGCAAGTCCGCGCACATGGCGCGCAACGTGCCAATGTGCTGCAAGTCGTCCGGGTCATCCACAAAGGTACCCAGAAAAACCTGGTGGCTGGCGCTGAGGTGCTTGAGCAGATGGTAGGACCGCACCTTGTCACCCTTGTTTGGGGGAAAAGGCAGCCGATGCACCAGATACAGAAGCTTGCCCATGCGCTGCGTCAACCCAGGTTGCGGACAATGAACGGCCCCAGCCAGTTGGCCAAGCCAATGGGCATGCGCCGCCAGGCGCTGATCATCAGCTTGTACTTGGCGTTATTGGGGTTGTTTTGTGGAATGGCGTCGCGCTTGTACAGGCAAAAAGCATAGTGCAGCGGCGTGGGCTCAAAGCCCCAGTTCTTCTTGAAAGCATAGGGACCCGTGCCCTGCTTGCTTCGGCCGTAGTCAAACACCTTGAGGCCGCGGGCGCAAGCGCGGCGCATCAGTTCCCAGTACTTGAAGTCATTGGCCGCCAAGTCGCGTGCGGCCTCATCGTCGCCGGCGTAATAGGGCAAAACTTCGTCGCGGAAGTAAAAGCTAAACACAGAGCTCAAGGCCTTGCCATCGCGCGTGGTCACGGTCAGCACCTCGCAGTCTGCACCAAACTCTTTTTGCAGCGCCTGGAAATATTTCTTGGGCATGGCGGGTGTGCCATGCCGGTGCACATTGTCGGCAAACAGGCTAAAGAAGCGGTCCACCGTCGGGTCTATGTGGCTGACCAGTTCGTTTTTGATGCCCTTGCGCACCATGGCCCGCTGCTTGCGCGGAATGGCCAGCATATTGGCCTCTTCCTCGGGCAGGATCGCCTTTCGAAACGTGACATACAGGTCTTGCGTGGGCCACTCGGGATGGCGTTGCTCCACATTGCGCAGTTCCAGATGGTCCACTCCCAATTGCACGGCAATACGCTGGGCTTCTTGCTCCAGCGCGTCGGCGGCTTGCGGATTGAGGGCGGCCACACCACCATACACGGCAAAGGGCAGACCGGTGAGCGAATTTCCAAAAAGCCAGCTATTCACATGGCCCAGTGGCAGCACGCCTTCAATAAGCCCATCGCGCTCGGCATACAAGAAATAGCTGTCGTGTTTGAACACCTGGGCAATGATGTTTTGCCAGCCGGCCCGGTGAAAAAAAGTGGCCTGCGGGCAGGCCATGACAAAGGCATCCCAACGCGCAAAGTTTGCTGAGTCGCTGGCGCTCAGGCGGCAGATGGTGGGTAGTTCAGTGGCCATGCAGGATCGGCTTTGGTTGGTCCAGGAAGATGTGGTCCATGCGGCCCCAACGGAAGTCGGTCAGCAGTTGATTCAGCCGGGCCTCGACCCGGTCTATGTTGACGTAATGGCGGAAGCGCGTCTTGGCGCCAATGCCCGGAACGCGCGGCTGACCGCTGTCAAGTTCCCAGGGGTGGAAGTAAAAAATGCCGGCCTGTGCGTCCTGTTCATTGACGCGGCGCAACATCCAGCGCGACAGCGCATAGGGCAAGAGCCGGAAGTAGCCACCGCCACTGGAGGGAAAGTTGCGCCCGAAGGCGCGCAGGGTGGTGATCGGCACCTCGAGCAGGCCTGGGCGCACCTCATAGGCAAAGCGGGGGGAGTCGGGCATGCCGTAGTGGTCGTGTGCAATCGGATAGATGCTGGAGCTGTAGCGGTGGCCGGTTTCTGCCAGACAGTCAAAGGCCCACAGGTTACCGGTACCAATGGAAAAACTCGGTGCACGGTACCCCAGCACCGCCGTGCCGGAAATATCTTCCAGCAGGGCCTTGGCGGTGCGAATGTCTTCCAGAAAAGCAGCTTGCGTCAGGTCGCTCACTCGCTCATGGCCATAGCCGTGGCTTGCCAACTCGTGTCCTGCCGCCACAATGTGCCGCACCAGGGCCGGATAGCGCTGCGCCACCCAGCCCAGGGTAAAGAAGGTTGCCTTGGTGTTGTGCCGATCCAGCAGCGCCAGGATGCGCTGCACGTTGCGCTCGACCCGGCATTCGCAGGTGTCCCAGGTGGCACGGTCTATGTGAGGCGCAAAGGCCGAAACCTGGAAATAGTCTTCCACGTCGATGGTGAGTGCATTGGTCTTCATGATTGATCCTGGTTTACCGGTTTGGTCAGCGCGGAAACCAGCTTTCGCAACAACACCAACACCTCCAGAGTCACGCGCTCTTGACGCAAAATGCTGCGCTCCAGCCGCGCCAGGCGGGCGTCCAATTGCTCTGCACCCAGGCCCGTGATGCGCCGGGAAAGCTCCTCCTCTACCGCAGGCTCCAAATGCAGTTTGCCTATACCCAGGATTCTGGTATCCGACGCATCTTCTTCAGGCAAAATGGAGTCGTTCTGGTCGGCTGGGGTGTCGCTGGAATCGCCCGCATATTCTTCATTCAACTCAGCAACCACCTCGTTGACATCGGCAATGCAGAATGCATCCTTGCCACCCAGAAAGCCCAGCAGCAGCAGACGGTCGCAGAGTTGATTGATGCGCCTTGGAATGCCACCAGAGGCATCGAAAATGCCCTTGTAGGCTTCCTGATCGAAACTGGGCCTATCCGTGGCGCCGACACAGTGCAGCCTGTGCTCTATATAGCCCTGGGTTTCCTCCAGGCCCATCGGCCCCAGATGGCAAGTAGCGGTGACCCGCTGGCGCAGCTGCTGCATGGAGGGGCTGCGCAATATATTGCGAAACTCGGGCTGGCCCACCAGAAAGGTTTGCAGCAAGGCCTGCTGACCAAACTGGAAATTGGAAAGCATGCGCAACTCTTCTACCGCACGGGGCGTGAGGTTTTGCGCTTCATCCACGATCAGGAGGCAGCGTTTGCCACTGGCGATCTGGCTGACGAAGAAGGCTTCCAGCGACATCAGTAGATCGGCCTTGGAGGCATCCTTGACGCGCACACCAAAGGCGGCGCCCACCATGCGCAGCGTGTCATCTGCATCCAGTTGAGTGGTCACGAGGTTGGCTGCGATGACGTTTTCCTCTTCCAGAGTGGCCAACAGCCCGCGCACTATGGTGGTCTTGCCAGCACCTACGTCGCCGGTGATGACGATGAAGCCTTCGTTGCGCTGCACGCCGTACTTCAGGTAGGCGCTGGCCCGGCGGTGCTGCTTGCTGGCGAAATAAAAGGCTGGATCGGGGTTGAGCTGAAAGGGCTTGCCGCTTAAGCCGTAGTACTCTTCATACATGGATTAAAACTGCAGTTGGAACATGCCGGTGATAGCATTTTCGATATAGGGAGCCAGGGTGCTTGCGGACTCCACATGGCGCAGACCCAGACTGACGCTGCCCCGATTGCCCACCTTGCCGCTCAGGCTCAGCATATAGGATTGCAGCGTGGTGGACTGGGAACTGAGTGAACCGGTGGTAGCCACCTGAGACAGCAGCAGCGACAAGGCGTACTCGGGTGTGAGCCGGTGAGCCAGATTGACACTCACGCCCTGCTGCTGCACGCTGCTTGATTTGGCAAGGTCACTTACAGACGCAGTCAAGGCATCAAACTGGTGGCTATCGGACTGCGTTGCAATGACGGTGACGGTATCGCGCACGCCCAGCAGCGCAAAAGACAGCAGTTGCTGATTCTGAAGGGTCAGGGAATTGGTGACAAAACCCGTTGTCACTGCCGATCCGGGGGCTATTCCGTAGGACAGCAAGTACGCAGTGACCAACTGGGCACGGGCAATGGGGTCGGGCTGGATGGACGCAAACTGCGCGTAGTACAAGTCATATGCAGTACCCAGGTTTGCCGTGCCCTGCTGACCGGTCGTTTGGTTGACGGCCTTGGTGTTTGAATAATGCCAAACGGTGCGGCCCGTGCGTTGATCAAAGCTAAGCTGGTAAGTGTCGCCGTAGGAATGCTGCAGCACATTCCATGAAAAACTGCTGGTATCCAGTGGCGTCCACTTGAAGCCAACACCTGTCAGCGCGTTGGTCTGCATGTCCAAACTGCTGTAATTGTTGGATTCTGAACCGGCCTGCGCAGATACGCTGAACTGCGGCGTAAGTGCGTAAGTCAAGCCCAGCGTCAAGGTGTCGTTTTCAGTCGCTCGGCCTGCGCTATAGCTGACACTGCGGTTATCAGCATTGGCGGTCCAGCCCAGACCCTTGCCGGTGTTGCCCCCCGTCAGCCCCAAAGAAGCCTCACTGGTGGCCGTGTCACCGAGCGGACCACTGCTGGTGACGGAGCGGCTGAAGCGCGCCAGGTAATTGGCAACACCACCCAAACGGCCCTGCAGGTAGGGCGAAACCATGTATGTGGAGACTTCGGTGCTGTTGGCATTGGGCGGGCTGCCGCTCACCGACTGTGTGCCGAAGGCCGAGATTGCCTGCTGGGAGATCGACCCGGTGGCGTCGATGAAAAAAGTGTTTTCCACCGCCTCCAGTTTCAGATTGGAAGTCAGTGCATTGCTGCTGTTGTTGGCTGCGCTGCCCTGGGCATAGGTATTTTGAGTGAGGGCATAGTCAAAACTACCCTTGAGCCGAGCCTTGTTCACGTCCACACGCAGACCGGGACTGATGGCCGTGATCTGGTCGGACTGCTGTACGCCTTTCAGCAGCGCATTGTCCGTCCAGGTTTCTGTGACGGACACGCGGGGCACGACGCTGATGGAGGCCTTCGGTGGCGTGCCATCGCCAGACACTTGCGGTGTTGCATCGCCAAGCACCTGTGCCATAGCGAGCGGACTCATGGAGGCCGCGCACCACAGCACCCCTACGCTGAGCGCTCGCGCCCTAGCTCGTGGCTTTTTTTTCATCGCCATATCCGTATCCGTAACCATATCCGTAGCCATAGCCGTATCCATAGCCGTGCTTTAACGGGGCGGAGGCCTGATTCAGCAGCATGAACTTGACCGGACAATCTTCGATGGTGGCGAGCGCATTGCGCACATCGGCACGAAGCGTGGACTCGGCCTTGACCACTACCACGATCTGCCCCATATGGGTGGCAAGCACACGCGACTCGGTGGTCAGCAGCAAGGGCGGTGAATCAAAAATAATGATGCGGTCCTTGTAGCGGTTCGCGATGTCTTCCAGTAGGCGCGACATGGAGTCGCTGGCCAGCAGCTCGGTTGCACGCGGATGGGGCGTGCCGCTGGGCAGGATGGTGAGCTTCTCAATGTTGGTCTTGAGCAGTACCGAGGACAGATCGAAAGACCCGCTCACCACCAGGTCCAGCAGGCCGGGACTGTTCTCCAACTTGAAGCGGTTCAACACCGAGGGACGCGCCACGTCTGCATCCACCAGCATCACGGTGTAATCCAGCTCCGTGGCGATGCTCATGGCCAGGTTGATGGCGGTGAAGCTTTTACCCTCCGCCGGCAACGCACTGGTCACCATGATCAAGTTGCCGTTGGCAATCGGCGTGGGCCCCTTGCCCACCGCGTTGGCAAGCAGGGGACGCTTGATCACGCGGTACTGGTCGGCAATGGCAGAGCGGGGTGCATGCGGGCTTATGATGCCGGCCTTCGCCAGGGCATCCAAATCGATTTCGACACTGCGCGAGGTGTTCAGCGGCGCCGCAGCAGGCGCGTGCACAGGAACGGGCGCCGGCGCGGCCTCGGCCACCGCTGCAACGACGGTCTTGGCAGGGCTTGCCGAGGGCATTTCGGCCCCGGCTCGCTTGAGCTGCTCCAAGCGCTGGGCTGCTTGCTCGATCAGGCTACTCATGTTTTTTCATCCTGCTCGCCCCGACAAAAATATTACTACAGAGATCACCACGGCGTACGCCAGTATGAGAGCACCAAAGGCAGCGACAAACTTCTTGAGTTCTGCACGTTTTGCAGTCAGTTGCGCATCATCGACCAAAAGCGAAACGGTTCCCAAAAGTGGCAGACCGACGGTATCGGTCAGTGAACGCGGATCAAAAAAGACCGCGCGCACCTGGCTCAGGGCAAAGGAGATTCCAAGGCCTGCCGCAATGGCGGCCAATAGGGCCATGGGCAATAGCACAACGCGGTTGGGCTCCACCGGTTTGGACGAGGAACGGGGCGGGTCGATCAGGCGGAATTCAGCCATGCCACCCACGTTATCCAAGTCACCCGAGATGGAGGCAGACTCCCTGCGACTCACCATGTCGTTGTAGTTCTTCTTGTTGACGTCGTAGTCACGATTGAGTTGTGAAAACTCGGCCTCAAGCTGTGGAGCGGTCTTCATCATGTTACGGGCCTTCTCGTAACGCGATGCATATTCGCCCACACGGGCCCGCAACGATGCCACCTGTACTTCCGCATTGGCAAGCAAGCGGCTCATTTCCTGTTCGACCGGGTTTTGCGCTGCAGCAACAGCCGGATTGGCCAGCGCGGCCTTGCGTAAATCAGCGACCTCCTTGCGCTTCTGGGCTTCGAGCTCCTGAATCATGCGCCTTGCGCCGGTAACGTCGGGATGCTGCTCGGTGAAGCGCTGCAGAAGGGCGTCCAGGTTGTGCTTTTGCGCCTCGATGCGGGCATCGATCTCTGGCGTGGCCACGGGAGTGCCCGTGTCTTGGGTCAGGCTTTGCCTGTGCGCCGCACGCTCTTGTTCCAGCTGACGCTTGGCCGAATCCCTGGCGTTTTCTGCCTCACGCAAATCCAGTCGCGCCTGACCGAGCTGGGCATTGATGGCACCCAGTTGCTCCACCACGCCCTTGCCGTCACCCGTCTCCATATCAATGTTGCGAAGCTTGAAATCCTTCAGCCGCGTTTCTGCATCGCTCAGCTTGGTTTCATAAGACTTGATCTGGTCGTCAATGAACTTTTTCGCCGCTTCGGAGTCCTTGTGGCTGCCACCCAGGCTGGACTCCACGAAAATGGAGACCAGCGATTGAATCACCCTCTTGGCCTTTTCCGGATTGGGGTCCAGGTAGGTCAGCGAGTACAGGTTGTCGCGCCCCGCGTTCTTGATTTCAAGCGCCTTGGTCAGTCTATCAATCAAGGCCTCCTGCTCGGCCTTGGACTGGGAGCCCAGATCGAGATCGGCCATTCGAATGAGTTTTTCGATGTTGGGACGGCTGATCAAGGTGCGGCTCAGCATGCCGACCTGCTGCTCCACGTTGGGCTGCACGGCCAAGCCGTTCATCAAGGGCTTGAGAATGGACTGGGTGTCCACAAAGATGCGGGCCGATGCCTCGTATTTGTCGGGCACTCTCAGCACTACCACCGCGCCTATGACGGCCACAATCCAGGCAACCAGCAGACCTGCCCATTTGTGCTTCCACATGCCGCGCGCGACAGACAGAGCTTGGCCAATTACCTCATCCATAGGTGTTTTTTACTCTTGATTCGAAAAAATCAGCATCGCGCTGCGCGCGATTGCCACCTGTCGACGAAATCGGACCGGTACTAGAACCAGCCCTGCGGAATGGTGAGAATGTCGCCGGGACGCACCTCCACGTTCGCGGAGATGTCGCCGCGCTTGAGCAAGTCCTTCAGGCGCACGGAATACCGCTTGCCGCCTTCTGCGGCACGGGTAATGGAGGCCGCGTTGCCATCAGCAAAGTCGGTCAAACCGCCCACCGCGATCATCACGTCCAACAGTGTCATTTTTTGCTTGTAGGGCAGCGCTTGCGGTTTGGCAGCCTCGCCGACCACACGGATCTGCTCGCTATACGGACCGACAAAGCTCGTCACGATCACGGTGATGACCGGATCACGCACAAACTTGCCCAACTCCACTTCAAGTTCGCGGGCAATTTGGTTCGAAGTTTTGCCCTGTGCCACCAACTCGTCCACCAGTGGGGTGCTGACCTTGCCGTCCGGGCGCACTGGCACGGACATGGAGAGTTCCGGATTGCGCCAGACGATGATGTTGAGGCTGTCGCCCGGGCCTACGATGTAGTTGTAGTCCGGGGTGGCGGCAGCTACTGGCGCTGCGTCCGTCAGGACCGTGCTGGCACAGGCAGATACAAGGCCTGCGATAAGCAGTAGCGCCATGCAGCGGACAGATCTGATGAGTGTGGTGTTATGTATGTTCAAAGCATTCCCCTATAGGTGGTATCCGCGCACATTGTCTTATGCTTGAATATAGCGCATTTGGTGGTCTACAAATGTGACACGCCGTGATTCGTTCGCATTGGCAACTAAAATCCGTCGCAATGACCAAGTTGCTGTTTGTTTGCACCGCCAATGTGTGCCGTTCTCCCATGGCTATAACCGTTGCACGCAAGCTGATCAAGGCGCGTGGACTGGCCAAGGTACTCCATGCGGATTCAGCCGGCACCCACGCACCCTGGCCAGCGCAGCGCCCCGACCCGCGCGCTGTTGCAGC
>Ga0316218_1000564_pt1 | contig 49882 bp, 37 predicted proteins | sample TBH18003metaG_FD_203634 | JGI IMG/M metagenome (GOLD analysis project Ga0316218, IMG submission 203634) | Freshwater microbial communities from Trout Bog Lake, Wisconsin, USA - TBH18003 | ecosystem: Environmental > Aquatic > Freshwater > Lake > Hypolimnion/Profundal zone | place: USA: Wisconsin... | reverse complement strand
AGAAAAGAAACACAAGCTACCGCCACTGGCTACCAACCCCAAGGTGAGCATCATAGTGCCTGCCTACAATGAAGAAGTGAATGCAGTACGCTCACTCAACAACCTGCTGAAAAGCGACTACCCAAATTTTGATATTCTATTTATAGACGATGGCAGTAAAGACACGACCTTCACAAAGGTATCAGAAGCGTTTAGAAATGATGCCCGTATACGGGTGCTTACCAAGCCAAATGGCGGCAAGGCTTCGGCACTCAACTACGGTATAGCGCAAACCGATGCAGACTACGTGCTGTGCGTGGATGCTGATACCAATATAGCCGCCAACGCACTGCACCTGCTCATCCGTCACTTTGCTGACGAGCGCGTGGGCGCAGCAGCAGGCAATGTAAAGGTGGTAAACGAGGTAAATATCCTCACCCGCTGGCAGAGCATAGAGTACATAACCAGCCAGAATTTTGACCGCAACGCATTCGCCAGTGTGAATGCTATAACAGTAGTGCCGGGCGCTATTGGGTTATTCAGGAAGAAAGCTATCGAAGAAGCAGGAGGATTTACCAGCGATACATTCGCCGAGGACTGCGACCTGACCATGCGCATGCTGCGCGCCGGCTATCTCATTAAAAATGAGAACGAGGCCGTAGCGCTGACAGAAGTGCCGGAAACGATGGGGCAATTCCTCAAACAACGCTTCCGCTGGAGCTTTGGTGTAATGCAGAGCTTCTGGAAGAACAGGGATGCCCTATTCAACAGCGACTATGGCGCTCTGGGCTGGATAGCCCTGCCCAATATACTGGTATTCCAGATCATGATACCGTTGATAGCCCCGCTGGCCGATGTGTTCATGTTCTTCGCCATCTTCACCGGCAATGGCGCAATGATATTGCTGTACTATGGCCTGTTCATGCTTATAGACCTGGCGGTGGCTGTGCTGGCCTTTAAGTTCGAGAAAGAGAATATGCTAAAGCTGGTGTGGCTGATACCACAACGCATTGTGTATCGCTGGCTGATGCTGTACATACTTTACAAATCAATAAGAAGGGCCATAAGGGGCCAGTTACAAAGCTGGGGCGTACTGAAGCGCACCGGCAACACACAGGAAAACGCAAGACTGCGATCATTCAAAATATAATGAGCACCACAGATAACTCTATACTCGGCCTGAAACTGCCTACCGATCCCCGCTGGGTAGATCTCGCATCTATATCTCTTGAGGAGATACTGCGCGACCACGCCTTCTGCGAGCAGAAGGCAGCTACACAATGTATATCACTGATACTGCGTTACTCCGAAAAAACAGAACTGGTATCAGCCCTGTCGCCTATTGTTACCGAAGAGTGGGGGCATTTCAGGATGGTATGGACAGAGATCAGGAAGCGGGGCTACACTTTGGGCCGAAGCCGCAAAGATGAGTATGTGAACCTGTTGCTGCAGCACGAACCAAAGGGGCTGCACCGGGAGGAGAAACTACTGCACCAACTGCTGGTATGCGCGCTCATAGAAGCCCGCAGCTGCGAACGCTTCCGCCTGCTGGCAGAAAACCTGCAAGAAGAATACCTGCGCAATTTCTATCACAAATTCATGGTATCAGAGGCGGGCCATTACCGCCTGTTCATAGACCTTGCCGAACAATACTTCCCAACAGAGCAGGTACGCAATGAATGGCAGCACTGGCTACAAGTAGAAGAACAGGTGCTGCAACAGCTAACCCCGCGTGGCGACAGGATGCATTAGCAGCATCAGGATCAGATATTGCAAGAAATAAAGGGATATCTTTTTCATGCTCACTATTTAAAAGTAGCTATATTTGTTTGCTCTGTTTTAAAAATGCACAAGAAGTTATTGTTCGTTTATTCACTCATTCTTTGGGCCCTGTCTTCCTTCGGACAGGAGCATAATTCGTTGGATGGATTGGGTATTGAAGCTAATATTTTTGATGGCCACGTAATAAAACACGAAGCAAAATTTGAGCTACCGCTCCCGGCCCTCACTACAGGAGTGGATATGAACCTGCAATGGAAGACCTATGGCAAAAAAGAATGGCAGCAACGCCGCCGTTATCCAATTGTAGGGCTTGGCTTTGCCTACACCAATTATGGCATTGATTCTGTTTATGGCAGGCTATTCAGCATCTATCCCAATATTACCATCCCACTGATCACCGGGCGCAAACTGGAGTGGACACTCCGCATAGGAGATGGCGTGGGCTATGTAACCAGGGACTATTCCCGCATCCATCCCTTCGACACCATTAACAATGCTATAGGCAGCAAGATCAATGACTACGCCTCTTTTATGACCGACGTTCGCTACCATGTGAACCAGCACTGGGATGTGCAGTTGGGCGCTAATTTCTCCCACATCTCTGATGCATCCTTCCACCAGCCCAATCTCGGTATAAACATGTATGGGTTTCATCTTGGGGTCAAATATTTCCCCGCAACATCTGAGCCTAAACATATTGTGCGCGAACTAAAGCCATTAAAGAACCGTTGGCTGTTCCAGTACCGGCTCACCATGGCATTCGAAGAGGCTAATGCCCCGGAAGGGCCACTATATCCTATATACGTTGCTACCGGCTATGTGAGCAAGCGATGGTTTAGCAAGAACAAGTTTTTTGCCGGGCTCGATTATTCTTATCACACCAATGTCTATGCCTACCTGCGTAATAACATAGGTTTTGTTACTCCCGGCACTGAGGCTGACCATTCTTATAAGAGTGCCGTGTTTGTTGGCAATGAATTCTTATTGGGCAGGGTTGGTGTTGTGTTGCAGGCAGGCTATTACATCCACCAGGCCTATCAGGTCGAAGGTCTGTTCTATGAAAAGTTGGGCGGCACCTTATACCTCGTGCAAAGAGAGCATGGTACAATAAAAGAGTTTTTCCTGTGCGGCTATCTTAAAGCATATATGGCTGTCGCTGAATTTGCCGAGTTCGGTTTCGGAATGGGCCTATAATTTATTACGGTGTTATCCTGTAGATACTTCCATTATCACCCGCAACCAACAGATCGTTATTGGGGCATATAGCTATACTTCTCAGTGCATTGGTAGTGAAACGGTCATACTCCTCCCAGTGGTTGCCCCCATCATCTGAGTGCAGTACCTTCCCATCATCGCACACTGCCCAGCCATTCTGCTCGTCTTTAAATACAATATCCAGCAGGTCGTAGCGGGGCAGTGTTATATCATTGCCATTGCGCATTTTTTGCCAGTGCGTACCGCCATCTGTAGTGTGATACACACTACCCGCATAGCCACACATCCATATCTCATCGCCATGTATATCCATAGCTGTGAAGTTATCGTTGGCCACATCCTGCACTATCCAGTTATTGCCCCTGTCGGTGGTTTTCATTACCGTTCCATAGCCGATCACATAGCCGGTAGTGGCGCTCACCATGTAAATATTACTAGCCCCGAATAAAAACGTTTGTTGATCCAAAATATTAAAAGCCGAATCCACACGGGTAATACTGCATTGCCTTTGCAACAAACTGCTGAGAAAAATACCAGTATCCCGTGTAGCAAAAGTACCACTTACATTTGCAAGCCAATTATACACCCGGTTAAATTGCCAAGTATTACCGGAGTCTTTTGATTGCAATACATCACCATCAATACCTGTTAAAAAAAGTATCCCTGAGTAAGAAATACACATCCCAAACATTTCTTTTTCGGCATTCGTATCCGAAGAAGATGACCAGGTGTAGCCCCCGTCAGTTGAACGATCTATCTCTGATTGCTGATAAAGTATACCTCCTGAGGCTATGCAGATATGTTCACTGATAAATTTAATATGGTTTAGCTTACTCGTAGTATTGCTGTTCAATTGCCTAACCTTATTGAAATGCAACAGATCCTTTTTACACGACATTGTAAAAAAAATCACAACCCCTATATACAGCACATTACGCAACATGGCTACTAATTTAGCTATTTAATTTTATATACACGTAAGGATTCTTTATCAAATACTTTTTCAACCAGATGCTTTTTTATATCCGGTTGAGCATCTATCGTACCTGAACAAAATAAGTATGTTGCTTGATCACCTATATAATGCTCCAGCATCTTACCATCCATGTTATTATTTGAGAAAGTCCACCCCTTTCTATCGATATAATACAATAATATCTGTCCCGATTCATCATTGCCAACCACACAATACGCATTAGGTGGCGTCAATTTTCTTAACTCATCTTTAAAATGAAAAAAAACAGGGTCAAATCCCGGCTTTACAAGATCCCAACGTGAATCAGCCCTTAAATATGCCGTTACCGGAAGGATTAAAAGACATAACGTTGCTAATATTGTCAATACCTGTTTTCTGTCTGTCAATAAGTAAGTAGCGCCGTATGCAACAACTAAAAAAACAGGTGGCAAAAAAGGCATAAGGTAATAATCATGAACAAACGCGATCGTGTTGATCTCAGAAATGTAATAGAGAATAACAATCAGCCCCCATGCAAAAAACAGAATAAAATAGTTAGCCTTCCATATTTTTCGTTTCATCATGAAATAAAATCCGAAAATAAAAAAAAGCACTGACCCATAATTAATAATTAATTCTGGCAAAACAGAACTCGCACCTCCCCACAGAAATATTAATACAGTACTCATTTTTAAGCCTGAAGTAAATATCCCAGTTAATACAACGTTAGACTGCCATTGAGGAATAACGGTCCCATACCAGGCAACCGCAGGAAGGATAGACAAAAAAAACGAAGTACATATCCAGGTGATTTCCTTAGGTGAACTCTTTTTTTTGTACATTCTCAAAAAAACAAATATTAAGAAAAATACACCATAAATCACAAATGGTAATTTAATAAGTACGGATAGCGCAAACAGTAATGCGCTTAGAATAAGAAATTTACGGGCATTCGTATTAATATACTTATAAAACAAACCAATACTCCATATTCCGCAACACAAAGCCATATTATCCGGCATTGGATTCATTGTATAATAATAAAACAGTGGCGAAAAATTAAAACACCAGGCGCAAATAATTGCAATTGAACTATTCTTAAAAATATTATTTGCAAGAAAAAACATGCCATATACCGAACACAAGCCGACTAAAAAACTAAGAACTCTTGTTACGGCAATATAAGGGCCAAACAATTTATATACACAGGCAAATATCCATTGCATAAGAGGAAACTCCAGGCGCAGTATTCGGTTTGTCTCAGGGTTACTATTGATCTTAGGGTGAAGTATATTCATGTCCTCCCTATAAAAATTATTGATCACATTTTGTGTCTGTGTCTGTCTCCAAACATGAATACCAATAAGATCCAAGTTAAAAACATGCCAGTGCAATATCAGGCTAATAACAGGAATACAACACAAAATGAGCTTGTAATGTTTATTTATAAATTCCATTTATAGCATTTCGCTGAAAGATAAATAAAAAAAGCCCGTATTTCAAAAAATACGGGCTAACCAAAAACAAACACTCAGTTCAGTCTTTTTAAAAGGGTACATTCTCCATAAGGGGCATGATCATTGTTTAATAAAATTGCTTGTTTTCACATTACCATCCTGCCTGTATAGTACATTGTACACTCCCGTTGGCAACTTGCTCACATCAGCCGCATAGCCTTTACTGCCTTTAATTATCGGCACATTCATTGCTTGCCCAATGAAATTATAAATGGTGATCGTAGCATCCCCAGCGCTTTGCGATGATGTACCGATGATCAATTGATCATGCGCAGGATTGGGATAAATATTCATCGCACCTGTCTGAACTGTATTGGGCACACCCACAGCCACCTCGCTATGATATTCAGCCCATGCAGTATCGGCCACTATTTTAATTTTAGTAAAGCTGGCATCCGGGCAACCACCCACCGAATCAGCCACCACCATGGCCAGCACTATATGCTGCGAGGTACCCGCAGCCAGCGTAAAGTCATTGCTCGATAAGATGAACCGCCGATCGCCTGGGTTATTATTACTTACACATTCCGACCACTGTGTCGGGTCTGAAGGATCACCGGGAAATACATAATTAACGATCCTGCCGGAATCATAACCGGTACTCGGTATACCGGCACCTTGAAAATCATCCGAAAAATGCTGTCCTGTCCTGATCATACCCCGCATATAATTATTTACCTGCGTATCTGTGTTTGGATTTCCTATTGTTGATGCGTCATTATTGTAGTAATCAAAATTACCTAATGGCACATACGCTCCCGGTTCATCTCCAGGCAGCACTATAAAGGTCATTCCCATTTGCGGAGGGTCTACCCCATAAGAGTTGTGCGGGTGGCCGCCACCTGCGCCATCGTCATTAGTGCCGTTATAGTCAATACCCATCCTGTGTACCGAATCAAAGCCTATGAAATCATCGAAGTACCACCCCAGGTCGGCATCATCAAATAAGGCCAGCCGGAAATCATGGTAATCATTAGCCGACTTATTGACTACCGTATAATCGAAGTAAACCACATCATCCATCAATGTACCCCTACTGATGCCGTAAGCCATGGCATGTACTTCTACCCCTAAAGGCTTGCCATTGGTCTGGGTGTGCGCAGGGCCATTGTCGCTGAAAGTCCACCAAAGTGCCTGGTCCCCTTTTATGGCAGGGTACTCGCCCAGCAAAGGTTCATAAATACCATTGCTGTTAAGGTCTACAAACGGCGCCATATCCGTATTCACAGTAAGCACTGCCGATGCGTTGCCCGCCGCATAAGTATTGCCCTTGCCCGGCCAGGTAAGTATCATAGGAGGAGTATTGGTGGTGGTATGCGTAGTTAAAGCCAGGAATGTGGCAATGTCCGTTTTGTTCACCTTCCATATTTTAGCCCAGTCGTGCGATGTGGCATAGGTAAGCGTATCGCTGCCATCCAGCGGGCCGGGCCAGTAGTCGTTACCGGTCTGCCTATAGGTTTGTGCTGCCACATGCAACGTGCCGCCGGCATCATAGCCGCTCATCCATAGTGCGCTGGTAAAATTGACACTTTTACCAGAGTGCGCGGGAAATTGTGTGCTGGCCACCTCCTCCACAGGATCCCAGAACATATCGCCATGCACCAATATCCGGGCAGTTATATTATTAATGTCTACAGAATCATGCGCTGGAAATGTGGCTTGGGCACTGCTGGTTATTGCATAGAGACTTAAAGCAAATAGAAGGAGAAGTGTATTTTTTTTCATAAAATTCGTTTGAGGGTAAATAAAAATACTATGGCGCAAGTGTGGAATCCACCAGGCCCGTTCCCACTGCTGTATAAACATTCTTCCCGGTGGCTTCATCTGTATATACCGATGCGTCATTGACCACATAGCTATACGCTGCGTAGTATACCTTTTGGCCATAAAAAATATTCACGCCGTTGAGGTCACTTGATGGAACACGTACGGTCAATGAGGAAGTACTCCAGCCGCTTACCGGTATAGGTTTCACATATGCCAGTTGATAGTTCTCCGGCAAGTTATTGACAGGCAATTTGTTATTCACAAAAATGATCAGGTTCCTGGCCTTGGTATCTGTGGGGAAAGTCATGATCAGGGAGTCGTTCGATGACCCTGTGTTATACGTTGATATAAAGGAGGCAATATCAAAATTGGGCAGCTGCGACATTTTTATGTCCTGGTAAGCGGTGTCGCTCAAAAAGTTCACATTGTTCACCACTGTTGCGCCAAAACCACTCGCGGTCGCGTTTATACTGTACGTCCCTGTTGTTACTTTACTAAAAACATAGTAGCCGTTGGCATCCGCACCGGCGGTGGCGCCGCCTTTCAGGGTAAGTTGCACAGTATTGAAACCATCCAGTTGTTTTGCGCCATAGGTGTCGTAAAGGCTTATATGCCCGCTGATAGCCCCCGTAAAGGAAGGACCCGCCGGGCCGGTAGCGCCTTCACTACCCTTCTTGGTACAGGCCGATGAAAACAGCAAAAAACTAAAAGAAACAAGCAGAATATCTTTTTTGATCATGAGGTTAGTTTTGGATGAAGAATAGATACTACACTAATATAGACGTAAAAAAGAGGGCAAATCTTGGGTAAACAATAAATAAAATATTAATTCATATAAATAAATTCAACAACTTCACATTTACTAATTCCCCTATTCATTGAGTCATTGAGTCATTGAGCAATTAAGCAATTGAGCCATTTCAACTACCTTTGCACCCTATGACTATTGAAAACCTGAAGGAACTAAGGTACCGGGTACAGCACCTGCACCGCTTTCTTCGCGTGGATGACCGGATCGCCAAAATGGAGAACGACCGGCAGCTTACCCTTTCCCCCGGTTTCTGGGACGATAATGTGCGGGCCACAGCCATCCTCAAAGAAATAAAAATAGATAAATACTGGGCTGATTTCTTCGACCGTACCAATTCATTGGTGGAGGACGCAGCCGTGCTGTTCGACTTCTGGAAAGAGGGCGAAGCCACCGAAGAAGAGGTAGATGCTGCATACGATAAAGCCAGAAAAGAAGTAGACGAGCTGGAATTCAAATCCACACTCAATGAGCCGGAAGATGAGATGCCGGGCATGGTGGTTATCAACAGCGGCGCAGGTGGCACTGAGAGCCAGGACTGGGCCGAAATGCTCATGCGCATGTACCGCATGTATGGCGAAAAACAGGGCTGGAAGGTGAGCGAGATAGATGTGCAGTACGGCGATGGCGCAGGCATCAAGCAGGCCACGCTGGAGTTTGACGGCGCATTTGCTTACGGCCTGCTGAAAGCGGAAAGCGGTGTGCACCGCCTGGTGCGTATCTCCCCCTTCGATTCCAATGCCCGGAGGCATACTTCTTTCGCATCCGTGTTCGTGTACCCGCTAATAGATGATACCATAGATATACAGGTAAGCCCGGCTGACGTGGAATGGGCGTTCTTCCGCTCAGGTGGCTCCGGTGGACAGAACGTGAACAAGGTGGAAACAGCAGTGCGCCTGAAACACATACCCAGCGGCATAATAGTGGAGTGCCAGATAGCCCGTACACAGGGCGAGAACCGCGAAAAGGCCATGACAATGCTCAAAAGCCGCCTCTATGAAGAAGAGATGCGCAAGCGCCAGGAGATACTCAATGCCACCAACTCCTCTAAGAAAAAGATAGAGTGGGGCTCACAGATACGCAGCTACGTTTTTCATCCCTACAAAATGATCAAAGACCACCGCACCGACTACGAAGTGGGCAATGTGCAGCCGGTAATGGATGGCGAGCTTGATGACTTCATCAAAGCCTACCTGATGAGCGTGAAGGATGAACAATAACAGATAGATGAACTATTAACTCCGGCACCCGGAATATGTCCTCAGACAATAAAAACATAAAGAAAAAAAAGTTCGACCTGCGGTTACTGGGCCGCCTGTTCTCATTTACCAGGCCGCATCGCGGTACATTATACCGTGCTATGGTGTTGGCAATTGTGCTGGCGCTCCTCTCACCACTAAGGCCATACCTCATACAGCTTGCAGTAGATAAGTACATAGCCCACAACCTGATGAACGGCCTTATATGGCTTTGCGTGGTATATGCCGCTATCCTGCTCGTGGAGAGCGGTCTTCGCTTTTGGTTTGCCTATAGCGCCAACTGGTTGGGGCAAACTGTTGTCAACGACCTGCGCAATAAGGTCTTTAAAAAGATACTATTCCAGAACATTTCTTTTTACGACAACATGCCCATCGGCACACTCACCACCCGCACCATCAACGATATTGAATCTATAAACGATGTCTTTTCCGAGGGTATCATTTCTATTGTGGCAGATATACTTACTATTGTATCCATTATCATAGTGATGTTATGGACCGACTGGCGGCTCACTCTTGTTTGCCTCGCTCCGTTCCCGTTGCTTATACTGGCCACCTGGTGGTTCAAAGAGGCGGTGAACAAATCCTTTCAGCGGGTGCGCAATGCGATTGCCGCGCTCAATGCCTTTGTGCAGGAGCATCTTACCGGCATGTACATTGTACAGGCATTTGCGGCAGAAGCTCGCGAAATGGGTAAGTTCAAAGACATCAACAAAGAGCACCGCGATGCCAATATCAAAGGCATCTTCGCATACTCGGTCTTCTTTCCTATCGTTGAGATCATCCTGGCCAGTTCGCTTGGCCTCCTCGTATGGTATGGCGCATCGCGTATGCTGCACATAGGAGCATCGCCTGGCGTCATTATATCCTTCGTCATGTACCTCAACCTGCTCTTTCGCCCGCTGCGTATGATGGCCGATAAATTCAATGTACTGCAAATGGGCATCATCTCCGGCGAGCGGGTATTTACTGTGCTGGACAGCGAAGAAAACCTCGCCGATAACGGCACGCTCCTCGCACCAACCATAAAAGGCGATGTGGCTTTCCGCAATGTGCATTTCAGCTACAAGCCCGGCGTGCCTGTGCTCCGGGGCATCTCCTTTTCGCTACCTGCCGGCAAAACCATGGCCATCGTAGGCCACACCGGAGCAGGCAAAACCTCCATCATCAGCATCCTCAACCGCCTCTACGAGACCGAGAGCGGCCAGATACTCATAGATGGCCATGACCTCAAAGAATACGATATCTACAGCCTGCGCAGCCACATAGGCATTGTACTGCAGGATGTATTCCTGTTTTCCGGCACCATCGCCGATAACATCACACTCCGCAACCCGGATATACCCCTGCACCGTGTGGAAGAAGTAGCCAAAATGCTTGGCATCCACGATTTTATCATGCAGTTGCCGGGCGGTTATCATTTCGATGTAATGGAGCGGGGCAACACCCTCTCGCAGGGCCAGCGACAGTTATTGTCCTTTGCCCGTGCCTTGCTCTACAACCCCTCCATACTCATACTCGATGAGGCCACCTCATCAGTAGACAGCGAAAGCGAACAACTCATACAGCACGCTATAGATACCCTTATAAAAGGCCGTACCTCTATAGTCATCGCGCACCGCCTCTCTACTATCCGCAAGGCCGATGAGATCATTGTTATGGACCACGGCACCATTACCGAGCGGGGCAACCACAGCTCCCTCATAGCAGACAAGGGCGCCTACTATGAGCTCTATACCGCCGTAGAGCAGATGAAAGAAAAAGAGGTGCTATAGCATATAGTTTATTGGTCAAAAAACGCCCTGAACATAGCCCACGGTTTTAACCGTGGGTATCAAAAAACAATAGGTTCAGAACGGTTTTAACCGTTTACAACCCGGCACTCTTAACCGCCATCGTACAGGATTAGCACCCCATATTTTGTTGCCAACTGCCAAGGCATTACTTTTATGCAAATAATGAGCAATCCACGTGTCAACGTTTTAAAGCTTCCCCCCGTACGGTATGCCTTCAAAAGGGCGCATAAGGTCATTTTGCCCGGAGTCAACGGCGCATCCCTGTACGAGGTGGGCAAGTTCTTCTTTAGTGAGCTGCGCACACTAAAGCTGCAGGAGCGTGCCGCTGCCGTTACCTACAACTTCTTCATGGCCTTGCCGCCCACATTCCTTATCCTATTCTCGCTGGTGCCTTACCTGCCTTTGAAGAATGTAGAACAAACCATACTCAACACCATACAACTGCTCTCGCCCAACCATACCATATATATGACGGTACGCAATGTAGTGAGCGACTTTATGACCAAGCAGCACCAGGGCGCACTTTCTTATGGTATCATACTGGTGATGTATTTCTCCTCAAATGGCATCATGGGCCTCATGCGCAGCTTCGACAAAAGCCTCTCCCTCTACGTAGAGCGCACTGGCTTCATCCGCCGCTGGACGGCAGTAAAGCTCACGCTCATGCTCATAGGTGTAAGCATTGTGGCGCTCTCCGCCCTCATCATCCAAAGCAAAAAGCTTAACCCTTTTATCCTGCAAACGTTCCACAGCATTGTGGCCATCAAGGTATTGAGCATATTAGTGCTTATACTGCTTATCTTTATTACCATCTCTATCATTTACACCTACGGGCCATCGCTCACACACAGGTTCAGCTTTATCTCTGCGGGTTCTGTTATTGCCACTATTGCCTCCGTGATCGTAACTTCGGTGTTCTTCTTCCTGGTCAACCACTTCTTGTACTACAACAAGATCTACGGCTCCATCGGCACATTGATAGCTTTCATGGTGCTGATATGGCTCAATACCAATATCATTTTACTGGGCTATGAGCTCAATGTGAGTATACTGCTTGGCAAGCTGGCAAGAGGAGGATTTGATGACGATGAAGAAGAATAAGACTTACATATTACTCACTGTGCTGATTGCATTATTGTTGCACTCTGCCTGCAACAACAGTGAGTCTATACCCGCAACCGTAACTTTTACAGAGCAGGTAGCGCCCATATTATATAACAACTGCACGATCTGCCACAGGCCCGGTGGCAGTGCGCATTTCTCGCTGGTCACTTATGATGAATGCCGCAAGAATGCAGGCGCGGCTGCCTACGTCACCAAAGAACGAATAATGCCCCCCTGGCCTGCCGATCCGCATTATACCCAGTTCGTGGGCCAGCGCATACTCTCTGAGCGGGATATAAAAATACTGCAACAGTGGGCCGACGAAGGCGCGCCCGAAGGGCCAAAAGATAAACTCCCCGCCCTGCCCGCGTACCCCATAGGCTCCGATATAGGCACGCCCGATATGCGCATAGCCGTGCATCCCTACTTTCTCAAAGCCAACAGTACAGACCAGTTCCTGTTGGTAAAAGTACCCTTCCAATTAACCGCCGATACTTTCGCCAGCCTCATAGAATTTGTGCCGGGGCATAAAAACGTAGTGCATCATGTGAATGGCGATATGGTCAAATACGACTTCTACAAAAAGACCGATGTATTTGCCGGCGACCGTATCGTGAACATGGTCGAGGATACCGCCTCCCTGCTACAGGCATTTCAAAAACTGGGACTGCCCAATGACGATGGCAGCTATCCAACGCTGCAAAAATCTGTGGTCAATTACCTGCCGGGTGTAGTGGGCCAGAAATACCCCGAAGGGCTGGGCGGCTACTTCCTGCCACGCAAAGGCGCTTTCCTGTTCAATGACCTGCACTACGGCTTCACCAATAAAGATGACATATGGGACAGCTCCTACATCAATATCTTCTTTGCAAAGTCGCCACCCAAGCGGCCTGTACAGGAGTTCCAGATCGGTACACTCGGTTTATCCCCCGTGGAGCCTGATCTCATTATTCAGCCCGACAGCATCAAGCATGTCTACAGCAAGTATACCATACCTGCCGATATTTCGATCCTCACCATCAACCCGCACATGCACCTGTTGGGTAAGAGCTTTAAAGCGTATGCCCTGCAACCCAACGGCGACACCATACGGCTGATCTCCATACCCCGCTGGGACTTCAACTGGCAATACTTCTACACCTTTAAGAAAATGGTGAAGATACCCGCAGGCAGCACCATAGTAGCCGAAGGTGTGTATGATAATACCCGACAAAACCTCAACAACCCTTTCAGCCCGCCGCAACTGGTGCGCGACCGCAATGGCAGCATGAAGGCCACCGATGAGATGTTCCAGTTCATCATCACCTACTTGCCCTACGAACAAGGCGATGAAAACATCAGCCTCGAAACAAAGTGATTGCGACCTCAAGGTGTGGCACACCTTAACACCTATAAACCTATAAAAGTCTTATTTTTACAAAAAACAACAACCATGAAAACAACCATCCTCGCTATCGCCACTTTTATCGCAGCCATAGCTATTGCGCCCACTAACACCTACGCGCAAGACAAAATGAACCCGGGCGATGCCCTGCCCGCTTCTGCAACCATGAAGAACGCCAACGGCAAACCAATGGCACTGAAAGATGCCATGCAAGAGAACGGCCTGCTGGTGATGTTCTCCTGCAACACCTGCCCATTTGTGATCAAGAACCAACCCATGACCAAGAAGACAATGGAGTATGCAACAGCGCACCATATAGGCATGGTCATCATCAACTCTAATGAGGCACAGCGCGGCGATGCCGATTCTTATAACGCCATGGCCAGGTATGCCAATGAGCAGGGCTATACCGTACCCTACCTCGTTGATGAAAACTCCAAACTGGCCGATGTGTTTGGCGCCAATCACACCCCCGAAGTGTTCCTGTTCAACAAGCAAGGTAAGCTGGCCTACAAAGGCGCTATGAACGACAACCCATCAGACCCTACCAGCTACAAGAAAATGTATATCGAAGATGCCATCAATGCAGTAGTGGCCGGCAAAGAAGCAGATCCTAAGACCACCAGGTCGGTTGGTTGCAGCATTAAGAGAAAAGCGTAATTGCGGTACACTACAGTACACTATATACCGGTTACACATTAATATAACACCAGTTGCCATGGCCTTCAGGCCGTGGTGTGATAAAAAACAAGAGCGGCTTTAGCCAAAATACTCGTGAGTGTAATTTTAAATCCAACTGACAGGCAAATAGCCCCGCAATCGCGGGGCTATTTTATTTGCTTTGTGTTCACGCTCTTGCAAGAAATACGCACAACAAATATCCCACATATCACTAACCTAAGCACCGCATTTTACACCTCCCGGCACTTTCCACTTTCCCTACCTGTTCATAACATATATACCACTATCCATCAACACTTTAGCCCGCAAATAATTTCTATGACAGGCACGTATACGTCTATGACAGCACGGAAAGCGCGCTGTCATAAAAACCCGATTTCCATTATCCAACCTACCACCCGACCTTTACACTATAATACCCAAAAAAATTGCAAAAAAAATCACACTACTGTAGAGACGCAAGATATTGCGTCTCCACTCGCACAGATAGAAACACAAACAACAATACCGGAAAGATGTTTACAACACCGGAAAAATAAATACTAAAAATCAACGAAACCCTTTACCACAAAGCGATACAACAATTTCCGCCGCATTTCAATCACCGGAAAAAACCGGAAAGAATCGGAAAAAATCGGCAACTCACACGAAATGGAAGAAAAATTAACCTTTTTCAACCGCCGTAGCCATAGCGAAGGAGGTTTTCTGGAAGTGATCTTTACCGCACAAGCACCTTTAGCGATCAAAAAATAACCCCGGCAAACTCATATCCCAAAATATACAGAAATATTAATGCTTTGTTACTTGCATAACATTATATTTATTTTTACATTTAAAGTCCCAAATAAAAGCACTATGAATATGCGCACATTGATCATCATGTCGGCCATCACTATTTTATCACTTACAGGCACCATTACGTATGCCCAGAAACCAGCCGCACCTGCACCTCCGCCGCCTGCCGCAAAGCCCGCAGATGCAGGCGGTATTGTGTGGAAAAAGCAAATAGTGCGCATCATAGATATGGGCAAGGTAGATACCAGTGCCCACCATATAAGTGATGTGAGTACCGAGAACTCGCTGATAGATATGTTTGTGAACCTGATCAAAGGCGGTAAGATTACAGCCTACACCAGCAACGACCACAACTTCACCAGCAGGCTCACCATTGCCGATTTCAATAAGATGGCCGGCAACCACGAGCTCAATTCTGAAACAGTGCATAAGTACAAGGTGCTGGAAGAATGGAGCTGCTACCCTACCACCGGCAAAACAGAGATACAGGTGATAGGCATGGCGCCACTCAAAGACCTTGATGGCGACAACACGCAAGTCACCTTCTGGCTGCGCTTCTCCGACATCAGCGCCATACTGGCCCGCTACGAACAGTACCACCCCAACAACACGCTCGCCGGCCACATATGGGACGACTACTTCTGGACAGAAACAAGAAAATAATCTTTCACAAATGCGATATCTACGAAGAATACCACCCCACCAACACCATTGCCCAGCAAATATGGAATAGTTATTTTCTATCCGGCGATAAGCCGGGGGTTGTAAAGACATTTTATTGAAATGATATAGTACCAGAGATAAAATCGGATATTGTAAATAACCTGCCCCTCAAGGCGGTTTAGTTCTGGTAAATTTCGGTAAATTTGTATAAATCATCATCAAAAATTAACAGGTGCAAACGATAGAAAAAGACATATGGACTGACTCAGTTTTTTTAGCCGAAATGGATAGAAGAACTAAAGAGTATGAAGTAGGCACTGCAAGGTTATTTACCCTTGAAGAAATGGAAGCTAATGCCCGCAAAGCATACGGGGTAAGGATTTCAATAAATCCTCCCCAAGGTCATAAAACACGAACTACAACCTAATCGTGAGTTTGCCGAACGACAACTTATCAACCATTTACCCAATTAACGAATTAACCGTATCTTGCCACACTATGGTACAGGTAGGACAATATAATACGCTGAAGGTTGCAAAGGAAGTGGATTTCGGGATGTATCTCGATGGGGGTGAAGGTGAAGAGATATTGCTGCCCAAGCGGTTTGTGCCGGCAGACCTCAAGGTGGATGACGAGATCAGGGTATTCATATACCACGACAACGAAGGCCGTGTAATAGCCACTACCCAGGAGCCTGTAGCAACAGTAGGAGAAATAGCCATGATGGAAGTAGCCGATGTGAACCCGGCTGGCGCATTTGTAAAGTGGGGCATTATGAAAGATGTGTTCATACCCATATCCCTCCAGGAGCAAAAAATGAAGCCCGGCGACAGGCGGCTCATACGCTTATTTATAGACGACAAAACAGGCCGCGTTACCGGCACTGAGAAGATAGATAAATACCTGAGCAACTACGAGCTTACTGTAAAAGAGCATGAACCCGTAGACCTCGTGGTGTTCCAGAAAACAGACATAGGCTACAAGATGATCATTAACAGCAAGCATATGGGGTTGATGCACTACAACGAGGTTTTTAAACAATACGAGATCGGCGACAAACTAAAGGGGTTCATCAAGCACATAAGGCCCGATAATAAGATAGACATATCGCACGGCATAAAAGGCTACACCCGCGTGCCCGAAGAAGAGACCCGCATCCTGAACCTGCTCGTAGAGAACGAAGGCTACCTGCCTTATAACGATAAATCAGGCCCCGAAGATATACATGCGTTCTTCGGCATGAGCAAGAAGACCTTTAAAATGACACTGGGCGCACTCTACAAAAAACGCAAGATAGAATTTACTCAGACAGGGACTAAGCTGGTGGAGGAAGTGGATTAAAAGAGGAGGAAGAATCAATCGAAAATCAACTTAAGTATTTCTTCTTTGGTTTTATCAAAATGGGCAGCTACGTCTGATAATACTGATGACAAGGTACCAATCTTCAATGGGTTATGCGAAGGTATAGTTATATGATGTTCCCCGTTTTGTTGAGTGGTTGCTCTAATATGGCTTCCTGACTGTCTTGTTTTCACATACCCCAAAGCCCTCAACTTGTGAACCAAATCTAAGCCACTGATATCTCTTGGTAATTTCATGCAGCAAATACTTCGTCTTTGACAAAATGTAAACGAATAAGTCCGGGCTTATCCGCATCATCGAAATGACAACTTACCGCGTCCCTTACAAAGTCTCTTAATTCAATTATTGTTTCAGCCTGTGTAAATATAGACACTCCGACACCCTTAGCTGTATATCCACCTTCTGGGCTTTCTTCTACTAAAAAAATGATCTCTTTCATATCTACACAAAATTACGAAATAATATTATTGAATACATTATAAGCCCGCGTAATAATCATATCCCTGCTCTGCCCAATAGTCCTTCGGCTTGTCGTTGCTGAAGTACATAACACCTATGCGTTTCAGGTGCTTGATCCCATATTTTACAGGTATGATGAGCCGCAGCGGGTAACCCTGGTTTTGTGGCAGCGGCTGGCCATTCATTTCATAGGCAAGCAGTGTTTGCGGTTGCAGCATGCTGGGCATATCGTTGCCCACATAGTAGGCCTTGTCGGGTGTTATCATGCCTACATATTTGAGGCCGGTTTGCGGTACGAGGTTATAGGCTTTCAGAAAGTCGCTGAAGCGCACCCCGCCCCACCAGGTGACCTGGCTCCAACCTTCTACGCATTTGAAATCGAATATCACTTCAGTCTTCGGTAGTTTCTTAAGATCGTCCATTGTGAGTACCAGTGTATCGCCTGGGTTGCGGGCCACCTTTAAACGCCATGCGGTGTCGAGCGTACCGTCCATGCCCACATCTCCATTTACGCGCACCTTCGTTGCCGCATCCTGTTTGGTAAATGTTTTGGCCTCACGGTGCTTGCTGTAAAACAGGCTGAACAGGCGTTCATTGGCTTTCAGGCCCTGTCGTAGTGTAGGCTGCACATTGTCTGCAGATTGCGGCTCGTTATACAGCTTTGCAAATAACAAGCCACCGCATACCAGCAGGGCAATGAATATACTGAAGGCGATAATACTGCGCTTTCTCACAGCGCCATCAGGCACTACACTTTCTTCCGGTTTAGGTAGGTATCTGCTCATGGTTCAGTAGTTTCGATAGGTGCGATCGGTTCAGGTTCTTCCATTACCACAGGCTCTGCTATAGCACTTATTTTTTCTACTTCAAAACCTGTAACCATGGCCTGGAAGTTGTTCCAGCCAGCGAGAATCACCTGTACTATATGAATGATGAAGAACAGCACATAACCAATAGTAAGCGCAAAGTGAATGATACGGGCAAACTCGTACCCACCACACAGCGCGCACAGCCAGTTGAACTGTATGGGTTTGTATATGGCTATGCCTGTGATAATAGACCCCGCTCCCATCACAATAATAGCCGAGTAAGCCACACGCTGGGCTGCATTATATTTTACCTGTGGTGGCGCGGTCTTGCGCAGGTGCAGGTCGTGCAACACCACCTGTAGCGATTCTTTGAAAGAATGCCTGTCCGGCAGCAGGTAGCGCCACTCACCCGAGAAGATAGTGTACAGCACATACAGTATGCCATTGATAAAGAAGAACCACATAAAGAAAAAGTGGAACGCCATACCTGTAGAAAGATGGAACGGCACGTGCAGCGCATCATATACCGACTTCGGGAAAAATTTGAGCAAAGTTGTATCTCCCCAGCCCAGGCGGTAAATGTCATTGGCCCAGTAGATCAACAGCCCGCTCCAGATCATCACCGTTAGCACCGGGAAATTTACCCAGTGAAACCACCTGATGGCCAGCCGATGCTTCTTTGTTATTTTTTTCATTTACGGTACGGTGCGTTACTGATATAAATGTAGTGAATAAATAGATAGCAAAAAAAATCCCCACAATTGTGGGGATCTAAAAATAAGATTTGAGCGATTATCTGCGCCAATGACCCGGCACCCATACTTCGCCATGTGGCCTCTGTTTCCAATGGCCTGGGATCCATGCCACACCCGGACGTGGCGGCTCGGCCCAACGACCACCGACAAATACGTAACTACCACCGCGGGGCTCCCATTCTTCGCCTACCCATACGTGCCGTGGGCTTGGTGGCGCAGGGCGTTCTATGCGTGGCATTGGTGGCCTTGCCTTGATGATCAATTCCTGGGCGTTACTGTTATACCCTATAAAAAGGGACAGCCCAAGCATAAGTAATGCGCTTCTCAACTTTTTCATGTTTTTAGTGTTTTGGTTATAAACTATAGAACAAAAGAATCATGCCAAAGTTTAATCCCTGTGTTTAGAGAAAATGTATTTAACAACACTTATGATTGGAATTCTTTTCTTCTTTCCTAAATTAGCGGCATGGCAGCAACAAAAAAGAAAAGATCGCGTGGCTTATTGTACACGGCTATCATTTTAATTTCACTTTTATTATTCGCTGTTTATAAAGTCTTTGGGCCTAATATAGGTTCACGCACGCAGGCCGATTACCTGTACATACATACCGGGGCAAGCTACGAGCAGGTAAGGACATCATTGCAGCAAGATGGTTTTGTATCAGACATGGGTACCTTCGATATACTGGCACGGCTGCTGAAACTGCCGGAGCATATACATCCCGGCAAGTACAAGATAGGCTCAGGAATGAGTACTTACCACATTATTCGCCTGTTGCATTCCGGCAGGCAAACGCCTGTGAAACTTGTGATCTCCAAATTGCGCACCAAGCACGACTTGGTGTGCCTGATAGGCAATAGTCTTGAAGCCGATTCAACCTCATTGTTGCAAATGCTGAATGATACGGCATATGTTGCCGAGTTTGGTTTTGACACCAACACGATCATGTGCGCTATTATACCCGATACCTATGACTTTTTCTGGAACACCACAGCCGATAAAGCCTTCCGTAAAATAGCCAAGAACTATGCCCGCTTTTGGGATGATACCCGCCGTAAGGAAGCACATGATCAAAACCTAACCCCCGAAAAGGCAACCATTATTGCCTCCATAGTGGATGAAGAAACCAATATGGCCACCGATAAGCCCAAGATAGCCAGTGTGTATATAAACCGCCTGCATAAGAATATGCTGTTGCAGGCCGACCCCACAGTAAAATTTGCTGTCGGCGATTTCACTATCCGCCGCATTGCGGGGAATATGTTGCAAAATCCATCGCCTTATAATACCTATGTGCATACAGGCCTGCCCCCCGGCCCTATATGCACACCTTCGGCATCATCGGTAGATGCGGTGCTACAAGCCCCGCAAACCACCTACCTCTACTTTTGCGCCAAAGAAGATTTTAGCGGCTATTCTAATTTTGCTTCAACTTACGAAGAGCAATTAAAGAATGCACACATTTACCAGCAGGCACTGAATGCGCGGGGTATACATTGATCGCTTTATATTTTATTATCTACTCTTTGTTCCATACTTTAACACACCTTTACTCATTATGTTTATTGTAAATTCTATGTTTGAATTTTGAATTTGCGTACCTTTGCGCCACATTTTAAAAAACATTCTTTAATCAATACAATAATAATGAGCAAAGTAAAAGTTGCCATCAATGGCTTTGGCCGCATAGGCCGTCTCGCTTTCCGCCAGATATACAATATGGACGGGATCGATGTAGTAGCAATCAATGATCTGACCAAACCCAATGTACTGGCACACCTGCTGAAGTATGATACTGCGCAGGGCCGTTTTGGTCAGGAAGTTACACATACAGATAATTCTATCGTTGTAAATGGCCACAGCATTGCTATTTATGCACAGAAAGACCCGTCCCAGATCCCATGGGGAGCGCACGATGTAGATGTTGTACTGGAATGTACCGGTTTCTTTACCGATAAAGAAAAAGCAGAAGGCCACATCAAGGCAGGAGCTAAGCGTGTAGTAATATCTGCACCGGCTACCGGCGAAATGAAAACCGTTGTTTTCAACGTGAACCACCACATACTGGATGGCAGCGAAACAGTGATCAGTTGCGCTTCATGTACTACCAACTGCCTGGCACCTATGGCCAAGGTCCTGAATGATGAGTACGGCATAGCTACCGGCCTCATGCTTACCGTACATGCCTACACCAACGACCAGAACACGCTGGATGCACCGCACCCCAAGGGCGACCTTCGCCGCGCACGCGCAGCAGCAGAGAACATTGTACCTAACTCTACAGGCGCAGCAAAGGCAATTGGCCTTGTGCTTCCTGAATTGAAGGGAAAACTGGATGGCTCTGCACAGCGCGTGCCTACCGTTACCGGTTCGCTCACCGAGCTCACCGTGATCCTGAACAAAAAAACCACTGCCGAAGAGATCAATGCAGCTATGAAGGCAGCATCCAACGAAAGCTTTGGTTACAATACAGACGAGATCGTGAGCAGCGACATCATCGGCACTACTTTCGGCTCCTTATTTGATGCCACCCAAACCAAGGTAATGACCGTAGGCGACAGCCAACTGGTAAAAACCGTAAGCTGGTACGACAACGAGATGAGCTATGTAAGCCAGCTCGTGCGCACTGTTCATTATTTCGCAGGGTTGATCAAGTAAATAATAAATCATAATTGTACATTTACAAAAGCCTTCTTTACGAAGGCTTTTGTATTTTTGCAATAAAAATGATCTATAATGGGACAGGCAGAAATTGATGACTTGTTAAATCGAATCACTTATAATCCGGGCATTTATGGAGGGAAAGCGATTATACGGGGTATGCGATTTAGGGTAATAGATGCATTAGAAATGCTCGCCAGTGGTATGACCTCCCAGGAAATACTGGAAGACTTTCCATATCTTGAAGCCAGAGACATTCAGGCCTGCTTATATTATGCTGCGCAAAAATTAAATCATCCAAGATTACATGCCGCTTAACGATTACGTATATTGGATAGACTCTAATTTGCCACCCAAAGCTGCAATATGGCTTAATGAAGCATTTGGAGTTAATGCTATTCATGTAATGTCTATGAACATGCTTTCTGCTCCTGATCCTGAGATATTTAAGAAAGCAGCCCAGTCGTCTGAAAAGGTTATACTTTTATCAAAAGACGAAGATATTGTAAACCTTGTTTTAAGAAAAAAACCGCCACCTTACGTAATTTGGATAACAACAGGAAACCTATCTAATACTGATTTAAAGAGCTTGCTATTAAATAATCTCGAAGAAGCAGTTCAATACATTCAAAATGCTAACTCCCCCTTTGTTGAAATAAATTAAATTATATCAATTCGATGTCTACATTTCAGAACCACAATTTTAAGAACGAAAGAGCGCTTATACGCGTTGATTTTAATGTACCTGTAAAGAACGGGGAGATCACTGATGATACGCGCATACGTGCAGCACTGCCTACCATTAACAAGGTATTGGCCGATGGCGGCAGCGTAGTGCTGATGAGCCACTGGGGCCGCCCGCTGAAAGATATAGAGAAGAAGCCCAACCTGACGCTGGCTGATTTTTCTCTGAAGCCTGTTGTAGCCCACCTGTCTGAAATGCTGGGTAAGGACGTACTCTTCTCTGATGACTGCATCAGCGCGGATGCTGCTGAAAAAGCAGCTAATCTGCAACCCGGCCACGTATTGCTATTAGAGAACCTCCGCTATTATAAAGAGGAAGAAAAAGGTGATAAGGCATTTGCCGAAAAACTGTCTAAGCTGGGCGACATTTATGTAAACGATGCTTTTGGCACTGCACACCGCGCACATGCCTCTACTGCTATCATTGCGCAGTTCTTCGCCCCTGATAAACGCATGTTCGGACTGCTGATGGAAAGCGAGGTTTTAGCGGCAGAGAAAGTAATGCACAGCAGCCAGAAACCGTTTACGGCCATCATAGGCGGTGCTAAGGTTTCTGATAAAATAATGATCATCGAAAACCTGCTGGACAGGGCTACCGACATCATCATAGGCGGTGGCATGGCCTATACCTTCTTCAAGGCAGAGGGCGGCCAGATAGGCAACTCGCTGTGCGAAGACGACCGCATGGATATGGCGCTGGACCTGATGAAGAAAGCTGCTGAAAAAGGTGTTTGCATACACCTGCCCGCAGACAGCATTATTGCTGATAAATTTGCTGCCGATGCCAACACATCATCAGCGCTGAGCAATGAGATACCTGTTGGCTGGATGGGCCTGGACATCAGCAATATGGCTATAGAGCAATTCAAAAAAGTGATCAGCTGCTCTAAGACAATTCTATGGAATGGCCCAATGGGCGTGTTTGAAATGGATAAATTTCAGCATGGCACAAAGGCGATAGCGCTGGCGGTGGCAGAGGCTACTAAGAACGGCGCTTACTCGCTGGTAGGCGGCGGCGATAGTGTAGCAGCTGTAAATAAATTTCACCTGGCCGATAAAGTAAGCTATGTATCTACCGGCGGCGGCGCTATGCTGGAATATTTTGAAGGTAAGGAGCTGCCGGGTATTGCAGCGATAAAAGGATAACAACAAACCGAGCTATAAAATAAGAAAGCCCCATCGCGGGGCTTTCTTATTTTAAGAATGTACGTACTAACGAATCAACGTAACTGTTCCTTTAATGATCTTGTTTTTGCCGGATGGCTCGGAAAGAATGATCCCGTAGGAATACACACCGATATCCTGTGGCACGCCATTGAAGGTGCCATCCCAGCCTTTGGTAACATCAGAAGTATTGTGGTAGATAAGCTGCCCCCAGCGGTTGTAGACATTAAATTCAACGAGCTTATCGTACTTCACATTACCTATCCTGAAGACATCGTTAAGGCCATCGTTATCGGGCGTAAAGGCGCTTGGCACTATCTCTGTAATGTTATCGTCTAAAGTAATGACTACTGATGCAGAGTCCACACACCCCCATTGATTGGTGCCGCGCACTATATAGGTTTCTGTTTGTGCGGGGGTGGCAATAGGATTGTTAGCGTGGTCATTGCTTAACGTACCATCGTCCGGTGCCCACAGGTAAAATTCAGCGCTATCAGCATTCAGCTGTATGCTGCTGCCCACAGGTATCTTCACATCAGCAGTTACATTCTTCAATACTACCGGCGGATAGATCACAACATCTTCCGATGCTGTGGCCGGGCAATTGAGGTGCCTTACCGTAAGCGTATATGCTCCTGAATCGGCGAATGTGGTATTCTCTATAGTTGGGTCGGGCTGGTTTGAGGTAAATCCGTTAGGGCCTGTCCATTCATACAAAAGTCCGTTGGTTGCATCTGTGGCATTGAGCTTCAATGTTTTGCCAAAGCAGAGCGGGCTGTTGCTATTCAGCACAGGCACAGTAGGCGCGGCAGGGTCTGTTAGCGAAACGGGGCCTACGGTATTAGACATGCAAGTATAAGAGCTGGCTCTGAAATTACTATAATCACCGGAAGAAATACCTGTGATCACTGCATTGCCCGAAGCATCCGCAATTACAATAGCAGATACCGGTGTAGTATTAAATGTATAGTCTATGGTGTAAGACACCCCAGCCAACAGGCCCGTAAGCGTGATAGAACCATCTGTACCGAGGCAGGTAGTAGGACTGGTAAAAGAGATCGTAGCTATCTGTGGTATAGGGTGAATAACGACCGTAGTAGTAGCCACAGCCGACACACAGCCCAGGTTGGTAGCCGTAACCGAATAAACACCCGCTACTGCCATAGTTGATGTAGCGATAGCAGGGTTTTGCAGGACAGATATAAAGCCTGCCGGACCAAGCCACAAATAAGTAACACCTGCCGTAGCATCAGTAGCCATTAAATTAACAGTACTACCATTGCATATAGGTGTATTGTTGGTAGCAACAGGCGCAGGTGGCGGCGCAGGCAATACGAGTGTTACCGGCCCTGCAACAACATTGGAAGTGCAACCCAAAGCAGTAGTGACACTGATGTTGGTATAATTGCCCACCGCAAGGCCACTGATCGTTACTTGTCCTGCGGTATTGGCGACAAGCGTTGTGATCACGGCCCCGCTGCCGAAGGTATAATTTATAGTATAGCTATCGCCCGCAGTGAGTGTACCCAACGTTATTGTACCATCGTTGGTAATGCAGGTAGTGGGATTAGCAGCAGGATAGGCGCTGATAACTGGTGTAGGATTTATGGTAACACCTGTAGTTGCATAACAACCGGCAGATGTAGTGTAACTAACAATGGTATTGCCTGCGGCCACACCGGTGAGCGTACCTGCGCCTGCATCTATTGTGGCTGTTGCGGTGCTGTTGCTGCTCCATGTGCCGCCGGTTAGTGTATTACTGAGTGTGATTGTTGCTCCCTGGCAAAGAACAGTAGTCCCCCCTATAGCCGAAGGCACAGGATCAACAGTAACCACGGCGTTCGCTACACAGCCATCGGTAGTGATGTAAGAAGCAGTAACTGTACCCGCGAGCAGGCCATTTACAATGCCCGTGGCAGCACCTATGGATGCAGTAGCAGGGTCGCTGCTGCTCCAGGCACCACCTGTAGTGGCATCGCTAAGTGCAGTAGTGTTGCCTGCGCATACATAGGTAGCGCCGGTAATGGCAAGTGGCAACGGACTAACTGTAACTACAATGCTTGCCGTGCAGCCATATGCTGAAGTATAAAAAATAGTATCTGCACCGGGCGCAACACCCGACACTATGCCTGATGAAGCTGCTACTGTAGCGATGGCAGTATTATTGCTGCTCCATGCGCCACCTGGGAGTGTATTAGTCAATGTGATAGTACTGCCCGCGCATACTTTGGCAATGCCACCTATAGCAGATGGCAGCGGGTTGATAACCTCACTAAAATCGGAGATACAACCGGCATCTGTGACATACCTGATGGTTGCAGTACCGGGTGATATACCAATTACCATACCCGTAGCGCTGCCTGCTGTAGCTATACCTGCAGCCAGGCTGCTCCATGTGCCGCCGGGTGTACTGTTAACTAATATCGTATTGCTGCCCTGGCAAATAGCAGGCGTACCCGTAATAGGTGTTGAAGGATCGACCGTAACTATAGCACTTACCGAACAACCTGCTGCTGTGGCATAAGTGATAGAAGCTGTACCCGGCGCTACGCCCGATGCAACACCCGCACCGGATATGGCCGCAATAGAAGGATCGCTGCTGCCCCATGTGCCGCCGCTTAATGTATTGGTGAGTGTGATAGTGCTGCTTTGGCAAATTGCACCGGCACCTGCTATAGCCGATGGCATAGCATTGACAGTAGCTACTATTGTAGCCACGCAACCTTCAACTGTTGTATAGCTGATGGCACTATTGCCTGCTGCTATTCCGCTTACAGTACCTGTGGCATTAATAGTGGCTATCGTTATAACGCCGCTGCCCCATGTGCCACCTGTTGTGGCATTGCTTAATGTTGTATTGCTGCCGGCGCACATAGTAGCAATACCGGTTATTGGTTGCAAGGGGTTTACAGTTACAATAACAGTAGCCGCGCAGCCAGCGGTAGTAAGATAAGTGATGGTAGCTGTGCCGGGCAATGAACCTGTTACAACACCAGTACCATCTATAGGGGCAACAGAAATATCGCTGCTTGACCATGAGCCGCTGCTCACGCCATCTGCCAATGCAGTAGTGCTACCCTGGCATACAACCGGTGCACCTGCTATAGGCTCAAAAGGATATACTGTAAATGACGTAGTGGCCACACAGCCTGAAGCGGTAGTGTATTGTATAGTCGTAGTACCAGCGGCTACACCCGTTACAACGCCTGTAGCGCTGTTTGCAGTAGCTATGCCTGTAGCCAGGCTGCTCCATGTTCCGCCTGATGATGGATATCGAAACACAGATGTACTACCCTGGCAGGCATTTGGCGCGCCTGTGATAGCTGCAATAGTATTTACAGTAACCGGCATGGTAGCCATACAGCCGCCGGGCATGGTATAGGATATAGTAGCCACACCTGCTGTAACTGCTGTAATGAGGCCGGTACCTGCGCCCACTGTAGCCACAGCAGTATTGCTGCTGGCCCATGTACCACCGGCCACAGAATTGCTGAATGTAGCGGAGCCACAAACAAGTGAGCTACCTGCTATTGCGGACGGAGACGTATTTACAGTAACAAGCGTACCGGCCATGCAGCCTGCGGTGGTTGTATAATCAATAGTAGTTGTGCCTGCGGCTACACCTGTTACTACACCTGTAGAGCCTATGGTGGCCGATGATGAAGAGCTAGTCCATGCGCCACCGGGGGCGGCATCGATAAGTAAGGCAGTATTGCCGGAGCAAAGCGCTGTAGCGCCCGCTATGGGGCTGATGGCATTTACGGTAACTGGCATAGTAGCCACACAAGCGCCGCCTGTAGCATAACTGATAGTAGCTACGCCACCTGTCACACCTGAAACTGAGCCGGAGCCTCCGCCCACCGTGGCAATAGAGGCATCGCTGGTGGTCCATGTGCCACCTGCTGTGGTGTTGCTCAGCGTGGTAACATTGCCCTGGCATACTGTTGCTGTGCCTGTAATGGGCGAAGGTATGTTCACACTAACAGTGGTAGTAGCCGTGCAGCCGCCGCCAAAAGTGGTATAAGTAATAGTAGCCGTGCCGGGTGCTGTAGCAGTTACCAACCCTGTGAAAGAGCCTATGGATGCGATAGATGGCGCGCTGCTTGTCCACCCGCCGCCGCTGGCTGCATCACTGAGTGTGGCTGCGCCGCCTACGCAAAGGCTCGTAGTGCCTGTGATCGCAAATATCGGGTTCACGACCATGGAGGCCGTCATGGTGCAGCCGGTAGGCGCTGCATACGAAATGGCTACTGTGCCTGCGGCCACACCTGTTAACAAGCCTGTAGTGGCACCAATAGTGGCTATTGTAGTGCTACCACTTGTCCATACGCCGCCTGCGGTGCTGTTGCTTAATGTGGTGGTGCTGCCCTGGCATACTGCTGTGCTACCGGTGATAGGCGTAGGTGCGTTTACAGTTACTGTAGTGCTGGCTGTGCAGCCAGCTGCCGTAGCATAAGTAATATTTGCAGCTCCCGCAGATGAGCCTGTAATGACACCGGTGCTACTGCCGGCCGCAGCTATTGCAGAGTTGCTGCTTGTCCATACCCCGCCAGCGCCTGCTGATGGATCAGTAAGAGTTGTAGCATTGCCAACACATAAGATAGTTGTTCCGGTTATTGGCGCGAGTGCATTTACAGTTACCGTAGTGGTTACTGTGCAGCCCACGCCTGCCATGCCGTAACTAATAACCGATGTACCGGAAGCAAGGCCATTCACCACGCCTGTAGATGCGCCTATAGATGCTGTGGCCGGAACGCTGCTGCTCCATGCGCCGCCTGTAGTTGCATCGCTCAGCGTGCTGTTGCCGCCTATACACAATATCCGTGAACCTGTAATCGGGGCTACTGCCGGCAATACACTTACTGTAGTGGTTGCTGTGCAGCCAGTAGTGCTGGCAAATGTGATAATGGCAGTGCCTGTAGCGATAGCAGATACGGCACCGGTAGTAGCGCCAATGGAGGCTACAGCTGTGTTGTTGCTCGACCAGGTGCCGCCACCGGTAACAGCATCGGCTAATGTAGTGCTTGCACCTACACATAGTGTAGTGCTGCCCGTAATAGGCAATAATGGATTTACATTAATGGTTTTAGTGGCTGTGGATACACCACCGCAGGCATCTGTAGATGTGACTGTATAAGTAGTAGTAGCCGTAGGTGTTTCAGTAACGGATGTACCGGTTAGCGAGCCGGGCGACCAGCTATAAGTGTAGGGCGCAACACCATATTGCGATGTGGCTGTGAGCAAGGTAGACTGGCCCTGGCAGATGTTGATGGCGCTGGCAGTGATGGAACTTGTTTCTATAGTGTTGCCAAATACAGTAACGGTGAGCGGTGTACCTGCTGTGATGTACAGATTACTACATGGCGGGTCGGACAGATAGTTTTGGTAAAAGTCCATCGTCAGGTTCATGTTGTAGGAAGTACACTGGGGAGCAGGCATACAGCCTGACAATGACGAGAACACAGATGCCGCGGTGCCTGTGCAGGTGCCGGTAAGCGCACTGTTACAATTCCAATAGAGCGATGTGGGTGATGGACTACGGCAAGTGCCTAAACGAAAATCGAATGCGCCGTTATTGAGCAATGCGCCACCGCTGGTAATGTATTGAAACGAGAACTGAACATCGGTAACCGTAACCTTTGCAGGCACAGTTGCCGAGTTGAAATACATGCAGCCAACCGTCCACCCGGAGCTGTAAGTAGAGCCGGTGGTTGTAGTTGTTGAAGTAACGGACACCAGTGGATCTATGATAACCGGGTATGCACCTGCGCCCCTGTTGAGGAAGCTGCCGGGCAATGCAATATCCAGCGTATTGCCATTGAGGCCATACTCCAGCATTTGCAGGGTATTACCGGGAGCTGCCTTTTCATAAGCAGTAGCAGCAGATATTGCATAGACACGCTCGCCGGTGTTGCTCACTATACCTATGTTACCGGTGAATCTTGTTTGCCCCTGTACGTCAAGGGTCAGGCCTGTACCCAACAACAAGTGATCGCGCACCAGCAGCTTGCCAGCAGCATAGGCAGGCAGCGCATGGTTGATGAGGAAATTTGTTTTCACGGCACCACGGAGTGTGTGCATTTCAATATCTATGCCCGGCCATGCGTTGGTGATGTATACACCATCGTCACCGACAGTATAGTGGCTGTAATCGGCTGCACCCAACGGCTGCTCTGTGCCATCGGGCTTTGCGTATACTAGTTCCAGGTTATGGTTGAAGCTTATTGATTGTCCGTCTTTGCCCAGTGTAGTTACTTTATCAGCTGTGCTTATCATCACAGGCGCTTCCTGCTGTGTGGCTGCATATGTGCCGCGCCCCTGCCCTGTGAGCTGCGTATGTATGGTCATCCACCTGCCCTGCGCATCGCGGTAGTGCATAGGCATGGTAGATGTTTGCTGCATCACCTTGCCGGTATTAGTGCCTTCTTTTATAAATGTCTTTGAATATTCAGTGCGGCTGCCAATGAACTCATAACAATTATCGCAGGGGGTCTCGGCATAGAGTGTTCCTAACTCCGGATGCTGCTCGTAACCGGGGTTGCCTTGCAGCACCTCGGGGCTGTGATCAATGAACGGCTGTGTGATGGTTGTATAATTTGCCGGCCCTGCATTCATGGCGTTTTTGGCCTGCACAGATCGTTGCGCATATAGCCCGGTGCTATGAAGAGGGGTGAAAAAATACAGGAAGGTGAGTAGCGTAATGATATACTTCATAAATATATTTAGATACACTTATCCCTCCCTTTCAATAGAAAGAACAGAGAATGTGCATATATAATAATGATACGCAACAAATCTAACGATTTTTCTGCATAGATGCACTATCGTATAGGAATATTTTAGACCTCTCCGGCCTCTCCGAAGGCGAGTAGATGTTTCGTAGCGCGAGACAATCCCGGCCCTCCCGCAGAAAAGCGGGACTATGTGCCGGGAGGTGCTTCGTATGTGCGAATGAGTTACCTGCTTTCCGCAAAAAAGGCAGGGGCAAGCCCAGCACCTACCACGATATGCGTCCCGAATGAGCTTATCGACCGGCAACTTATCAACATGTCAACTTATCAACCTATCAACTTATTAACCAACTACGTTTCCTCATCAAAATAGATCTTATAAAAGCTTTTGCCTACGGTATTGTCGTAGCCTTTTTCGATGAGGCTTTTGTCGCCGTGGATGTAGACGTGAAAATTCTTATCCAGCTTAAGTACGCTTTTGAAGACGCGGGCTTGTTTTTTTACTGCCTGGGTGGAAATGTCGAAGCTATCTGATAGCTCCACATCATTCATCTCGGCATAGCTGTTCTCGAATTTGCGAAATGCCTTGATCATACCCGAATCATCAAACACTTCCTTCTCAAATTTCTTCTTATCAAACGATTCATTGGCCCTAAAGTACTCTACCGATTTATTGAGCAGGTCTATCTGGTCGGTCTTGGCGATATCGTATTCTTGCGGCAGTTGCTTGGCTATAAACTGCTTGGTGATGTCGAGGAATTGGTTGGTCTGAAAATATTCATTAGCCTGCGGGACCACACTTAGAAAGGCTTCGCGCCAGAATACTGCTTCCTCACCCCTGTTGTTGCTGTCGTAGATAAGCACATCAAATCCTTTCTCCGCATTGGTAGGAAATACGAGGCAGCCCTTATCAAACTTAGTTACCTCTACACCCTGCCGCATTACCAGCGAGAAATCCTGTCCTTCATTGCTCAGGTCTATAAAGTCGCTCTTGGTTTCTGTTTTATAGATGCCTATCGCATCTATGAAAGCACCATCCACAAAGCAATTCTCATAGTAGCATACATATAGCTCACCGGCCTTTATCTTGGGGTGGGTGGTGTTTTCAAATAAGTGTTTGGCAATGTTTACCGAGTTCTTATGAAATGTAGCACCTTCTGCGAGCGACTCTAAGCAATAGTTATACACCTCATTGTAATCTAAAGACGACAAGTGGTGAAAAGCATATTTATCAGACTCCATGCTGAACTTAGCGAGGAACGGGTCTTTGATCTTCTTCTTATCCTCCTCCGTAAGCGCCAGTGGCTTCTTTGAGGTCACCAGCTCCTGCCCGTTGCCTTTATTGCCTATATAGTGTACAGATACCTTCTGTAACCTTGCTTCTATGAGATCCATGTGTTGTTGATAATAAATGACTAGCAACGAGAAATATTCTGTCGAAAAACGAAGAGACAGGTTCACAATAAACCACGATAATAATCAACCCTAAAATCGGAAACAGTTTTGCTGTGTAGGCCCTTGGCTTCTTTATATTGTTTACTTCTTGCAATTCCCCTCAACGCAGAATTTGAAGGAGAAAACGCTATTTTAATAATGATTTTTCGTCCAAATATGGCTTTATCTAAAATTATCTCGCGTGTTTTTTTTATTTCTTCAATAATTTCCTTGGTCATTATTTGGTGTAAAATATCGCAGTAAAATATACGAAAGGCATTGTTTCTCCCGTACCCGCTTGTACAAATAATAGTAAAAATATTTGACTCTCTTATTGTTTTTTTTAATGCTGAATTCACCTCATAATGCACAATGTCTCTATCAAGCGGACTATTTTCAGGCACTCTTTCACAAACGGTTATTACATCGGAAATAGATATTCCTCGGCATTCCAAAAATTGCTTTATACACGATTTGCAAGTAGGATTTTTTAGTTCATCAGGGAAGGCATTATTAAAAATTTTCCATAAAGTTGCTTCATTTCCATAGAAAAAATCTACTGAAAATTTGTCTGTATAAACAGGATGAATTGTTCCAAGAATTAATGTTTTACTTTCAGGATTTATTGTATTATCTCCTATGTATCTGTGAAGCATGATGTTTAATTATGAATATCACAAAATATAACTTTCGAAATATTAATATCGTTTACTCTTCCGACTCTGTATAAAATCGTCCATATTCCATTGTTATTATGGGCTGCTTCTTTTTCAATTAAATTTCTAACTCTTTCATTTTGCGGCATATTTTTCAAATATTGAATACTTTTATGTGTAATATTTATCTTACATACCCCAAAAGAAATATCTATGTTTTCATTAAAAGTTCCAAAAGTTTCTACAATTTCATTATTGCTATTTGTTGTTAAAGGATATTCTTCTACAGGTACATAATACTTTATACCGATACTATCTCCTTCAATTATAGTTACTTTGTTTTCAACATATCTTTCATCGTTTACACCATGTGTGTCAATGAAATTTCTATATAAGTAAACATTTATTTTAGAATGCAGATTGCATTGGGCGTTCTCAAAATGCTCATAATACTTATAAAGTTCACGAAAATTAATAATAATTCCACTATCCTGTTTAGAGTATAAAATTAGGTTTGGATAATTATAAAAATAAAAATCTCCAATTTCAACTAATTCGGCATTTAAGAGCGGTTGCTTTATTATATATTCTTCAGATTTTGTTCTGTTATAAAATAATTTATTAAAAATGTCCTCAGTTAATAAATTATAGAAATGATTATACTGCACTATATTTATCGAGTCTAATTTATATTTTATATGATGCTGCATAGCATCATATAATTTATCTTCTTGTGGACGTTTTTCGTAGATTGGTATGATTTCTGCTTTCTTAGCATTATTTATTAGAATATAATCATTTGAAGTCAAATCATATTCATATGCCTGGAGCGATTGAAGACAACCTGTAACACTCGCTTTCTGTCCTGGATAAAAGACGATTTCATTGTCGGATTTGCCACTTAATTCAATAAATCCATCAGCTACTATGCTATAAGTATTAATGTTCGAATAAGAAATTTTATTATATTCTCTTACCAAAATATTGTATCCATCTTGAGTATTCTCAAATCGCACGCTATTAATCGCACCTATTACACTCGGATTAGATAGGAACATAGCATTACACATAGTTCCTGATTGCAGAGTCCCATTACTCGTTTCAATTAACAAATCCCTATTTGTAGGAATAATCCATTTTTTCTTTTCAGGTACAGTTTTATAAGAAGAGTTTAGTAATACTACTCGTTGAGAAAAACTCACGTTTAACAACATATAACACGGTATAAATAAAAATAGTCTCTTCATAAATTGATATACGCTTGTAATACGTTTTACTTATTCTCCATCTTCATATCGGTCACAATACTACGCTTGCCGGATGGGGTAATGACAATGGTTTTGAGGTGCATGGTGTTTTTGGGTGGCACTACAATATCTATCGGTATGGTGTAGTACATATCCGTTTCGCGGGGGGGGTAGCCATCGAGGGTGTAGTAAACCTTTGCGCCTTCTACCGGGCTGGTAAGCACTACTTTAAATTTCGCACCTGTGAGTGATGTATCCATGGCGCCTATTGCGGGTGGCACACGGTAGTTGATGCCCTCCGTATCAAAGCGGGCCAGGTGGTGCGGTATACGATCTTGTGAGAAGTTGTTGAAGTCTTTATTAGCTGTTGGTGTCCACGCTACTTCGGCGAGGGCCAGCATACGGGGCAGCAGCATATACTCTGCCTTAGCGGGTGTGGCCATGTATTCTGTCCAAAGGTTGGCCTGCACACCCAGTATGTGCTTTTGCTCGTCTTTACTGAGCGCCGCAGGCAGCGGATCGTAGGCATATGTTTTGGACAATGGCGCATTACCACCTATAGACAGCGGCTCCTGTGGCGATTTCAGCTGCGTATGATCGAAGTACATGCCACCGCTGCCCGGGGTCATGATCACGTCGTGGCCCTGCTGCGCGGCACTGATGCCGCCTGTTTCGCCACGCCAGCTCATCACTACGGCATTAGGCGCCAGGCCGCCATCCAGTATCTCGTCCCAGCCTATGATGGTGCGCCCCTGCGAGTTCACGTACTTTTCTATGCGGGCTATAAAGTAGCTTTGCAGGCCGTTCACATCTTTCAGCCCACGGTCTTCTATCATCTGCTTGCAAAAGTCTGATGTCTTCCACGCGTCTTTAGGCACCTCGTCGCCCCCTATGTGTATGTATTGGCTGGGGAACAGGTCCATCACTTCATTCAATACATCGGTGAGAAATTTAAAATTCTCTTCGGTGGGGCAATACACATCGTCTTCGGCTACGCCCCATGTTTCGCGCACCTTGTATGTTTTTTTAGGGTCGCAGCTCAGCTCGGGATAGGCCGTCATAGCAGCTACCGAGTGGCCGGGCATCTCTATCTCCGGTATCACATTCACATAACGCTGTGTCGCATAGTCTACGATTTCCCGCACCTGGTCTTGTGTGTAAAACCCGCCATAAGGTTGGTTGTCGTACAGTTCTGAATCAACGCCACCTGCACGACCCACCTTTGTTTGCGCGCGTATGCTCCCTATGGTAGTGAGCTTGGGGTACTTCTTTATTTCTATGCGCCAGCCCTGGTCATCGGTAAGGTGCCAGTGAAAGTTATTGAGCTTGTATGAGGCCATGAGGTCTATATACTGCTTCACAAAGTCCACATCAAAAAAGTGGCGGGACACATCGAGGTGCATACCCCTGTACTTAAAGCGTGGATAGTCTTTTATATAGCCGCAAGGGATGGTCGCATTACCGTTGCCATCTTTCTGTATCAGCTGTATGAGGGTTTGCACCCCATAGAACAGGCCTGCGTTACGGCCATTGAGGGTTATGTGGTCGGGCGTTATGTTCAGCTCATAGCCTTCTTCGGGCAGGTCGCCTTTAAAGTTTACAGAGAGGGTGATGGCGTTCTTCATGTCCCTGTGGTCCTTATCAAGGATAGTGAGGTCAGTGATACTGGTGCCGAGACCCGCTTTTTTGAGATAGGCGGCAAAGAATTTTACCGCCCTGTTGGATGGCGAGTCGGCCAGCACAATCGTCTCCGAGGTGAGCTTAAAATCGCCCCTGGCTTTCTTTACAGATACCGGCGCAGGTATAATACCCATGTAGGGATCATGCTGCGCGAAGGCAGGCAAGGATGCAGTGATCAGTAATGCCAATAATATTTTCTTCATCATGCTAAGGTTTTATATCCACATATATTTTGGGTACGTTCCAGCCGTCTATAAACAGTTGTATGTCAGTAGTATCATACCGCCCGCACTCCAATTGCACAGTTCTTGTGCGGCCTGCCGCCACCGAAAAATAGTTATTATTACAAAATACAGGCAATATTCTTTTATGCGAACGTTTATCAACTACCGAAATGTGTACAAAGAACGCCATAAAGCTATTGTCAGCATCAGTCAAAGAGACACTTACCTGGCCTTTAGCTGTAGTTTTGGCAATGGCGGTTATCCGGGCAGGCTGCATGCGCTGCAGCCAGGTATAGCTGCCACTTTTATCCTGTAGCCAGTAGCTATTTTCATCCCTTAGCCCGGCACTATCCATTAAACGCAGTTGCAATATACCACCCATCATGTCGCGCGGGAGTTGTACGTTCGTGACGACACAGCTATGCGCAGGCACCGCGTATACGCTATCCGCTGAAAAAGCGGTTTGTACGCCATCTTTGTACAGGTCATACGCTATGTGCAATCCTTTGATCGTTGCAGAGGTATTGTTAGCCACCAGCAGCCTTTTGCGCACCGGGTCATACATCACATGCACCGGCTTTGCACCCTCTTGTGTGCCGTAGAGACAAGCATTGGGGTCGAGGTACACATCGTACATTTGGCCCACCATAGCCGTCCATGGGTTTTGTGTTTTCCACTCTATGATACCGGTGTACCAGTCCCACATATGCGCTGTAGCGCCTTCCATCAACGCTCGGTATTGGTTGTAGTTTACCAGTTGTGCCTTACGGGTGAAGTCTTCTATGTCCTTAGGGTGGCCATAGGCTTCTATTACCGAGTCGTAGCCGCTGTACTTGTGGTATTGCCATACGCTGTCTACTATCCATTTATGAGCGGCCTTATCGTAGTATGGCGGCACCAAGTCTTTCTTAGGAATGAACCGCGCAAGCGATTCGGTATCGCCAATGCCTACCGAGCCTATCTCCGAATTGAACGGGAATGACCTGTGCGACCAGAAAAAAGTGTCCGGCTGTATGGTGTAGGGGCCGTCGCCACCGTGCAGCGACATGCTGTCGTCGTTAGAGAATTCAAAGAAGCAGCGCGTGCCATCCAGTTGCGGCAGCAGGGAGTCGCGCAGGGGTATCAATACATCTGCCGGAGGGCGTATCTCGTTTCCCCCACACCATATAGCCAGCGAGGCGTGGTTGCGCAGCATCTTTATTTGATCTTCCAGCGACTCCAGGAGCAGCGCTTGATCATCAGGGTAGTTCCTTCGTGCAGTAGTGTCTTCCTTTTTCAGCGGGTCATCCCATCGACCATTGCAATCGCCAGATACCCAAAAGTCCTGCATCACCAGCAAACCATATTTATCGCAGGCATCATAAAATTCGGGGCGCTCGGTAAGGCCACCGCCCCATACCCGTATGAGGTTAAGGTTCATATCCCTGTGATAACGCACCTCGGCATCATACCGTTCTTTCGAGCAGCGCAGCATTTCATCTGATGCGATCCAGTTGCCACCTTTTATAAATATCTTCTGCCCGTTGCACCTGATCTCGCGGCTGTTCGTTTTTTTGTTCCATACAGTAGTTAGCTGTCGCACACCAAATTGCACCAGCTCTTCATCCGACACTGCTTTTCCTTTTACCAGAAAACGAACTTTGAGACTATACAAGTCTTGTGTACCATAGCCATTCGGCCACCATAGCTTAGGGCTATCCAGCGTCATTGGCGGAAAGTCTATAAGCTGCATGGTCTGCGCTTCCAGTTTCACTTTTACGTTTACCTTCTTACCCTCCAGCTCGTATTGTGCTGTGCCTTCTATTGTGCCGGTGTCACTTGTGTTTTCTATTTCCGCAGTTACTTTTATTGTTGCCGGTTTCTGTACGCCATCGGGCATTCGCCTGCCGGGCACCAGTGTCACCACATGCGTGTTCTCAACCAATACCTGCTTCGTTTTTTTAATGAACATCTTATCCCATATACCGGTGTTGCGGTCGTGTACGGGTTGTATCCAGTCCCACCCGGCTGTGTACTGGTTAGTGATGCTGTGGGCTATCATACCATCGCCTCCCTGACCACCATTGGGCTTGCCCACCGGGTCGGGCGGATATACGATGATAGCCAGCCTGTTATGTCCATCTTCATTGAGGTATGTGGTAATATCAAAACTATGACGCAGATACATGCCCTTGTCCGGTTGGCCATTCAGCTGGTGGCCATTCAGCCAGGCAGTATAGCTATAATTCACACCACGAAGCAATAGCCACACCTTATCATCCCGTTCGGCACTTTCTGCAAAGTCTTTTATAAACCAATAGGTGTAGTAATCGCAACCCACATCATAAATATCAGGTACCTGCTTATTGTTCATTCCATAAAAAGGATCAGGAATTAACTTGTTTGCGAGCAATGAGGTAAGCACTGTACCCGGCACCACGGCAGGCATCCAGCCATTGAGCGGGAATGAGGATTGTGATATTTGCGCACCATTGTTTTTTATGTCCTTTGCGCGTATACACTGCCAGCTGCTATTCAGTTCATATTGCTGCTGCGCAGAGAGTGAAGCTGTGAAGTATACGAACAAGAATATGGTTATGGCACTGATCTTCAAACGATAACGGTTTAAAATGACCTTGGATACGGATGTGTTTTGAATTTGCAAATAAAATAGCTTTGTGAAAACCTATGCGCGATGACTATAATCAAAATAAAAATTTCAGAGCTAAACGATTCTTTTATCAAACGCATTAAAGATCAGTGTCAAGATGACACAGAACTCACAATCACATTTGGCGGCGCAGACAATTATTATGATATCTTACACCGTTCAAAAAACGACATGGAGCAAGGTAATGATCTTGTAACATTCTCAATAAAAGAATTAGAAGCGTATTCTAAAAAATAATTCTTTTAGTTCATTGACATCGGCCAGTCCTTCTCCTTCGATCCCCATTCTTTATTTGGCTTGTCGCTCATTACAAATTCCAGTGTACCGCCTTCCATCAGTGCAGCATGTGTGATGTATGTCTTGCTGTATGGCTTGCCATTCAGTGTCACGCTTTGTATGTAGGGATGATCTTTGCCGTTGTTCACTGTTTTTATCACCATCTTTTTATTATCCGGTAACTGTATTTTCACTTCATCAAATACCGGGCTGCCAAATACATACTCGCCGCTGGCGGGGTTTGCAGGATACAGGCCCATCATGCTCCATACTTCCCATGCGCTCATCTGGCCGCAATCCTCATTGCCCGCATAGCCATCAGGCTGATCGTGGTACATGGAGTCTATGATGAAGCGCACACGCTCCTGTGTTTTCCATGGCTGGCCTATGAAGCTATACATATAGGCTATGTGGTGGCTCGGCTCGTTGCCATGCGCGTACTGGCCTATCAGGCCACTCACATCAGGTGGCGCACTTTCACCTTTTACCGCAGAGGATACAGTGAAGAGAGAATCCAGCTTTTGTGAGAACTGCTCATAACCGCCAAACTCTTTGGCCAGGCCGCGCACATCATGCGGCACAAAAAAGGTGTACTGCCACGCATTACCTTCTTCGTACATCGACTTGCCTTCGGTAGAGGTCATGTATGCGTCAAATGGCTCTACCCATTTACCGTCCGAGTTCTTGCCCCTGATGAAACCACTGTTTTTATCAAACAACAATTTGTATGCTTCTGACCTTTTCATGAACAGCTTATAGTCATCCGTATATCCCAGCTTCTTAGCCACCTGCGCTATACACCAGTCGTCATAAGCATATTCCAGTGTTATTGTCACACTGTAGCTGCCCTTATCCTGTGGCAGGTAGCCGTACTTTATATAATCCTGTGTACCACGAATATCCTGGAAAGCGCTTTTCTTCATGGCTTCATATACGTGCTTTGCATTCAGCCCCTTCGTGTTTTTAAGTACTGCATCGGCCAGTACGGGTACTGCATGGTAGCCGCTCATACAACCTGTTTCCCACGTACTTAGGTCCCATACGGGCAGCAGGCCATTCTCGTCATAAAATGCGAGCATACTGTTGAGTATATCTATATTGCGCTCAGGCTGGGTGATTGTAAACAAGGGATTGAGTGCACGGAAAGTATCCCACAGGGAGAAAACCGTGTATCGCTGACCCTGCTTCATTTTGTGGGTATCGCCTTTTGCATTCTTATATTGGCCATCTGCATCAGAGTACAGCACAGGCGCCATACACGTATGGTACAGGCCGGTATAGAATATACGTTTGAGCCTGTCGCTGCTGCTGGTCACTTGTATTTTGTCTATCTCGTTCGCCCATTTGTTATGTGCAATGTTCGCGACCTCCTGGAAATGCCATCCCTGTATTTCATTGAGCGCTTCAAGGGCTTTCTCTGTACTTACAGAAGACAAGCCCACTTTCATGTTTATCATTTTGGGTTGCTCACCCACTTCTTTAAAAACAAGCTGTCCATTAGTTACAGGCCCCGGCTTGCCATCGGCACCTACAAAGTGATCAACAACATTTGTTCGCAGTTCCTTAAAAGGCACCGAAGTACGTGCCGCAAAATACACCTTCTGCACATTCGCCCAACCGGCAGAATAGCGGTAACCAACAATAGTACTGTCATCTAATTTCTTAATGAACGATACCGTTGTACTGTCGTAATTAATGCAGAAAGCCAGGTTGAACCGTATCACCGGCTTGCTGCCTTTGGGGAACAGGTAGGTGTGCAATCCGCAATGCTCGCTGGCCGTGAGCATTACGCGTATCCCATTATCCAGCATCACGGTATACAGGCCGGGCCGCGCACGCTCGTTATTATGACTAAAGCCTACCCTATAGTCCTGCGCCGTATCAGCAGTCAAACCATTATTGGGCAATACCGATATATCGCACCAGTCGCCGCAACCGGTACCGCTGAGGTGCATATGACTAAAGCCAGCTATCCGGTTGTCGCTATAATTGTAACCACTGCACCAGTCCCACCCTTGCGTGCCATTATCGGGGCTTAGCTGCACCATACCAAATGGCACTGTAGCGCCGGGATAAGTATGCCCGTGGCCACCCGTGCCTATGAACGGGTCGATATATTTATTATTCGTCTGCGCTGATGTGGTGCCGATAAGCCCGGTAACAACCAAAAGCGCGGCAGTATATGTTTTAAAAGAAAAAGCCATTATGTGTATGAATTTGCTAACCGCAATAAAAGTAAACCATTTCTTTATTACACCAACCTACCTCTTACCGCGTGATCTTCTATTTTTCACTACATTTAAACTCTTTAATACGAACAACTATGAACAGACGCCGGTTTGTAACCCAAACATCGCTTGCCACTTCAGCATTGCTGCTTTCCCGCTATTCAAGGGTATTGGGGGCTTCAGACATATTCGCGCCTGTACGGGTAGCTGCCGGCAAGCGGAATTTCACCAGCAAGGCGGTGGAAAGGGTGATCGCCGAGGTAACAGGCAACATTGGCAACAAAGAATTGGCATGGATGTTTGAGAATTGCTTCCCGAATACGCTGGACACCACCGTATTCTTCGATACTATTGACGGCAAACCGGATACTTATGTGATCACCGGGGATATAGATGCCATGTGGCTGCGGGATTCATCGGCCCAGGTGTGGCCCTACCTGCCGCTGTGCAAAGAAGATGAAGACCTGAAACAACTGATAAAGGGCGTGATCAACAGGCAGGTAAAGTGCATACTCCGCGACCCATATGCCAATGCCTTTTATAAGAATGAACATAAACAAAGCCCCTGGAAAAACGACCGCACTCAAATGTACCGGGGCATACACGAGCGCAAGTGGGAGGTAGATAGCCTTTGCTACCCCATCCGCCTGGCGCATGGCTACTACAAGGCTACCGGCGATATATCGCCGTTTGACGCGCAATGGGCCGAGGCCATGAAGCTGGTGATGAAAACATTTACAGAACAGCAGCGCACGAACGATAAAGGCCCATACAGTTTTATGCGCAAGACAGAATTGGGAACTGACACCCTGCCGCTCTACGGTTATGGCTACCCCGTACGCCCCAATGGCATGATATGCTCTATGTTCCGCCCGAGCGATGATGCCACTATATATCCTTATCTCGTACCCAGCAACCTGTTCGCTTTCGCCAGCCTGGGACACTTAACTACGCTAATGCAGGCAACAAAGACTCCGTTCGACACAGATGCCATCAATAATATGATGACGCAAATAGTGACCGGCATAGACAATGACGCAAAGATAAAGACAGAAAAATTCGGCAAGATATTTGCCTATGAAGTAAATGGGTATGGCAGTTGCAACTTGATGGACGATGCCAATGTACCCTCGTTGCTATCGCTCAGCTACCTGGTGCCGGAGATGGCCACCGACCCTGTGTATAAGAACACCCGCAAGTTTGTGCTATCCAATGAAAACCCATTCTTCTTCAAGGGCAAGGCCGGCGAAGGGATAGGCGGCCCACATGCAGGGGTAGATAATATATGGCCTCTGAGCATAATTATGCGTGGCCTCACCAGCAACGATGATACCGAAATAAAAATGTGCCTTGATATGCTGCAACGCAGCCATGCAGGCACCGGCTTCATCCATGAAACCTTTAATAAAGAAGATGCCTCTAAATACACCCGCCCGTGGTTTGCATGGGCCAATACTTTGTTTGGCGAGTTTATATGGAAGGTATACAGGGAAAGACCGGCGTTACTAAACCCCTAACCCCTGAATGGGATCATTTTCCGGGCAACCAATTGGCATCACCACACCAGCGCACTTGCACCCAATATCGCAGCATCTGCATCCGGCAGGGCCGATTGCATTATGCGCACCTTGTTTTTATAGATATTGAGCAGGTTGTCTTCGAGGTGTTTTTTTATGGGGTGCAGCAACATATCGCCTGCATTGGCCAGGCCGCCGAAGAAGATGATGGCTTGTGGCGATGTTATCGCGACCATGTCGGCCAGGGTTTGTCCCAATATCTTGCCTGTGTATTCATAAAGCTCCAGCGCCATGGTATCGCCCGCATGGGCGGCATCCTGTATAGCCTTTGCGGTTAACTTGCCTGTAACTGTCCTTAATGTGGTTGCATCCGTACGCTGCTCCAGCCATTCATCTGCGGTGATCACTATGCCGGTGGCCGAGGCATATCTTTCCAGGCAGCCATGCCTGCCGCAGTTGCACTTGCGCCCATCCCTTACGGCTATCACATGCCCCAGTTCTCCTGCCAGGCCATCGTGGCCATATATCATCTGGCCATTGGCTACAAAGCCGCTGCCCAGGCCGGTGCCCAACGTCACCAGTATAAAGTCCTTCATGCCCCGGGCTGCACCATACATCATCTCGCCTATGCCTGCGGCATTAGCATCATTGGTCAGCGTGGCTTTTACACCAAGTGCCTCACCCACCAGCTTTGCCATAGGTATAATACCTTTCCACGGCATGTTGGGCGCAAACACGATCTCCCCGGTATATATATTGCCATTAGGCGCGCCTATACCTGCGCCGATAATATTTTCCCTTCCCAGCTCCTCTATAACAGGGTCCAGTACTTTTTTCAAATCTGCAATAAACCCCTCCACACCGGTATGGCCGGTAGTGGGCAGGCTGCCCTTGCGCACTATATGCCCGCGACTGTTCACAAAGCCATAAGCAGTATTGGTGCCACCCATATCAATACCCAGCGCCAGTGGTTCTTTCATGTTCTATTATTTTACGGACCTATTCACAGTTGTCTATTACCCACCCGAAAAAGGCTAGCAACTTATGAATCCCGACTATCTACTATCTACTATCTACTATCTACTATCTACTATCTACTATCTACTATCTACTATCTACTATCTACTATCTACTATCTACTATCTACTAACAACTAAAGAAGAATATTATCTATCAGCCTTATCTCGCCTATCTTAGCAGCTATCAGGGCTACCATTGGTATATTCCTGTTATATTCATCCAGCAAGGTCAGGTCGCGGGCATTGGCCAGTGCCACATATTCTGTGGCAAAGCCTTTGGCGGCCAGCAGGTCTTCACATTCTTTCTTTACTATTGCAAAGCTGCCCCCTTCCTGTTTTGTCTGTATAGATACGAGGCATTGATAGATTACCCCGGCTATTATCCGCTGCGGCTCGGTGAGCCTGCGGTTGCGCGAGCTCATGGCCAGGCCGTCTGCTTCGCGGGTAGTAGGGCATATCACCAGTTTCATTTTATCCCTGCCGGTCAGTTCCAGTAATTTGGTAAGCACCATACACTGCTGGTAGTCTTTCTGGCCCAGGTACAGTGTATCGGGCTGCACTATATCCAGTAGGCGGCCTACCACCTGGCCTACGCCCTTAAAATGCCCCGGCCGCTTAGCTCCCTCCAGTATGGTATCGAGGTAGCCAAACTCATAAGAGCGGGTTTGCTGCTCGCCACCGGGATATATTTCCTCCACACCCGGCAGAAATAATACATCGCACCCTGCCTTTACCAGTAGGTCTATATCAGCATCGGTGGTTACAGGATACTTTTCCAGGTCTTTTTTGTCGTTGAACTGGGTAGGGTTTACAAAAATACTGCATATCACTGCCTGCCCTTCGTTACGGACACGTGCGATGAGCGACAAATGCCCCTCATGCAGCGCGCCCATGGTAGGTACAAAGCCATATTTAAACCCTTTGTCCTTTTCGGCAGATATATAATCAATTATATCTTGTGTTCTCTTAAAAATGACCATCCAATACTTATTTAGGCTTTCTGTGGTGCAAAGTACGGTTGGAATTCAATATTTTCGTAATTTTGCAGACTGTTTTACATAATTTCCTTATAATAAATAATTTTTAGCGCATGTCTGTAGACACAAAGAAACGTGTTTTAATTATTGCCAATGAACTTTCTCCTTATACAGAGTTTACTGATTTTGCACAGATACTTAACAGGCTGGCGATCAAGACTTTCGACGCAGGTCTTGAGGTGCGTGTGATCATGCCGCGATTTGGCGTAATCAATGAGCGCAGGCACAGGCTGCATGAAGTGGTCAGGCTTTCCGGTATCAATGTGATCATTGATAAAGATGACTACCCCTTGATCATCAAGGTAGCATCATTGCCCAACGCCCGCCTGCAGGTCTACTTCATGGATAATGAAGATTACTTCAAGCGCAAATCTGTTTTCCGCGATGACCAGGATACTTTCTTTGATGATAACGGCGAGCGCATGATCTTCTTCTGCAAAAGCGCACTGGAAACAGTAAAGAAATTCGGCTGGCCTCCGCATGTCATTCATTGCCACGGCTGGATGACCTCACTTATACCGCTTTACCTGAAGACAACTTATAAGAAAGAGCCTGTTTTTGGCTATTCCAAGGTTATATATACGGCGCAGGCCAATCAATTCAAGGAAAAGCTGAACCCTAACTTCATGAAGAAGGCGCTCATCAGCAACGAGATCAAGGAAAAAGACCTGGACCCCTTTAAAGACTGCACCAATACCGCCCTTACCATAGGCGCAGGCAAGAGCGCTGACGTAGTAATATACGGATCGGAGAAAGTGGAAAAGAAAGTTTCGGAAGAATTAAAGACAAGCCGCTATAAAAAGGTGCTGAAGTATGAAGAAAGCTGGAAAGAAGATGTAACCCCCCTGCTGGATCTCTATAAAAGCTTAACAGACTCTTAGTATTTATTTCGTCATCTTTATCGCGCAAAAAACAATTAAATTTTGAAGATCAGCTTTCACAGCCTGCGGGCTATAATTATATGCTTGCTCACAGCCGCTATTATGCAAGGCTGTAAGGAAAATACCATACTCAGTTCCAAGGTTTCACCGTCCGGCAACCAGGTGAGTGTGTTATCCGTATCATTGCCCTGCATCACGCATACTTATTACGATGACAGCGCCATCACCAGCAGCAATTTCGGTGGTGTACCTATCTACCAGGGAGTTGGCACTTTCACCGATCCTTTTTTCGGGTCTATGGTAGGCTCCACCTATTTCCAGATCATCCCTTCCGATTTCGGTCCGGCTGTTTTGGCTGCCGCCGATAGCAATTATATTGATTCTGCAGTACTGGTACTTCCATATAGCGGCTTCACTTACGGCAATGACACCGGGGTTACCCAAACCTACCAGGTCTTTTATATGCTGGATACTCTTGGCCTCACCACCAACTATTACGATTACAGCACCAAGCCTATAGACATTAACCATCCCCTCAGCGATCCTACGACAGTGGATCTGCTTCACATTGGGGATTCTATGGCTACAGGCTTAACTCCCTATTTGGTACCTGCTAACTACCCGGGACTGCGCATCAAACTAAAGCTGCCTGTGATCACAAAATTACTGCTCAATGCACAGGCACAAACCACCAGTTCTAACCCGGCACAGGATTTCTTAAATAATTTTAACGGCATCTGCGTTCGGGCTTCAGATTCGAGGCAGTTGCATACTGCTATACCTTACTTTGAGCTGGATGGCGCTAATACCTACCAGCAGGCAGGCATAATAGTGTATTACCATAATACAGTATCATTAGATACCACTATTGAGTCTTATTATTTCAACACCGGCTTTTGCGGCCATTTCAATAACATTGTCAAATCATTTGATCATGCGCCTGTGAACGCCCTACTACATAGCGCAGCGAAGAACGACTCCATCATTGCACTGCAAAACCAGCCGGGGGCCAGTTTTGATATAATTGTACCGGGTATAAAGTCGATACCTAAGGGCATCATCAATAAAGCCGAACTGCGATTCAGTATATTGTCCAATGACAACCCGAATTCAGCTTCACTACCCGAAAAATTATACCCGCTTGGCATAGCCAACGGCACTTATCCTATTGGCTATTATTCAGGTACGCCATATGAAGTAGCTGACAGATACCCGCTCACCAGTGTATCGCCGCTGCTCGTACTGGATGGCTACAAGCACCCTATTACGTACACTGTAGGCCCGGCAAATAACCCAACAAGTGTTACGATACAAACATTCACCATAGACCTGCCACGCGAGGTGATCACTTCTATCGCTGCCGGCAATGACACCCTCCATTTCCACATCAATGGCACAGAGGACTATTATGGCGCATTCCACCTTGTAGCAGCAGGCGGCAGCTATGGCAACAGCAATACCAACGATACTTTATACCGTCCGAAACTATTTGTAGTATATTCTAAACTATAGCCAATTCATCTATGTGCGGAATTGTAGGTTATATAGGTAAAAAAGAGGCATTTCCTATCCTCATCAAGGGCCTCAAGCGCCTGGAATACCGTGGTTACGACAGCGCGGGCGTTGCCCTGCTCAACGGAGGCATGACTGTCTTTAAAAAAGCGGGCAAGGTAAGCGACCTCGAAAAAATTGTAGACCCCACACATACAGGTGCTAATATAGGCATAGGGCATACCCGCTGGGCCACCCATGGCGAACCGAATGACCGTAACGCACACCCGCATCTTTCACAGTCTGGCGACCTGGCGATCATTCACAATGGCATCATTGAGAATTACTCGTCCATCAAAGAAGAGCTTACCAAGCGTGGGTACACCTTCCACTCTGATACAGATACCGAGATACTGGTAAACCTCATTGAGGAAGTACAGAAAAAAGAAAAAACCTCGCTGGATAACGCAGTGCGCATTGCCCTCAATGAGGTGGTAGGCGCATACGCAATAGTGGTGCTTAATAAAAATAATCCCGACCAGCTGATCGCCGCCCGTAAAGGCAGCCCTATGGTGATCGGTATAGGCGATGATGAATTTTACATAGCCTCGGATGCATCTCCTATTATAGAGTACACACAAAATGTAGTGTACCTCGAAGAGCAGGAGTATGCGGTTATCAATCGTGATGGCACTTACATCATCCGCACACTGGGGAATGTGGAGAAATCGCACGAGATCAAGAAGCTGGAATTCTCATTAGAAATGATCGAGAAGGGCGGCTTTGAGCACTTCATGCTGAAGGAGATATATGAGCAGCCAAAGGCTATCGAAGACTCACTGCGTGGCCGTATGAATGCCGCGCAAGGCTGGATAAAGCTGGGCGGCCTCAACGAATACATCAACCGCATCAATAAAGCAGAGCGTTTCATCATCACGGCCTGTGGCACTTCGTGGCACTCCGGCCTCATAGGCGAATACCTGATAGAAGACCTGGCGCGTGTACCGGTAGAGGTGGAGTATGCATCTGAGTTCCGTTACCGCAACCCCATCATCGGTGAAAGCGATGTGGTGATCGCTATTTCACAATCAGGCGAAACTGCTGATACACTTGCAGCTATTACTCTTGCCAAAGACAACCGTGCGCTCATCTATGGCCTGTGCAACGTTATTGGCTCGTCTATAGCCCGTATGTCTCATGCCGGCTCGTACACACATGCCGGCCCTGAGATAGGCGTAGCATCCACCAAGGCATTCTCTACACAAATATCGCTCATCACGCTCATAGCCTTGCAGATAGCCATGGTAAAGGGAACGATCCCTACATCCAAGCTGCGCGAGATACTGTATGAGCTGGAGAACATCCCCAAGAAAATAGAAGAGACCCTGCTGCTGGATGCGCAGATAAAGGAGATAGCAGCGATTTATAAAGACGCTACCAACTTCCTGTACCTGGGCCGTGGCTACAACTTCCCTGTGGCACTTGAAGGCGCGCTGAAGTTGAAAGAAATATCCTACATACATGCCGAGGGCTACCCTGCCGCAGAAATGAAGCACGGGCCTATCGCCCTGATAGATGAGAACATGCCGGTGGTATTCCTAGCTACCAATAAGAGCGCCTACGAGAAGATCGTATCGAATGTACAGGAAGTGAAAGCCCGCAAAGGCAAGATCATAGCCGTGGTACATAAGGGCGATACACAGATACGCGCCCTCGCAGATCACATCATTGAAGTACCCGAAACCGAAGAGATACTCTCGCCACTCATCACCATAGTGCCATTGCAACTGCTGGCCTACCACATAGCCATCATGCGTGGCTGCAACGTGGACCAACCCCGCAACCTGGCCAAGAGTGTGACTGTAGAGTAGTTCCGAACGGTGGTGTTCTGGTGCCCCAGTATTATCAATGCTTTCAGCTGATTCAGAAATTTTAACCGCATTTTTACCCCGCTTCAAAACGGCATCATTTTCTTTCAATATTCCGCCCAGCGTGCTAAGCACAGGCAGGCGGAAATTGATCCGCAAATGGTGCCTTTTTTCCGCTTGGTCATAGTTAACAAGGATATCTCTGACAACAGCGTTGATGATCCCCTTCTTTTCTTCATCCGTCAGATCTTTAGCAGAAAGAATATCAGCTCCAAATTCATCAATCCAATCCAGCCACTGTTGCTGATTTCCTAATTGACCAATTTCACCGTTAATCGTTTCTATCTTTATTTTGACAGCTTTGTACTTTGTGTTTAAGTCCTTTTTGATGCCATTGTATACTTCCTGTGATGCATACTCACCTAATGCAAATTTTGTTTCAATCTTTATAATTGCTCCCTCGATGTGCTTTTTGTCATTGTTTAGCTCATCAAGTTTATGACCACATTCTTTCTTATATGCTTTGATTTCTTTCGATGATAACCCACTACCGAGTAAAGAACCAGAAATAAACCTGTTTTTTATTTCAGTCGTATTTGAGATGACCTTGGTGATTACGTCCCAAACTTCTTTATCAGTTGAAGGGATATTCAATCCTCTTTTCATCGTGCAAACTTTATCATCAAGAATTGAGTTATTGAACTTACGTTCCGACAACGGGCAATAGTACATTTGTTCACACCTGTCCTTTTTAATTCTACCACCCATAGGAGTCTTACAACTACCGCAAATCATAAAATCTCTAAGTAGATAAAACTTCTTCGTTCTATTCATTTGTCCCTTTCTTTCTAATATCTTCAACCGCCTTTCTTTAGCTGCATTAAATATTTTAAGTGGTATAATCACTGGCACACTATTGGTAATAGTCTGTTTGATTTTCTTGTCATAAAATACATCAACCCCTGTGTAGAGCTCGTTTCGCAACATAAGTTGAAGTGATCCCAATGTCCAGTTCGTATTTCCTCTCCTGGTCTTCACCTGGTTAAGCTCAAGCAATGACTTAATACTTTTCATTGAAGTTCTTTTATTATACTCATCGTAAATGAACTGCACCCAGCGGCTCTCTTCTGGGTCTATTTGAAGTCTATTACCACCTTCTGTATGTAGTCAAACTAAAGTGGACTTATTGTTAGATAGTGTTTCTTGATTTTTTAAAGTTAAAAAAGTTTCTTTTGTTTTCAGGTGATAGGGGTAAATTTCTGTAAAAGATATCTGCTTTTTCT
>Ga0316218_1000560_pt1 | contig 50120 bp, 56 predicted proteins | sample TBH18003metaG_FD_203634 | JGI IMG/M metagenome (GOLD analysis project Ga0316218, IMG submission 203634) | Freshwater microbial communities from Trout Bog Lake, Wisconsin, USA - TBH18003 | ecosystem: Environmental > Aquatic > Freshwater > Lake > Hypolimnion/Profundal zone | place: USA: Wisconsin... | reverse complement strand
CGCCAGCAGGCTTGGCACCGATAGGCTGCATGATCCAGCCGAGGAGCCGAGCGTTACGGACGTGTTTGGTGACGAATACAACAAGAACCTGCTGATGCATCTCGCCAACATCAAGGCCGAGCGCAAGAGCGATGAGGTTGATGCACCGTCCCCGCTGTTCAGCTGGTTGGATAAGCACAACGCCGCCGAGCTTGAACCCAAGCTGGACACTAGCGATTTCAACGCACACATAGACACTCCCAAACCCGTGACGGGCAAGGGCAAGAAAGACGGTCCTGTCAGGGCCGATGCGCTGGGCAAGGAAGGTAACTTCGATGACGGTGCCAGGAACAACTACAGGATTTACTCAGACAAGAAGGGCAAGCGCACATCCATGCAAGCTCCGAGGGCTGACAAGAGGACAACGAGGTAACACGAAATGGATATGCAAGAGATCCTAAAGAAGGTACGCACTCTGTCAGAGGGGCTGGACGAATGCAACATGACCGCCGAGGGCGAGATGTGCCCCGAGCACGGTATCATGGAATGCCCGGGATACATGGAAGAGGCAGGCGGCCACAAGCCTGATGCCGACGGCGACGGCATACCAGATTGGGCTGACAAGCATCCGCATGCCGCAGGGGGTTCAGAAGATCGCAAGGTCAGCGAGGATGATGAATCTGCTGACAGCACAGGATCAGATGGCGATGATCGCGGCGTTGATGATGATGGTGAGGACCTATCACCTGAGGCTGAGAAGGCCTTAGACGATGGATACTATAATGCCATCAAGGGCGGCGGCAAGGTTCCCGAGGAAGTGGTTGAACCCGATCGTTTCATCAGATATTACGAGCAGAAATATGGCAAGCCCGACGAGGTCTCAGAGGGTGTCAACATCACCCTAGACGGCGCCGAGGCCGAGGAATTCATACATAGGCTATCTGTGTTGGCTGGTCAGCCGGAAGATATGCCGATGCAGCACATAGAACCTGATCATGTCGATCACATGCACGACACCTGCGATGACTGCGGCATGCCCGCCGATCAATGCGAGTGCGGACACGATCACATGGGGCACATGCACGACACCTGCGATGACTGCGGCATGCCTGCTGATCAATGCGAGTGCGGGCACGATCACATGACATCGGCAACCTGGGGCCCAGATGGGCTGACGGTTGATGAGAACGCCGAACATGATTTCGGACACGAGGAGCACAGCGATGTCGGCGAACCTGTCGACCCGCAGGAATACATGTGGAAGCCGTTGAATCCTGAGCAACGCTTCGGTAAGATGGGCGATAACACCATGGCCGAGGCAACGTTGGTCAAGGAGGATGCAAACTCACTCTATGCCAAGCTGCGCAAGGATTATCGCACCTACGTCGCGGAGGCCGATCTGGCCGCAAGCAACGCACCAGGCGCTGATAGCCCGTTGACGGCGACAGACAGGGACGAGTTTGAGAAGGATCCGTTCGCCAGCGAGGAACCCGTGACAGACGGTAGCCGCAGCCCGCTGAGCACCATAAAGCGCCAAAGCGTCGCGAAATGATTGGTTGATCCGTCAACCAATCCGCATCCGGCATGACCACCTATCGCGGCATGCCTGACCGCCATATCGGCCGTATCCCGTCAAAATCGCCAGAATCGTGGATAAGTATCGATGAAAGGAAGTAAGTTACGCATCATGATACGATGCGCACCTAACCTACATACTGATACACGATGCCACAACCACAGGTAGATTTCAATCTAGTCAAGGCCGCCCACGCCAAGACCTCATACACCCCGCATCAGAAGCGGGAGATATTCAGGTGCATGAACGACCCGCTGTACTTCATGGAGAACTATCTCCGCATACAGCATCCGGTCAGGGGCCAGATACCGTTCGAGGCATATGATTACCAGAAGCAGCTGGTCAACGCATACTGGAAGAACATCAGCGTCATCGCGCTGTTGCCAAGACAGTCGGGCAAGACCACGACCGCCGCTGGATACCTCCTATGGTATGCCATGTTCAACGATGACGTCACGGTGCTGATCGCAGCCAACAAGTTCCGCGCAGCCAACGAGATCATGGACCGCATAAAGTTCGCATACGAGGAGCTGCCTGATTGGCTGCGTGCCGGCGTGCAGACATACAACGTGCAGGACATAAAGTTCGACAACGGATCGAGGATAAAGGCGACCACGACGACCCCCGACTCCGGTCGAGGCATGTCCATCTCGCTGCTTTACCTAGACGAGTTCGCGTTCGTCAAACCTAGGATAGCGGAGGAGTTCTGGACGGCCATGAGCCCCACGCTGGCGACAGGCGGCAAGTGCATCATAACCTCAACACCCAACAGCGATGAGGACAAGTTCGCGGAGATATGGTTCGGTGCCAACAAGACCATAGATGACTACGGTGACGAGCTGCCAGATGGGTTGGGCATAAACGGGTTTAAGGCATTCACGGCGCACTACAGCGAGGTACCCGGGCGCGATGAGAAGTGGGCTAACCAGGAACGTGCCAAGATAGGTGCTGACAAGTTTGATCGCGAGTATGGGTGTGAATTCCTAACCGCAGACAGCACCCTGATCAACGCCGTCACACTGCTGAAGCTGCAGGGCGTTGACCCCATGTACAAGACCAACGATATACGTTGGTATGACAAGATACAGCCCAACAGGACATATCTCGTGGCGCTGGATCCCAGCGCTGGTGTCGGCAAGGATCCCGCCGCCATAGAGGTGTTCAGCCTACCCGATATGAGGCAGGTGGCTGAATGGACGCACAATCGCACCAGCATACCAAACCAAGTTAGGACCATGCAGAACATCGTCAACTTCATACATTCAGAGATGAAGAAGATACCAGAACAGCGAGGAGATCCGGACATCTACTTCACGCTGGAGAACAACAGCTGGGGAGAGGCGGCGCTGCTGACAATCGAGGAGATGGGCGAGGAGCGGTTCAACGGAATAATGATGCATGAACCAAGGATCAAGGGTGTGAGCAGACCTCGCAAGGGCCTCAACACCAACGGACGCAGCAAGGCGGCGGCATGCACCAAGTTCAAGAGCCTCATAGAGGCTGAGAAGCTAACGGTGCTGAGCAGGCCATTGGTGAGGCAGCTGAAGTTCTTCGTCAGCAAGGGAGATAGCTTCGCGGCCAAGGTGGGCGAGAACGATGACTGCGTGATGGCATCCATGCTATGCGTGCGCATGATGCAGATGGTGACCCGCTGGGATGAGAACGTGGGTAACCTCATGCGAGACGACTTCGGGGACGAGCATCACGAGGATCCCATGCCGATCACCTTTGGTTTCTGATAAATATCTCCAGCATATTTAAGGATGATGACATGAGTTTCAACTGGGAGCAGATCGGCGACAAGGTTTACGGAATCCTCGCCGCGGCTGGATACGGCATACAGATGCGCGATGACAATGGCATGGCGACCATGGACCCGCACAACGCCATAAGGTTCCTCGCCACAATAAAGAGCAGGGATCCGGGGTTGGAATCCTTCAACGTACTGATAGGACTGCACGACGAGGGTGCATACAGCCATCTGGATTTCAGGACACCCAAGACCGTGGGAGATGCCGATTTCGATACCATAACAGGTCTCAAGAACAGCATACAGAAGAACCTAGGCGACGTGGAAGGCCTGAAGATCAACTGGACCCCGTTTGGCAGCGCCATAGCGCTCAAGGATGATCCCATCAAGAAGATATCAGAGAGCAAGGACATCAGCAAGGTCTACGGCACCACCAAGAGCAGCTTCCAGCGCGTTGGTGAGAGCAAGCTGATCATACGACACAGCGATCCCATAGACGAGAGCAAGCAGGGCAGCCGTTGGCGCAAGATACATGCCGTGTTCGTGGAGACCAAGGATGGGGAACGCTTCAAATACCCACATGGTCACGTTGCAGGAGCAAGGGCCATGGCCAGGCATATCAGCGAGGGCGGCGGCATGCACGACAACCTCGGTGGTGGCATCTCGAGGATGAGCGAGGATTACATCCAGCTCAAGAGGGCCAACAGCCTGCTGCGCAAGGCCGGCAAGACCGACGATGCTGTGGCGGTCAGGACGGCGATGAAGGGCATCAACCATGGATTGCGCAGGATGAGCGGACCTCGTGGATACAGATCGGCTGATGACATCATATCGTCCCATGGTAACTATGACACCTATTCGGCGGCTGACACCTCTAAGAGATTCATAGCCGATTGCCAATGCTCCGATCAAGCTGACATGGATGCGCTAAACACCGCGGCAAGATACGTGGTCAACGTCGAGATCCCAGGAGACAAGGCAACGACCGAGGCACCGGCATGGTTGGCTCCGATGTTGGATAGGTTAGCCAAGAGGCTGGGCGACAGGGAGCATCAGGATAGGCTCATGTCCATGATAGGCGATGTCAACTCTGGCAACATGCTGGGTATGGATGACATACGTTGGGCATCTGGTATGGCCAAGGAGGTCAACGGCCAGACGGAACCTGAAACAGATCCAGAGATAGATAGGATGCGCCAGCTTAGCGGCATCTGAAAAAAATATAGGCATCGTCTTGACACGATGCCACCCCTCCGAGCATAAATATAGTTGTTAATGGGGATGCGCGAAGCATCCTCGTTATCTTAACTCATTATTTGGCACATTAGGAGGCACATAAGATGGCACTATCACTCAAAGAGATCCAGGCTAAGCTACAGGCACAGCAGGACAAGAAAGACCGCAACAAAGGCGGCACATTTGGCGGCGGGGATAACAGCATTTACCCGTTCTGGAACAACCCAGAAGGCAGCACCGCAACACTACGTTTCCTACCAGACGGCGATGATTCCAACGATTTCTTCTGGGTCGAACGCTTGATCATCAAGCTTCCGTTCCCAGGCGTCAAGGGGCAGAGCGACGGCAAACCGGTCGAGGTGCAGGTACCCTGCATGGACATGTGGAAGCCAGGCAGCTGCCCGATCGCGGCGGAAACCCGCCCGTGGTGGAAGGATCCACAGCTTGAGGATCTGGCACGCAAGTATTGGCGCAAGAAGAGCTACCTGTTCCAAGGTTTCGTGACGCAGAATCCCAACGGCCAGGATCAGACACCAGAGAACCCGATCCGTCGCTTCGTGATCAACCCCAGCGTGTTTGATGTCGTCAAGGGCATCCTCATGCGACAGGATCTGGAATACAGCCCTACTGATTATGAGCACGGTCGCGACTTCTACCTCAGCAAGACGACCAAGGGCGGCTATGCCAACTATTCCAGCTCAAGCTGGGCCATGAAGGAGCGTCCGCTCAGCGAGGCCGAGCATGCGGCTATAGACAAGCATGGTCTCTACAACCTCAGCCAGTTCCTGCCCAAGAAACCAGACGATGCAGGCGTTCAGGCCATCATCGAGCTGTTCCATGCTTCGGTGAACGAGGAGCTCTATGACACCGATCGTTGGGGTCAGTATTTCCGTCCAAACGGCATGCGCGGCGATAGCCCAGCAGGAGGTTCGGACTCGCACTCGGCTCCGATGTCCAGCGCACCGCCAGCAGCCCCGACACAGGGCAGCGTGACGGCATCCAGCATCATGAGCAAGATCGCCAAGCCGACCACCCAGGATGAGGATCCGCCGTTCACACCAGATGCCCCGGCATCGGCTGAGAGCAAGCCAAAGATGCAGACCCCGGATGACATCCTGGCTGCCATCCGCAGGCGCCAGCAGGGCAAGTGAGATATAGGCTATTGTGAGGGTGAGAGAGATCTCACCCTCCTCTAGGATTCTCCGTAGAGGCATTCATCATATATAGGAGGTGGGCATGCGCCCGTTTGATATAAGCAAGTTTCGCCGAGACCTGACCAAGAGCATACCTGGGGTTAGCGTTGGCTTCCACGATCCAAAGACATGGATCAACAGCGGCAACTATGCCCTCAACTACGCCATCAGTGGTAACTTCGATCGAGGCATCCCGCTGGGCAAGGTGACCATGTTCGCAGGCCAGTCGGGTTCCGGCAAGAGCTTCATCTGCAGCGGTAACATCGTGCGCAACGCACAGAAATCTGGCATATTCCCCATCGTGATCGACACCGAGAATGCGTTGGATGAGAAGTGGTTGCAGCCGCTAGGCGTTGACACGTCTGACGACAAGCTGCTAAAGATCAACATGGCCATGATCGACGACGTCGCCAAGCTGATCAGTGACTTCATGAAGGATTACAAGAGCAAGTACGACAGCATGGATCCAGAGGAGCGTCCGAAGGTGCTGTTCGTGCTGGACTCCCTTGGCATGCTGCTGACGCCCACTGACGTCAACCAGTTCGAGGCAGGGGACCTCAAGGGCGACATGGGTCGCAAGCCAAAGGCGCTTGCGGCATTGGTCCGCAACTGCGTCAACATGTTTGGTGAGAACGATGTGGGATTGGTGGTCACCAACCACAGCTATGCTTCGCAGGACATGTTTGATCCGGACGATAAGATCTCCGGCGGACAGGGCTTCATCTACGCAAGCTCCATCGTGGTTGCCATGCGCAAGCTCAAGCTCAAGGAGGACGAGGACGGCAAGAAGACCACAGACGTCAGAGGCATCCGTGCTGCCTGCAAGATCATGAAGACCAGATATAACAAACCTTTCGAGGCCGTCGAGATCAAGATCCCGTGGGACACGGGCATGGATGAGTACAGTGGCCTCATAGATCTGTTCGAGAAGAAGGGCATCCTCGTCAAGGACAGCACCAAGTTGAAGTACACTGATAAAACCGGCAAGGAGCATAAGTACTTCAGATCTGCCATACCCGATTCCCTCCTCGATCTCATAATGAGCGAGTGGGATGAGAGCAAGCTGCCAACCAGCTATGATACGGCTGACGGCAATGCGGATGGCAGCCAGACCGAGGAGTGACCGAATGGAATTGAACCCCAGCCTTGTGCTCGACGTGTGGGAGTTGGTGAGCGAGTACCTGCCAACCAATCGCAAGGAGGATGTCGCCAACAAGATGGTCAAGATATTCGCCGACAAGGGTCTCGATCAGGATGATTTCTATAGCATAAAGGGTGAGGATAACCACCTTGACCTAGCCATAGACAACTTCCATGAGGGTGACCATGACGAGGATGAGTATGACTACGAGTCCAACGATTATGATGACGATTGACACGGCGCACGCATGAGTGTGTAATCGAGGTGGGCTTACGGGCCCACCTCATCTTTACGGCAAGGGATATGGCATGTGGTACAACAGGGTGGTCGATGATCTAGCCGAGGTAGCGTCTGCCATCGAATATTATAACCATGAGCTGACCAGCGCACAGCCTGAATCCAGGATCCTCGGCAACATAGAGAAGAACGCGCAGGAGCTGTCTGGCATCATGGCCCACAGGTTTGGGCAGCTGCAGGAGATAGAGGCCATACTCAAGCATCTCAACATCAAATATGACAAGATGCGATCAGACCACTATCGCAAGTATCTGGAGAGGTACAACCGCGAGCTGACGGATAGGGCCATAGAGAAATACATAGATGGCGAGTCTGACATCGTGAGCATGGCTGAGCTGATAAACGAGGTGGGGCTGGTCAGGAACAGGTATCTCGGCCTTATCAAAGGGCTTGAACAGAAATCGTTCAGTATATCAAACATAATTCGACTCAGGGTTGTGGGCATGGAGGATGCGCACATCAACACCCGAGGATGAGAATTTTCGACGCCATTCCATATATTAACTTCTTGATTATGCTGGATAATTTATAACCTTATGATGGTTAGAATCCGGTTGACATGCATCGTGCTTGTGCTATTGTGTGCCCATAGAGCAGTGCAACGGCAACACGGAGAGATTGCATGTCCATCAGCTATGTTCACGTTACGCAAGGTCGCACACGCGGTGGAATCGCCGTGCAGGACATCACGGCCAAGATGCTTGAGGACAAGAAACGCGACAGGGACGGCGTGTATGTCACGGTCGAGGGCGACAGCATCCCAGGATTGCGTGCCGGCCGCAACCGCATCTACGTGCAGGATGAGGCACACATCCGCAATGCTGGCGATGCTGGTTTGGCCATCGAGTTCAAGCAGCCTGAGGTTCAGCGCACCGACGAGCAGATCCGCAAGGAGCTGATCGAGACCTTCAACATCCTCGGCGAGATGACCGATGCCGTGGCCAGCAACATCGTGCGCGGTTTGGTGGTCAGTGGACCCGCCGGCATCGGCAAGAGCCACACCATCGTCAACACGCTGGCACGCAGCCTGGATATGCTGGGTCGCCTCAATGGCAAGGGTAGCATGTATGATGTGGTGAGCGGTGCGATGAGCGCCAGCATGCTCTACGAGAAGCTTTGGCACTACAAGGACGAGGGCCAGGTCCTGGTGTTTGACGACTGCGACAGCATCCTCTATGATGAGGACGCGCTCAACATCCTCAAGGCGGCGTTGGATTCCAAGAAGACGCGCCGCATCAGCTGGAACTCCCGCAGCTATCACCTGCAGCGCAATGACATCCCCACAAGTTTCGAGTATCAAGGCGGCATCATCTTCATCACCAACGTGAAGTTTGATAACATCCGCAGCGCACGCATCAGCAATCATCTCGAGGCCATCGTGAGCCGCTGCCACTACATGGACATCGGGGTCGATGGCGCCCGCGAGAAGCTGATCCACATCAAGAGCGTGGTCGAACGCAACGATCTGATGCGAGATTACGGCTTCACTGATGAGGAGAAGTCCGAGGTGGTTGGTTACATCATGGATAACCATGAGAAGCTGCGCGAGCTCAGCCTGCGCATGGTGCTCAAGATCAGCGATCTGCGCAAGGCCATGCCCAACAACTGGGTGCGCTTCGTCGAGAAGAACTGCCACAAGCGTGTGGCATGATTGACGCAACATCGTCGATGCGGCAGGGGAAATTCCCCCTGCTCTTGTGATCTGGATGGTTATAGCCTAAACTGTGTGCATGAAGAAATGCACGATAATACTTGAAGATGAGGTCAACGTTAAGCTCGAGGGCTTGGATCTCACCACCAGACGGGACTGCGTCAAGACCGTCAAATATTTCCTACCTCACGCAAGATACAGCGCGGCCTTCAAGCTGGGACGCTGGGATGGGACCACCAGCTTCTGCACCATAGGCGGTCGCACCTACATCAACCTCCTCGACAAGATGCTTCCGGTCTTGGAGGAGGGCGGATACAGCGTGGAGATAGATGACCAACGGCAGAAGTTTGATTTCCAGTTTGATGAGATAGATGAGGGCTATCTCAGCCACATATCTTGGCCAGAGGGCCACAGGGCGGCCGGACAGCCCATAGTCCTGCGCGATTACCAGGTGCAGGCCATCAACGAGTGCGTGAAGAACCTGCAGGGTCTCAGCATCGCACCGACCAGCGCGGGCAAGTGTCAGCCATTAAATTCTCGTATTAAAATACCCGGCGGTTGGGTTACCATGGGCGAGGTTAAGGTTGGGGATGCGGTCACCGTGCCAGACGGCACCTCTGCCGTCGTAACCGGGGTTTATGACCCCGGTGTGAAAGATGTATATGAGATCACATTCGAAGACGGCAGAACAGTTCGATCTTGCGGCGACCATCTATGGAAGATTCACAATCATGATTGGACCGATAAGTGGAAGCTGCTGAGCTTGCACGACGTGATGAGCTATCAAGAAACCAATCACAGGCGCATGAGCGTCCCATTAGCTACATTGGTAGAAGATAGAATTGAGGTAGATCTACCAATGCCGCCTTACCTGTTAGGCGCCCTACTCGGCGACGGTTCACTTAGGCATGGGATTGGTATAACATCAGCTGACGACTTTATACTTGATAAAGTATCATCCTTGCTCAGCCCTGATTATAGATTAGTCCATCGTACGAGATACGACCACTGTATCCAATTTATATCTAACGAGCTGCATAATGCAACTCGTTCGGATTGGATGAAGACACATCCGCGTGAATCAAATGGCAAGATGATCGCAGGTACAGGATACCAAACCTATCATAGATACAAGGCGTTGATAGAGGATCTGGGATTGCTTGGAACTCATAGCCACACTAAATTCATTCCCCAACTGTATCTAGATGCTGGGTATAATCAGCGCCTTGAGATGATAAGAGGACTCTTAGATACAGACGGATATGTTGATCGTCGGGGATGCATTAGCTTCACCACGACAAGCAAGGAATTGGCGGATGGATTTGCATATCTCATTCGCAGCGTTGGTGGTATAGCCAAGAATACCAATGGCACGAATAGGCGATATCGATACAAGGGTGAGATGGTTCCATGTAAGGATGTCTTCAATGTTTCTGTGTATCATCCGACACCGGAGATATTGGTTACATTACCTCGCAAGTTAGATCGCATTACAACTCGCAAGGTTCGTCGTAATCCAATGTTGCATATCGTTGATATCAAAAAGACATCAACAGAACCCGTGCGATGCATAATGCTCGATCATCCTGATCACCTTTATCTAACAGACGGCTTTGTGGTAACACATAACACGCTGATCACGGCAAGCCTATCCACCCTGGCGCAGAAGTATGGTCGCACCATAGTGATCGTGCCCAACAAGAACCTCGTGCAGCAGACCGAGGAGGACTATCGCAACATCGGGTTGGATGTGGGTGTGCTGTTCGGCGATCGCAAGGAGTACGACAGGACCCACACCATCTGCACATGGCAGAGCCTCAACGTGCTGGACAAGAAGAGCAAGGATGCCCTGGATGACGGGCAGCGGGCGGTGTTCCTAGACGGGCTGATAGCCGTCATATGCGACGAGGTGCACATGGTCAAGAACGCCAACGTGCTGCACACGCTGCTGACCACCACCTTCTCTAACATACCCATCAGATGGGGCCTCACCGGAACCATCCCCGAGGAGGAGTACAACCAGGTCAGCCTCTACAGCGCCATCGGACCGCTGATAGGATCTCTAACGGCCAGGGAGCTGCAGGAGCAAGGCCATCTGGCCATGTGCAACATAAAGATACTGCAGACCCAGGAGACCGCGTCATACAACGATTACCAAGCGGAGCTGAAATACCTGACCACGGACAAGGCCAGGTTGGCATGGTTGGCTGGCAGGGTGAAGGAGATATCCAAGAGCGGCAACACCCTGGTGCTGGTTGATCGCATCGAGAGCGGTGAGATACTGCACGAGCTGCTGCCTGACAGCGTTTTCATCAGCGGCAAGATGAAGGCCACCAAGCGCAAGGAGCACTACAAGGAGATCAACTTCGACGACAACGCGGTGATGATCGCCACGTATGGCACCACCAGCACTGGCATCAGCATCAATCGCATATTCAATCTGGTGCTGGTGGAACCCGGCAAGAGCTTCGTGCGCGTTATACAGAGCATCGGCCGTGGCTTGCGCAAGGCCGACGACAAGGATGCGGTGGAGGTCTACGACATCGCCAGCAAGTGCAAGTTCAGCAACAGGCATCTGCTCAAGCGCAAGAAGTTCTACGGTGAGGTCCAATATCCCTGGACGGTGGACAAGATAAACTACGATAATCGCTGATTTATTTGCAAGGTTGGCATCGTTCGCCGGTTAAATACTCGGCGGAAAATGAAGATATTAACCAACGACAACAAGGCTTATTCCCTCAACCATCTACCCGATGTGATCGACGACGTGCGATACTGCGTCCTGGATTACAGCGATCAATCCAACGTGGACTACTACTTCATGCCGTTGATCTTCCTGGAGAGCTTCAACAGCCCCTGCGTTGACATCAAGATTGGCCCCTACAACATACAGATGCCCTTGGACTGGAGCGTGGTCATAGGTGACATCAACCTAGGCGACCTCGAGATAATGCCGTTGATATACCTCAACGACAAGGAGTTCGATGTGTTCGCGTTCAACCCCATTAACGGCTACATGCCAAAGTATCTCAAGCTGGAGATACTCAACATATGGCCCGATGTCAAGTGGTATTTCCCCAAGCTGAAGAATGGCCACATACTTTCGGTTCCACTGGAGGATGGTGATTCGCCACTGTGCGCACTGTTCCTCAAGGACATCGGCAAGATCCCCGAAGCCTTAGACATACGCAAGATGTTCTGAACATCCAGATAAACGAAACCCTTGGATCGCTAGGGCTTTCCAAGGGTTCCGCCTGAGTCTGCTTGATATCACGTCAAGCTAGCTTGTCACTGGGACTTGATGTGTGCCCAGCCATATCCTGGCAGCGTCTGGCCGGTCATCAGCCATTCATACTGCTTGCCGTCGAACGTGTAAACGATGCGATCGGTTATCTTGTGTGCATAAGCCGTTGGAGTCACCTCGGCGATCCTCACGGTTGGTATGCTGGTGTAGTTGTTGCCTGCGTTATCGACCACCACGCTGCCAACGCTGCTGCCGCTCAGTACGGTGTGTGCCGTTCCGTTGCCAGCCGAGAACGTCACCGCTGGGGGTATCTCGTATCCAGCGCCGCCTGCCGTGACATGCACGGTGCTGATGCCGTATGTGAGGTTAGCCCTCGCACCCGCGCCGCCTCCTGGGCCGCTGTAGGTGAAGCTGACCGGGTTCGCCGGTAGAACGGTGTAATCGCCGCCTGATACGATCGTACCAAAGCTGTAGATGCCGAACTGCACGTTGAGCGTGGCGTTCCTACCAGCCACGCTGGTGTTGGATGATGCCGCGAATGGACCGCTTGGTATGGTCGTCGCGGTGAACACGCCGCTGTTGACTATGCTCACGGTGCTGATGGCACCCGTGGCGTTGACTGTGTTGACCTGCACCACGGCGTTGGTTGTCCAACCCGCGAAGCTGAAGGTCAGCAAGTCGCCTGACACGTAGCTGGTTCCAGCGTTTGAGACACCCACAGCGTTCCACGTGGTCGCAGCGATCTGCACGTTGGCAGGTCCTGTGTTGCTGGTGCCGCCGTTGACCTGCACGAAGCTGCCAACGTTGTAGTTGTGTCCCGTCACGTTACCGTCGCCGTTGACCGTGGTGCTGACCGTCACGACCTTTAGGTTAGCGGTTGCTGCAGCGCCAACACCTTGGGCGCCGTATGGCGTGACCATGATGTTACCCTGTCCGGCCTGCGTGATCGGACCGTTGACCAGCTGAACCGGACCGCCGCCTGGCACACCCGTGCCATCGACGCTGGCCATCACGTATGTGCTGGTGCTCTTCTGCTTGACTATGTAGCTCAGGCGCGCTTGGCTATCGCCTGCCGTCCACGCATATCCCTCGATCTGTTGACCCGAGGTCGCCGCGTTTCCGATGTATACCTTCTTAATAGGGCGTCCCATTTGTTTTCTCCTCTGTTGCCGTTCTAGGGCTACGGGGTTGGGTCCCCATAACTGATGAACAGCTCTATTTATGGTGGTTAGTTCTGATAGTACCAGTTAGAGTCCACATAAACGCTATTAACGTGATCCCCATACAGCTCCATGTGCCATGGGAACTCTCCTCCCTTGAAATCCCTCAGGGTGTGATCGTTTATCCTGGCCGCATAGCCGTCGCTGCTGTCAGGATATCTGAAATGTATGTATCCGTCCCCTGGGTTATCGGTGACACCGTTGGTCAGGGTTATGATGCCCGACACCTTGGGGCTGGTCTCTGACCAGGTCCTGACCATGTATTTGTTGCTGCCAACCTGGCGTAATATGTCGTACCAGCCGACCGTCCCGCCGACGTTGCCATATATCAGCAGCACGTTGGTGTTGGGCGGAGGCGGTGTCATGCCTATCGCGTTCTTGGTGATTGGACGTCCCATTTGTTTTCTCCTCTGTTGCCGTTCTAGGGCTACGGGGTTGGGTCCCCATAACGATACGAACTACCATATTTATGGGCGATCATTGCAGGCTTGTGTTACCGATGCTATAGTGGCATACTATGACATGCACGGAGGATCGTATGGCGGCGGAGAAGCAACACAAGCTGGACATGTTCAAGGTGGTGCTACCAGCGCTTGACAGGGGCGATAAGAATTTCTATGAAAATCTAACCGCAGAGGAGAGGAAGGGCTATGCCGCGTTGGTGCTGATGAGGGCCATGAGCAGCCTTGGAGATCAGAATCCCCGGGTGGCATACGAGGTCCTCATGGTCAACGATCTCGTCAACATAGGCTTCTGGACCCTGAGCAAGCATCCCGAGCTCCAGCATCTGCTGCTGTGCCTGGCCGGGCTTGGCAGCAAGCAATACCATCCGTGGTTAGCCACCAAGGGCAAATCCAGCACCACCAAGCTGATAGATGCGCTGATGATGGAGCTCAACCCTGGCATCAACGACGACGAGCTTGAGCTGCTGAAAACCAACCACGATGCCAAGAGCATCAAACGTTTGGCGCAGGACGCTGGCAAGAGCGACTCAGAGATCAAAGCACTGGTTGAAGATGCAAAAAAGCTCGCCTAAGGCAAACAAGCAACACACCTGTGAATTCTGCAAGCGCGGCTTCCATGATGAGATGCATCTCATCAACCACAGCTGCGAGAAGAAGCGCAGGTGGTTCAGCAGGGAGGAGCCCGCATCGAGGTTGGGGTTCATGTCTTGGTCTAGGTTCTATGAGCTAAACGCCCAGCTGATAGGTAAGTCTGGGAACAAGAAGACGTTCAGGGAGTTCATGGAGAGCAAGTATTACATAGCCTTCATGAAGTTTGGCAAGCAGCTGATAGATCTCAACGCGCTGGAACCGGCCAAGTTCATAGATTACGTGATCAAGAACAACCTGCCTCTGGACAAGTGGACCCATGACATCGTCTATGAGCGATACGTTGACGATCTGGTCAAGAACGAGCAACCCGAGTCGGCATTGGCGCGAAACATAGAGCTGATGCAGCAATGGAGCAGGGACACCGGTGAGAAGTGGACGGATTTCTTCCGCAAGGTCAACCCCATACAGGCGGCGGCGTGGGTGAGGAGCGGCCGCATAAGCCCGTGGGTGCTGTACAACGCTGACAGCGCGGTTGACCTGCTTGACAGGTGCGGCCCTGAGCAGCTACAAATGATCAAGAACAGCGCGAAGGTACCGCAGTGGAAGATACGTTTCACAAAGAACCGAGACAGCGCTGATTGGATACGCAACACCCTGCGGCAGGCAGGGCTATGAGGAGATGACAGATGGAAGGCTATGACGGATTGTTTGATTCAGACATGTATGATACCGATGACATGGAGGTGGAGGATAAGCCAAAGCAACCAGTTGGCATCACGACCATATCCAAGGGTATGGTGACGGAGATAGACATCAACGGCAACAGGTTCTCCGTGGTGAATCCGGAATATGTCAGGGAACTGCAGAAGCTGATGATGGACATGAGCGAGAAGCTGAGGATGGCTGACCGCAACATCAACACGCTGAACGGTAACATCAGGAAGATGGCGCAGCGGATCAACTCGCTGCAGTCGCAGCTAGACGGCAAGGTGGATCGTGCTTGATCGTGGCGACATCGACATAGATTTCGCTGATCGCTCCAAGGCACTGGAGGGCATGCAGCACATACCAGCCAGCATCATCAAGAACGGCAGGATCACGAGGCACAACACAGGCGTGTACTTCCACGCCGTGCCGATCGATCCGGTGACCGACCAATGCAGCCTTGACTACGAGGAGGCCGAACGCAGGGGCATGTACAAGATAGACATGCTCAACGTTAGCATCTATGACATGGTGCGCAATGAGCAGCATCTGCTGGAGCTGATGGATCGCCCGTTGGATTGGAGCCTGTTTGAGCACCCAGGGTTCGTCTCGGAGCTGTTCCATCTAGGCAACTATGGCGAGCTGACCGCCAAGCTGAGACCTCGCAGCATAGAACACATCGCCATGATATTGGCGATGATAAGGCCTGGCAAGAAGCATCTGCAGCAGCGATGCATCGCGCAGGGGTTTGACAGCATCGCGGATGAGATCTGGACCCATAGGGACGGGGATGCCTACGTGTTTAAGAAGGCGCATGCCGTGAGCTATGCGATGCTGGTATACGTCCACGCCAACATTCTGGTTGAACAGGCTGCCAGAGATGCTATAATGATGACTGGCAGTTGATACACTTTGGAGGACTGATATGCCGACCGAGAAGCTAAAGCTTGAAACCAAGACCAACATGTTTGGCACGGATGCGTTCCTGGTAACCAATGATGGTGAGAAACGTTTCGCCATTGGCACCGGAATCAGCTATGATCCAGACAAGAGGCTCAGCAAGCGCATGGGCTCTGGTCATTATCTCTTCCGCAGCCCTAACGTTGATCCTGCAAATCTTGCCGAGATCTGGGATACCGTCGAGGGATTCACCGGCAAGGCACGCTTGACTGCAGAGGTTGAAACCAAGGATGGTTTCCACAAGGTCACAGCCTACATGCTCATCGAGGACAAGCTGGATGCAACCATGTTCGCCTTCGCACACAGCCTGTTCGAGAAGTGGAGCGACGACAAGACCAAGGAAGCCAAGGCTGAGAAGCGATCCAACAAGAAGCCCAAGTTGATCGTCACCAAGGACGGGAAGGTCAAGGTGCGGGTTCAGGTTGCAACGCTGTCTGGAGATCCACAGGAGGACTGATCAGGATGATCTGATCAGCTGTATGGTGCGGCGTTTCACTCGCTTGTTCATCATGTCCTTGAGGTTCACCACTGGACCGGAAACTATCTCCGTGTCCTTGCGTGCGAACGTCTTGAGATGCCTTCGATACGCCATGAACCTCTCCCTGAGGAACATGTTTATGGGTATCATCCTGTTGCTCTCCCACCACCATGTCTCACCGCATTCCAGGAAATCCTTCCTCATCTCTGCGGTGAAGCTGGGATCCATCACATAGATGCTGACGAACGTGTTATCCGCATTCTGTATTATGCCTAGGTGCTCTCGCCCTAGATGGCTGACGATGGTGAGGAACGGGAACTTCTCCTGCAGCAGCTTGTGTGTTTCGTTGTTCATTGAGCCTTGCGCCTGTATGGTCGAGGATATTTAGTGACAGACATCTGCTAAATATCATAAGACACCATGAAGAAAAGCCAATGCCGATCGCATATCTGTTCAAATTCCCTGAATACATACATCTGGTTAAGGCTGACTACGCATCCTCTAACATAAATTGGCCAATGATACAGTACGACACGAAGATATTCAAGGGTGTGACCAACAACATAGACTTCGTGATCCGTAACAACGATCGCAAGCCCATCAAGCTGGTCGCATACCAACTGCAGGCGCAGATACAGAAGGTCAACGCTCCCAGCAACAGCATGGACTTCCTCCCGGAGGTCATACTGACCAAGATGGTGAACATCACCGATGAGGTCAACGGCAAGGCTAGGTTGGTGCTGGCACCGGAGGACATACAGCATTGGGATCCAGGGTACTACAGGTACGTGATACAGGTCTCAAACGTTGACGGTACCACCGAGTATCTATACACCGATGTCAACAAGAGCACGTTTGGCATGTTTGAGCTCAAGGAGGGCGTGGTCAGCAGCCTGGCCCCGGCCATAGAGATAGATAACCAACAGTTCACACCAACTCCGGTTAACCTATACGATTACACCATATGGGTCAGCGGCGCCGTGCAGGGAGACGCGCAGGTTGGCAGGGCAAATGGCACGCACACCATAGCCGTGTATCAGAACACCTTCCTTGGCAAGTTCTGGGTGCAGGGTAGCCTCAGCACCAATGCTCCGCTGCCATCTGAATGGTTTGACGTGGCACTGACACCAACCACAGCACACTTCGAGTTCACCAAGGACAACAACGGTCCGGCACCCACGCTGTTCAACTTCAGCATGAATGTGTATTGGCTGAGGTTCGTGTATCGCCCGGACGTGGCCAACACCGGGACCTTCGGAAAGGTCTTGTATAAGAGTTAACGGTCAGGCATACTGTATGCATGCCGTTGATACACGAGATAGTCGCATCACACCTGCCAGCGAGGCGCAGGTCCAGCTCACTGGGTTGGATAACCTGCAACTCTCCATGCTGCCATCACCGCGGGCACAGGCAAGACACCAGATCGCGCGGCAACTATCTGTTCGCACCAGACGGCGCCATAGCCTATAACTGCTATAACTGCGGATTCAAGACCGTGTTCGACAGGGTATCCATCAGCCGCAACTTCGAGAACCTCATGCGCTGGATGGGCATCTCTGACGAGGAGATACAGCGATCCAAGATGGAGCTGCTGCAACAGCGCATGGATGGCACGGCGGAGCATGCCGTCGCACCCGACATACGGTTCACGGCCGAGTTCAGGGAGGTTGATCTGCCCGAGCACGCGATACCTTTCGAGAGCGTGATAGAGGGCGATGACATACCAGAGGGCTTCCTGGGCATCATGGAATACATGGATTCGAGAGGGGATGCGATACTCAACGGCTGGGACTACCATTGGAGCACCAGCACCAAGCACGATATGGACAAGCGTGTCATAGTGCCGTTCTATCACAGGAGCAAGATAGTCGGATGGACGGCTAGGTATGCTGGCACACCGCCGTCAGGTGTGCCTAGGTATTACAACAGCCCGTTGCAACCGGGATACGTGTTCAACTGTGATGCGCTGAGCACACCCGGCAGGAGATACGTGCTGGTGGCTGAAGGACCGTTTGACGCCATCGCGCTGTCGGGGGTAGCCACCTTAGGCAGCGAACCCAGCAAGGAGCAGATAGCGTGGCTAAACAGCTCCGACAAGGAGAAGATAATCGTGCCTGACAGGCAGCGCACCAACCAAGGGTTGATAGATGCGGCCTTGCACCACGGATGGAGCGTTAGCTTCCCTGAGTGGGAGGATGACATCAAGGATGCAGCTGATGCGGCCAAGAGATACGGCAGGTTGTTCACCATACGCAGCGCCATCGCTGCTAGGACTACCAGCCATCTACAGATAGGTGTTAAGAGGAGGATGTTCAGATGAGGAAGATAAAGATAGTGTTGGTGACAGGTGGGTTTGATCCCGTTCACAGCGGTCACATCGAATACCTCAGGGCGGCGAAAGATCTAGGTGACAGATTGGTGGTCGGTCTCAACAGCGATGCCTGGTTGACCCGTAAGAAGTCAAGGCCTTTCATGAACATCAACGAGCGCGAATCTGTCATCGGAGCGATCAAAGGTGTTGATCAGGTTCTCACGGGCTTTGATGACAGCGACGACACCAGCTGTGATGCCATACGAACGCTGAGGATGTTCAACCCTGATGCTGAGATAATCTTCGCCAACGGCGGAGACAGGGGTGCCGGAAACACGCCGGAGCAGATGCTCGCGGCTGAGCTAGGTAACATCACGTTCCATTATGGCGTTGGTGGCACATCTAAAGCCAACAGCAGCAGTTGGATATTGCAGGAGTGGAAGACCCCGAAAATACTGCGCCCATGGGGATACTATCGCGTTCTGCATCAGGATGGCCGAGAGGTTAAGGTCAAGGAGCTGACGGTGGCACCAGGGCAGCATCTCAGCATGCAGCGGCACGGCAAGCGCGGAGAGTTCTGGTTCGTGGCACACGGTGAGGCGACCGTGTACACATTGGATTCCAGCACTGACGCGGAGCTGATAGGTAGTTATAATGTTCACGAGCATCTATGGATAAAGACGAACCAATGGCACCAGCTGGTAAACGAGGGCAGTGAACCGCTGAGGCTGATCGAGATCCAATATGGTGAGGATTGCGTGGAAGATGACATAACGAGGAAGTGAATTGCACATGGCTCGCAACGACAGGGAAGAAGAACAGCAGACGATAGATTACAACGAGGACAAGCAGAAGCTGCTGATAGACATAATGCTGAGCAGCGATGAGATATTCTCACGCTGCCAGAACATCCTCAATGCCAAGTATTTCGTGAACAAGTTTAGGCCAGCCGTTCGCTTCATACTCGGCTATGCCAACGAATACAGGGTGTTGCCGAAGATAGAGCAGGTCAACGCCGAGACCGGAGGCAGCTTCAACAAGATTGACGACATAGCACCGCAGCATCAGGACAGCTTCCTCGATGAGATAGAGGGTTTCTGCAAGAACCGTGCGCTGGCATTGGCCGTGACCGAATCCGTGGATCTCATAGAGCACGGCAACTATGGTGAGGTCGAGAAGCGTGTGCGCGAGGCCATACTGATCAGCCTGCAGAGCGATCTTGGCACTGACTATTTCGACGATCCTCGCGCCCGATTGCTGAGGATCAAGGACAAGAACGGGCAGATGACCACCGGATGGAAGACCGTGGATGACAAGCTATATGGCGGTATCAACCGAGGTGAGATCACGATCTGGTGCGCTGGGTCTGGTGTTGGTAAATCGCTGTTCCTGCAGAACCAAGCGCTGAACATGGTGCGGCAAGGGCTCAACGTGATCTACATCACCCTTGAGCTCTCGGAGGAGCTCACTGCCATGCGCATGGATTCCATGCTAACTGACATCGGCACCAAGGAGATCTTCCGCAACCTGGACAACGTGGAGCTCAAGGTCAAGGCCGCCCAGCGCAAGTCGGGACTGCTGCACGTCCGCCAGCTGCCTCAGGGCAGCACCTGCAACGACATCAAGGCGTATCTCAAGAACTATGAGATAGAGACCAAACGCAAGCCGGATGTGTTGGTGGTGGATTATTTGGATCTGCTGTTCCCCAACAACAAGAAGATCAACCCCAGCGACCTGTTCATCAAGGACAAGTTCGTGGCTGAGGAGCTTCGCGGCTTGGCCGTCGAGCGCAACATGGTGTGCCTGACGGCATCACAGCTGAACAGATCGGCGACGCAGGAGCAGGAGCACGATCACAGCATGATAGCAGGTGGTATCTCCAAGATCCAGACGGCTGACAACGTGATATCGATCTTCGCAAGCGCGGCCATGAAGGAACGTGGGCAGTATCAGATACAGTTCCTCAAGACCCGTTCAAGCTCTGGTGTTGGAAGCAAGGTGTATCTGGGGTTTGATCCAAACACGCTGCGCATATTTGATCTCGAGGAGGATCAAAGCGTGATAGCCGCTGGCAACAGTGGTGCTGATGTGTTCAATGATCTGCGCAGGAAGAACTCAACCGCGGCGAAGAAGGATGCACCAGCGGCGGTGCAGCCCACGCAGGCGACCAGCGCCAAGGAACTGGATAGCCTGCGAAGCTTGATACGCAGGTGATGTTAGCTAGACTTATGGATGCGACGCAGCTGGTTCAGGACCTTGCCGGTTGTGCTCGCATCAGCCGCCAGCAGCTTGTCAAAGGCTATGGCTAGCTCTCTGATCTGCGCCGTGTTGCTGGGAAGCTTGCCCTGCCTTAGGTTGTTGAATGCCGCGGCGAAGAGCGTGCTGTTCTCTATGCCCAACAGCTGAGCCAAATTCTTAACGGCAAGCGTTCCCGTCAGCTTGGTTGGCTTCTTCTCATGCGTCATGAGATCGGTCACGTCAGCGGTTGCCTTGGCATCCGCTGCAGCCGGATCAGCCGGTGTGTTCGCAGCGGGTGCGGCATCTGCCTCGGCTATGTTATTGATCTGATCAGCTATCTTCCTCAAATCTTCCGCTAGGAACTTGTTCTGCATGGTGTGGTTCTCCGATGTGCTTGTGAGTATTTATCATGCAACGGTAATATGACTAAATATCTCACATACTGCCAATCTGGGGATGCATTCGTGGCTGACATAAAGAACTTCATAGACGAGCTTGACAAGTTCGTGCCCGCTAAGAGCAAACACACCGTCATCGAGAACAGGGCTTCTCACATAATAGCCAGCGCCATAAACCTGGTCCATCTTATCAAGGAGAGCTATCCAGAGGAGGATGCCAACGATCTTGTCAAGCGGCTATACCGCAGCATAATGACAGAGGACGAACGCAAGTTTGGCCGTAAGATCAAGGAGCTGAGGAGCAAGAGATGAGAGCGGCAGACCTTGAATCCCATAGGATAGATGAGATAGGACCCCTGATCAGCGTCAAGAACTGGTTTGAGAAGAAGTTCCATGACATATTGGCCACGGGTAGCCAGAAGCTGGGACAGGGTGAGATGCAGAAGTTCACCAATCAGCATCTGCGTGCGTTCATGCAGATGATGGGCAGATACAACATGGATTGGCCAACGGTCACCATGAGCGTGGTTTACCAATACATGAAGAACGGCATGCATCTCAGCAACGAGGACATAGCCGATGTGGTCGCCGAGGCCCTGCGTAACCCAGAGCTGCAGGCATCGATCAGGAAGCTGACCATAGGGCAGATACAGGACAAGGCCAAGCAGTTGGTGGTCGCAACCCTTACCAAGAACCCCAAGGTCGTGCAGCCCGCCAAGGTGGTCGAGATGCTGCTGATAACGGCGGCCATGAGGCAGATGGAGAGGCACTGGGAGAAGCAACAGGGGACCGAACCCATGCCGGCGCAGCGCCAGACCGGTGCTGCACGAGCATCAACCGGTCAGTCCCGCACCCAAGCAGCCGCAAGCAAGGCATCCTCTGCACAGCAACAGACGACCGGCGCAACGCAGGCAGCGGCGCAATCCGAGCCTGAGGCGGCCATATCCGATGAGGACATAGATGCCGCATTGAAAGCATTGGAGGCGCTGGCATGAAGATCAACGAATTGCAATTACGGTCAACGACCATGCTGACCGAGGCACAGCTTCTGAGGGAGAACTCTCAGCGCATGGACGAGCTGGTCTCGATGATCACCAAATGGCAGGGCACGCTGCTCGAGGTCAATCTCACGCAGGACCAGATATCAGGATTGTTTGGTGACGTGGCCGGCAAGGTCTCCAATGAGAAGACCGGATTAGGCAAGGCTGCGACGGTAGCCGGCAAGGCTGCTAAGCTGGCATACAAGGCGTTGCCATCCAGCATCATGAACAAGCTGCACGACATGATCAAGGATACCAAACCGGTCAAGGATTTCGATGCGGCGTTCGAACGTAAGAAATCAGAGCTGGCTTCCAAGCTTGGCGGCGATGACAGCAAGATAGTGAGATACACGACCCAGTATGCGGCATGGGCCAAGAAGCATCCTCAGCTACAGGGTGCGATAATAATGGTGCTCACCATGGCCGCTGCGGTTGCTACCGGACCGGCTGGTGCGGCGATAGTCGGATCGTTGCTGAGGACGGCAGGCGAACTCATGAAGGGAGAAACCCTTAGCAAGAGCATCGCAACCGGTGTTGGCGCAGGTGCCCTTGGCTTCCTCATGGGGATGGGCATACGCGAGCTCGGCACATGGTTAAACACCTTCAAGGTCGACAGCCATACCGTTCCTGGTTACAAGAATCTGGCGCAATGGAAGCTGTATCACGATCACAACGGATCGGTTGACGTCAACATTGACACATACCTACCAGACGATGCGAAGACCCAAGCGCTGCTCTCCAAGGTTCACAAGCTGCAAGATCTGGCAGAGCAAGCATGGGATGATAATGATTTCGAGAAGTCCGCGCAGTTATGGGGAAAGATAGGCGATTCGCTGAGCTTTCTCAACTCCCCGGAATATCGAAACGCCATATCAGCAATGCTGAAGAACAACGATGATCTGCTGAACAAGGCGCTTGAGGGTGCCAAGAAGAGCATGGAGGCGTTTAACACGATCGCCAACGCCGTGCAGGGTGCGGCGACGGCAGGTGCAAAGGGCAAGCAGCTTGATGAGGCCGATCTCAAGGGCATGATAGGCAGCATAGGTGCCTGGGCCAAGAAGCAGGCCGCGCAAGCCACGCAGAGGTTCACACCAGAGAAGATGATGTCCGCTTGGAAGGATGCCGGCAGCCCGATGGATAGCGATGACATACACGGTATCCTAGCAGGCATGGGCATACCAACCGACGTGCTGTCGGATGCGTTCAAGGCATCAAAAATACCATTGCCCAAATCCAAGCCTGCGGCGAAACCCAAGCTGGAACCCAAGGGGCACATAAAGACCGGCAACAAGGTTCTAGATGCCAAGGTCAACGGCATAATGGACACGCAGGGCAAGGATGCGGCCATCAAGTATCTCAATGATCTCAAGGCCAAGAATGCAGCCGCCAAGGCTGCACCCGAGCCAACGGCCAAGCCACAGGATACGGGCCCGGTGAAAGCCAGCGACGGCAGGACATATAACCTAAGCGTGGGCAAGGCCGGCGACAGGATATGGCTTGATGCTGAGACGGGAGCCGAGGCATCGGATGCCATCGACGCCGAGCTGGAGGGTAAGTCTAAGCCAGCCGCGGTAAAACCCGTCACCAAGAAACCAACGATTAAGAAGCAGCCCGCGGCAACAGCAGGTCAGGCAACAACCGGTTTATCTGAGGATGATATCGTCGCGGATCTCTTTGATCTCATCGAGACGGCCAGCGGCGGTGCGACGGCATCCGGTAGCATAGCCAGCGTGGCGAATCCCATGGGCGGTGTCATAAGCAGGACGCCAAACCTATTTGGATATGTGCCAGAACAGCCGGTGCAAAAGAGGCGGGGTAAGAGGCGTAAGAGTGCACGTTCCTAACCCGTCAGCATAAATAATATTGCAAAAGCACTTTGCATTAAACAAGGAGAAATACAATGACAGATAAGGTCAATGGAGCCGTATATGCTGGTGAGTTCCTCACTGGTAACATGGACTTCTTCAGCTTCGCCACCATGGTTCCGGTTGGTCAAACCAACGTTACCACGGAAGTCGTGGATCTGCCAGGCTATGCCACCTACCAGACCCTGGGAACGTGGACTGCGGTTAGCATCACCGATGCTTTCGGTAACATCGTTACCTACAGCAACCTCAGCGACTATCTGGACGCTTACTACAAGCAGCTCAACCTCAACAACCTGATATCAACCTTCTCGACTCGTGCGAATCCGGTTGCCGTCAGCGTCAAGACGTTCCCTGCTAGCGTCAACGGCGGCACGATCAACCCGCACAGCAGCGCGATCTTCGCGCAGATGGGCTACACCAACACCGCTGGCACCAGCGTGTTTGGTCAAGGCGGTTCTGGCTACAACAGCACCGGCCTAGCGGTTTACATCGTCAACATCGCCACTGAGAAGACCCTGCTTTGGACTGCTGGTACCACCAACGGTAACTTCAGCGTTGCCGCTGACAACACCAACACCAACGGCTACAACGTGCTGTCGAACAACGCTACCTATGGTGGCCTCGATGGTTCGATCGCATACGATCTCAATGGTTCGCAGGTCATCGGTGGTTCGCAGAGCTTCACCGGAGCTTCTACCAACTACTACACCCTGAAGAACACCGTCGCTCCGTACGTCACCACCTGGGACGCTTCGGGCACCACGACAAATGGTGTGAACGTGATGGCCGCTCAGAACTACTTCCTGGCTGGTTCGCTGCTGTCCTAATAGACGGCTGCTAAAGGTCAAGATACCGTTAAAGGGTGCCGAAAGGCACCCTTTCTCATGGCTTCCGTCGCTAAATATCTCATCATGAAAGACAGACGCACATCGCTAGATCAGGCCTTTGATGAGGCCATACAGACAAGGACACAGTTCACCAGGCGCGACGGAAGGTTGCGGATGGTAAGGCGCAAGGTCTCGGTCAGGGAACCGGACGTGGCCAAGAAGCAGCTGTTTCCCATCAGCAAGGAAAGAAAATGAAAAGCCTAAAAAGCTACCTCGAAGGATTGTCGGCGGAGACCACAGCGGCCCCTGCCATTGGTATGGAGAATGACACCATGAGACCTCTCAAGAAATACGCACAGGTTGACCTAACCGGAGACGAAGGACTATATGAGACCAACGTCGATCGCTGGAGTCGAAACGCCAAGCATCACATGGCCAAGTCAGATCTGATAGGTGCGACCGAGCTGGCTCAGTTTGAGGAGGGTGATATGGTAGTCTATGAGGGACAGACCGTATCCATCAAGATACCGCAGGGTCCAAAGAACACGGCTGGCATCATGTTTGAAGGGCATCTCAAGATGGTGCACACCAGCAAGCTCGCCAAGATGGACGAGGCCGTGATTGGAGGCGTGCAAACCATGACCCCGATCAACAGGATCATGCAGCTGGCAGGTCTTGAGCATACGGGTACGGTTAGCTCAGAGATCGCTGAGCAGGTGGTTGATGAGGAGATCATCAGCGAGGCTGATGCCGCTGGCCTGATGGCCCAATTGGTCACCGCAGCCATGAACCAACCGCAGTACAAGAACAACGAGGAGGCCGCGAGGTTGTTCGTGATCGGCAGCATACTGAGCGAGATCTACAAGGATGTGACGACCAACAAGCTGCAAACCGTGGTTGGCCAAGGCAAGATGACCGAGCTTAATCCACTGGGTGCGATGGGTGCGGATCTCATCAAATCCGCACAGACCCTGTCGCAGGGTGCGACATCGGCGGCAACTCCGGCACAGGCGCAGGGTTAACCATGAGATTCGTTGAGATAAAGGGAGGGTTGAGGGTGCCCGTTAGCAATGAGGAGCAGACGGTCATGGAGATCGTGAGGGGCAACGAAGGCCCCTTGCCGAGATCAAAGCTCAACATCCGCGAGAGGGAGATAGCCAAGGGGCTGGTCATCAAGGGCGTGATAGATCGCGTGTTGATTGATGAGAAGACCCATTTCGTTTATAATGACCTAGAGGATCTTTGGAGGTGATGACGTGTCTGCGACGCTAGAAGAGCATGATGCCATGAAGAGGTTGCTTGAGATGATGAATGGAGATACTCCCAGCACACCGGCGGCAAAGCCGCGTGCGGTTGATCCCAACGCTCCGGTAGAGCTGGCTGGTCCAGGTCAGATCACAACCGCTGAGGTCAACGCCATGGCGGATGTCCTCAGCAAGCTCAACAACGTCACGCAGCAGGTGCTGGTGGAGAGCGATCGCAATCCGCAGCTGAGGCAGGCGGTGAACACGCAGCGCAACGATCATGGCGTCAAGGTGGGCAGCTACCAGATCATGATCAAGGAGGATGAGAAGCGCATAGCCGGAAAGCAATACTATAGCATATACCACAGCCAGACCAACGACGTTATCGCAGACGACATAACGCTGTACGAGACGGCATTGGCCGTGGTCAAGCACCTCAATTCAGGCAAGTATGCCAACTCTCACATCGTTCGCAAGCTGTTCGAGGCCGACGATGCATACACGGCACGGAGGACTGATGCCATACGCTTCAAATCCATGATGCGCAGGGCCAGCAACGGCAGGGACATGTCAAAGCACGACGTCTACGAGAGCCGTTACCAAGCCAGCATAGATGGCGCCATGGCGGCCAAACGTGAGATCAAACAGCTGATAGAATCAAGCCGCAGGGGCTCCTAATGCCACTGGTCATCACCGAGTCAGCCGCCAACCGATTCAAATCCATGATCACCGATCAAACACTTCTGCCTCGGGTGGAGATAGCGGCCGGCGGATGCAATGGTTTCGAGAAGAGGTTCAGCATGGATACACAGCACGACGATGACATCAGGATGGAGATGCCAAACGGAGCGGTGCTGTTGGTGGATGAGATCAGCCACGGCATGCTGTCCAAAAGCGTGATAGATTTCAAGAGTGGCATCATGGGCAGCCATTTCTCCATAGAGATACCAGAGGCGGCCAGCACCTGCGGATGCGGGACCAGCTTCAGTCTCTGATCCATACCTTCCCGCGGGCTAGATAAATAAATACCATAGCATCATTATGGCCCGTATGGGAAAGGTTAGACATGTTTATCAACGACTTTGAGAACACCAATGGATATAAGCTGCATCAGATCATGCACACGCTCAAGAGCGTTCATGGTGTGGAGCTAAAGCTTGACGAGGCCACGGAGGCGGACCTCGAGGCGATCAGGCAGAGCAGCGAGATCATAAAGAACAGCATCGTCAGCGAGAGCCAGTTTAACACCTACAACAACAGCCCCGAATACACCAAGCACACGCTGATAATGGAGGCCGTGCGCCTGTACCTCACCGAGATAGCGCCCAAGCGCAGCAAGAAGTCCAAGGTCAAGGAGAACGCGGTTCCGGCAGTGGCAGCCACGGCGGCGAAGCCGGCGAGCTCGGCGACGCCAGCAAAGCCACAACCTGGTACGGTCAAGGTCAAGAAGAACAATGACGAGAAGACGGTTCCGGCAGCGCAGCTCACCAGCATGCAGCAGCAGGGTTACAGCGTGGTCGGCGATGATGAGGTCGAGGAGAACCGCGGTGGGTCGCGTTGGGATCCAGAGCTATTGGCTCTGATGAAGGAATACGGAGTTGATCCGAATGATGATTCCGAACACAAGGGTATGAACGAGAGCACGCTCAACGAGGCCAAGTTTGATCACGACAGCTACCAGGCCAGCATGGCACGCAGCGAGCTATATCGAAACACCAAGTATGCCATGGACATGATGCGAATAATACGTCCTGAGGATGATGTGCAGCCATGGATAGTGTCTAACCTGGTCAAGGCCGCGGAGTATCTGGACAAGATATTCCACTACATGGACTATTACACCAAGTTTGAGCCACAACAGCTGCCGGAGGACGAGGACATGGATCCCGATGTCTCCGAGATGGAGCTGGGCGAGACCACCGGCAGCACGGCACGTGAGAACCTGCTGATGATCGTTGAATACAGCACCAAGCTGTTCAACCTCATACAGCCCGGTGACAAGCTGGAGGGTTGGGTGGCCATGAAGCTGACCAGCGCCAGCAACGCGGTTAGCAACAGCAAGCATTACCTCGAGTATGTGCAGTTCGAGAAGAACGCGAGCGATCACATCCCAGAGATGGGAGCCGAGGACACCATCGAGGAAGCACCAAGCATGAAGAAGAAGATCAAGGAGAGCGTCGGACAGATGCTGATGAGGATGATGGTCAATGAGGACCAAGATTTAGCCCAGGCGCAAGCGCTGTTGGCGGCCAAGAGCCTAAGCGACGACCTGATGGCCATGGCCGAGAAGGTGTCCAAGATGAGCATCGACGATCTGATGCCGCTGGTTGACACCATGAAGGAGCAGTTTGGCACCGAGGCAGCCGACGGATACAACGAGATGATGAAGCAGACGCTGGAAGCGCTGCTCAAGGCCACGACTAACGCCAAGGAGACCAGCGATAACGCCATAACACAGCTGCAGGGTGGTCAGATACCAGGACAGGCCGAGCCGGAAGCAGGAGCGGAAGCCGCACCAGAGGCACCAGCTGTGCCTGGTGAGGAGGGCGGAGAGGTGGCAGCACCCGAGGTCCCAGAGGAGCCACTCGGCCGCGCCAAGAAGGGCGAGGAAGAGGAGGGCGGTGCCCTCGCTGAGGCCTGGGAGACCAAGATGAAGACCGCCGAGAAGGACAAGGGCAAGTGGGATGGTTACACCATCGCTGAGCTTAGGGCCAAGAAGAAGAAGCTGATGGACAAGGAATCGCGCACGGCAGCCGAGCAGAAGACGGTCAAGCAGATCGACTTCGCCATACGAGCCAAGCAGAAGGACAAGTGGGGCAAGGTTGACGAGGCCAAGAAGGCCAAGCCGGACTTCCTAGATGTCGACAAGGACGGCGACAAGAAGGAGCCGATGAAGAAGGCCCTCAAGGATAAGGCCAAGAAGGTCGCTGAATCAGCACCTCCTGGCAAGAAGGCCGAGGAATTCATCAAGGGTGCCAAGGCGGATTTCATCAAGCGTTACGGCAAGGAGAAGGGCATGTCCCGCCTCTATGCCACGGCTTGGAAGAAGTTTGGCGACAAGAGCGAGGGTTACGTCAAGGCCGAGAGGATGCTGGAGAGCAACACGTCTATGCTAGCAAAGATGGAAGCCAAGCTTGACGCACACAAGAGGTCATACGCGAGGATGGTCAACGAGGGGCAAGCCGAGGATCCGCTTAACATAGGTTACGGATTGGAAGGCGAGGTCATCATGGACCAGATGGGCGATCTCAGTGGCGTCATAGCCAAGCTCAAGGAGATGATCAAGGCAGAGATAAGGCAGGGAGCCGCAGAGCTGATCGTTGCTGAGCAACGCAGGGATAAGGCCAACACGCTGGAGTCGGCCAAGGCCAAGGCACCGTGGGGCGTGGCGTGGAAGAGCAGGGCGGGATCAACCCAATCCAAGTTCTTCGAGAGCCAATCTGACAGGGACTACTGGGTGGGCCTGAAGGATCTCAGGGAGGCCAGGTTGATAAACCCCGATCATTTCGACAAGGCGATCGACAGGCTCTCAAGCAAGAAGGGCTAAACCAGCATGCGTTACGCAGACATAAGAGCGCTACCAACCACGACCGACGAGGCCAAGGCCAGCATATTGGATCTGGTGGCCGTGGCCGTTGGCAACAACAGGCCGGACATCCCCATGGACGACATCATAAGCATGATGCACGAGCAGGGCTGGGATCTGTCCCGTCGCATGGTCATGGACATCCTCAAGGACAATGACATGATCAAGCGCACCACCAAGGATAAGATCATCCTCAACGTTGAGGATGAGGGCGAACCCGGTGAGGTTGGCAAGGAAGAAGAAGAGAAGAGCAAGCAGCACGTCGATAAGATGGCCAAGAAGGCTCTCAAGAAAGGTTGAGGTAACTTACGATGGCCACCAACGATATCTTCCTCAGCGCCAGCGATGCCAGGCAGAATCCCATCAGGGAGCATGTCATACACGACGAGGGCAGGGCCATAGAGTCGGCGATACTGGATGCGATAGCGCTGGGTCAGTACGGCGTGACGGTCAGCGACGGCACTCCCATGACGCAGAGCACATCCGTGTCAAGCCCGGTGATAGGGATCAGCTCTGACACCGGCATATTCTACGTGCCAAACCATGGGTTCTCGACGGGAGACACCGTGCAGGTCACATCAACCGGAACTCTGCCGAGCCCGTTGGTCGCCAACGCCAAATATTACATCATCTACATAGACAGCAACAACGTCAAGCTGGCCGCCACGCTGCAGAACGCGATGGCAGGCAGGCCCATAGCCATCGCGGTTAGCCAAGCCGTAAACGGTGTAACCCTCACCGATCAGGGCAGCGGGTACACATCGGCACCCATCGTGACCTTCAACGGTGGCGGCGCCACCACACCTGCCGCGGCTTTGGCATATCTGGCCAACTACGGGGGCGTCAGCAGCATAGCCGTCATCAGCAACGGGCAGGGATACACAGACATACCGACGGTCAGCATAGTGGCGCAGGGCAGCGGCGCATCGGCTGGCACGATAACCATGGGTTTGGTGGCAGCCACGGTGTCGTCGGGCGGATCAAACTACAGGTTGAATGACACGCTGACCGTTTCATCTGGTACCGGAACGGCAGCCACGCTGTCGGTGATACAGGTCGATGACACGGGTGCGGTGCAGGCCGTCAGCGTCAGCAGCGCTGGCTCATATTCGGTCCTTCCAACCCTGAGCGCGGCGAGCACGACGGTCACCCCAGGCGGTGGATCGGGTTGCACGCTGAATCTCAACATGGGCGTGGCAGGCATAGCCGTATCAACGGGAGGGGCTGGTTACGCGGCCCAACCCATAGTCAACGTGACCGGCGGCGGTGGATCTGGGGCGACGGCGACATCGATAGTGGTCGCTGGGTCAGTGTCGCAGGTCAACGTGGTCAATCCTGGATCAGGATACACATCCATACCCACGGCAAGCTTCACCAGCGGTGAGAACGCCAGCGCCATAGCTGTTCTGCAACCAGCCAGCATTGGTAACATAACCGTGACCTACAACGGCGGCAACACCTACACATCCAACCCGTCGATCATCATATCTGCCGCTGGCAGCGGAGCGGCGGCTGGACAGGTATACATGAGCGTCACGGCGGTGTCATTGGACGCCAGCGGCGTCGGCTACACAGTCGGCGACACGCTGCTGATAGCCGGAGGTGCGGGCAGCACCAATGCCAGCATACAGGTCACCGGAGTTGGCCAACAGGGGCAGATAACCTCGTTCCTGCTGATCACCGGAGGGCTATACAGGCAGCTGCCCCCATTGGTCAACAACAGCGTCATCGGAGGCACGGGCACGGCGGCCACGTTTAACCTCATCATGAGCGTCAACAGCATAGACGTCGAGAACCCGGGCAGCGGATACACATCGCCTCCCACGGTCATCATAAACGATTCAACCGGATACGGTGCATCGGCCATAACCACCATAGCGGCAGGCCAGGTCACATCCATAAAGGTGGTGGCACCGGGTACCGGATACACCGACATACCCACCGTCACGATAACCAGCGGCGAGAACGCATCAGCCACTGCATACCTGGTCCCAACCGGAGTGGCCTCATTCAACATGGGCAACACTGGATCCGGATACACCACGGCGACGGTCGCCATAACAGGCACCGGAAACGGGGCAACCGCGACGGCTAACATAGAGGGCGGTCAGATCGTTGGCATAGTGATAGACACCCCAGGCGGCGGCTACACGTCACCTCCCACGGTCACCATAACCGGAGATGGCATGGGTGCCACGGCCACGGCTTTTCTGGTACCCACGGCATTGGATCACATCGTCATCAACGACGAGGGAGACGGATACACCGGCGTGCCAACGGTGACGGTGTCGGGTGCGGCCACGGCGACGGCATCCCTTGAACCCACCGGCGTCAGCAGGATAGACATCACCAATGGCGGAGATGGATACACCAGCGTGCCCATAGTGAACGTGATACCAAGCGAGGATCAGCAGCCGGGGATAACCATAGTGGCTCCTGCCACGTCGACCAGCATAGGTTACAGCGTGGGCAGCATCAGCATAACCAGCGGCGGTGCGGGTTACCAATCGGCACCGACCGTGAGCATAAGCGCACCGCAGGACATCACGGGCAACCTGGCGACGGCCACGGCCACCATCGGTGTTGGGCAGGGCAGCATCAGCATATCCAGCTATCCGGCCAGCCTCGACTACTACGCGGTCTGGAAGAACCTAGCGGTGAGCGATCAATCCATCGCGAGGCCATACGGCGATAGGATGGACACGGTGATAAACTACTTCACCAACTACGGATACACCATAACCAGGCAGACCAATCCGGCCACCGGAAACACGCTGCAGTGGTCGGTGCAATGGTGATCGCATGAGGAGCACTCTGCATGGTCCCGAGGCGTTCCTGCTGAAGAGCAAGAAACCTCGAATACAGGCGCTGGTAGCTCGCGTGCATGACATGTCCCTAGATGACATTGAAAAGCTTGATGAAAAATCAGACATCAAGAGGGGTTTGGTGAACATCAAGAAGAAGGGCGAGCAGGCTGCGGCAGCCATAATGGCTGATCACCTGGCTAATCTCATGACCGCCAAACATCACCCAGAGCTGGCTAGACAGACCAACGCGCACCGCGTATAATGGTGCATGAAGATTAACAAGCTATACCCATACAAGAAGCTGGACAGGCAGGACGGCGGCGGTCAGGGCCGCGTCTATGTTGATGAGATCGGTAACAGGATCCCATCAGTCACGACCATACTGTCCAAGACCAAGGACATGGCCCATCTGGTCGCGTGGAAGAAACGCATAGGTGAGGACAAGGCCAAGCAGATCACCGAGGAGAGCGCGGGGCTAGGCACCACCATGCATGCACATCTCGAGGCATACGTGCTTGGAGAGCAGAGACCTGGTGGCAACAACTACGGCAGGTTGATGGCGCAGAGGATGGCCGACACGATCATCAGGGAGGGGTTGATCGATGTGGATGAGGTATGGGGCGTTGAGGCGCATCTGCATTATGAGAATCTCTGGGCTGGAACGACTGATCTTGTCGGGGTTTATCAGGGGCAACCTGCGATAATGGATTTCAAGACCACCATCAAGCCCAAGAAGCGAGAATGGGTCGAAGACTATCAGATGCAGTTAACCGCATATGCCATGGCACATGACTCTCTGTTTAATACCAATATACAAACTGCTGTGGTGTTTATGGTCAGTCGCGACTGTGAGTTTCAGAAGTTTGTATGGACCGGTACTGAGTTCGAAGAAGGTAAACTTAAATGGGCCCAGCGTGTCTCGGATTACTACGAGAAGCATGTGTTCTGATCAGACGACCGGATCGCTCTTGAACACCTCTGGATGCGCCCTGTCAAAGTGACGCATGATTATGCCAGCCATGGCATGGGCCTCATTCTCCTGCGGGCTACCGGTCTCTCCGCTCTTTGGCCCCAGCTCCTTGTCCAGCCATTGCCTGTAATGCACCAGCTCGTGCGCCAGCGTTCGCATGATGTCCAGTGGATGCCTGTTCCTGATCTCTATCCGTATGCTCTGATCCTTGTTGGTGAACATGCCAAACGTTGGATGTGCGGCCGATATGCCTCCGGTGGTCAGCCAGATGATCCTGGGAAGCCTATCCAGCTCGAGCTCCTCCTTGCAGAGCTTGAGGAACAGACGCATGTTTTCTGATAGATCATTTGCCATTGCTTTGCACGTATCCCTTTATCTTCGTCGCGTATAGGCTGACGCTGTGGTCATATATGCCGCTGAACAGCTCGCCCTTCTCCCACGCCCGCCTACGGGCATAGAACTGATCCTTGGCCCTCTGCCATACCGTGGGCTTTATCACATCGCCCTTGTAGGTGATGTAGTGGAACGTGCCGCTGTGCGCATATCCGAACCAATAGGGCGGCAGGTGCGGCACTATGTCGTTGCAGTTCACGAATCTATGATGCTCCACCCTGACACCGTGGTTGAAGTCCCAGCTTCCGGAGCGAGGCTCACCGAACGTGTATATGACGGGGGTGCAGATGCCGGCGTGGACCATCTCCGCAGCGGCTTGGTATGACATGGCACCGCCTAGGCTATGCCCGCATATCCACACGTCCCTGCCCGGTGCAGCCCGTATGGCATCCATGACCTGCGGCATCAGCTTGTCAACCTCAAGCTTGAATCCCATGTGAACATGCCCGCTGTCGCATCTCTTGGGCAATGCGTTGACATCGGCCAACCAATCGTCCAGATGCAGCGGGTTGGTCCCCCTGAAGCTGATGACCATGTCGGTGTCGTTGTGTGCGATGTGCCCGTTGGCCTCGTCGTGGTAAAGATGTTGGTAGTTGGCCAGGTTATACGAGGAAAACTCGGCGCTGCTGTCATCCTTGTATGCCGCCTCGGCCAGGGATGCGAACATCATTGCTTGCTGTGGGGATCCCATGCCTTTGATCATGTGAATATTTATCAACCACCGACGCGTCGTGGGATAGATGGATGCTTTGATAAATATCAGAACATAATCGGGAACCAGACATGGCCATAACATCCATAAGCAGATTACAGCATCGCAGGGGTCTCAAGACCGATCTACCCGCGAATCTATACGAGGGCGAGCTTGGTTGGTGCATAGACACCAGGGAGCTTTTCATAGGCAACGGTCCTACAACCAACGGCAACAGCCAGCTGCTGAGCCAATGGAGCCAGAATGACCAGCTGATTACGCATTCCTTCGTGGGATCGTCGGGCACGGTGGCCACCACCGGATCAGATCCAAACGTCCCGGTTGTTCGCACGCTGGGTGCCATAATCGACGATTGGATCAGCGTCAAGGACTACGGTGCGGTTGGAGACGGCGTCACAGATGACACGGCCGCCATACAGCGTGCCATAACCGACAGATGGACGACCATGAGCCCTGGGACGCAGGGATTGGCTGCCATGAGCGGCATAAGGTTCCCCGCAGGCAATTACCTGATAACATCGCCACTCAACCTGCTGCCCATGGTGGCATTGGTCGGCGAGGGCAGCGGTCGCACGGTGATAACCATGGGCCGTTCAATCAACGCACCGGCTTGCGTGATCAGGACTGCTGATAGCCTTGGTCAGATAGGCACGGACATAGGCACGTATGGTGCCACCATGCCAGGCAACAACCTGATACAGGGCATCGGCTTTGACGCATCGTCCATGTCAACGGTGGATGGCATATGGCTGCAACGCGCCAACAACATCATGATATCAGACGTGGCGGTGATGGGCGCATGGCAACCGGGCCAGAATCCCATATCCCTCGGCATATATCCAACCAAAGGCATACTGATACAGACGCTGGGCACGGCTGTCAGCTCGGATGGCATAACCATACGCGATTACTCGGCCTCCAACCTGTCCTACGGCATCTACTGCAACGATCCGGCGCGCTACATAACGGCGGACAGGTTTGACATCGATACCTGCTTCCAGGGAGCAGTGTTTGATTCAAACGCTGGGACGCTGAGCGGTGGCCCAAGCTATGTGAGGATGGTCAACGGATCATTCAGGAACATAGACTACTATGGACTGTATGTCAACTGCAGCAACCCGGGCGTGGTCAGCAGCAACAACGCATACGACACGGTGGGAGATGCCTACAGCACATGGCCCATATTCTTCAGCCCGCTGACGTCGGCCTGCTCCAGCATAAACGACGTCTTCTCGGTGCAGGGCAGGGAGCGGGTCTACATAGGAAACCCAGCCCAGAACATCCTGATATCACCGCAGCAGGTCAGCATCGCCAGCAACCAACCCATAACGTTTGGACCGTTCGTGCTGCAGGACAACGCCAGCATGATGCCAACCGGCATCAGCTTTGACACGACGCAGTTCAACACCTTCTTCATCAGCTACAGCATGTCGAGGACCACGGGCATCGGCAATGGCACGGCATATAGGGCAGGCATGCTGACGGTGATAACCGACGGTGTCAGCATAGACTTCGATGATCAAGGGTTGGATCTCAATCCGGTTGGCAATGGTGTCTGCGGTGTCACTTGGTCAGCCAACGTGGTGAGCGGCACGGCCAACATCAACTACAGCACCACATCCACCGGGTACACCGGTAACCTTTACTGCATAGAGACAACTTGGCAGACCACATAAATGGATAACCCATTCCTCTGTGGCCCAAAGGCGTTGGGCCAGCATTGGCGTGCATTGCGAGAGAGGCTAACGGCGGACATGACAGACGCCGAGCAGCTGGACATCGTGGCCAGATTCTGGTCGATGTCGCCCATATCACCGCCATTCCTGGATTGGGATCACCCCAACGCATGGCCGGATCCCTGGCAGCTGATGTCAGAGATGACGTTTGACGTCAGCTCGAAGGCATTGGGCATGGAATACACCCTGATGCTGGGGCATGACCGCAGATGGACCCCGGATCGCATGCGGCTATCACTCGTTTGCATGGCAGATAAGTCCCAGCAGTTTATCACCTTGGTGGCGGACGACGCCTGGTTGCTGAACTATGACCACCGAGCCGCGGTGACTGTGGACAACGCCATGAAAGAGCTTGTGATACAGCAGAGATACGAGTATATTAACAAGGTTCATCGCATCCTAGATTAGGATGATGCGTGATCATGATTTGTATTAAATGCTGATGGAATGTCATGGGCCAAGGTGTAAATAACAGCTCGCGCGAGGCGCGCAGCTATTCGATAATTCAACTCATGACAGACAGGGAACGGACAAATGTCACCAGGAAATAGATCTGATATCATGGTCATCAAGCGTGATGGCCGCAAGGAACCCCTTGACGTTGAGAAGCTGCACAGGGTCGTGTTCTGGGCCACGGAGGGCATCAGCGGCGTCAGCGCCAGCGAGGTGGAGATCCGAAGCCAGATACAATTCTACGCAGGGATCACCACGACGGACATACAGGAGACGCTGATCAAGGCCGCCAGCGAGCTGATCACGGAGGAGACGCCAAACTACCAGTATGTGGCCGGACGCCTCATCAACTATCACCTCCGCAAGGAGGTCTACGACGGGTACGAACCGACCGAGTTCTACGCCCACATCCAGAAGGTGGTCAGCGAGGGCTACTACGATCCAGACATACTGACCTGGTACACCCAGGATGAGATCAAGCATCTTGGCGCACACATCAACCACACCCGAGACTATGACATCGTCTACGCTGGCATGGAGCAGCTGCGTGGCAAGTACCTGATCAAGAACCGCGTGACCGGTAAGATCTATGAGACGCCGCAGATGGCGTACATGCTGATCGCCATGGTGCTCTTCCGCAATTATCCGGCTTTGGGAGAGAAAACCCGCCTGCAGTGGGTGAAGGAGCTGTATGATTCCGTCAGCACGTTTGAGCTATCGCTGCCGACCCCCATCATGGCTGGCCTGCGTTCCACCGACAAGCAGTTCAGCTCGTGCGTGTTGATCGAGGCCGCGGATGACCTTGACAGCATCTTCACGACATCCCATGCCATCGGAAGATACGTCAGCCAGAAGGCTGGCATAGGCATAGGCGGTGGTAGGCTTCGTGCGCTTGGATCACCGGTTCGCAATGGCGCGGTCAGCACCACTGGCATCATCCCCTTCTACAAGAACTTCCAGAGCGCCGTCAAGAGCTGCAGCCAAGGCGGGGTCCGAGGCGGTGCCGCAACTCTGTATTACCCGATCTGGCACCTGGAGGTCGAGGATCTGTTGGTCCTCAAGAACAACAAGGGCACGGAAGACAATCGCATACGCCACCTGGACTACGGTGTTCAGTTCAACAAGGTCATGTATGAGAGGCTGTTGGCCGGTGGCAACATCACGCTGTTCAGCCCGCATGACGTCCCCGATCTCTACGACGCATTCTTCACCGACCCGGACAGGTTCCGCGAGCTCTACGAGAAGTACGAGCGCAGCACCAAGCTGCGCAAGAAGATCATACCTGCCATCGAGCTGTTTGGCAGCTTCATGCAGGAGCGCAAGGACACCGGCCGCCTCTATCTCATGAACGTTGACCACGTCAACGATCACGGCGCGTTCATCAAGGAGCTGGCTCCCATCCGCCAGAGCAACCTCTGCGCTGAGATAGCGCTGCCCACCAAACCCCTGTACAACATCAACGACGAGAACGGCGAGATATCTCTGTGCACGTTGGCGGCCATCAACTGGGGCAAGATACGCGATCCCAAGGATTTCGAACATGCCTGCGCGTTGGCGGTGCGTGCGCTGGACGAGCTGCTCGACTACCAAGACTATCCGGTCAAGGCCGCGCAGATCAGCACCATGAACCGCAGGCCTCTGGGCATCGGCATCATCAACATGGCGTATTGGCTGGCCAAGAACGATCTCAGCTACCAGAACATCACGCCGGAAGGCCTGGCCAAGCTGCATGAATACACGGAGGCCTGGAGCTACTATCTCATCAAGGCCAGCGTTGAGCTCGCCAAGGAGAAGGGTGCATGCCCCAAGAGCAACGAGACCAAGTATGGCCAGGGCATCATGCCCATCGACACATACAAGACGGATGTTGACGAGCTGGCACGGCCGGTCTACAAGCAGGATTGGGAATCGCTAAGGGCGGATGCCATACGCTACGGCATACGCAACAGCACGCTGATGGCCCTGATGCCGGCGGAGACGTCGGCGCAGATCAGCAACAGCACCAACGGCATCGAACCTCCGCGCAGCCTGATCAGCATCAAGCAGAGCAAGGACGGCATATTGAAGCAAGTGGTACCGGAGATCCGCAAGCTGAAGAACAAGTACGACCTGCTCTGGGACCAGAAGAGCCCGATCGGATACCTCAAGATATGCGCCGTGCTGCAGAAGTTCATCGACCAGTGCATATCAGTCAACACATCATACAATCCAAAGTTCTACCCAGAAGACCAGATCCCCATGAGCGAGATGCTGCAGCACCTGCTGATGCACTATAAATGGGGAGGGAAAACGATGTATTATTACAACACTGCAGATGGCGCTGGCGAGATGGAGATGAAGCCAACTGAACTGCAGATCGGAGAACTTGACGACGAGAACTGCGTGGCCTGCACCATCTGAGGTACCATGCATGAGATCATCGAGGGATGTAACGGTAGGACATACCTCTACTAGACATGCTGCATGTTATGGCAGTACAATCACATCTCCGAGCTAAAATTAGCAACATTCGATCTAACATGAGGCAATGACATGTCCTACAGCGTATTTGACAGCACCAACAAGAAAGATTCAACCAAGGTACATGCGTTCTTCGATGATCCCGTGACTATCGCCAGGTATGACAAGCAGAAGTATCCTTTCCTAGAGAAACTGACCACTCAGCAGCTTGGATTCTTCTGGCAGCCGCAGGAGGTCGAGATCTTCAAGGATGCCAAGGATTTCAAGTCTCTCACGACTCACGAACAGCACATCTTCACGTCCAATCTAAAGCGACAGATCCTGCTGGATTCCGTGCAAGGGCGTGCCCCCACTGCAGCATTCACTCCGATCTGCAGCCTTCCAGAGCTGGAGACATGGATCCTGACATGGACGTTCTCGGAGAGCATCCATAGCCGCAGCTATACCTACATCATCCGAAACATCTACAGCGATCCCAGCGTGATATTCGACGAGATGATGGATCTACAGGACATCGTTGATTGTGCATCTGACATCAGCAAGCAGTACGATGACCTCATCCAGATGAACAACCAGCTTGCGCTTGGTCGCCCAGTTGATCTCTACGAGCACAAGCGCCTGCTATGGCTGTGCCTCATGAGCGTCAACATCCTCGAGGGCGTGAGATTCTATGTCAGCTTTGCCTGTTCATGGGCATTCGCAGAGCTCAAGAAGATGGAAGGCAATGCCAAGATCATCAAGTTCATCGCGCGAGACGAGAATCTGCACCTGGCAGGCACGCAGCAGTTGCTCAAGACGCTGCCAATTGATGATCCGGAATTTGCCAAGATCCGCGAGGAAACCAAGGACCAGTGCATGCAGATGTTCGTTGATGCTGTGAACCAAGAGAAAGCATGGGCACACTATCTGTTCAAGGACGGCAGCATGATCGGATTGAACGAGCAGCTATTGAACGAATACGTGGATTGGATCGCCAACAAGCGCATGACAACCGTCGGCTTGCCTTGCCCGTACAAGGGTGGTAGCAATCCGCTGCCGTGGACCCAGAAATGGATAAGCGGCGCAGACGTGCAAGTGGCACCTCAAGAGACGCAGATCACTAGCTATACCATCGGTGGTGTCAAGAAGGATGCCAGCGTTGACAGCTTCAAGGGATTCAGCCTGTGAGTGGTAGAGAATACACCAACCGTTGGATACCTCGTGGCACGATGGTTCCCAACACTTCCAACAAGGTTCATGCGTATCTATGGGAAGATTTGATACGCATACAGTTCATACCAGAAGGTGCGTGCCAACCCGTATGGTTCGATGAGAACCGTCACACGCTGTATCACCAGCGAAGCCTGGAACCCGCGGAAGGTTTAAGCATCTGATGCGCGTGGCGGTGGTCACCCCATATTTCAAGGAATCCATAGCCATCCTCAAGCGATGCAGCGACAGCGTGAGGGCACAGACATATGGCGTCACACACGTGATGGTCTCCGATGGACATGCATCGTCCCTGGTCGAGAGGATGTGTGATGAACACATACGCCTACCCATCGCACACGATGACGCTGGTGCTACGCCTCGTGCCATCGGGGCGCTCAGCGCGTTCAGCAGGGGTTTCGATGCCGTGGCATTCCTCGATGCTGACAACTGGTACGAACCAAATCACATATCAGCCGTCGTCAAACAGCTCGAGGGGACAGGTGCCGATGCGGTCGCCGCCACCAGGACCATACATGCCATGGACGGTTCGCCGCTGTATGTTGATAGGATAGAGAGCCATCCAGACAACGGATTCATAGACACCAACTGCTGGCTGATCAGCAGGCGCATGTCGCGCATGATGGGATTCTGGATAACCGAACCCGCCGATCGCTTGGTGAGCGACAAGGTGTTCTACCAAGCCTGCAGGGCCAATGGCATGCGCCTGGCGCTGAGCGAGGAGCCGACCGTGGCATATGTCAGCCGGTGGGCATGGCATTACCAACAGGCAGGCGTGCCCGTGCCCGATGACGCGGTGTGGATGGACGTCGATGCCGGTGGCAACCACATACAGATACGTGAAGCTGATAGGAGATAGATCATGAGAGCTTTGATATACACCAAGGACCACTGCCCCTACTGCACCAGGGCCAAGACCCTGTTGTTTAGGTCTGGGATACAATATGACGAGAAGATACTGGACATCAACGGCAGGGATGACAGGCAGCTTGACGTGAACCAGGCTTGGTCCACCCGCGATGAGCTGCTGGAGGCGTACCCTGATGCCAAGACCGTGCCGCAGATATGGGTGGACGGCGAGCATGTGGGCGGGTACACCGATCTCGAGACCTGGGTCAAGGAACGCCAGATCACGGCCAATAAATAACCAATAGCTTAACTCAGGGACAGACCATGCCATTGAACCCACCATCATACCTTGGACAGGACGTCTGGTATAGCCCCAACGTCTACATCAACAAGGTACCTGCGGCGCTTTGGAAACCGCCAATCATCGGGCAGTCCCTGATATTCCAATTCACGCTGCCTCCGGATCAGAACATTCCGGATCCGGGTGCCGCCGTCAACAACGCGCTGGCACAGACCCTGACGCAGAACCAAGCCAACCAATACAACAAGGGCGCCGAGGTGGTGGGCGGATCAAACGTGGGCAGCAAGGTGGACGTGGTCGTACCAGATGCACCGGCTCCGGGCGCCACGATAGATAACCTTGATGGTGATCCGAAGATAGCGGCATCGCCGTTGGAGCTGCCTCCCGGTGCGGGTCCGTGGAAGACGCTCAACGCCAATCTGGATGCCACATTGGCCGAATCACAGGCTGGGCAATGGCCCAACAGGCAGTCAGCGAACGTCAAGGCATGCTTCGCCGAGCTGGGTCGCCTCGACAGCTATCCCAACGCATGGTGCGCGGCATACGCAGGCACCATGCTCAAGCGATCAGGCATAACCTACCTGCAGAACGAGCTGAAGGCGTTCAACTTTAGGAACAAGAAATGGGGAAAGCCTGTTTCGCTTAACGATTACTCTCAGTGGCGATACAACGATCTGGTGGTGTTCAACTTCTCTCACGTGGCCTTCGTTAGGGGAATAGACACCAGCACCATGAGCATACAGGTCATAGGTGGCAACCAACACGACAGCCTCACGCAGATCAACTTCGGACACGGATCGTTAAGCCAGATATGCTACGTGGCCAGGGCATGGGATCTACCTCCCGAGTTTGACAAGCCGATCACCATGAAGCTGACACCAGGCAAGAAGATCACCGCCAACGACGTGCACTGATTGCTATCTCACCCTTGATAGTGCATAGTTTACGCATAAACATGGGAGATACATGATGCTATTACCAAAGACGCTCGCACAGGGAGACGTGGCCAGCCTCAAGCTGGTGACCGGCGATGAGATACTGGCCAAGGTCACCGAGGTGACGGCTGATTCCATGACCATACAGAGGCCCATGCTGATAAGCGTGGGGATGGATGAGCGCACCCGGCAGGTTGGCATACAGATGGTGCCCTACTTCCTCCTCTGCGCCGACTACGAGGCCAAGCTGACCATAAAGAACTCGCACATCATCGTGGCCGCGTTGGCCAACGATCAGGCCAAGGCTGGTTACATACAGAACACCACCGGTTTGACCGTTGCCACCAGCACCAATGGGTTGATCAAGTGAAGGAGAAGCCCTTCCAAGGCAGGCAGACGTTCTGCAAGCTGAGCGATCAGAACTTCCCCAACTACACGCACGCCGTCATGGGCATGGGCGTTGACAGCGGCACATCCTTCAGGCCGGGCACGAGGATGGCACCAGCCGCCATACGCGCCGCCAGCCTCATGCTGACGGATGGCGTGAACGATGCCTTCCCCTTTGACATAACCAAGCATGCCTTCGATCTGGGCGATGTGGCCGTGACCAACGGCAACACCCTCAAGATGCTGGAGCAGGTGGAGAGCAGCATCAACAACGTGCTGGGATGGGACAAGCATCCCGTCGTGTTGGGAGGCGAGCACACCATCACGCTAGGCATACTGCGGGCCATGCACGCACGCTATGGCAGGATGGCCGTGGTGCACTTCGATGCGCACTGCGACACGTGGAGCACGCATTTCGACGAACCCATAGGGCACGGCACGTGGCTGTTCAACGCCATCAACGAGGGGCTGGTTGATCCCGTCAAGGTCATCAGCATAGGGTTGCGCAGCCCCGCTGACAGGGAGACCAAGAGTTTCCTCGATAGGAACGGTGGCACGGCGTTCACCGCTAGGTATGCCCAACACAACCCCGATGCCGTGATCAGCAACATACGCCATCTGGTCGGCGACACGCCCTGCTACCTGACGTTTGACATAGACTGCCTCGATCCGGCGCATGCACCGGGCACGGGCACGCCAGAGATAGGCGGGCTGACATCGATGTGGGTGTTGGATTGCTTGGAGAACCTCAGCGATGTCAACTGGGTGGGCATGGATTGCGTCGAGGTCAGCCCGCCATATGATCATTCTGACATAACGTCCCTGGCGGCTGCCACCGTGTGCTGGACCTATCTCAGCATGGTCATAAGCAAGCGACACCACTGACCGATGACCAGATACGACAGCCTCACGATCACACCGGGTGCCACCATGGATTGGAGGGATGGGGATCCCTGCAGCCATTGCGGCAAGCCGGTGGCCGCGGAGTGGCATCACTTCCACGGCGGCAACAACAGCTGGAGGTATCGCGCACCTCTGTACCATAACGTTGATCAGCGCCTTGGATTCTGCGGTGCCACATGCGCCACCGAGTGGGCTAGGGCGGATTACCAGAGGATCAGGGATGCGAGCTGAATGGCAGTTTGACTTCAAGGGCTATCACGCGAGCCCATATCAGGATCTCAAGCGCATATCGTTTGGCACGTTGCCCTCGATCACCGACGACATTGCTATGCCCCCGCAGGCGGTCGCGGATAGGGCAGAGATACGCAGGCTGTTTAGGTCACTGGATGGGTTGGTCTCCATGATAGCCAAGGAGGAGATCGAGTGCAAGCTGAAGGGCAAGCGCACCGAAAGGCATGTGATGCTGACCAAGGATTTCAACGCCTTGTATGACCATATCAACCAGATGGCGACCATGTTCAAGCTGAGATATCTCTGAACCGTCATTGACAGATGCAATGTAACGCCATATAAATATGACGCTGATGTTGATAGCGGCGTAATAAGCAAACTGGACCCGGGGGCGGTACCCGGCGTCTCCACCATAAACAGAGGAACAGGATGCTGGCTCTACGAAGTGGGATAACTGGTTGATCGCCGTGAAAACATGGAGAGATCTCTGTTTATGATGGGGACGAAATAGGATTCGACAGGTGTGTAAAGGCACAGCAGGAGTCAGCAGGTTAGGCACGCCTCTGGGTAACCGGATTGTCCAAATTCGTAAGTGCAAACGACAACAACGTTGCATTTGAGATTCGCTTAGCGGCGTAAACTCATTGGGTATGGGCTCCACCTAGAAACAGAACGGGCCTACTTATTTTTCAGGATAAACCCAATATCTGGTCCCATCAGATCTAATAGCAAGTTTCCTACCCTTAACCTTCTCAGATAGTTTCTTTGCTCCTTTCTTACCATTGGTAGAAGATGTTGGGTTGGGTAATCCCTTATTCCATGCATCCTGCCCTTTCTCGAATCCAGGTATAGCTGTACCATTTATCCACGGTATCTTACCTGCACATGACGGAGAACAGGCTGTACGATCTGTGTGATAAGATTCAAACTGCGATCCGCATACGTTGCATGTGAATTGGTTCAAAGTCTTTGGTTTTCTCAATCCCTTGTTCCAAGGTATTGTTGTCCTACTCTTATTGTTTACCTTTGGTTTATCGCCTATGAAACATAGCAATCCATCTTGCCGCAATTTCATCTCGTTACGTGTATATCCTTTATTCCATGCTTGATGCGATTTACCTTTGTTTGCAGAACCATTACCACCTGCAGAGGTCTTCTTTACGTTATAATATCGGCAGGTATTGCCCCTTACGTTTTCCGACAACATAAGTTCGCAGTCTTTAACCATATCTAACCAATGTTGCTCTGCCAGACGAAGGACCGTCTTATCGCCGTAGACATATTCCAATATTCTAAACTTGAATGTATGAGGACGAAGCTTATACGCTCTTTTCATCGGTTTACTTGAACAGATGTATGAGTCATCTACTCTACCGTAATGGCCGCCGATGTAGAATAGTTTGGCTATGGTATCATACCATATATAGACATAACCTGTGTATTTGGACGAATAAGTAACCATGCTGATGCTCCTTACAAGCGTTAGAGTAGATGGGAATTGCAGCTCCGCGATCTACATCATATTTATGCTCGCGGCTTGTAGCCGTAGCAGCTTAATATTTAGGTATCTCGCGGCCTGAATGAGTTTGGTCTAGCTTGGAAACAGAACTAGACCCGGAAGGCGGCGCAAGCCGCCTTTCGTCATTTGCATATCACCAATCTAGGTCTTACACTATGCATGCCTCATACGGTGTGGTTGGGACACACGGGTCGACAAGACAGGGACTCCGTTCGAATCGGATATGAGGCTTGTGACACACAACCAACACACAGGAAACACACATGACCAACAAGACACCATACGAGCTGCGCTTTGACCTGCTGAAGCTGGCAAAGGAGACGCTCGAGGCAGAATACCATTCCACCATGGAATCCGTGAGATGGCAGCACGAGCATCACATCATCGGCAGCACCAGGCCCAAGATCCCAGAGTTCCCCAACAAGGACAAGATCTTCAACCTGGCCGATGAATACAAGGTCTTCATCGAGCAGAAGTGACGCCGGGCTTGGCTGCATAAATATCATGTGGCCGACAGCAGACTGCCGGCCTCATCCTATAACTATGACACTTCGGTGAATCTATAAAGCTGTAAAGATTAGTAATCTTGCTGGTTAGCCACGCTGAAACGTTGAATTAGCCAGTCATTAAACGCTAGCGATATTGTAAGATTTGTAGAACTATCAGTCTGAACTGGGGTACCGTTACCAGGTAACGGTACCCTTTTCCTTGTCCACCGGAGCGTTTGGCGGTGCGATGATCTTCTTGATGTGATCATCCAACCAGTGCGGATCGGCGGCATGCACGTACTTCTCGTTGGCATCGTCCTTGAGGATCTCGTCCACCTGCGGATGGTCCCAGGCCATGGGGAAATCAAGCCAATGCTGCAGGCTCTTCATGTACTGCCTGCGATAGAGATACAGCAGCTCCTGGCTGATGTAGAATGGCGGGGTCTCCATCCATCGCAGCTGTTGGGTCATGTTGCCATAGGTCGGACCGCCACGCAGCCGCGTCTGTTGGTGCGTGAGTATGTTCCTGTCTCGACCTATGACCACCATCTGGGATTCGATGCCAACCTCATCCAGCTTGGCCATGAAATCAAACACGGGAGGCACCTTGGGCAACCAGTTCTCGATGTATGGGTTGCTGATGCTGGTCACGGCATATTTCTTGCCGCCCATTATCCTCATGTCGATGTCGTCGATGTTGTTCCAATAGTGGTTGAATGGTTCCTTGAAGTGAGGTATGAAGTAACCATCCGGCTTCAGCGCATCCTTCCATCCGTGCACGTCATCATGCAGGCTGAATATCTTGCCGAACAGGTGGTTGCCTGATCCCTGCGGACCTATCAACACTATCATCTTTGGTTTCTTGTCATTTCTCATATACGAAATACAACCTGTTACCGTTGTCCCTCTTGAATGTGACCAATGTCGCATCATTCTCCCTGGCGATGCGATGCGCCGTCTCGAAATCCCATGGGAATATGCATATCCATGGCCCGTTCTTGTGGGATTCACCTGGGTTTGCCCTCACGTATATCCTACCGCCCGGTGCCGTCAGCTCGAACACCTTCCTGAAACGGGCGGATATGTCGCCGTAGTCTCCGAAGTTGATGCTGCCGAACACTATCACCGCATCATACGTGTCTGGCTCAACGTTGTATTCCAGGATGTCGACCATGTAGTCGGCGCTGTTGTTGAACCTGTCTATGCCCACGAGGTTGGGTATCCTGGGTTTGAACTGGTTGTAACCGCAGCCCACATCCAGCACCTTGCCAGGGTTGCGCTTGGTGATCTCATCGACCACGCCCCAACCCGTGTATTGGTAGACCTCCGTGCGTGGCTGCCACACGCCGCCGCCCCAGAACCTGGCGGCATATTTGGTATCTATGTCCTCGGCGACTTCAGACACGCTGCCGCTGAGATCGGGTTCCACGTCAAACGTGCGCACGAGTCCGTCCCTGAATCTCTGGTAACGCTTGGCGGTCCACGGCAGATCGGATATCACCGTATCGTCGCCAAACGTATCCCGAATGCCGCCGTATCTAGGTAGGCTGAAGCTCTCTCCCAACCTCTCCAATATATGATCTCGTATCTTGGTGTTCATTGATGCATCCGATGTTGTATCCAATCAATTATGGGACAGATGTGGTGCCACTCGCAACATTTACGTGTCTGAGAAATAAACCTTGCTTTCCTTGAAAATAATTCCCAAGACTGTGATAAACCTCGTTTCGTGTGCGTAAATATGGTATCTTGGCATCAAATTCACGGACGCACATGGGATTTATACTTGTTTCGCCATCTTCTACAGGTTACAATGCGATTGATGATGTCTCGCATGGGGAGGTTACGCATGTTCACGGATGATGATTATGATGGCAGCAGCCGATGGGAGTTCACCAGACAGCGCAGCAAGTGGCACTTCGACACCCGCAAGCCTCCTGAACCAGGCGCTGACAGCTTCTATCGCATCTGTAGGTTTGACGCGGATTTCGCAGAGGCCATAGCGACATGCAAGGGCAGATCCAAACCTTTCACCTGGTGGATAGGCGACAACCAAGATCTGCCGCCAGAGACCCTGACGGGATACGACGACCCTGGCATAGTCAGGGATCTCGTAAATGCCGGTGCTGACCCGCATGCGGTCGCATACCAGCAGGCACCGCTGTTCAACAGGGATGAGATACCATTGTTTTCGATGATGGCCAGATACCTAGGCCTCAAGGTTTACGATCTGCGATTCCAGAACCAACCGCCAGGTAGCATGGCACACACCCACATAGACAAGCTGGTGGGATACGATAACAGCGACCCCGACCTCGACAGATATGAGCCCAGGCGGTTCGCCGTCATGCTGGCCGATTGGGAGATGGGGCAGGTGTTCCAGATAGGCAATGGCAACTTCGGCCAATGGCGCGCCGGCGATTGCATCACGTGGGAGGGCAAGGACACCCCGCACTCCACGGCCAACATGGGATGGGGAGAGCGCCCCATGCTGAGGATCACGGGGTATGCCACGGCGGAGACACACAGGATCATGGCTGAGGGCAGCGCCGATAGGATAGTCAAACTGGAGGGACGAGCATGACGGAATATGAGGAATGGAACGGCAGCCGCTGGGAGTTCACCAAATCTAGGAGCAGGTGGCACTTTGACACCAAACGACCGCCGGAGCCGGGCGAGGACAGCTACACGCATGTCTGCAGGTTTGACGCGGATTTCACCGATGCCATAGCAGCATGCATGCCTCGTGCCAAGGTCAGCAGCTGGAGCACCAGGAACAACTCCAACAAGACCGTGGCCCAGCAGGGCCTATACAGCGCATCACCGGAGGAGAGCGATCTCATACGCGCCGGGGTGGATCCCAAGGCGGAGATATTCTCGAGGACCGCGGCGGATGACATAGAGCTGTTCAAGCGCATAAGCGATTGGCTTGGCATGGAGGACAGCATGATCAAGTTCCACAACCAGACCACCGGCCAGATGCTGCATCTGCACATAGATAACTTCGCCGCGAGGCCAGAACGTGGGAACAGCTTCAAGGTCACTGACATGGACAGGGATCCTGGCATCATACGTAGGTTCGCCGTCATGCTGGCTGATTGGCAGCTGGGACAGATATTCCAGCTGGGCAACTCCAACTTCAGCCAATGGCGTGCGGGAGACTGCATCACGTGGGAGTGGATGGACATGCCGCACTGCACCGCCAACATGGGCTGGTGGGATAGGCCCATGCTGCAGATAACCGGATACGTGACGGATAGGACACGCGACATCATGTCAGCCGCCGGCAGGAACATGGTGATCGCCATATGAGACGGATATACGAGCGCATCAGAGGAGATAACCGATGGATCTGAGCAAGATGTTCCCGCTGTTTGGCCCTGGGACGGGGTTGGAGATATTGGCGGTGTATGCCGCCGTGGTCCTTGGGCTGACGTGGTTCTTCGCCAGAGGATATGCCCACAACAAGGAGGCGTTCTTCGTGGCCCGTCGAGAGCTCAGCACCCTGCAAGGGGCCATGAGCACCGGTGCGGCATGGATCTGGGCACCGGGTATGTTCATAAGCGCACAGCAGGCATATCAGAATGGCCTGGTCGGGCTGTTCTGGTTCACCATAGGCAACTTCCTATCTCTCATCGTGTTCAGCTGGTTCGCCAAGAGCCTGCGGGATAGGAAGCCCAACGGTTTCACCATCAGCGGATACCTGCGTGAGCGATTCAGCAGGCGAGTGCAGGTGCTGTTCCTCGTTGAGCTGCTGATGCTGGCCGTGT